>SMTZ1_10003127_pt1 | contig 52370 bp, 40 predicted proteins | sample DeeMarSWOR136_30_FD_25667 | JGI IMG/M metagenome (IMG submission 25667) | reverse complement strand
CACCACGTCAAAAGACGGGGTCAGAAGGTCGATTATCTTCCCTTTGCCTTCATCTCCCCATTGGGTGCCGACGACGAGCAGATTGGCCATAAAAATCCTCTAAAAGGTTAAAATATGCTTTGAGACAAAGGAGAAAGCGTGTTGAGAAAGAATTCTAACAGAAGTTTCTCCTCGACACAAGTTTAAAAGCTCAGAGCCGCCTGAATCGAAAAGGAATCATCTTTCAGGTCAGCATCTTTCTCTCGGTTAAAATCATACTCGAATTTAAGGATAAGATTCTCCGAAGCCTGGACCATAAAACCGAGAGCCCAGCGTCGTTTTTTCTCGGAGATTCCTGCCCCTGGGAAATCCGGGCTGATAAATCCGAGGCCATGAAAACCATCTTCATAATCCAGGAGCTGATAACAGGCCACGGGCCAAAATCTGCCCATATTCATCACAGCCTGCACAAAAAATCCTTCGGCTGTGCCTGTGCCATCCGGAAGCTCCAGGCTGGCCCGGGTATATTCGGCATGGATTTGATATCCCTCCTCGACCCAAAAAAGGTCGGCTCCGTGAAGAGAGAGGCTGCGTTCATTCGCCTCATCATATTTCCCATTGTAGTAGGAATAGGCCACCTCCAATCCCTGGCCCAGGGCCCAGCCCACTCGACCTCCTTTGCCCTTGTCCCTGTTGTTGTCCTTGAACTGCTGTCCCCTTCTCAATTCCTCTCCTTCGGAAAGGCCGTTCCCCAAATAGGCCGAATAGAAAAAGCTGCGCCATCTCCCCTGCACCTGGATCCCGATATCCCTCCAGAACGAAGGATAGACCTTCTCCACATTGAGCGGAGGATGGATCAGCATCGTCTGGTGAGGGCGGCTGAACTGGTTGTATCTGCCGAACTCGACAAGATAGAGGCCCAGCTTAAGACTAAAAGCCTCGGAAGTACCGAGTGACATCCAGGCCTGTTCCAGTTCAACCTCGCTCTCGGCGTTGAACCTGATCTCAGTCAGATAAGAGAGAGCGGGTGTGATGTCACCAGAGAACAGGAGCCCCACCTGGGAATTCTGGAAGGTTCCATGGCTGAGATCAAAATCTCTCTCCCCCTTGGTGTAATCGAGCGAGAGGTAGCCAGTGATCGTGGCGTGAAGGGAGGAGAAAAGCGTTAACAGCGCAACCAGAAAAAAGAATGTTTTTTTCTTCATACTACTGAATAGTCAAAATCCTCATCCAAAAGGGATTCTTTCCACTTCTCCACGTTTTTCTTGTCGGATATGAGCCTGCTGATCTCGTTGACCCCCTTTTTTGTCCCCAGAGAGATAAGGCCGACTATCTTTCCATCCTGGACGACGATCTTTTTATAGATTCCCTGTTCCGCTCTTTCCAGGCGCAGCTCCTCATAGGATTCGTCCTCAGGATTGACCACACCGACAGAAGTGAGGTCGATACCGACGACCTTCAAGGTGTTGTAGGGAATGGTCCCTTCATACTTCTGCCCATGACCCAGGATGTTATGCGCCGCAATCCGGGCTTGATTGAATGATGCCGGGATGATGCCGTAGACCCTTCCGGCATGCTGGATGACGTCGCCTGCGGCCAGTATCTCCGGAACACTGGTCTGGAGAGAATCATTGACGATGAGCCCCTTTTCGGTCTCCAGTCCAGCCTCTTGAGCCAATCGAATATCCGCTCTCACTCCAGCCGCTACCACCGCTGCCTCCGTGTCTATTTCTTTGCCTCCCTTGAACCGTAAGCCTTTGACTGTATCCTTCCCGATAATTTCCTCAGAGGCCAGACCGAGCTGGACGTTTATGCCCATTTTCTCTATCTGATGCTTGAGAAGCTCTGCACCCTGAACATCCAGCTGCCGAGGCAGCAGTTGGTTAAAAAACTCCACAACTTCCACCTCCGCTCCTCTTGTTTTGAGCGCCCGGGCCGTTTCCAGACCAAGAAGGCCTCCCCCGATGACAACCACCCGCTGATGGTTTTCAATATACTCCATGATTTCAAAAGCGTCATCCAGGGTCCTCAGAGTGAAGACACCTTGCTTCTCCGCCCCTTTGATGGGCGGGATAAAGGCTTTGGACCCGGTGGCCAGCAGAAGAAAATCAAATTTTTCTCTTTTCCCCCCAGAGGTCTCGACCTCCTTGGAATCAGGGAGGAGCTTAGCCACCTGTTGGGCCAGGTGGATATTAATGCTCTGTTTTCCGTACCATTCCTCAGGAAAAGCGAATGTCTTCTCCAGTGGAAGACGTCCCGCTAAAAACTCGATCAGATTGGGCCGGGGGTAGTAGTGGTATTTTTCCTCCGAAAAAATTTCCACTTCGACCTGCTTATCCTGCTCGCGAAGTGTTTTGGCTGCGATCGTCCCGGCTAAACCATTCCCGACGATGATGACTCTCATGAGTAAGGCCTATCCGCGGTTTGCACTAACCCAGCTTCTGGAAAAATTCCTTGCCCACACCACACTGGGGGCAGGTCCAGTCATCGGGCAGCTCCTCAAAAGGCGTTCCCGGGCTGATGCCGCTGTCAGGATCGCCCTGCTCAGGATCATAGATGTATCCGCAAGCCGTGCATTCCCATTTCTCCATCCTATCCTCCTTATAGCCTGATTATTCAATACGGCTTCTTGAAGAGAAGCGTAATCAGAATCACTGGTCAAGCCGACAAAATGCTATCTTCAGACTCAGTCATCTTCAAGGACGTGCGTCTCGTACTCTTTTTCCAGTTTGAGCTTGTGTGATTTTTCCTGCATCACCAGGAATTCGAAAAGCTTTTTAATCTCATCCTCTTTTGCTTTCTCGGCAAGGCTGGAGTAGAGATCGACAGCCTTCTGCTCTTTTTTTGCAGCGAGAATCAGGAGGTCCTGAAAATTCATCTCTGCACTCGGTGGTTCCTCAACAAGATAATCACTGATTTTCAGGTCGATGACATCCTCGACACTCAAGGACTCCACCTTTTCTTCCGACAATTCCTGGAGAAGCTTCTTATGATTCCTCTCCTCATTCTGGAGCTCAGCGAGCAGCTCCTTCAAGCCTGGCGTTTCGGCAATCTCGATCATGCTGCCGTAGGCTTGGATGGCATCCTCTTCCCTCTCGATGGCAAATTTCACGATTCCCTCAAAAGTTTGTTTTTCCATCCTGTCTCCTTTCAATCTTATTCTCTGTCTGTTTCAGATTCTGACCAGACAAACCTGGTTCCCGCAGGCTTCTCTGGATGCTTAAGTTCCAAAGGTGATACGGAAAATCTCGGGTTTTCGCCTTTTTCAACCGTACTTTATTTCTGAACAGCTTCCTGAACCTGGCGAAAGCGGTTAAGGCATCAATTGCTTTTCAAAGTGAATTACAATTATAATGAATTGGTTTTTTATGTCAACCAGACTTCCATAGAAATCCAAGAGCGCAGTATCGGAGGCAGGAATGATCGAAGACTCATTGGCCAAAAAGGCTCAGAAACAGCTCTATAAAGCTGCCAAAGAGATCAACCTGGATAAGAATCTTCTCAAAATCCTGGAACAGCCCATGCGAATCTTACGCGTGTCTGTTCCTATAAAGCTGGACAACGGAAGGACAAAGGTCTTCACCGGCTTCCGCTGCCAGTACAACAATGCCAAAGGGCCAACCAAAGGCGGGGTCCGCTACCACCCTGAGGTCACCGAGGAGGAGATCGTGGCTCTGGCGGCCTGGATGACCTGGAAATGCGCTCTCCTGGACCTGCCCTACGGAGGGGCTAAAGGAGGCATCATCTGCGACCCGACAAAACTATCCGAAGGTGAGCGGGAAAGAATGACCCGAAGGTACACGAGCGAAATCATGCCCATCCTGGGTCCTCATATCGATATCCCTGCTCCTGATGTCTACACCACTTCCAAGACCATGGCCTGGATCATGGATACCTTCTCGATGATGAAGGGCTACACTGAGCCCAGCATCGTGACCGGAAAGCCCGAGATTCTGGGAGGATCGAAAGGAAGGAAGGAAGCCACGGGAAAAGGAGTGTCCATCATCGCCCGGGAATATTTCAAAGCAGTGAAGAAAAGCCTCGAAGGAGCCAGGGTGGCGATCCAGGGATTCGGGAATGTCGGCGGCCATGCCGCCCTTTTTCTCTCCCAGATGGGAGCGAAAATTACAGCCGTATCCGATGTGTCAGGAGCTCTTGTCAATCCGGATGGCCTGGATATCCCTGGGCTCCTGGACTGTGTCCAGAAACATGCCTGCGTCATTAAACACCCCGGAAAACAGATCGACCGGGAACAAGTTCTCTACCAGGATGTGGACATCCTGATCCCCGCGGCCCTGGAAAACCAGATCCACCGGAAAAACGCGCCTAAGATCAAAGCCAATGTCATCATCGAGGGAGCCAACGGCCCCACAACTCCCGAAGCCGACGATATCCTGGAGGGAAGAAAAATTCCAGTCATTCCTGACATCCTGGCCAATGCCGGAGGAGTGGTGGTCAGCCATCTCGAATGGGTTCAGGCTCTGAGCGGCCTCTTCTGGGAGGAAGACCAGGTCAACGCGGAGCTGGAGCGGAAGATGGTCAAATCCTTCCAGGATGTGTGGAAAAGAAGCAGCCAAAAAAACATCTCGCTGCGCTGCGCTGCTTACAGCGTGGCCATCGAACGGATCGCAGAGGTCTACAGCTACAGAGGACTCTTTCCTTAAATATATGGGGACGTTCCCTGGGGGGACACCTTATATTTTAAGAATGTTTAAAAAATGATAATTCGGATATAAGGTGTCCCCTCAGGGAACGTCCCCTTTTCTTTTTCTGGCACCCTGGGCAGAAAAAAGTGCTCCGGCCGCTGAGCCGGAGGCGACGAATCACCCTCCCACAGATTGTGCAGGCCAAACCTTCCCTTCCATAGACCTGGTGGAAGCATTGAAAACCTCCCTCCTGGCCCACAGCATTCCTGTAATCCCGGATGGTCGAACCCTGACAGGCGATGGCTCTCCCCAGCACGTCCCTCATAGCCCCATGCAGCCGCTTGAGCTCAACTTGTCGCAGCCGAGAAGCTGGGGTCAAAGGGTGGAGTCTTGCTTGAAAAAGAATTTCATCAGCATAGATGTTGCCGATGCCAGCCAGAAAGTTCTGGTTCAAAAGCAAGCTCTTTAAGCGCGACTTCCGTGCCTGAAAAAGCTCCTGGAAGGAGGCCAGCCCGATCTCAAGGGGCTCTGGCCCAAGAGATCTGAGCTCGTCAACAGAGGACGCTTCAGCAGTCCGGAAACAGGAGATAAACCCGAATTTGCGGACATCCCTGAACCGAAGCTCTCTTTTCCGGTTTTCGAAGGAAAGGATGAAATGCGTATGCTTGTCTGCAGGTTCCTCAGCCCAAGAAAAGAGGAACATGCCCGTCATCTTCAGATGCACAAGCAGGCTCGTATCCCCTTCACAGTCGATGAGGATCATCTTCCCCCGGCGACGGACGCTACAGATTTTCTTTCCCTTGAGTTTCGTCATCAAGCCCGGACTTTTCTCTCGAAGCAGAGGCGGGTAAAGGACCTTAAAAGACCGGATCTGGAGTCCTATCAGCTTGGGGACAAGGCTTCTGACTATGGTCTCGACTTCAGGAAGCTCGGGCATGGAACCATTGTACTCGATTCGCCCGGCCAGAGGAAGATATTGAATAACTTCCCAAGGAAACATCTGTCTTAATAGAGAATTCGGTGCCGGCTCCTCTCCATCCTCGTCAATACCCCCCTCCCTCCTTCATGGACTCCGGACGGAAGGGAACCGTCGCCGCACTCCGCAACTCCTATCTAGGCAATAATTCGCATAGGATCCTCTATTGAGCGGGCCTGGATGCCGCCCTGGAGCCCCCGTAGCGGAGGGGGGACCCGTCGGCTTATCCGACGGGGGGAACCGACGGGACTGGTTCCCTCGGGGTCCGGGGGCTGAGGGTGGCTTCCGGGTTCGCTCAATAGATTGACACGTTAACTTCTTCTTGATTTAAGGAGCCATATCTTTTATCATTGGTGTTCCATGCAGATCAATGTGAAAGCCGTCAGTTCATTGGTCCTGGGATGGTTTGTCCCCGGATTAGGACACGTCTACCTGAAAAAATACTGGAAGGGAGGTATCCTCTTCGGCTGTATCATGGCCATGACCGGATTAGGGCTGTTTATGGGCGGAAAAATATACTCCTTTCAAACGCAAAATCCCCTCACCATCCTGGCTTTTTTCTCCGACATAGGAAACGGATTTCTGTACATCCTCTCCAAGATTTTTTCTTTCGGGCTGGGAAATTTGAAGAATGCGACCTTTGAGTTCGGAACAGCGTATATCGCCGGCGCGGGGCTCCTGAACTATCTCGTGGCTCTCGATGCCTTTGATATCGCCTCAGGGAAAAAGAAATGATCTGGAAAAGCCATCTTCTGTCCATGATTGTCTATGCACTGTTTGTCTGCATCGTCCTTGCCATTCTCAGAAGAGACGACAGGAAAAGCCAGGTCAGATACGGCCTATTTCTGTTCGCCATCATGGTCGTGGGCGGCCTTCTCTTCGGCTGGTTCATGTATCTGTTCACCCTTTAATTCTCTCGCATTCCGTTTGCCATCAGAAGCATTACAAATTCCATGATTGATAAGCGCTCAGGTTGAGCTGCTCAAAAACTTCCATTTTTCCTCCAACGAAAATAATACCTTATATTATGCGAAGGCTTATGGGTGGAAAAAACCGTATGGAAGGCTGAGTGGGCACGGTTCCTCGAGCATAGGGAGAGGAGAGCGAAGCCTGGAATCGAGCCGCTTTTGACTCGCTGGGGCAAAAGCGGCGTGTTTTTGAATCCATAAGCCTGAGCATGTTAATGAAAAATGGAGTGCTTGCGCCGTCTTCTTCTTTCTTTGAATACTCAAATCGATGTGATATAATCACCCCCTAAATTGATGGAAACCCAGAACTTTGAGCCTGCCATCCGTCTCGAAATCCATGCCCCATCCTTGACCCAACCACGCTTGGCGATCCAGAGCGAGAGCAAGCCTCATGTGATCGAAACAGATAAACGATGATCGAACTCTATCATATCTCGAAGCAGTATCAGCCTCCCCGCTGGGCGCTCACCGATATTACCCTCCATGTCAAGAAAGGAGACTTTTTTTTCATCACCGGACCCTCCGGTTCAGGGAAGACGACCCTGCTTAAATTGATATTTCGAGAGATCCTTCCCACCCATGGCCAGATCATCATCGATAACAGAAACATTCTCCGCATTCCGGACCACAGGATTTACCAGATAAGACGAAGCATGGGGATAGTCTTCCAGGATTTCCGGCTTCTTTTCCAGAAGAGAGTTTTCGAGAACGTAGCGGTCGTCCTCCAAGTCCTGGGCGTTGCCCGGAAGGAAATAAGAAGGAGAGTCTTTAATGCCTTGAGGATGGTCAATCTTCATCACAAGATGTGGGAATACCCGGCCCAGCTATCCTACGGCGAACAACAGCGAGTGGCCATAGCCAGGGCAGTCGTCAATAATCCCAAAATACTCCTGGCTGACGAGCCGACCGGAAACCTAGACCCGGAGCTGGCCAATGAGATCATGACTCTCTTCAAGGAGGTAAACCGCCAGGGTGCAACTGTCATCATCTGTACCCATGACCGGGAGTTGATCCGCCATTTCGGCGAAAAAATCTTTTTCCTGTACAAGGGAAAATTGATAAGAAAGGAAAAACTCTGATTATCCAAAAACTCAAACATTTTAGCAAAGAGACGCTCAACAATCTCTGGCAGCACAGAGCACGCAATATCTTTTCCATAACCATCATCTGTCTCTCATTTCTCATCTTTGGCGTTTTTCTGTCCTTATCCAATAACCTCTTTTTCACAGCCAAAGAACTCTCTAAAAACATGATGATCGTCTTCTTCCTGGAGGATGACGCAAGCGAAGCCCAGAGGGCCCTCATTGAAAAGAGGCTCAAAGAATCCGCGCTGGTCAACAACATCCGTTATATCTCCTCCGAGCAGGCCTTGATACGATTCCGGCAAAATTTTCCCGAACTTCAAGGTATCATCGAAAACATCAAAGTCAATCCTTTTCCCTCTTCCTTCGAGACGAACATCTCGGATGAAAGAATCGCGCCAGATACAGTCCTGAAATTCATCCAGGAGATGAAAGAAATGAGAGGGGTGGAGGATGTTCAGTTCAACAGGGACTGGGTGGAAAAAATGCAATCTCTGAGCAGGCTGGCCAGAGCCATCGGTCTCTTCCTAGGGGGCATATTAGCCTTGGCCTCCTTCTTCATCATCTCCAACGTCATCAAGCTCAACGTGATTGCCCGACAATCAGAGATCGTAATCCTGAGGATGGTGGGAGCGACAAACATTTTCATCCGCATCCCCTTTCTTCTGGAAGGCGTGATCCTCGGAATCCTGGGAGGGCTGGTTTCCCTGGCCCTTATTTTTCTGCTGATCAAGCTCTTCCCGGTCTATCTCGGGGCATCGCTGGGTGCACTGACGGAAATCATCAACTTTCGCTACCTGACTCTTTCCCAAATGGCCCTTCTGGTTGCAGGAGGTGCTGTCATCGGGTTCATGGGAAGCCTCAGTTCCCTCGCCCGCTTCCTGAAGGTCTGAAAAAATATATTTTTTCCGATTATCCTTCAAGCAGTATAAGTAAAATACACGTAAATGGAAGGAGCGACCTTGAAGATTTAGCCTTCACGAGCCGTTTCCTGAGGGAAGCCGATGATATCGGCCGCCGAGTATGTTTGAGAAGCTCAGGACAGTGGATTGCGAAAACACGCCGCTTTTGCCCCAGCGAGTCAAAAACGGCTCGATTTCAGGCTTCGCTCTCCTCTCCCTTCGGTCAAGGAACCATGCCCGCTCAGCCTTCCATACGGTTTTCTCCACCCCCTGCCCTTCGCTTATGTGCCGAGGGAGACGGCGAGAGAATGGCGCTCAAAATTTGATGGGAGCGACTCCATTTCCGTGTATTTTACTCCTGAAATTATCTACATAAAATGGAAGGAGCGGCTTTTTTCCTAAAACAGACGGCTCGCCCTTCTGTGAGCTTCTCTTAAGGGCTCAGGAATCCTGAACTTCGATGTGCGAAGGACAATCTCCTTAGCCCGACTAAAATCAATCCTGTGGCCAGGAGAGATGAAAACCGGTTTCACTCCTGAGCGAGTTCTCAGACAGAACCCGACCTTCTCTCCTCCGGAATCTCTGAAAACGGTGAAGTCTCCTCTCTCGGCACCTGGCAGGATAAAAGGGAAAAAGGGCGTTTTCGCGCATCCGATAGTACAGATGTCCAGAGTCACTCCCACAAAAGAAGCCAATCCCATTTTTCTGGGGTGGGCAATCCCGTTCCCATCCACTAAGGTCACATCAGGCTTATTCTTGAGCCTGCGGAAAGCCTCCTGAAAAACAGGCCCTTCCCTAAGGGCCAAAAAACCAGGAACGTAAGGAAAGAGGGATTCAAGAACGACTTCGGACACTTCCACCAGCTCAAGCTCCGGGAGCCTGAAAACGACAAGAGCTGCCCCGATTCTCTTTTCCTTACGGTCATAGCTGGAATCAGCGCCGGCGACCAGGTCCACTTTCCGCCCATCCCATTCCAGGATAAGCCTGGAGGAGAGCATCCTCTGAACTTCAGCGGCTTTCGCCATGCGAATTCTGCGCATCTCAACTCTGCCCATTATATATCATTCCGGAGAACTCATCACTGATTCAGAGCAAAAAAACGCGCATTCCAAATACACGCCGCAATACGTATATGTTTTCCTCAAAATTTGGGCGCTAGAGGACCCGCCTTCATTTCCCGCCAGCAGATAACCGATCCCTGTGTTTATTGACATGGTAGGACCATTGTCTTAAAATCCCACATAATGGGATCTTTAGGTCAGAACCTCAGAAGAGAAAGAGAATTGAGAGGCATCTCTGTCGAAGAGATTTCAGATTCGACCCGGATCAACTCAAAGCTCCTTAATGCCCTGGAAGAGGACCGGTTGAATGAGATGCCCGGCGAATTTTTCATCAAAGCCATTCTCAGGTCTTATGCAAAATGCGTCGGCCTGGAGGAAAGCACTGTTCTGAACTGGTATTACGAGTCATCACTCCTGCAGGAAGAATTCAATAAATCTCAACTCGAGAAAAAAAAGCCACCGCAGCCTCTTCCAAAAAAAGTCAAAAGGCTGATGGCCTTGACGCTCATCATTCTCATCTCTTTGATCGTTGTTGTCTTAATCCATTTCACCGGGGGAGAAAAAGAACCTTCACTGCCTCAGGAAGAACTCCGGGCCTCCGCTCTGACCAAAGAGGACAGTCCCGTTTCTCTCCCTGAGGTCGTCTCTTTGGATAAAACTGCCTTTGAGATAGACAATTTGACGCTTAAAATTTCTTTCCTGGAGGAAACCTGGCTTCAGGTATACGCTGATGGGAAGCTGATGGTCGAAGACATCAAAGGACCGGGTGAGAAAATCACGGTTGAAGCCTCAAAAGAATTTCTCATCCACCTGGGAAACGCCGGCGGAGTCTCCTACACATTGAACGATACAGAGGGAAAGCCCTTTGGGTCTTCTGGAACAACAGTCAGAGGCATCAGAATAACCACAGAAAACTTCACAGAGTACCTCGTTCAGAGACAGGAAACCATCCCTGCTCCTTGAGCTGAAGGAAAAAAAAGTGAACGAGACAAAAAATAGGGGAACAATAAGTCTCAAGGCAAAGGGTTCTCGAGTCCTCGGAATCATCATCATACTCCTGATCGTTCTCTTTTTTGCCATCGAATTCTTCATAGGTGAAGAACAACAATTCCCCCCGACATCGGTTACAATCCTTCTCCTTTCGCTTCTCCAGATCATCGTACTCATCCTGTTTCTCATCCTCTTTTTTGTCCTGGGAAGAAATCTGGCTAAACTCTACCTGGAAAGAAAGAGAAAGGTCATCGGGGCCCATTTCAAAACAAAGTTGGTCCTCTTTTTCATCGCCCTCTCCCTGATACCCACCCTTCTTCTTTTTTTCTTTGCCAGCGACCTGATCAGCCGGAACATCGAGCAGTGGTTCAAATCCCCCCTGGACAGGATAATGGACGACACAAAAAACCTGGCAGATGGGTTCCAGGCAAACAGCAAAGACATCACCTACCATTATGCCTATCAGTTGAGACAATCTGTAGAACAACAAAATCTGATGGTGCCTGAAAGCAGAAAGCCTCTCATGGATTTCATCCGGAGCAAGCTGAAGGAATACGACCTGGATGAGATCAGTGTCTATCTGGAAGGTGAAGAACTTTTTGCCTACCTCAATAGTAACCTGCCCCTCAAGGATTACAAGGGATTAAGTCCAGAGATAGTGAACCGGTCAAAGATGGGGGACCTGGTCAATAGTCTCGAGCCGATGGGAAACGGGGAAATGATCCGGCGCGGCATCCCTTTCTACACCCCTGGTCTCGGCACAGTGCTGGTGGTGGCGGGGAAATTTCTCCCTCAGAATTATGCCCAAAGGATCAACAACATCACCAGCTACGTCGAAAGATACCAGCAGCTAAAAACGCAAAAAAATCCGGTGAAAACATTCTATTTTCTCACCCTCATCTTCATCACCCTTTTGATCATATTTGCCGCCAGTTGGATAGGTTTTCAGCTGGCCAAAGCCATCACGGTGCCTATCGAAAAACTGGCTCAGGCAACCAAGGAAGTTTCCAAAGGCAAACTGGATGTCAAGGTTGAAGACCCGGCGTCCGATGAGATCGGCATTCTTATCGACTCATTCAACCAGATGGTCTCCGATCTCAGAGAGAGCCACTCCAACATCGCCCAAAAGACATCCGAGCTGGAAGCCCGGAAACAGTATATAGAAACAATCTTGAACAACATCACCACAGGAGTCATCACTCTGGATGCGAAAGGAATCATCACCACCATCAATCCTTCTGCCCGAGGAATGCTGGGTTTGGCCAAAGATAAAATCATCGGGAAGAACTACAAGAGCGTGCTCCAGACTTCGCAGTACGGAGAAATCAGAAAGACGATTGAATTCTGCATCCAGAACAGATACAAACTCTACGACAAGGAGATCAACCTCCACTCCGGGCCCCAAAGCAAGACCCTTGCTTTGACGCTTTCACCTCTGTTGCAATTCGATTCCACGTTTTCCGGGTTGATTGTCGTGCTGGATAACCTGACTCAGCTCATCCAGGCCCAGAAACTCGCTGCCTGGCAGGAGGTGGCCCAGCGAGTCGCCCATGAAATCAAGAACCCTCTCACTCCCATCCAGCTCTCTGCGCAGAGGATCAAGAAGAATTTAGGAAAAAACCAGAAAAATAATAATGTCATTATCAAAGCCGGCGCCAACACCATCATCCGAGAAGCAAGAACGATCAAATCGCTGGTGGACGAATTCTCCAACTTCGCCCGCATGCCCGAGACTCAACTGCAGCCAATGAGCATCCATGAGATCATAAAAAAAACCGTTTCTCTGTTTCGAGGAGTCTTCTCCGATGTCGAATTCAACACCAGTTTCTCTTCCCAAGTCCCCTCTGCTATCCTGATCGATCCTGAGCAAATAAAAAGGGTGTTCATCAATATCCTGGATAACGCTGTCCACGCCATGAATAAAAAGGGAGAAGTCACGATCCAGACCAGGTTCAGCAGGAAAAACCAGCGTGTCAGGATCGAGATTGCAGACAACGGCTGCGGCATCATCAGGGAGGATAAAGATAAGCTTTTTCTTCCCTATTTCTCGACTAAAAAGAAAGGGACAGGTTTGGGGCTGACCATCGTGAATAAGATTCTAAGCGATCATAACGGGTCGATAGATGTGGAGGAGAATCATCCTCACGGGGCGAAATTCGTCATCCAACTTCCAGCATGAATCATGAATAAAGACAAAATATTAGTTATCGATGACGAGGCCGGCATCCGGTCCTCCCTCAAAGGAATCCTGGAGGATGAGGGATACTCCATTAAAACTGTCGTCAAGGGTGAAGATGCCCTCAAGCTGCTCAAAAGGGAGAATTTCGACCTCATTCTTCTGGATATCTGGCTTCCTGAAATGAACGGGATTGAAATCCTCAAGAAGATCAAAAACATGGACGAAGCCCCCAGGGTGGTGATGATCTCCGGTCACGGGACTGTCGAAACTGCGGTTAAAGCCATAAAACTCGGGGCTTATGACTTTCTGGAAAAGCCGCTTTCCCTGGAAAAGGTCATCCTGACTGTCCAGAACGCTCTGAAGCAAAAGAAGCTGGAAGAGGAAAATATTCAGCTCCGGGAATCCGCCGGACTTAAACATCGGTTGATCGGCAAAAGCCATCCCATTCAAAAACTGAGAGATGAGATCAAGAAGGCGGCCCCGACCAACGCTTCGGTCCTCATCTATGGAGAAGAAGGGACGGGAAAAGAACTGGTTGCCCGGCTAATACATCACCAGAGCTCAAGAAGGAGCCACAGGTTCATTCCCATAAATTTATCCGCCATTCCTGAGGACTTGATCGAAACCGAGCTTTTTGGATATGTCAAAGGAAACCAGGAGAACGCAGAAAGGGATAAAAAAGGAAAGCTGATGCTGGCAGACGGAGGCACTATTTTTCTCGATGAAATTTGTGATATGAGCTTAAAAATCCAAGAAAAGCTCTTTCGAGTCATTGAAGAACAGCAGTTTGAACCATTGGGTTCGAATGAACCGATTCCAGTGGATATCAGAATCATCTCGGCGACCAACAAAGCCATCCAGCAGTACATCAACAGAGGAAAATTCAGGGAGGACCTTTTTCTCAAACTGAACGTCATCCCCTTGACTATCCCGCCTTTGAGAGAAAGAAAAGAGGATATTCCCCTGTTCATCGATTATTTTCTGGAATACTTCTCGATACAGGATGGCAAGAAGACAAAAAAAATGAGCAAGGAAGCCATGGAAGCCTTCCTCAATTACACCTGGCCGAGAAATGTCAGCGAGATCATCAACGTGATCGAAAGGTTCGTGATCATAGTTACGGATGACGAGATCAAAGACTCCCATCTTTCTCTGCTTGTCGAATCAAGAGAACCCGAGTCCACCCCAAAAGTCGATCAGAAGCTGTCACTGAAGGAGGCAAGTGAACAGTTCGAAAAGGAATACATCCATAAGATCCTGGTTAAACACAAATGGGATCTCATCAAAACTGCCTCCGAGCTGAAGATGGATAAAAGCCAACTCAGCAAGAAGATAAAAAAACTGGGAATCACCTTCTTCGGCTAAAAAAAGCCTGGCTTCCCTTTTTATTCTGTGTATAGCCCTTAAGGATTTCAAGGAATTAAGGAGTTAATAAGCTCATCGAACTTAACAATATCAACGTCCATCATCCTGCCCAGGTAAGCCTCTAGGAAGGGCCTGTGGGCAGCGCCGTAAATAACCAATATATTCTGGCCTGGATAGGAAGCACTTACCGTTCTAATCCGCGCTGCTATCTTTAAATTCCTATTTTCCCATAGGGCAAGCCGACCTCGGTCCTCGCCTCCTGAAAATCCTGTCCTTAAGAACACACCCCACTGGGCATCCACATCATCGGCGGCATACTCGGGTGAATTCAAAAAGAGATAATGAGGAAGAAGATCGCGACCGGAAAGAGCCCTCTCGAGACTCTTTTGGCTTTCGCTGTAGACCGGCAAACTCCCAACAGATTTGAGAAGTGGATTCTTAGTAATTTCCCTCTGGAGGGCAGGAAGTATCCGGGCCATAGCGTCGAGATCCTCAAATTCATCGACGGGGTAGAGACGCTGCAAGCCAAGCCGCCGAGCTAGCCTCCCGGCCAAAACAGTTATTTCATTGATACGCTGTGACTGTGCGTCGAGAGCGACAGCCAACTCGGTAGGGATTATGACTTGGTCTTTTTTGTCTGTCGGGCTTAAATAGGTCCATTGCAAAACGGCGGAATGGAGATCGTAGGCAGCTAGCATCGTGAGAATGGTCTTTAGTCGGTCAGGAGGAGTACCAATCTGGACATATCTTTCAACTTCAGAAGCGGCTTGAATTCGGTCCATACCTAAAAGAGCCTGAGCTTTGTGTCCAAGACTAAGATGTGTTTCGGCGAATGTCTCGAGGATTTCCTGGAAAAGTGGAGAATCTTTCTGCCGAGTTTCCATGACGGAAATGACATCTCCTGGAAGGCTTTCAACAGCGATTGCCGCGGGCTTGAAGAGAAGAAGTTTGTCGACAATAGAATCCAATAGGGAGATTTGGAAGCGATCGCCAAGCTGGGCTAAATGAAAGGTCGCCAGAACTAAAATACCAGTTCGATCGAATTCGACTGGATCCTTTTTCTCCCCATTATCAAGTGGCAAGGAAAAAAACGGCTCAACAATTGGTATCTTCGCTACTGAAACCTCCATAATAATAGACAAGAGGATGAAAAGAGACAGAATTTTTTTCATAACAAATCTCCTTGAGATTATCAGGGAAATCTTATGTTTTTGATTATCTTAAATTCTACAATTAAGAGTTTAATAATCATATGTGAATAACGTAATGAGCAAGAAAATAGTTCATATCCTTTATATTAGAAAAAATTGGGGACTGTCCCCAATTTTTGGTATAATAGGACAAATTTTTTTGAGGAAAGCAAGAGCATGGAAGGCGAAATACTCAAAATCCTGACCGTGATCAGAGATTTCATCTGGGGATTGCCTCTCATCATCATCCTGGTCGGCACCGGCATCTTCCTGACGATCCGGCTGAAAGGTCTTCAAGTAAGAGGCCTCTTCTACTCCCTCAATCTAGCCTTCATCAAGAGAAAAGAAGACGACAATCAAGCAGGGGACATCTCCCACTTTCAGGCATTGATGACAGCTCTGGCGGCGACAGTGGGGACAGGAAACATTGTCGGAGTGGCCGTGGCTATCGCCACCGGCGGACCCGGGGCTCTCTTCTGGATGTGGGTGACAGGGCTTTTCGGAATGGCCACCAAGTACTCTGAAGCTGTCCTAGCCATAAAATACAGAGAAATGGATGAGTTCGGGACAATGAGCGGGGGCCCGATGTACTACATCTCCAAAGGACTAGGGTGGAAATGGCTGGGAACACTGTTTGCCATCTTTGCGGCAATAGCCGCCTTCGGCATCGGGAATATGGTCCAGTCCAACTCGGTCGCAGACGGAGTACAGAAGACATTCGGACTTCCCGATTGGGCCACAGGCATTATTCTTGCGGCATTAACCGGCTTGGTCGTTTTGGGCGGGATCAAGAGCATTGCCAAGGTTACCCAGGTGCTGGTGCCTTTCATGATCATTGTCTATATGATCGGGGCTTGCACCATCCTGGTTTTGAAATTCTCGCTGATTCCCCAAATATTCGGCCTCATCTTCAAATACGCCTTCACGCCGACAGCAGCTACAGGGGGCTTTCTGGGGGCGACAGTAATGCACACGATGAGCCAGGGCGTCTCCAAGGGAGTCTTTTCCAACGAGTCAGGTTTGGGTTCGGCGCCGATCGCGGCCGCGGCAGCAAAAACACCGAACCCGGTCAAACAGGCGCTTGTGTCCATGACCCAGACTTTCATCGACACCCTTGTGGTTTGCACCATGACCGGATTAGTCATCTTGATCAGCGGACTCTGGACATCTGACATCCAGGGAGCTGAGCTCACAGCCACTGCCTTCCAATTCTTCGCCTATTCCACCATCCTCGGCTGGTGCTATTACGGCGAGAAATCCATCGAATACCTGTTCAAAGAAAGAGCGGTGAAGATTTACCGGATCGTTTTTGTCATCTTCGTGGCTATAGGTACAATCTTGAAGCTGGAGACCGTCTGGAGAGTGTCGGATATAATGAACGGTCTCATGGCCTTCCCCAACCTGGTGGGACTCATCGGTCTCAGCGCGATCATCGCCCGCGAGACAAATAAGTATTTCTACAAAAAACACAGATAGCCTGGCTGCTTGTCGTTTACACACTCCAAATTTTGTGCTATCGTTGAGTTCGAAAAACCCTGAGGAAAACAAATGAGAGTCAGGTCTCTGCGGATCGTCATCAGTTCAGCCCGGAAGTTCATCAATATGGGAGCGCTCTCCCGGTTATGGAACCTCGTCAAGAATTTCCATGCGGCCGACATCTCCGCCTTGATGAGCCATCTGATATCCAGAGAAAGGCTCATTCTCTTCAACGTCCTCTTCGAAAAAGACAAGGAGAAGACCGGAGAGGTCTTGAGCGAGCTGGAGCCTGAAGATGCGGCAGCGATCCTGAAAGAACTCCAGCTGGACCAGATCACGGAGCTTATCCAGATCATTCCCCCGGATGACGCAGCTCCGATTCTCGAACTCCTTCCTGAGGAACTGAAAAATTCCATCCTGTCCGCGATGGAGGATAAACCCTCTGAGGATGTCAAGGGGCTCCTTCACTACGAAGAGGAAACAGCCGGCCGGATCATGTCCACGAATTTTTACGCCCTGGACCAGGATACCAACGTATCTGATGCTATAACTGCCATGCAGCTCGAAGGAGATGTCGAATCCGCGTTCTATCTTTACGTGGTGGATGACCAGACCCATCTCGTCGGGGTCGTCTCGTTGCGGCAAGTTCTTTTCACCCGTCCGAACACACGCCTCAAAGACATCATGACCAAGGATGTCATCAGTGTCCATCCTGAAACCGACCAGGAGCAAGTGGCCCGCTTTGTCGCTGATTACAACCTGGTCGCCATTCCAGTCGTAGATGCCGAACAAAAATTGGTCGGAGTGGTCACCGTCGACGACGTTATCGATGTCATCGAAGAGGAGGCGACGGAAGACATCTATAAAATGGTCTCTCTGGATACCACAGACAGAATCCAGAACAGTCCTTTTAAATCCATAAAGAAGAGAATCCCTTTCCTGATGTTCAGCCTCTTCACGGCCTCTGTTGCGCCCTGGGTCGTTCATTATTTTGAAGGCACCATCAAAGAATTCGTCACCCTCGCCGTGTTTCTCCCCCTGGTCATGGCTCTCGGAGGAGTCGCCGGAAACCAAACCATTGCCATCATCGTCAGGGAGATCGCTATCGGCCAGGCTGAGTGGGTGGGTGCCAGGAAAGCCCTTCTGAAAGAAATACTGGTAGGCATCGGCAACGGCCTTATCATCGGGATCATCCTGGCAGGCTTCTCCTATCTTCTCATCCAGAATCCCTATCTGGGCCTTATTCTCGGTCTGGCCATCATAATCAATCTCTTTGTCGCAGCCCTTGTCGGCACTCTCATTCCCTTGATCCTGAAGCTGCTCCGTTTGGACCCGGCGCTGGGATCGGTGAACCTCCTCACCATGTGCACGGATACCATAGGCTCATTCACCTTTCTCGGGCTAGGGACTCTCTTCCTGACTAAGCTCACATAATCCGTCCATGCCCCGCGAACAAACCGAAGCCATCATCCTCCGAACCTTCAACTACGGGGAACAGGATAAGATCGTCGGTTTCTTCTCCAGAGACAAAGGAATAATTAAAGGAGTCGCCAAGGGGGCTCGAAAATTCGGAAACCGCTTCGGAAGCAGCCTCGAACCACTCTCTCTGGTCAAGATCTACTATTATGAAAAAGAAAGAAAGGACTTGGTGACAATCAGCAACTGCGACCTCATAGAATCCTTCTTCGACATCCAGAATGATCCTGATACCTCCTTCACCTTGAGCTATTTCGCCGAGCTCATTGAGGAGTTCTCTCCGGTCCGGACAAAAGACGACACGCTTTACAGGCTCTTGCTTTCCATCCTGCACGCACTCAACAAGAGCGGCGACCTGAATTTTCTGAGTCGCTATTTCGAGGCCTGGCTGCTCAAGCTCAACGGCGTACTCCCAGACCTGAATAGATGCAAAAAGTGCCACAAGCCTCTCACTGCATCCGGCTGGCTGTCTCCAAAAAAGGATGGAGTATTCTGCAACCGATGCGCACCCTCGAAGAAAGAAGAAATCAAGCCCGAGGTAGATTCATTTGTGCAATGGGCGAGAAAAAACCCTCCTCCTGAAAAAGGGCCTCTCCCCTTTTCTCCGGAGCAGCTGGATACGATAAAAAAAGCTCTCCAGAAAATGCTCATTTACCATCTGGAAAGAGAGCCCAAAACACTGCGCTTGCTGCCTTGACGAGGCCATTCCTGAATTCTATCCGGTCTGCTCCTGCTAACACCAGAGATTCATCCATTCATAAGATTCCCCTTTGTAGGGGAAGCATAGCGACTTTCGCGGGGAATATGGGGACGTTCCCCGGGGAACGTCCCCTATGTATAAAGATGTTCTGTATTGATTTTTTAACAGAAAAGGATAAACTATAAATCTTTCCTAATCATAACGGATGAAAGGAGTCATCATGAGCCAATGTAAAATATGCGGAAAAGAGATTGACGAAAAGAACACCTATTTTAGCCTTGCCTTCAACAAAAAGGCGACACAAGACGGAGAGAAGAAAATTATACATTCCGAAGAAGGAGCCACAATCTGCGAGGAATGCGGCAACGAGGGTCTCAGCTCTGTTCTCAGGAATCTCAAACTCATCAACGACGCTGATACAGAGCTCCAGGCGAAGATGAAATCTTTGGAAAAATCGATCGATATGATGGAGCTGATGAAAGTCTACGGAATTTCCGGCGAGAAAGCGGGAACCCGGAATCAATTCCTGGCAAAATGCCCTTTTCACGACCAGGAAGCCTCCTTTCTGATCGATGCCAAGAATAAGGAGTATTTCTGCTTCTGTGAAGGATTAAAGGGAGATATCTTCAGTTTTATAATCAATTACGACCGAGATGTCGAGCACAAGCATACCACGCTCAAACAAGCTGTCGATTTTTTGATGGAGAAATTCCCTATCTCCTAGTCTTCTTATTTTTCCTTGAAATTCATATTTTTTTGTGTTATAGCTAATCAAAATAGCATAAATTTCAATAACTTGCATGAATGGAGGAGGCGGATGAGTAAGAAAAAGACGCTAATTCTCTCCTGTCTGCTTTTTCTCTTATTGCCCTTCACAGGAATTTTGTACTCGCAAACAGGCGGCACCTTAGAAAGAATAGAAGTGACTCCGGTCGGAGAGACCCTTGAGGTCAAACTTTTTGTGACACCCTACACGTATCACCGCCAGTTCAGGCTTTATAACCCGATGCGAATCGGCATTGACCTGTTTAACGTGAGGACTATCCGTTCTGTGCGCAACATAGACGTAGGCGCGCTGGGAATAGACAACATCCGAATCACCCAGATGAAACCCAATTTTGTTCGAATAATCTTTCAGGTGATCGATGACTTCCCTTCATACATTAGCGAAAGATTCTCAGGGGGATTGAAGATCACGTTCGGAGCGACCAAAGAACCCCCGATGGTCAAGGAAGAAGTAGAGGTTGAAGTGCCGGAGGAGGCAAGAGCGGTCTGCGGCATCAGGGTCGAGCCGACAAGGGCTAATCCCAACGACCCCATTCTCGTTGATATGAGTGGCTCTCAAAATGCCGAATCAATGGTGGTCGAGGTCTTCGACCCGGAAGGGGCTAAAGTCGCATCTAAAGAACTGACTCTTGAAGCGCCCCGTTGGGAAGTTGCTTTTGAAAGGCCTGGGGAGTACGTATTCAAAGGGAAAGCCTTCAACATTGAAGGAAAGGTTTCTGAAAATACCTGTGAAGCAGCTGCCTCCATCAATTTTCCTCCAGCTATAAAGCTCGAATGCCGCCGGTGTGACGGAGTGATCGGAAAACCCGTCATCCTGGATGCCTCTGGATCCACTGACCCGGATGGAGAGATTGTGCAGGTCGATTTTGAGATTATCGATGAAGTTGGAAGCCTCGTGGACAGGTTCTCAGACGTGGAAAAACCCTTCACCTGGGAAAGAGCTTTTCAAACGAAAGGAGTCTATTCGGTAATAGCTGTGGCCACGGACGACCTGGGAGCTCTATCCGAACCTGCCAACATTGAAGTCAGGGTGAAACAGAAAAAGCTCTATCTTCTTGTCGATTTAGGTGCGTTGGCCGGTCGAGGAGAAGGAACATATGTCGGATATGCCGCAGGCAGAGCCGGTATACTCTATAAGCTCTCCAAGAGCCTGGATATCATCCTTGCGGGAGGGGGCGCCTACACTCCCATCGACTCTGCTCCCTGGGAGCAAAGCTTCTTCAGCGGATCCGTGATTCTCAACCTGCGGGCCGGGCCAATCTTTATCGGAGTGGGCGGGGCCTACACAACCCCCTACAAAGACACCATCAGAAACGGCTACGGTGAGATCATCACCAACATCGGTTTTGACCTTATCGGAGGCTCGAAAATCATAGGCTCGATCTTTCTCGAAGCCTCCGGCCCCCCTGTGGACCTTTCCATCCAGGAAACCCACAAGTTCATGCTCGGCTTCAGGATCACTTTTTAATCAGTAACCAAAGCAATCATTTAAAAAGAAGGCCGAGGAAAAATCCTCGGCTCTTTTTTTTCTCCGTCTCTCGACACCACCCCTGCAGAAAGAATAACGGCTAAATTTCCTCTTACAGATTCCCGACCTCCTTACCCAAAGAAAAGGCCTTCCCGAGATACTCGCCGATCCCGTAATAAGACCGGCTTTCAGGAACGTAGAGGAAAGGTCTGACTTTTTTTATTTCAGGCAGCCCTTCTTCGCCCAAAACCGTCTCTTCCGCTTTAATATCCATGATTTCCCCTATAAACTGAGTATGAGATCCGATCTCCACGGTGTGAAGAAGCCGACATTCCAGGACGAACGGAAACTCTTCGGCATAAGGGGCATCGACAACCTCGCTTCGCACAGGCGTCAAACCCGCTGCGGCGAATTTATCTTCTCGTTTTCCTGAAGCTATGCCGAAATAATCCGCCTGCTTGACTTGGGCCTCAGACGGGATGCTGGCAGTGAACGCTTTCCTGTTCAGTATATTCCCGTAGGTATGGGTCGCTTCTCGGATGGACACGGTCAGAGCTGGAGGCCGTGAACAGCAGATGCCAGCCCAGGAAGCCGTCATAACATTCGGCTTTCCCTCGTCATCATATGTCCCCACCACCAGAACCGGTGCAGGGTAGATTAGGGTTCTTGCTCCCAAAGACTTTTTCATCGTTTCCCTCCTAAAAAGGGGTCAGGGCTCGACATTAGACATATCGATCAAAACAAGGCTTTGGTGACAAAAAGGGTTAAGCCCCGTATGAATGTTGAGTCCAGCGACTTAATCATAGCTTTATTGGTATCGATTTTGATAAGGTCTGATTACATGATTCTATCTTGTCTAATGTCGAGCCCTGACCCCATTAATCTTATTTCAGGGCACCAACCACCTTTTCCACTGCTTCCAGTATCTCTCCTGACTCCACCACTGCCTTGAGCGCGTTGATGTCATCGTAGAGGGGGCGGTCTTCTTCAAGGCGGTCAACATGGCTGCGGATCACATCGTAGGCAGCCTGGACACCTTTACTCGGCTTGACAGGCCTTCGGAAATCAATGGCCTGAGCGCCGGCCATGAATTCTATTCCCAGAACAGCCTGGGCATTGTCGATGATCTGTCTGGTCTTCAGGGCCGTAGTCATGCCCATGCTGACAAAGTCTTCCTGGTCAGCTGCAGCAGGAATGGACCCGGTGGCGGCCGGATGAGAGAGGATCCTGTTCTCGCAGACCAGCGCTCCAGCTGTGTACTGGGAGAGCATCATACCGGAAAACATGCCTGCCCCTTTGGTCAAGAAAGCGGGAAGCCCTACGCTCAAATGGGGATTCATCAGCCGGTTCATCCTTCTTTCCGAGAGGACGCAGACAGTAGTGATGGCTGTTCCCAGGAGCTCGAGAGCAAAGGCATTCGGGGTTCCCTGGAAATTGGCTCCGGTCAAGACCAGCTCTTCCTCCGGAAAGAAGGTGGGATTATCGGCTGCGCCGTTGAGTTCGATCTCCAGCATGTAGCGGGCCCATTTGAGCGCATCGCGGGCAGCCCCCATCACTTGAGGAGTGCTTCTCAAAGAGTAGCAGTCTTGGATTTTTTTGCCTTTCTGGGCCAGAAGCTCGCTGTCCTCGGTGATCCGCCTGATATTCTCGCTGGCCTCTACGGCTCCAGGATAGCCCCTTACCTTGTGCAGCCGCTCGTCGTAAGCAATCATGTTGGCATTCAAGACCTCCAGGGTCATGGATGCTACGATCTCCGCATTCTTCAACCACTTCCCAGCATCGTATATCTCCAGGGCTCCCAAGCCAGCGATGACGTTGGCACCGTTGATCGTCGCCAAGCCGTCGCGAGCTTCATAGACGATGGTCGGAATCCCGGCCTTCTTCATGGCTTCCTTTCCGGGCAGACGCTCACCCCTGTAAAAAGCCTCGCCTTCTCCCATGGGGACTAAAGCCATCTGGGCCATGGGAGAAAGGTCGCCGCAGGCTCCGACCGAGCCCTTCTCACAGACAACGGGTGTGACTCCTTTATTCAGCATTTCCTTCAGAGTCTCGACAATGACGGGCCTCAGGCCCGAATGCCCATGGCAATGGCAGTTGATGCGGCTCAGGATGGCAGCGCGGACAACCTCGACAGGCAGCGGTTTCCCATACCCAGCTGCGTGGCTGTAGATGAGATATCTCTGGTAATTTTCCACCTGTTCCTGAGTCAAAACGACCTCGGAAAGCTCCCCGATACCGGTGTTGACTCCGTACATGATCTCTTTCTTTTTTATTTTATCCTCGAGCAAGTCTCGGCATTTCTGGATTCTCTGTATGGCCTCGGGATGGATGTCAATCTTCTCATTCCCTCTGGCCACCTGAACGACTTTCTCTATGGTGAGGTCATGTCCGTCGAGGGTGATAGTCATGATGATCTCTCCTTCTTTTAAAAACCAATCAAACAATAAACTCTATAAAAAGAGATAAAATAAGGCAAGAAATTATTATTATAGTCCAGTCGAGCCGAATCAAACAGCATTTTCTTTGTCAAGCATAAGAGGAGACGTTCCCGAGGGGAACACCCTTTTATACTTTTTTTATTTACAGAAAAAAAGTATCCCCGCAGGGAACGTCCCCATAAGTTGGCGAGGATGAAAGGAAACCAGCGCTGCGATACAGCCCACCTTCATAATTTACCGTCACAAGAATGGAGAGGATTACCCAGATTCAGTTTCCGGTTGACATCTTTTTAAGAGCAGGATATAAGTAATACTCTCAAAATCAACCTAAATCAGTCCCGAATTTGGAGGTACAAACATGGGTAAAGAAATGAAGAGGATTATGGTCACCGGAGCTGTCGGCCAGATCGGTTCCGAACTGACAATGGCTCTCCGCCAGAAATACGGCAATGATAATGTCCTGGCCACCGGGCACAGGACCAAACCCAAACCCGAGCTCAGAGATTCTGGCCCGTTCGAGTTCATCAATGTCGCTCAAAGAGAGACCATTGAAGATGTCGTAAAAAAATACAACATTGACACCATCTACCACATGTCGGCTATTCTCTCGGCAGTGGGAGAAAAAAACCCGAAGCTCTGCTGGGACGTCAACATGAACGGAACCTATAACATTCTCGAGACTGCCATAGAGCATGAGATGGTGAGGATTTTCATTCCCAGTTCTATAGCCGCCTTCGGACCGGAAACGCCCATCGACAACACTCCTCAGGAAACAGTTCTCAGGCCCAAGACCATGTACGGAGTGACCAAGGTAGCCGGAGAGCTTCTCTGCGACTACTACGTCAAACGCTTCAACCTGGATATCCGCGGCTGCCGCTATCCCGGCATCATCAGCAATGAAACCCTGCCCGGCGGGGGCACGACCGACTATGCCGTGGAAATATTCTATGAAGCCATCAAGAACAAGAGCTACACCTGCTTTCTCAGGGAAGACACGCGGCTGCCGATGATGTACATGCCCGACTGCCTCAAAGCCACTTTTGACCTGATGGAGGCGGATTTTTCCAGGCTCAAGCACCACTCTGACTTCAACGTCACGGCCATAAGCTTCTCAGCCAGCGAGCTAGCAGCCGAAATCAAGAAACACATACCTGAATTCACCATCCAGTATGAGCCTGACTTCCGGCAGGAGATCGCTGACTCCTGGCCGAATTCTATCGACGATTCAGCCGCCCGCGAGGAATGGGGATGGCAGCCAGAGTACGACCTGGCCAAGATGACCGAGGACATGCTCAACGTCCTGGGTAAACGCCACGCGGAAGGAAAGCTGGATTATTAAAACAAAAGCTGAATAGGTCAGAAGGCCATCCGGCTATCGCAGCTTCTCTTTCAAGAAATTCGGCAAAGCGAAAGCTGCGCGATGGATATCCGGATTGAAATACTTCAACCCTTGAGGCGGGTCTTTCTTTATCTGAAGAGGATGTGTCTCGTTCGAGACAAAAGCAAATGACCAGCTCCCTCCGGGATAGGTCGGGACAGGGCTGGTGTAGAAGAAGACATATTTGAAAAGGTCCTTCAAAAATTCGTTTTTCCTCTGGATCTCGTCCGGTTGAAAGAAAAGTGAACCCGCCTGGGCCGTGATCACTGCATTCGAGTTGAGACATTGCTTCATTTTCTGAAAAAAATCCTTCTCATGAAGAGTCGTTGAGGGCCCGACAGGGTCAGAAGAATCCACATAGACGATGTCGAATTTTCTTTCTGTCCTCTCTATCCATTCCCTCCCGTCAGCGATGACCAGCTCGGTTCGTCTATCCTTCAGACATGAGGAAAGCCAGGGAAAGTATTCCTGGGAAATCTCGATGACCTGGGAATCGATTTCCACAAGATGAACGCTCTGCACAGGATAGCGAAGGATCTCCTTGAGCGCTCCGCCGTCTCCTCCGCCGATAATCAGGATCTCTTTCGGACAAGGATGGACCAAAAAGGCCGGATGAACAAGCATCTCGTGATAGAAAAATTCATCCCTCTCCGTTGTCTGGACCAGTCCATCCAGGAGAAGGACTCTGCCAAAATACTCGTTCTCGATGACTTCTATCTTCTGATAAGGCGATTCTTCCTTGTAGAGCAGCCTGTCGACCTTGAAGAAGAGACCGCCCGAGGATGTGTGGTATTCCCTCTCTTCTTGAGGACTGTGTTCAGGGATCTTTTTCTCAGCAGTCATGATTCCCAGATAAAGGGTTGTTCATTGGTCAAAACCCTTCCTTTATTCAAATCTTTCTCCAAATAAAGAGGCAAGGTGAATAAGGCCTTATGATAGCCGGGATTATAAAATTTCAGGTTCCTGATTCCGCGTCGGCTCATTCTTTCCGCGACTTCACCTTCAGTCAATTCCAGCGGATCCTCAGCCTTGGAGGCCAGGATGAAACCCCAGGGCACGCCAAAGGAAAGGATGAAAGTCCAGTAGGGGCGAACCAGCGGAAAAACCTCTTCCAGGGTCTTTGCCAGCGAGCAGAAAAAATGATCATAGCAAGGATTGGCGCTCCCGGCCTGCAGGATCAGCAGCCCGTCCTCCTCCAGGATATCAAAGATCTCCTTGAAAAATTCTCGAGTGAAAAGGTAAAGGGAAGGCCCTCCTTCCAGGGGTTCAGTTAAATCGGAAACGACCACATCAAATTTCTCCTGAGTCTCCTCCACATACCTGTGGGCATCGGCGTGAATCAAATCTGTCTTCGAATTCGAAAAAGCACCTTCAGACCACTCGGGCAGATATTTCTGGCAGAGCTCAACCAGTTCCCTGTCGATATCCACCATAGTGACCTTGGCCACGCTCTGATGCCTGAGTACCTCCCTGAGGGTCGCCCCCTCGCCTCCTCCCAGGATCAAAGCCCTTTTGGGGGAACTGTGAGTGAAGAGGCCGGGATGGACCAGGGACTCATGATAGATGTATTCGTCTATCTGCGCGGATTGGATCTTCTTATCCAGGAAAAGCACCTTTCCGAAATACGTGTTGTGGAAACACTCCACATACTGAAACTCTGTTTTTCCTCTGTAGTAAAACCTTTCCACCTCAAAGCGCCGAGTCACGCTCTCGGAGAACCTCTCAAAATAATAAGACCTTTTCTCCGACATGACCCAGATTATAGCAGGGAAAAAATAAAGAGTAAAATTAAAGTAAGCCTTCAATTTTAGATGATATAAAAAATGCATGACTCAGGCAGGATGGTTCAAAAACACACCCCTTTATCTTGCAAAAAAAATTATTTACATGCGAAGGCTTGTGGATGAAAAAACCGTATGAAAGGCTGAGCGGGCATGGTTCCTCGACAGAAGAGAGAGGAGAGCGAAGCCTGGAATCGAGCCGCTTTTGACTCGCTGGGTCAAAAGCAGCGTGTTTTTGAATCCAGAAGCCGGAGCATACGGTTTTTTCACCACCCTACCTGAGCCCTTCCCTATCATGGAATTTGTGATGCTTTCAAAATGCAATAATTGCGGCTAAGGATACTAAAAAATATAGACCTGTTTTTTGATTTCTGGTATAGTTGGGACTTCACAAGGAGGTTTTTCATGTATGGAAAAGTCAAAGAAGATTTAACCAAGGAAATCCAATCCATTCGGGATGCAGGTCTGTACAAAGAGGAAAGAATCATCATGACCCCCCAGGGAGCAGAGATCGAAGTGAAGGGTGGAAAAGAAGTGTTGAATTTCTGCGCTAACAACTATCTCGGTCTGTCCAGCCATCCCAAAGTCATCGAAGCGGCTCATAAGGCTCTTGACCAATGGGGATACGGCATGAGCTCGGTCCGCTTCATCTGCGGTACTCAAGACATCCACAAAATCCTGGAGCAGAAGATATCAAATTTTCTCCAGACCGAGGATACCATCCTCTTCGCAGCCTGTTTTGATGCTAACGGAGGAGTGTTCGAACCTCTCATCGGCGCGGAAGATGCCATCATAACCGACCAGCTCAACCACGCCTCCATCATCGACGGCATCCGCCTTTGTAAAGCCCAAAGATACATCTATAAACACGGAGATATGGCGGACCTCGAAGAAAAACTGAAGGAAACCCAGAATCTTCGTTACCGTCTGGTCGCGACAGACGGCGTTTTCTCCATGGACGGCGATATCGCCAAGCTCGATGAGATCTGTGAACTGGCTAACAAGTACGATGCCATGGTCATGATCGACGATGCTCATTCCACCGGATTCATGGGCAAGACGGGAAGAGGAACGCCGGAGTACAGGGGTGTGTTGGGAAAAATTGACATCATCACCGGCACTCTGGGAAAGGCTCTCGGAGGAGCATCAGGCGGATTCATCTCCGGCAGAAAAGAGCTCATCGATCTCTACAGGCAGCGCTCCAGACCTTATCTCTTCAGCAACACTCTGGCTCCAGCTGTTGTCGGCGCCTCCATCGCTGTTTTCGACCTCCTTTCCGAAACTACAGAGTTGCGGGATAAGCTGGAAGAAAACACGAAATACTTCCGGGAAAAAATGACAGAAGCCGGGTTTGACATCACCCCCGGAGTCCATCCGATCGTTCCCATCATGCTGGGCAAGTTCGAGAACGACGCCAAACTTTCCCAGGATATGGCTCATGACCTTCTCGAGGAAGGGATCTATGTCATCGGGTTCTATTATCCCGTGGTCCCCAAAGGACAGGCGAGAATAAGAGTCCAGCTCTCCGCAGCCCATGATAAGCACCACCTGGACAAGGCCATAGCCGCCTTCACCAAAGTCGGAAAGAAGTATAACGTCATTCCTTAACAAAGACTGAAAAAACTCCAGGCCTGGGGATTTTTGGCCAGGCCCGTAGTATCAGACTGAATATAATACAGTACCCAGGGGGGATAAGGTTAGTCTGTCTCCTCAACCTTTTCCATAGTGATGCCGGTGTAGCCGTAAAAGATCGAAACAAGAGGATTGGCCAGGTTGAGAAAGGCGAAAGGAAGATAGACGAGAGGATTCACCCCCAGGGTCGCATGCATAAAGGCTCCACAGCTATTCCAGGGAATGAGCGGGGAGGACAGAGTTCCGGAATCCTCCAGGCAGCGAGACAGGTTCTTCGGATGGAGACGATGGGAGTCAAATGCATTTTTGTACATTCTCCCCGGAATGACAATGGCCATGTACTGGTCTGAAGCGATGGCATTCATCCCGATGCAGCTGAAAATCGTCGTGGCCACCAGAGATCCCGTCCGTTTTACTCTTTTAAGGAAAGCCCGGGCCAAGGTTTCCAGCATCCCTGTCTTTTCCATTATGCCGCCGAAGGAAAGAGCACAGATGATCAAGGCCACGGTCTCCATCATGCTGCTCAATCCACCTCTTGTCAGCAGGTCATCCACCATCTCGACTCCCGTCTGAGAGACGAACCCGGAGTGAGCGGCTTCGATCACCTCAGCCAATGAGCTCGATTGAGCCAGCATGGCGAAAATGCCCCCCAAGACAGTCCCTCCGAGCAGGGCAGGCAGAGGGGGAACTTTTTTCACCACCATCACTATCACCAGGCAGGGAGGCAGCAGGAGTATAGGATGCACGAAAAAATTGGATTTGACAGTGGACAGGATCGTCACCACATTTTCCGATTCCAACACTCCTCCGGAAAATCTTGTTCCCAGCAAACCGTAGAGGATGAGGCTGAGCACATAGCCGGGAGCGGTGGTGTAGACCATATGCCTAATGTGGGAAAAGAGGTCTGTCCCGGCCACGGCCGGAGCCAGGTTCGTGGTATCCGAAAGAGGCGACATTTTATCACCGAAATAGGCGCCTGAGATGATGGCTCCAGCCACCATGGCTACCGGAATGCCCAATCCCTGCCCCACTCCGATAAGCGCTACGCCCACCGTGCCTGCAGTCGACCAGGAAGAGCCTGTTCCGAGCGAGACGATCGAGCAGATGATAAGTGTGGCCACGAGAAAAATTCCCGGGGAAAGAACCTTCAGCCCGTAATAGATCATCGAGGGAACTATCCCACCCAGTATCCAGGTTCCGATCATCGTTCCCACGACCATCAGAATCAGGATGGCGCTCATGGCCAGCATGATGCCGTGAACCATTCCGTCCTGGACCTCCTTCCAGGGATGTTTATGGATGATGGCAACGACAGCCGCCACAGCCGCGGCGCTGATCAGGGGAATATGAGGGGAGAGTTTGAAGACGGCGATGGTCACAGACAGGGCGATGATCAAAAATAGGACAGGGACCAAAGCCAGTCCCAGCTTGATTTTCCTCGCTTTCTCCGTCACGTTTCTCTTTTCAGCTTAAAGTTAAGAAATTTTAAGCAAAAACGGGCCAAAAAGCAAATGATCGATGGAGCTCATAGGCAACTCTATTTCCGTGACCGAGAATTATGGAGGTGTTAGCTACTGCAGCAACGGTTCCCCTCCATCCGGAGCCCATGGTGGTGGGTGGGAGGGTCTTGGCGAGGATGGAGGGGAACCGTTGCTGCACCTCTCCTACATGTTAGATTTTCCCTCATTGTGGATATAAATAGGCTTAACTGAAGCTCACGTGACTGGCTTCTCGGGTAGGGGCAAAAGGTTCGCTCAGTCGGATTTAAGGAGGTCATCGCGGGTCAGGAGAGAGACGAATGTGTATCCTTTTTTCTCCAGGTTTTCCCTGCCTCCCTCCAGACGGTCGACAAGGGTCAGGGCGAGGACGACTTCTCCGCCTTCCTCTTCCACCGCCTGGCAGGCTTTAAGAGTGGAGCTGGCTGTGGTCACCACATCATCCACCACCACTACCTTCCAGCCTTTCTGAAAGGGGCCCTCGATCATCTTTCGTTCCCCATGCTTCTTCGGTTCCTTGCGAACGATAAAAGCAGGCAAGGGACGCTCTGTATCAGCGCTGAGAGCAGCCACTGCGCTGACAATCGGGTCCGCTCCCAGAGTGTACCCCCCGATGGCGTCAATATCGTAAGGCTTGAGCATATCCAGGATCAAGCGGGCTGTCAGGGAAGCTCCATGGGGGTCCAGGGTTGTCATTTTGGCATCGATGTAATACGTGCTTGTTCTTCCGGATGTCAGCACTCGTTGGACACCGGTTATCAATGACTTTTCCTTGACCACCTTGATCAAATCTTTCTTCAGGCTTTCTCTATCCACTCTAGAACTCCTCTTTGGGGATTAATAAGATTTGCTAATTTTAATCCCTCGGTAATACTTTTTCAATATCTGCTTGTAATCCGCTCCGGCCTGGGCCATCCCAAAAGCTCCCACTTGACATAATCCCACGCCATGCCCCAACCGGCCTGGGCCATCCCAAAAGCTCCCACTTGACATAATCCCACGCCATGCCCCAAACCCTTGCCTAAGAAGGTGAAATGGGTGATGCGTCCTTTTTGATCGTATTCCCTGTCTATGACAAAGAGAGTTTCCCCGAGGCCTAAAACCCTGCGGATCCTCAAGCCTTTGGCCACAGCCTGAGCATCCTTCCCCATGATGGATATCTCGATCACGCGCTTGGATACCCCCCTTTTTTGAGGGACGATATCCACCAGCTCTCCGACAGGATAGTAGCGGTTCACTCTCTTCTCCAATGCTTCGCGCGATATCCTTCTCTGCCAGCGGTGAAAGGTGGAACTCCGGTCCAGGATATTCGTGGGGGTAGGATAAAAAACTTCCACCATCCGAACCTTGCCCTCGCTTTCGAAAGCTTTCAACTCTTCCCCGCCGAGAAGGTAGACATGAGATGCCAAGTTGGGACCGTTTCCATTATTGATGAAAAGGAAAAAATCAGGCGAGAGGACAAGCTGCTTCGTCTCATCGTTTTCTTCCTGCTCCAGCTCCAGGATATCGTTATCCAATCCTTTGAATATCCCGTCCATCCCGATATCCGGATAACTCCTGATGACTTGAGCCAGGTAAAATGCCACTTCATTCCGCCTCAAGAGTCTCTGTGGGTTGTCCAGGTCTTTTTCTGGGGGAAATATCCCGGATTGGACAAGATAAGCCAGATAATTCTTCTGGCCATCAGTCAGGTCTTCAAAATCTTTCAGGATGAAATCTTTTTCAGCCTCCAGCAGGAGATTTTCCACTCTGTTCTGCCAGCCAAAACCGTCAATAAATAAACGGCCGAGAGTGAGGAAACTCAAGGGAGCCGGCTCCGGGTCAAACTCCTCATCTTTCTTTCCGATACAAGATACGGCATTCCGGATCCAGTTGACAGCCTCGTCGAAAGAGGCCTGCTGCTGGTAGAAATCAGGATTGGTTTCCGGGCCAATCACCTGGAGGCTGGCTAGAAAGGCAATATCCGGGCTGATATTGTTTCCATTCATCAGAATGGGCTGAATCCGCCTGCTGCTCCTCAGCAACCACTCTCTGCGGCTCTCGTAGATACACTCCTGGCTCCTCAGGTAGGGAAGAGCCGGACCATCGACAAAAACATTCTCCACATTCTCTGTCATTCCGCCGCAGGTGCTGGTGTACAGGGCATCGATCAACCTTCCTTTGTAAAGCGCCACTTCTCCTCGGGTCAGTTCAACAGCCTGAGTGCTCAGAGGATGTTCGGCGCGCATCCCCTTGTAATACTGAGTCCTCGGAGAATCATCGAGGTCAAAATCCAGGTCTTTGTTCCTGCCCCTATTCCTGATGGCGTAGGTCCTGGCAGCCACGGCCTGGGCCTTGTGGGCTTCGAGTTCAGCGTAGGTATAAGGGGAAAGCTCGCTGGGAACCACAGCTTTGAGGTAATCTTCAAGATTGAGGATATTGATCAGTACAATGCCTCTGTGGGTGGTTTTGAGAACAAAGATCCCGCGGTAATCCGGGATGAAATAGAGGACAGTCTGATCACTCAGGCTCTTCAGCTCATCGTTGACCAGCATCCAGAGAGGTTTGGACTCTTCCTCAGTGACTTCTTCCCGAAAGATCCAGGTATCCTTGATCCCGATCTGATTCAGCTTTTTAATGAAGCTCAGGGCATCTTCCCGCGTGGGGAAGTCGCCGACCTCAACCTGATAGATCCCGGATATCTCGCCCTCTGTATTCTCCCTGACATAAACTCGGCTGTCTATTTCTGCCCGAAGCTCCTCGGCGATCTTCTCCGCGTCCTCCCTGTCTCTGGTTTGGGCGACCTGAATGAGAAACTTCTCTGTCAGTTTCTCTCGATTCCCTTTGATCAAAGCCTCTGCCACATCATCAGCCATAAGCCTGTAATTCGAGTTGACCTCGTATATCTTCATCCCGGATGAGGATTGAATGTCAATGTTGCTCAGATTCACGCCAAGTCCGATCTTGATTGTCGGCTTCTCGATGGCAAAACCATGAAAAAAGTCTTTCTCATCCCCGAATTCGACAGGAGCCCAGCCGAGGATCACTCCGGAAAGGAAAATTATAAATGTATACTTGAAGAACTTGATGGGGGTTTTTTTCATGCGCTGACTTTTCCTTTGAGGAAATTATAGAGAAAAGGGGGTTAAAAAGTCAAGAAAAAATTCAATATATTCAACCTCTCTATGTATTCTATACTATATATAGTAGTATCATCTTTTTTTTACTACAATATAAATTCTATAGTATTTATAGGATATTGTCAAGACGCGGACCCTTCCTGTAGGCTTCTCTTTTTTCGCGATGAGGGAAACATCTGATTTAATGTAAACGCAGTAAAGAAGAGCACAATCTCTATGGAGCCTGGATGCTTCCCTCAGCCCCCGCACCCCGAGGGAACCAGTCCCGTCGGTTCCCCCCGTCGGATAAGCCGAAGGGTTCCCCTCTGCTGCGGGGGCTTGAGGGGGGTATCCAGGCCCACTCAAAAGAGAATGTCAAACCAACTATTGCATTAATAGAGTTGAGAAGTGCAGCGACGGTTATCCTCCATACGAAGTCCATGGACTGGCTCAACCTTAGATTGGCCAAAAATGGCTGCTTTTCGTTCAGCCTTAGAATAATGCCTTCCGTTTCTTATTACCGGCGAATTTGATTTCCCAAGGAATTTTCTATATATAACAGTTTACAAGTATCCAGGAACTGTTTGAGGAGTCAGATATGATTGCCAAAACACAACGGTTTTTTATTCTCTGTTTATGCGGAATCCTTACTATGGGGCAGATCGATATTTCTCCGGATGGGAAACGCGTCGTGTTTGTAGTCACATCCATGGACAAGACCGAAAAAGAGGAATACCGCTATAACAGCCATCTTTGGATGCTCGACCTGGAAAAACTTACACCCCCGCATCAGCTCACCTTTGGGGAGCGCAGTGACAGCTCTCCAGTCTGGGCGCCAGATTCTACAAGAATCGCCTTCGTGAGAACACACGAAGGTAGACCTCAGATCTGGATCCTTTCAATGCAGGGCGGTGAGGCCTACCGGGTCACCTCTTCTGAGTTCGGTGCTTTTGCACCTCAATGGTCACCCGATGGAAAGAAGCTGCTTTTTTCGGCGAGTGTACCGGAATGGGCCTCGGAAAGCGGTCCGACCTGGTCTTATGAACGGCCGGGACGGGCTTGGGGCGATGCTCCCAATTGGCAAAAAATTGAGATGGACAAGAAAAAGAAAGCCAGGGAAAAGGCCTCTGCTACAGAAAAGAAAGATGATACTGAGAAAATCAATGATCGTGTGGAGAGCAAAGAATTAACCAGCGAGCAAGCCAAAAAGACTGAGGACGAGCCTATTAAAGCAGATCCTGACGGTACATTGGAGGAAATCCGGGCCTGGCTGGCAAAAAACGCTAGTAAGGGAGATCCCAAGGTCATCACCCGCACTGACTTTCAAGGAGAACTGCATCTCCAGCAAGGAATCAGCTTTCTGCATCTGTTCGTCTGCCCGGCTGAAGCGGATGCACAGGCCACACAATTAACAAAAGGAATGCAGAGTTTTTTTGGGGCAGATTGGTCGCCTGATGGCCAGAGCATAGTGTGCTCCTCCTTGAAGTATAAATCCTGAAAGCTGATGGTTCTGAAGCCCAATTGTTATTGGATTGGGAAGGATACATGGTGTACTTTCCGATTTTTTCACCCGACGGCAAAACCCTGCTTTTTATGGCGGCTGATCAGAATGACTATGTCTATGCCATGAGACAGCTGGCCACCATGGACTTGACCACAAAAGAGCCCCGTCCTTTGACCTTTGCTTTTGACCGTAGTGTTTCGGATTACTACTGGTCAGCGGATGGGCAGTTTGTGTATTTTATCTCACCCGACCAGGGCGACTTTCCGCTGTTTCGCATCCCTGCCGCTGGCGGGAAGGTGCAGACTGTTGTCGGAGGCGATAAAGGCGTCCGGGACCTAGATGTGTCTGCCCGGAGACTGGTGTATGCTTTGACAGAGGTCAAGAATCCCTTTGAGATGTACGTCAGTGATATCGAGGGGAAAAATGCCCGGCAGATCACCTTTTTCAATTCCGAGTGGATCAAAGAGCGGATACTGGTATTTCCCCAGGAAAAGTGGCTGATACGGCCCGATGGCAGGCGGATTCAGTACTGGGTGATGCCTCCGGCAAAACAGGAGCCGGGGAGGACATATCCTCTGGCTGTGGAGATCCATGGCGGTCCCAGCGCCATGTGGGGACCGGGAGAGTTCACCCTGTGGCATGAATTCCAATTGTTAGCCAGCCGGGGTTATGGCGTGGTTTACTGCAATCCCCGCGGCAGCGGCGGCTATGGGTATGATTTTAAAAAGGCCAATTACCGCAATTGGGGCGTGGGACCTGGGGGAGACATCCTGGCCGTGTGCTCGGAGGCGGAGAAACTGAATTGGGTTGATTCGGACCGGTTGGTCGTAACCGGCGGAAGTTACGCGGGATACATGACTGCCTGGCTGGTGACCCAGGATCACCGCTTTAAGGCGGCGGTGGCCCAGCGCGGGGTGTATGAGATATCGGTCTTTTTTGGAGAATCCAACGCCTATCGCCTGGTGCCCACTCATTACGGAGGGTACCCTTGGGAGGAAGAGGTGCGCAAGCATCTGGACGCCAACTCTCCTTTGACGCATGTGGAGAATATCCAAACCCCTCTGCTCATCATCCATGCTGACCGGGACCTGCGCGCAGGCGTGATCCAATCGGAGATGCTCTACAGGAGCCTAAAGATCCTCAAGAAACCAGTGGAATATGTGCGCTATCCTCAGGAAGGCCATGAGCTTTCCCGTTCAGGCCATCCCAAGCGCCGCATGGACCGTCTGAACCGCATTATCGAATTCTTTGATCGTTTCGTTCGTTGATGGTGTGCACCACAATGGCGCGAATTTAATTTTTTCACGCCATTTTCAACTTTCTCTGATATAATTAGCACAATTCATTCAATAAATTATTTTTCCTGGCTCAGGAATTTACTAATTTTATAAATTCAAAATGAATGATCTTATCAATATAATAAAATTATTGTTTTAGTCCTTCTGAAGGAAAAGGAACAAGTATCTTGAATTTATATTCTATTCGATGCTTCTGCCATCCCAACCGCTAAGGATGGCCAAAAAAGAATAACCCTCGAAAAAACAATTTTCTCTCTTCTTTTTAGCTGTTGACATGTCCCCAGAGAATTATCAAAATTGAAAGGAAAACTCAGAATAAACCAGTAATAAGGAGATAAAATGAGAAAAAGAAGCCTTTTTCTGTTGATCCTCATTCTCTTTATCACTCATACCGGAACAGCCGGGCTGACCAGCCTTTCTCAGGTTTTCAGCCTCGGCAAGGGAATTACAGACAGGGACGGAGACAATTTCGGAGATAAAGTCACGCTCAACATCGTCATCCCGGACAGGCCGAATGCATCCGAACTTGCTGTGGCCGGGGATATTGCCGCCAGGGCGAACCTGGAAAGCCTTGTCGTTGATTTCTCGCTGATAAAAAAAGAATCGGAAGCCGGATCCATCCTCAGCCTGGAAAACCCGATCCTTATCGGAACCAATCTGGAGTGGCTCAAAAAATTAGAGAAGCAAGGCAAACTCCCCTTTCCCCGGCTCCAACCCGACCAGGGGCTTGTCTCCCTCATCTCTTATAAAAACAAACCACTGGTCATTCTGGCTGCCGGCTCTGAGGAAGCGCTCCTTAAGACCGGACGCGCATTTTTTCTCCGCTGGCCCTATCTCTGGGATATCTGGGGCCGGGAGCTGGGGGCCACTTATTTCTCACTGGAAAAAGACCTCGCCGGCTTTCTGGAAGATCAGGGAATAATGCCTGACCACATCACGATCCAAGCTGCTCTCTACGAATTTCCCTCCACCGAGCTTCTCCAACAAGCTCTGAGAAGATTGAAGTTCAACTCTGGAGAGATTCAAAACCTGACCGTCAACATTCATTTCTCCGATGAAAAACAGAAAGAGAGGGCCCTTCAGGCGCTGGAATCCCTTCGCCTTCAGCAGATGAGAGGCCTGAAAACGGATGTCCTCAATTACCCAGGCTGCGCCCGGATAACCTTTGAGCTCTTCCGGGCCGGCGAAAAATCCCAAGTCGAACTCCAGCGCCTGGGTTTCCCCAAGAGGATTTTGACTCCTTCTTACAAACCTCCGGTCAGAGCTCGGATTTCCGGAAAGAATTTCGACCTACTGGAGATATTCTCTACCCAGGGTTTTTATTCGGACAGCGATAACGACCGCATCCCGGACAGCCTGAATACGACCCTTGTCATCCCTCGGAATTCAAGCTTCTTCGGAGTATCCCCATTGGCATCAAGACTGGTCCTGGGCACAGCCGGAGCCTCCTTTCCGGTCATATCGCTGGACAAAGAGATCGAGAATCCCAAGTCACTGGTGGCGCCCGTCCTCATCGGCAGAGACAACAGCCTGAATCAAGAGCTGATCAAAAAAGGCAAACTCAAGATACCTGACCTGGAAAAGGGTTGGGGGATGGCTCAAGTCGTGCCTGAAGCCTTTAACAAATCGAACGCCCTGGCCCTCGCCGGAGCTGATGCGTCCGGGGTGGAAAGCCTTCTCTCCTACCTGAGTCAGACGTTTCCCTTTTTTGACGAATACAAACAAGGCACGCCTCGAATCAGCGATGTCCCCCTTGACCTGGAGAGATTCCTCAAAGGAGAAAGGGGAAGTGCCGAAGCTTTTTTCCAGCAGAAGCTGACAAAGACAGCCGAAGATATAAGGGGAAAAGAACTCGAATCGCTCAGTGTTGAGCTCTATCTCCCTGAGAAAAACCAGAGGTTCGAAGAGACCGTGAGAGAGCTCTTCGAGGCGATTCTTCGTTCGGAAAAAATGGAGATCAAAAGCATCCCGCTCAATGAGGGAAAAACGATCTTTCAAAAGGAGAAGGAGTTTACCTGGGAGGCGGATGAGGGCCTGAGCATCATCCAGGAAAACATGGCTAAAATCAACGGCACACCGGGGCTGGTGAGTATAAACCTGGGAGTGAGCGAATCACCAGAGGTCAGGAAAGATTTGAAGTCTCGTATCGAGAGTCTGCTTCGAGAAAGGCGCATTCCTGAATTCGAGGTCAAGGTCCTTTCCGCCTACAAACAGGGCTTTTTCTGGCTCACGGAAGAGGTTATCCCCTCACTCCGAGAAAAGAAAGCAAGCCGCCTGGTTATCAAATTCGCAGGGGAAAAAGACGACCTGAAAACCCCCAAGAGATTCTACTCAGAACCCTTCAGATGGCTCCAGGAACTCTATCCTGTCGATGAGGTCATCTCCAAAGAAACAGGCATTCCTCTGGAGAGAATCGAGTTCGAGCTCAGCAAGGATAATGAGCCGGTGTATGAAGTCCTTGCCTATGACGAAAAAGACGAAATCGTCCTCCGTGAGACATTCTCGCCGCGAATACGGGAAACTTCTTTTCTGAAAGTTCTCCCTGAATGGGGAAATGTGAAACTAACCACAGGCTGGTTAAAAATCGAACAGGGGAGTAAGGCGCTTTTTGACCGGCCGTTGAAGACCGACCTCGAAAGATTCTGGGATTATTATCAGGAAGAGATCCTGCCTGATGTCAATTCCTTTGTGATGAAGAAAACAGGCAACGAACCCGCCTTCTCCAAACAGCCCTATTTCAAAAAGCTCCAGGTGGAGATGTGGTTCAGCGAGCCGGATTACAGGCTGGGGACAGATGAAGAAATCATAAGCAGCTTAGAGGCCATGCATGATGAGCTTTATTTCGACACCCTCGACTTCCTCCGGGGCATCACCGAGGTGGAAATAGAAGAAAAGGAAGCCCCTGAAGATACCTCCCGCTACTCGGCACCGGGAAACATCCTGCCTCTCACTCATCCTTCCCATGAAGGAGGACAGGGAAAGGTGAAAATCATATTTGAGGATTGGCAGGCCCGAGCTCCTCAAGTCTTGGTCAAATGGAAAGAAAAGGGGAAAGAGGAATACAGCAAGAAGATCCCTTTTCCTTCCATCAAAGCCAACTCCCTTCGAGTCCCCCTGCTCATCTATAATGGTCAAGAAAAGCTGGTCGAAGACCTTTTCGTAGACATCAAGTTTGAAAAAGAAGCCGAATACCTGACCCTCATCGACCTCCTTGAATCTTACAGAGAGCTGGTGGAAAAAGGAACTGTCCAGCCCTTTCAGTATCCCAAGCTGAAAACGATCACTCTCAGGATCAAGTTCAAAGACCTGGAAAAAGAAGAAGCTCTTCCGGTCTCACCCGGAACCCGGGAAAGCAAAGGACCTCAACCGGATGCCGCCGAGAAGAAAACAATCGTCCCCACTGATAAGATCATTTCCCACCAGATGTGCCTGGACATCGTCGACCGCCTCAGCCGCTTCAAAACCATCTCTTCGTATATCGCTGGCCATTCCTACGAAAACAGGCAAATCCCGGTCATCGAGATGTTCAGCCCTTCGGAAAAATACACCTCGCTGCCTCGCCTCATCTCTCTTAAGCCGACTCTTTACCTGAGCGCCCGCCAGCACGCCAACGAAGTCTCTTCGACCAATTATGTCTTGAAATTTGCCGAGCTTGTGGCCAAGGATGAATCCTTTCAGAAGTACTTGAGGAAGATGAATATTGTGATCCATCCTATGGAAAACCCGGATGGAACAGAGCTGGCCTTCGAGCTTCAAAAACTGACGCCCTTCCACAGCCTTCATGCCGGCCGGTACAGCTCTCTGGGTATGGAAATCGGCTATCAGGTCAATGCCGCCAAGCCACTCCTCCCCGAAGCAAAGGTCAGGGGATATCTCTACGACAGGTGGCTTCCTGACATCTACCTCAACCTTCACGGCTATCCCTCCCATGAGTGGGTCCAGCAGTTCTCCAATTACTCGCCCTACCTTTTCCGGGATTACTGGATCCCCCGCGGCTGGTTCGCCTACTACAGCAGCCTCACCCTTCCTCTCTACCAGAAATGGAAAGAAGCCGGGGAAGAACTGATGAAATTCATCACAGAGGAGATCCAAGCGAATGAACGCCTCAGCTCATCCAACAAAAAATTCTATGACCGTTATTACCGCTGGGCTTCGCGCTGGCAGCCTCACCTGGATTATATGGAGCTGCATGACGGTGTGAACATCTACGCCAAAAGACGCTCCTCCAGCGAAAGCCGGCTGTCCCCGAGGCGGCAGGTCACCTTTGTAGAACAGACACCTGAGCTCATGGACGAGACAGCTCAGGGTGAATGGCTGAGTTTCCTCTGTGAGCAAGGACTCACCTACCTGAGAGCTCACACCCAATATCTGGCTCAGGTCAAGTTCGAGACCGTCCGTCTGGAAGAAGAAGGACAAGACAGAGTTCACATCCGCTTCATCCGCAGCCGGCCGGGTAAAATAAAAAAGTAAAACCAGGACAGACTGCTTTTCTGGGAATCTTTCTTTTCATCAGTATGCCCTCTTCGAAAGTGGGAATGATTCACAGCCGCTTGACTTAGCGGAGGATGGGCTCATTTCGGAGAGAGGCAGGGATGGGAGATCCTTTCGCTCAATTCAGACTTTGCTTTTGAGGTGAAAAATGGTATATTAATTAGTCTGTTTTCTTGGTTCAGATTGAGCAGCAACCCACCGCTCTTGTGAAGAACTTCATCGTGGAAAGCATAGTTGGACAGACAGAGAATAGCTCTGACATTCATAAATATATAAGCGTTTAGTTTCACCATTTTATGTATTTAGGTCGCTGAGTTTTTCTCCTCTGCTGCCATCCGTTTATCGAGTTTAATCCATAAAATAAAATACTGATTGAAAGTTGAGTCTAAGGTTGAAAGGATTACAGCTTCCCAGCGGAAGAATCGGTTTCCTGGCAATTCTTCGGAAAAACAAAAGGATATGATGATGACAAAGAGAACAACATCAAGTTTTAACCGGAAAAGATGGAATCATTTGATAGTCATGATCCTCTGGTTTATGAGCACTGGGTTCTTCTCCACGCTTATCAGCGGCCAGAGTACCGGAGTGCGAGAACTCAGCCTGCAATCTGCCCAGGAGTATGCTGTCCTTTACAGCTATGACATCAAAAGATCTGAGCTGGATATCCAGGCTGCTCAAAAAAAAGTGCGGGAAACCGTGTTAACAGGATTTCCCCAAGTGTACTCCAATATGAGCTATTTGAACAACCTCGAGCTGGCGACCGTTTTGATCCCGGATTTCATCGGGGGGAATTATGACGAAAAGATCCCTGTCCAGTTTGGTACTCAACACAATGCCAATGTGAATTTCACCCTTGACCAGCTTGTATTCAACGGAAGCTATCTCGTTGGCCTCAGGACGTCGAGAATCTTCCGTCAGCTGGCGGATCAAAATTATGAACGGACACGATTGGATATTCTGGAGACGGTCACCAACACCTACTGCATGATCCTTGTGGCTGAAGAGACGGAAAAGATTTTGTCTTCAAACATCGCTAATCTGGAAAAGACTCATTATGAGATACGAGAAAGATACAAGGAAGGGTTTGTCGCTGAAACGGACGCCGATCTTGTTCAGATATCCGTGACAACCTTAAAGAACAGTCTTCAGACTGTGGTCAGACAGAAAGAGGTGGCCTACAAGCTCTTGAAGTTTCAAATAGGATTGGATTTGAGCGAACAGATCATCCTTACCGACCGGCTGGAAGACATGCTTCAACAGATAGATGTCTCGAATGCAGTGAATACCGAGTTTGACCTCCGCCAGAATATTGACTACAAGCTGCTGGAGACACAGGAGAAGCTTTCAGAAATGGCTTTGAAGAACGAAAAAGCCCAGTATTTTCCTACGATATCAGCTTTTTACTCATTCCAGTGGAATGCATTCCGGGATGCGTTCACATTTTTAAACTTCCAAGAACGTTGGTTCCGCACTCAGGTTCTGGGCTTCAATATCAATATTCCACTATTCAGAAGCGGTGCACAAAGGGCTAAAGTCGCTCAGGCATCTATCGCGCTGGAACAGGCACGGATTGCGAAAACTCAGGTATCTCAGGGTTTGACTGTAGAAGCGGCCAGTGCCAGGTCGGCCCTTTATTCTGCCTACGAAAATTATTTAAACACAAAAGAGAACACAAGATTGGCCAAAAGAGTATACGATGCGACTTTGATCAAATACAACGAAGGAGTCGCCTCCAGCCTGGATTTAACCCAGGCTCATGACAAATATCTGGCGGCCCAGTCGGAACACATTCAAGCCATGTCCGGACTCCTGACAGCAAAGAATAGACTGGACAGGCTTAACAATAATTATCAGACTCTTCAAGCAAAGGATGAAAGACCATGAAAAACGCCAAATACCTGGCTCTATTGGCAATGGGATTGATTTTTGCTGCCTGCGGTCCCCGGAGTGAAGAGGCGCAGCTGGCAAGATTGGAAAGACAGAGAGAAGAATTGACGGAAAAGATCGAGAAATTGAAGCAGGAGATCGCTCAGAAAGCCGAACCAACGCAAAAATCCGGGAAGACGATGAATGTCCAGATCTCATCGGTGGGAAAGGAACTCTTTCAGCATTTCATCCAGGCGCAGGGCATAGTCGAATCGGACAACAATGTCCTGGTCGCGCCGCAGTCTTCCGGAATCGTGAAACAGGTCCATGTCAGTATCGGCAGCAAAGTTTCCAGAGGGCAGCTTCTGGCAGAGCTGGATGGGTCCATTTTGGAAAGCAGCATTGCTGAGGTGGAGAACGGATTAAAGCTGGCCAAGACGATTTTCGAAAGACAGCAGAGGCTGTGGGACAAGAACATCGGCAGTGAGATCGAATTCCTCCAGGCCAAGAACAACAAGGAAGGCCTGGAAAAAAGATTGGCGACTTTAGAAGAACAATACAAGATGACGAAGATTTTTGCGCCCTTGTCGGGGACGATCGATGAAATTCTCATCAAGGAAGGTGAAATGGCGGCCGCCGGAATGGGAGCTATTCGAGTGGTTCAGCTTTCCAACCTCAAAATAATAGTCGACCTCTCGGAAGTCTACATTACCCGGATCAATAAAGGTGATCCTGTGCATGTGAGCATCCCCGTCATAGAAAAAGAATTCGACCTTCGCGTCGATGCTGTTTCTCAGGTTATCGATCCCGATAACCGCACTTTCCAGGTTGAAACCAATATTCCCAAATCCGAAGCGGGAATCAAGCCCAATATGCTGGCAGTCCTGACGATAAATGACTATACCAACCGAGAGGCCTTGGTGGTTCCGTTGAACATCGTCCAGGAGACAGGACAAGAGCAGTTTATCTTTGTGGCCGAGCAGCAAAGCAAGGACTGGATTGCGCGGCGAAGATCGGTCAAAACGGGTGAAAGCCACGACGATCGGGTCGAGATCCTCTCCGGGCTTCGGGAAGGCGAGCATGTGGTCACCTTCGGCTATCAGAACCTGGCCGATGGCCAAAGCCTGGCGGTAGTCACAGATCAAAGGTGATCCTCTGGTGACGATGCCTGACCTTAAATAATAGAGTGGACAAAAAATGAAGCATAAAGAATTCAAACTCACTAACCTGTCAGTTGCGAACAGGACTGCCCTGTATATATTCACGATCGCTCTGCTGATATTCGGGTTTATGCAGTATGATGCGACTCCCAAGGAGAAGTTTCCGGAAATCGTTTTCCCTTATTTCATGGTCAGCACTATTCATCCCGGAACCTCGCCGGCTGACATGGAAAACCTGATCACCCGGCCCATTGAGAAGCAGCTTAAGGGAATCGATGGTGTCAAGCAGATAAGCAGCAACTCTATCCAGGACTTCTCCTCCATTTTCATTGAATTCGAGCTGAGTGCGGATGAGATGCAGGCCTATCTTGACGTCAGGCAGGCTGTCGATGACGCCCGGACAGAGCTGCCTCCTGATCTTTTCAGCGAACCTGAGGTCACCCGGATCGATCTTTCCGAAATCCCGATCCTGTACATCAATCTTTCCGGTGATCTCGGTTTGGTCAGGCTGAAGGATATTGCCGAGGACCTTCAGGACGAGATCGAAAGCCTGGAGGAAATCACTCGGGCTGACATCGCCGGGGCCCTGGATCGGGAAATTCAGATCAACGTCGATCTTTATAAGATGCAGGCCGCAGATCTTTCCTTCTATGCTATCCAGAATGCCATTGCCTCTGAGAACCTCACCATTTCCGGGGGCCAGGTCGACACAGATGGAATCCGGAGAAACCTGCGTGTGGTCGGCGAATTCACGAACATCGACCAAATCAGGAATATCCAGCTAAAAAAGGGAATTTACATAAAAGAGATTGCCGAAGTCGTGGACGGGTACGCTGACAGAGAGAGCTATTCACGTTTGAATTCCCAGGATGTGGTGACCATCAATGTGATCAAGAAGAGCGGAAGAAACCTGATCTATGCCGTCGACAAGATCAAGACTATCGTTGAAGAGTACCGGAAGACCGCCCCCGAGAACCTGATCATCACCATGACCGGGGACAGCAGCACACAGACGAAAAACAGTGTGAATGACCTGTTCAATACGGTCATCCTCGGATTCATCGTCGTGGTCTTCGTCCTCATGTTCTTTATGGGCGAGACAAACGCTCTGTTTGTGGGCATCGCCATCCCTATGTCCATCGTCATTGCCTTCATTTTTATTCCTGTAGTCGGCTTCACCATGAACATGGTCGTTCTCATGTCATTCATCCTTGTTTTGGGAATCGTGGTAGACAACTCGATCGTTGTCGTGGAAAATGTTTATCGCCATTTCACCACTAGACCTGATCTCTCTATCACTGATGCCACCAGACAAGGAGTCGGAGAAGTGTCTGTGGCTGTCTTCACGGGCACGCTGACGACCATGGCTCCTTTCTTTCCCCTCATTTTTATGCCGGGTATCTCTGGAAAATTCATGTCCTTTCTGCCCATCACCGTCATCATCACCCTGACGGCTTCCATGCTGGTCGCCTACATGATCAATCCTGTTTTTGCGGTCTCGTTCATGAAAAGAGCTCCCAAGCACAGAGCGCGGAAAATCAGGTGGAAACCCAGCTTGAAAAACGCCCTCATACTCTCAGCGGTTGTTATTCTGGCGGTGATCTTTTATGCCGCAGGCAAGATGCTTCCAGCCAATCTCCTGGTGTTCGGGATTTTTATCTATCTTCTGTTCAGGTTTGTGCTGCACTTCCCGATCGTCCAATTCCAGAAACATGTCCTTCCCAGAATGATGAACGCTTACCGAAAAACTCTGACTTTCCTTCTCAAGGGAAAGCGCCCGTACGGCGTTATCGTGGGGATTATCGTCCTTCTCCTCTTTTCTTTCATACTTCTAGGACTTCGATTGCCGAAGGTCGTCTTTTTCCCTAGCGGAGACCCGAACAACCTGTACGTTTTTATCACCATGCCCGAAGGCACGCATATCGATGTGACAAATGATATCTGTAAACAGGTCGAGGACAAGGTCTTCAAGGTTATCGGCCGTGACAATCCCGATGTGGAATCCGTGGTCTCCAACGTGGCCGCGAATGCGGGAAGCGGGATATTTGAACGATTCACGCAGGATAAGCTGGCCAGGGTGGCTATCTCCTTTGTGGAATACAAATACAGGACCGGAGTATCTACCCGGGAGTACCTGAGCAAGCTGCGTGAAGAATTGACTGGAATAGTGGGAGCTAAAATTCGTATTGATCAGGAAATGATGGGACCTCCCACCGGGATGCCCATCAACATAGAAATCTCCGGAGATGATATCGAGGAACTGGTCAGCACATCCTATAGGCTGGAAGAATTCATCGACTCACTGAACATCCGCGGTATTGAAGAGCTGAAGTCCAGCATGGAGGTCAGCAAGCCGGAGCTCATCCTCAATATTGACAGAGACAAGGCAAACAGGCTGGGTGTCACTACCGCTCAGGTGGGGATGCTCCTGCGCACCGCCATCTACGGGACAGAAGTCTCCGAGTTCAAGGAGGGAGAAGAGGAGTATCCGGTTATGGTCCGGTTGGACGAGAAATACCGGCACGACCTAGATGTCCTGCTCAGCCAGACGATCATGGTTCCCGGCGGGAACGGAGGGCCGAAAAGAATCCCGATATCTTCCTTTGCCCGGGTGACGAATCAGACGAGCTACGGCGGCATCACCAGGCTGGACAACCAGCGGGTCATCACTCTCTCGTCCAACGTGCTCTTCGGGTACAACGCGAACGAGATTATCCGCCAGATCAGCAGACAGCTTCCCAGGTTCGAATTGAAACAGGGCTACACGGTCAAATTCACCGGTGAACAAGATATGCAGGCAGAAGTCGGTAATTTCATAATCAAAGCCCTTTTCATCGCCACGGCTCTCATCCTGGTCATCCTCGTGGCTCAGTTCAATTCACTGTCCAATCAATTCACTGTCCAAGCCGCTGATCATCATTCTTCAGATCGTATTCAGCTTGACAGGAGTCTTTCTCGGCTTTGCCATTTTTGGCCTGGATATCTCGGTCATTATGACAGGAATGGGAGTCATTGCTGTTGCCGGAATTGTGGTCAAGAACGGGATCATCATCATCGATTACACGGATAAGTTGATCGACAGCGGCATGGATAAATCGGAGGCCATTGTCCGTGCCGGGGCGACGCGTTTGACTCCTGTCATCTTAACAGCGCTTTCCACGATCCTGGGTCTTCTGCCTCTCGCCATCGGAATAAACATCAATTTCATGACCCTGTTCAGCGAGTTGAACCCGCAGTTCTACTTCGGCGGAGACAGCGCCGCTTTCTGGAATCCTCTGGTCATGACCATCATCTTCGGGCTGTCCTTCGCCACAGTCTTGACGCTTGTTGTCGTCCCGGCCATGTACAAGCTCATCTATGCCCGAAAAAATTAGGAATCATTCTGGGGAAAAGGAGACAGACTGTTTTTTGGGGGAAAAGAGGGTTAATCCCAATCTTTTGAAGGATAAGGAATGATAGGGATAGTCCCCGAAAAACGAAGCCCAAGAGGGGGAAGAAGGCTCTAGCTTGGATGGAGGGCAACCAATGAGTCATCTATCGAGGCGGGTGGGGGGGTCTTGGCTCGAATGGAGAGGAACCATCCGCGGATCCATATATCAGGCTTCTGCTTCTCTCAGGACGCTGTAGGCCAGCCTTAGAGCCCGGAGGGCTTCCTCGCCGCTGACCTTCTGCGTTTTTCCATCTCTGATGCACTGGAAAAAATTCTTGAGTTCTTTTTTCAAGGGCTCTTCTTTCTCTATCTTTAAACTCTTTATGTCTGTTTGTTTTCCGTTTAAGGGGAAAATCTTGACTTCCTGGTTGATATAGTCCACCGAATAGCAGGAGGTGGGCTCGAATATGCGCAGCTTCCTCACCTTTCCTTGATGAACGCGGCTGGCCGTGAGCGTGGCCACACATCCTGATTTGAACTCCAGCCGCGCGTTGGCGATATCGATCTTCTCGGACAGAACATGGATTCCTGATGACCGGATAACCTTCACCTCATCCTTGATCAAGGCCAGGATGATATCCAAGTCATGAATCATCAAGTCGAGCACCACATCGATATCGAGGGAGCGGGCCGAGAACGAGCCCAGTCTCTGGACTTCAATGAACTTCGGTTCGGAAATCACGTTTTCGATGGCTTCCACAGCGGGATTAAACCTTTCCAGATGACCGACCTGAAGGATCGCTCCGCTTTTTTTCGCCTTGGCGACGAGCTGCTCTGCCTGTTCGACGGTCTCGGTGATGGGCTTCTCCACGAGCACAGACTTGCCTTCGTTGAGCAAACGCATGGAAATGGAGAAATGTTCAGATGTGGGAGTGGCGACGATGGCGGCGTCTATCTCATCCAGCATATCCTCGAAGTTCTCGAAATACTCCACCCCATGACGATTGCCTATCTCGACCGCTTTCTTGAAGTCGATATCCGCCACGCCCTTGAGCTCAGCTTCCTCCAGATAGGAAAGGATTCTGGCATGCTGGGTTCCGAGATACCCAACTCCGATAATCCCGATGCGCACCTTATCCATTGAATTATTTCCACCTCTAATTGAAGATTGTCATTCTATTTTCCGTATTCTACGCCTTTTTTGCAACTATTGAAATCTTGTTCCCGTCAGCCAGTGAGACGGCTTCTTTTTTTTGAAAAAAGGGTATCTTTTGTGCCTCAAAGCAGAGAGCTCTGCTCCGCGACTGAATAAGGCTCTCGACGGTTTTCAGACCCACAGCGGGCAAATCCATCCTCGGGTCCTGGGACGTCCGGCTGACTTTGACCACTATTGTGCCCTCACCTGCCAATCGGCCGCCTCTCTTAATCGCCTCATCCGTACCCTCGATGCCTTCAACAGCCACGACCGTCTTGTTCTTGACGATCACGGTCTGCCCGACATCCAGGTCAGCGATGTTCTTGGCGATTCTCCAGCCAAAAGCCACGTCCTCCTCGACCGCTGGCGAAAGCTTTGTCTCGGTCAAGAGGCCTGGCTCGCAGTAAAAGGAGGCGATGAACACGCTTGGGTCTAAGACTTGAACTCCCTCTTCGGCCATAAAATCAATGAGGGCTTTAATCACAGCCTCGGGACTTCTCTCCTGAAGCCGGGCCAGTACGCCCAGAGAAGTCTCGTCGAATTTTTCTTTTCTGTAGATGCTCCGGGGGTCAATCTTCCCGGCAAAAACGGCCTCTTTGACATCATTATCCCTAAAAAAGGAAAGAAGATGCTCCAGTCCGCCGACATCGATCCATTCAAAAATCCCGGCCTTTCCCCTCAAAGAGTCCTCGGCCTCTCCGTGGATTCCGGCCACCACCGGAGAATATCCTTGCTTCCGAGCCTCTTCGAGGACCAGGAACGGAAATTCCCCCGAGCCTGCTATTATCCCGATTCTTCTTCCCATTTTTCGCCGGTCTTTTTTATGATCCCTCTCTCAGAGGTTTGGATAAAACCGATGATCTCATTCCTGTCCTCAGTGGAAGGTATGTCTTTCTCGATCTTTTCCAGCGCCTGAGATGTATTCAGTTCAGAATGGAAAATGATCCGAAATATATCCCGCAGGTCCTTGAGTCTCTTTCTGTCAAATCCTCTCCTCCTCAACCCGATGGCATTCAGGCCGTAGATATGAACCGGACGGGCTCCGGCAACCCGGCAGAAAGGAAGGACATCCTGAGTGATCACAGAGTATCCGCCGATGAAGGCGTACTTGCCGACCCGGCAGAACTGATGAACCGCGCTGAAAGCGCCAACCTGAGCAAAGTCGCAGACAGTGACATGCCCGGCCAGGGTGGCGGCATTAATAAAAATGGTTTCATTCCCCACCCAGGAGTCATGACCCACATGGGAGTAAGCCATGAAATAGTTATCATTGCCGATGACGGTTTCACCCCCGCCCTTGACCGTGCCTCTGTTGATGGTTACGAACTCCCTGAATGTGTTCCTGTCCCCGATTTTGACCAGAGTCTCTTCCTTTTTATAGCCGATATCCTGGGGCTCTGTCCCCACCGAGGAAAAGGCGGAAAACCGGCAGCTCTCTCCAATCTCAGTCAGGCCATCGATGGAAACATGGGAATCCAGCTTGGTATTTTTGCCAACAATAACTTTTTCCCCGATGAAAGAATAGGGGCCTATCCAGGTTCCTGAATCCAAGCGAGCCTTGGGGTGGACAGTTGCGGTGGGATGGATAAAGACCTCATTCTTGCTCATTCCGTTCCTCAAGATATATGAGCGAGGCCAGTACATCGGCCTCAGCCACGACTTCCCCATCTACGCAGGCCTTGCCCTGCATGTGACAAAATCGTTTCTTGAGTTTGAGCAGCTCGATCTCCAGCCTCAGCTGGTCCCCTGGGACAACAGGCTTTCTGAATTTGGCTTTATTTATCGTACTCATAAAAACGAGAACCTTTTCGGGCTCGGGCAGAGAATAATAAAGAAGGACTGCCCCCGCCTGGGCCATGGATTCAACAATAAGCACACCGGGCATAACCTTTTGCTGGGGGAAATGGCCCTGAAAAAAAGGCTCGTTGTAGGTGACATTCTTAACGGCAACCAGATACTTCTTCTCTTTGATGTCGAGCACCCTATCGACCAGCAAAAAGGGGTAGCGGTGAGGGAGGAGCTTGAGGATTTCTTCTATATCGAACAACTCTTTATTTCTTTGCCGGGGCTTTAGAGGCATCGTATCTCTTGATGACCTCTTCAGTGAGGTCAACGCTCGGGCTGACGTAGATGGCTCCGCTGTTGGCCCAGTCAAAAACGATCTCCAGGTTCATTTCTTTGCCTAACTGTTCGACGATCGGGCGCACTTCATTCTGGAGTCTATTAAACAGTCTGTCTCTCAACTGCTGGAATTCGCGAAAGGAATCCTCCGCATACCTCTTCCGGTCAGTCCGTTTCCTTTCGATGTCAGCCGACAGGTTCATCAGTGCCTCGTCGGTCAGAGTAAGCCTCTGGGTGTTGAGTTTGGTCTCCAGCTGACGGATCTCATCATCCATATCATTCAGCTTTTGCTGATTGCCTTTGTTCTTCTCCTCCAGCTGCGCCACTATTCTCTTTCCCTCTGCGGATCTTTCGAGCACCTGCAGGGAATTGACTACGCCTATTCTGATATCCTGCTGGCTGAAACCTAGAGAGACTATAGCAGCAACACAAAGAGCAAGTAAAAGAATTTGGCCTGCGTTTCTCCTCATCTTTGCCTCCTTAATTTGTTTCCTAAAATGTGTCTTATATCTTTTAGAATGTGGTTCCAATCGCAAAACGGACAGCAAAATTGGAATCATCTGCTCGTATCCTTCGGTTATTATACGCGAAAATGAGCCTGAAGGGAACACGTAGAGCAGGAACAAATATTCTCAACTCCAACCCTGTTGAGGTGAACATGTTGCTTAAAGCGAATTTTTGATTTCGGCTCAGAGCATTCCCCATGTCATAGAAGAGAATCGCGTAAATAGGTCCCTGAGGTCCGAAGGGGATGATGTACTCAGCATTAAAAACGAGAGATTTTTCCCCTCCGACGATATAGCCATTCTCATCGCGAGGCCCGATGGTGTATATGTTATAACCCCTGATGGACCTCTCTCCTCCCAGGTAAAACCTCTCCCAAACGGGGATCGCCGAATCGCCAAAGGGCTTGATGAACTGGTATTCGATATGAAATCCCAGCACGTGGTTCAGCCACAGCGGATTGAAGAGAGTCCACTCGAAGCGGGGCTTGATCATGTCGATATCCCCGCCGAGAAAGCCGCCGGCAAATTTGCACGATGCCAGGTAAAGGGTTCCTCTGGTCGGAGTGATGGGGCTGTTTACGGTGGAACGATAAATAGTCGGGGAGATGCTGCTTATGCCATAAGGCTTTCCTGACCAGGCTGCATAAGGATTAAAGATATTAATAGGCTGCCCTCCATCCTCAGCGGTCACTTCCGGAACTTCGATCTCAACATATTCATAGGAATAGGTCAGGTTTGTCCGGAGATACCCTTTCACCCTGGCCCCGAAAATCAAATCAACTCCCTTTCCTCTTTGCTTAAACATATTAATATAATAAATATAACGGTCATGAACATTAAACCCCAAATTCACCGGCAAATCGAGAAAATAGGGCTCGGTAAACCCGAACATATAGTTCTTGATTCTTTTTCCGTGTTGAACCGTCAGGTTCAAGTTCTCACCAGCTCCCAAGAAATTCACCGTGGAATAGCTCAAACCGACAAAGGTGCCCTCATAACCGCTGTAGCCGGCTGTGAACTGTATATTATTCCTCTGCAGCTCCCTCACCTTCAGCGTCACATCCATCAAAGCAGGATTGTCGGGAATATTTTTTAAATCCGGCTCCCCCTCCATCTCGACCAACCCCAGCTGCTGCAGCCTGAGTATGCTGTTCTTAAACAAGAAAAGCCGGAAAGGATCCCCTTCTTTGAGGAGCAATTCTCTCCTGAGCACTTTATCTTTGGTGTAGGTATTTCCCTTGAAATCGAGTCTGTTCAGGAAGACCATCTCTCCTTCGAAGACGTTAAAGGTCACGTTCACCCGCTTTCTCTTGGGGTCCAGGTTTTCAACCGGAAAGACCTGCGCATAAAGGTAGCCGGCATCGGCATACATCTCTTTAATATCCTCAATGCTTTTTTCTCTGACCTTGGTGTTGTAAACGTCGTCTTCCTCAAATTTGATCGTCTGACGCAGATACTTGGTGGCAATGATCTTGTTTCCTTCGATCTTCACTTCACCCACTCTGTACAGGTAGCCCGCATCGACAGGGATGACGATTTTCTTCATATTCTTCTTTCTGAGAAAAATGGACCTCCTCCGGATCTCCTCGATCCTCGGCTCGCCGACCGTGGCCTCCATATAGCCGAATTCCTTGAACTTCTCCTTGATGGCTTCCATATCCTCACTGATTTTATTCTCTTTATAGACATCCTTGCCTCTGATCCAGGATATGAGGCCGTGCTTCTTATTTTCTTTCATCGCAGCCCTGAGGGCACTGGGCAGCATCTTGGATTTGCCTTCGAACTCAACAGC
>SMTZ1_10000291_pt1 | contig 52416 bp, 66 predicted proteins | sample DeeMarSWOR136_30_FD_25667 | JGI IMG/M metagenome (IMG submission 25667) | reverse complement strand
CATCTCCAAGCTGACCATAGGTATTGTCTCCCCATGAGTAGACAGTTCCTAAAGTATCAATTCCATAACTTGACTGTGAACCAGCAGCAACTTCTATAAATCTATCTTCTAATGTTCTTGGTGAACCTCCACCTAAAAGCAACTCACCTTCTGATATATCATCTTTCCATAATGTTAATTCCTGCATTCTTCCCCAGAATTGATTATCACCTGTCCATCCATGATTCATTATTGCCATAGATGTAACAGCAGGAATATTTAAAGGTGCAGCTATTATTCTTTGACTCACAAATGTTTCATCTAGAAAATATTTGTATGTTTGAGAAGCACTGTCATATGTTACATGTAATGTATACCATGTTTCTGGAGTTAGAGTTGCAATAGTTTGTGCTTCACCTAAATTTGCAGCTTGAAGTTGTTGGGTATCTCTTATATATCCTACATATATCTGCTGTCTCCAGGGATATGTTGGTGCTCCAGCACCATACCAGAATAATATTTGTGAAGCAGGTCCAACTCCAAGAGCAGGAGTTCTAAAAACACACTTAAAGCTATGGTCAAAATTACCAGTTCCCCAATTATCATACTGTGTAAATATCCAGACATCATTTATCGGTAAACCATTATTAAAATCAAATCCAGTGGCACCATCCAATGCTCCGAATGTTCTAGTCATGGTTTTTGGTGTGTTGGGTCTATATACAAATCCTTCTCCGGTATCATCAAGATTATCAAACTCAATGACATCATACATATTCCATCCAAGTGTTCCAGCATTATTACCTCTGGTTCCTTCTACCCATGCATATGGATTACATGCAGGAACATAAGGCCAACCTGGAGGATTACCACTTCCCCAATCTAGGAAAATTTGCATTGAATCAAGAAAACCACTTGATTGTCTTGATAGTCCTTGGGGATTAGCAGGAATAATAGCTGAGAAATTACCATTAACACCATAGTAATCTTCATATCCAGTAGGTCTACCAGGAAAGACACATGAATCCCAATCTGTAAGATTTGTAGTCCAATTGAGTTTTCTATTTGGATATTGGTTTGTCCATTTGTTAAGTGACTTAGTTCCATCTAGGAATGTAATAGCTTGACCTACAATATCACAAATTCTTCCTGTAACAGTTGCACCTGCCAAAGACCTAAATGTATAGTCTGCTGGTTCAAAATAACCATGTATATTTGATATTGCATTACTATCGTTCACATTGGATTTCCATGATATAAGATTCAGCATTTTGTCTGCATTACCTTTAGTTAATGCTGGAGGTATTACAATACTACTCCAACTTGCTAGATGTTGCCATTCTCTTGTTTGAACGATAAAACCATGTTCATCTAAAGACTCAACAACCCACCATCCAACATCCATATCACCACTTCCATCATATCTGTCAATTAATATGGTTGTAGGACTTGTAATTTTAGCTCTTACCATACTATCTCTCCACACATTATTAGTACCTTCTGCTCTCCAGGAATGATAGATAAAAGTTTTTGACATATTAACTGCATCAATTGTTATGGATTGACTTTGACCACCTTGGTCAATTCTACCTCTCTGTATTCTTACTCTATTTGAATTAAACTCTACTAGAAATACTCCTATTTTTAGTTGACTTCCAGTAGTTGTTCCTCTGCTACATCTTACTTGACCATTTTCTAATAAAATTCTACAGAAATCTCTATTGAAATTTGTGTTTCCAGTAGCAGTAACATGCTGTATTCCAGACATAAAAGGAACACAGTAATCTAAATTTTGTCCTTTAGATGGTGTTTGATATTCATTTGTTTCACCTGAACTTAGATCAAACTCAAAAAATTCTACAGATACAACTAATGGTTCTTCCCATGGAACAGGATTTATACCCTCAGAGAATTCAAAACCACCTGTGCTCCATCCCATTGGATATATACCTACTACACTAGGGTCTATATGACCATCAACATTGATATTTTCTGAGAAAAGACCATTTCTAAAAATCCATGATACATCTGGTTGTGGTATCTCTTGAGGTAATGTTGGGTAAGCAGAATCGTCTGTAGTACCATCACCTAATTGCCCATATGCATTGCTTCCCCACGTCCATACTTTAGCTCTTTGGTCAAGTGCTATAGTGTGTTCATCACCTGCATCAATTTTTCTAAATCGTCTTCCTTGACCAAGAGCAATTTCAACAGGAGAATATTTGTTATCAGTTGTTCCATCACCTAATTGACCATAGTTATTTAACCCCCATACCCATGCTTTGCTATCATCCTGATCAATCATTAATGAGTGACCCCATCCAGCAGCAGCAGCATTACCATATATTCCCAATAATCCACCATCGGTATTACCTTTTACTATTTTTACATAATCTCTATCTACTCCTGGACCTATATAGAAATTTGTTGGTCTAGCACTAGGTGGTGAAACAGATGGTAGTTGGACAGGAGAATTAACACTTGTATTTCTGCCTGATAAATATCCTGATCCCCAACAATAAACAGAACCATCTTCTAATACACCACATGTTGCATTATCACTGGCACCAATTGAAACAAATGACATACCACCTAAAACAGATACAGGGGAACTACTACTTACATTAAATGCTCCTGTTCCTAATTGGCCAGATGTTCCTCTTCCCCAACACCAAGCAGTACCGTCACTTGCTCTTAATGCACATGTATGGTCTTGGCCACAAGAGAAGTCTTTCCAGTACACCCCACCAGCAACACTTACAGCAGCACTTTTATGTGTTATTGAATTATCTCCAAGCTGACCATAGGTATTCCTACCCCAACAGAATAATTGACCACCATTATTGTCTATAGCAGCAGCACATGCATGAGTATTACCAGCACTAATCTTATTTGCTGCAAGTTGCTGTCCACCAACTTCTTTAATGACTTCTACTGGACTATTTATGGAAGTTGTTGTACCGTCACCTAATTGACCAAAACTATTTTGTCCTGTTGCCCAAACAAATGCTGCTGGTTGTAATGCTCCCCTAGGTCTTGCCCAACTAGGTAATACTGGATTTTCTGGTAAAGGTTCCCATTCAATACCATATGATGATGATTCTCCACATGCAATTTCTCCTATTTGCATTCCATACCAAACTGATACCGGAGAACTTTTATCAACATATGTTCCATCACCCAAAGCACCACCACGAACATTTGAATTTCTTCCCATACCATAGACTTGTCTATCCTCACCAATAAGTAAAGAAAACTCATCACCACCACATATAAGCCCATGTTTATTACAATCATTGCACATATAGGTTGTACCAGGATACATGGCTTTTATTCCTCCTGGTAATGCAAGAATCTGTACAGGACTATCATAAGCTGTGATATTACCAGTTCCTAGTTGTCCGTAACTATTATTTCCCCATGCATAGACATCTCCATCAACAGTAATAGCTAGACCGTGATTTGAACCTAATCCCATGTTTACCCAAAAAAGATTACTTAAAACTGAGTAAGGAGGGGTTCTGTTTACTATACCAAACCCAAATCCACTACCATGACTACCTGCAATACCACTACCCCATGTAAATATCATTCCAGTTGCTCTTTCTAAAATCTGTCCTGTTCCCGATGCATTTCCATCAAATAACCATGGATAATAGTTACCATCACCCAATTGCCCATAGGTATTATCTCCCCATGTATATGGAGCACCACTGACATCAAGGGCAAGTGTGTGTGCTCTTCCGGTTGCAAAAACTCTTGAAAAGTCTAACTCACCTGTTTCAATCAATGTTGGTACTTCTGTTGGCTCTGTGCTTCCTGTTCCTAACTGACCAGCAGCAGCACTACATCCCCAACTCCAAAGATTTCCACTTTGTCTTCTAGCAATAACAAAACCGTTACCATATCGTGCTGCCATAATTCTGTAGTATTTGAATTGTACTTTAGGATCTTCATAGTCTTCACCAATATTGAAAAGAGTTTGCTTTACTTTTGCAATTTTGGTTCTAGGTAAGGTTCTATCTTTTATATCAATAGATTCTAATGGGTCTGTAGGGTTTACTCTTGCCATATATTATCTTCCTTGTATTGAGTGTATTCTTCTTCTATGCATTCTTCTGTATCTATGTACTATTGCTTCACTGAAGTATGGATAATCAAAAGGCCAAAATTCGTCTTCAGTCCATACTGCTTTATTAAGCAATAATCTCAGTTCGTCCATGTACCCATGGTAAAGGTCTGAATCAGTGGTTCCTCTTCCTATCCACATAGGTCCAGTTAGGTTAGGAATAGTGAAATCTCGTACAGTCTCAATTTGCCTAATACCTTTAATGTACATTCTCCATACTTGAGAACTTCCTGTTCCGGTGGGTAGAATTGTAATTTCATCATCACTTAACGGTCTATCCCATATCATAAATTCGTCTAGTTTCCCTATTGGTGATGCATTTGCAGCTTCATTGTTCATAATTACATGTTGGGTTACAGTGCTTAGGTTTACAGCACCTATTGATTGAGAACTAATTAAGGCACCATCTACATAAAGTTTTGTATCTACTCCCCCATTAGTTTGTAGCCAAACCACTGTAATATGGAACCAAGTATTGACATCTCTTTTAAAATTATATGTATGATAAGCATTAGTTCCCCATGTTGTTGCTCTTAACCATATATTATCAGATGGTACAGGGCCAATTCCCTCATCATCAAAGTTTATAAAAACACTTCTATCATTTATACCACTTTGACCATAAAACCATATATTGTTTCTCCAATTATTAATATGATAGTCACGTAATTGACCTGCTGGCATTTCATACCAGAAAGATACAGTAAAACCATCACCTAGTGAAAATGTAGGACCAAGACTTGCATATGGACTATTAATATATTTGTTTGTTAATAATTCTCCTTGAACAGCTTTACCGTTGTATCCATTTACATATGATAGACTTCCATTCACAAAAGAAGCAGCATTTCCACCACCACTAGAATCATTTAAGTTTTCTTCGAATTTATATGCAAGGTCTGGTGAATAGAGAAGAACTTCCTCTCCATCAGTATCAACACTAACACCATCAATAAAGTTTTCAGTTCTTCTTGTTAAAGCACAATGTGACCATTCATTTAGTGGCACTGTACCTGATGTATCCATTGTAAATGTAGCAGGACCGTCTTCAATATAGAAATGCAATTTACCTGCTGATCCCATATACCAGTACCATCTGGTATTTTGAAGCATGATTCCAGCATAATTGAAATGGCTTAATGGATATAGCCATGTGTCAAGTGTAAACTCTCTGTCTCCTATGTTCCAGTTAGGATTGTCTCCTACTCGTAATGAATATGGATAGAATCCATCCTGTGAGCCAGGAAAATATCCACATTGATTACCAAATCTATAGACTCTTAATCCGGTATCAACATTACCTCTTGTTACCTGTGTTGGGTTCCATAAAGATACACCTGCTTGTGCTTCATCACTTACAGTTGTTCCGTTAAAGTTAATTAGAAGCTGTGTATCTTCATCTCTTATGAATGAACCACTCATATCTGGACTAAATATGTTTATAAATCTTGTTGTATTACTTATACGGAATGTTAACATATTTCCAACAAAGTAATTGGTTGAGTTACCGTCTTGTCCTATAAATATATTACTATCTATTAATTCATTACCGAATGAGTAAGTTGTCTCTGCTACATTTATACCATCAAGAAAAAGTCTGAATGTATCACCCTCTTTTGAAAGAGCAACATGGTGTCTATCGGCATCTGTTATTTCTGTACCTGTAAGAGAAATTAAATCCACACCACCATATCTAAAAAGAAATTCAAGACCTGAGCCATTTACATGTCCTAGGTGACATCTATTATTAGCATCATCATATTGGCTATAGTACATTTGAGTACCAGTAAGATCAGCATGTTCAATAATAGTATCTACTTCCCAATTCTCATTGCCAGCAAGTGTTAGAGAATTAGATTTATTAATTTCTAGGTCTGAAGTACCATCAAAAATGCCAGCACTTACTGTTGTTGTGGAAAGTGGTGGAGGTACAGGAATGGTACTTTCATCAATTACACCATCGAAATAATAACAACTCCACTCATCTGTTGCTGCATTACTTCCAAGTCCTGTAAAACCAGAACCAGTAATAACGGAGTCTATATATTGTATTGGGGCAGGTGATGGTCCTACATGCCATAGTACTGGTTCTGTAGTACCATATAACCACCATTTTGCTCTAATCTCAGTACCTATAATTTGTGCTCTACACCATACTAATACATCGGTATTTGTAAAACCAAGGGAACCACTTACATAATTACCACTAACACCATTAACTATACGTTGTACACCAAACTCTGTAAAACCTCTCATATGTACATTATAATATGTTGTAGGATCTTGCCCTCTTAATACAACCATACAATTTCTTATATATCCCCCACTACTGGAATGCTTAAAAAGTGCTAGAACATGTTGGGATGGGGCAGGTGCAATACCATCTTTGGATATCACCATGTGTAAGCCAGTAGCAGCACCATTAGCCCATTTGTTAATAGAATTACTTCCAAGGGGATTATCACCAACAGCTTCACATTCATACATAGCAAGGTAAGTGGGATTAGTTTCAAAGTGCCATGTCCATCCAACAGGTGGACGTGTTCCAGTTGGACATCCTGCCCAAAAAGTACCTCCACCACCAGATGGAACAGGTACAGGTGTAATAATAACCCCATTATTTATTAAGAGTTTGTTTTGACCAGATGAATCAACAAAAGGGTTCTCGTCAAAATGAAGATGTAAAGCATTTATAACTTCAATTGCCATTATAATACCTCTGTAGTAGTCTTATCCCTATCAAAGAATATGATATTTGTATCAAAAGCCCATCCGACAACTTGCACAATATCACCACTTACTGCTGGTTGTATTTCTGTTAATTCACCTGCATCAGTATCAACATAGATGTCTGCTCCTGGAGTCCATGACCACGAATCATCTCTAATATAACCAAACATTAGAACTTCTTTTAGTCCTAGTCCAGTTTCTAATGCTAGACAGTGGCAAGGCATGGTGCTTATATCAGATGCATCTGCTTCATAGAAAGCATCTGTTGCCCTATAGAGAGCAGCACCAAAACCAGTATCATTAGCACTAACAGTTACAGTTGTTGTAATACCACTCCATGCAGGTGAAGTGGTAGGTGGTATAATCTGTAGACCACCTGCTGGTGGGGTGTACTGGTCGAAAGCTTCTAAAGCATCCTGAACATCCTGGATACCTGCTGCTGAGAGGTTTCCGGTTAAGGAAGTTCTATCTATTGAAATACTTGATGCTGGATGTTGTGCAGATTCATCTCTACCTGCCAAGCTACCATGCACCAGAACAGAAGGTTGACCTGTTGGCAAGCTTGTTACTGCTCTATAATCTTCAATATCTCTAATTACAGCTTTTGGCTGATTTCCATATATGGTATGTCAGTAAATGGAAAAGTACCGAATGAAAGTGAATTAAGCTGATTTCCATTTTCTGCTGCTTCAAGTGATCCATCTTCTCTTTGACCACATATAACTGCTACAGGCTCATCTTTATCATTTGTTCCCATTACCCATGTAGCAATGTACCATCCACTTGTAGCTTCAGTTAGACTAAAATTATTATTTGGATCGTTCCATGCAGGTAATGTATATCCGAACCCCGATGTTGCTTCCGAACCTGACCAGAGCAATGGAAATTCATCTGCATTTGATCTTCTCCAGTTGCCCAATGCACCACTTCTATAGTAAACAGGACAGTGGGCAACAGGATCTAATATTTGTTCCCAAAGATCAGATGGTGCTATTGCATTTTTGATGTCAATGGTAATATCTTCATCCATCAATTTACCATCTGATATTGCAATTTCTGCTTGAGAATCACTACTTCCATCAAACCCCGATGGAGTACCTGTTGCTGCTATTGTCAGTGATAGACCAGATCTGTATCTAGTGTTAACAGTTGTGTGAAGGTATTCATGTGTTGAGCAGTCCATTGTTACACCATGTCTTTCTTCACCAAACAATATAGCTCTTTGATTAACAGTATCCCAATGAATGATTGCAGCAAAAGCATGTTCACAGAATTGCCATGGAACTTGACTTGTGGTAAGATTAGCACTAGGTGTTTGTGAGCCAGTTCCTATCTTTTCGAAATATATAAAATGCAATCCTTCATTATTTGGGATTTCTACAGTTTTTGGATCTGTTATAGTGAATTTTCTTCCTTTGAGATAAATGTCATAGCTACCACCTGGATAACCAGTAGGAGTAATAGTAAAGGTTCTAGTGGCTTCATCAAATTCAGTTATAGAATGTATATATTGATCAACAAAACCTAAAGGCTCAAAAGTGTCAGTTCCAAGTCTTTCTGGACCCTCATCAACATACCTTTTTGGAACCATATGTCTGGGTTCGACAGGGGGATATGCACTTAAGCCAAGGTTTTCAGTCCATATAACCTCTCCTAATCCTGGTAGAAATTTTACTTCATTTTGACCAAGAGAACCAAATATTATTTTCTCTTCATCATCTATTCTTAGATGTCTTTCTTTAAATCTAGCCATTTTTATTACTCCCTTTTATAATATTAGATCTCTAGATGCTATCCAGAATAATTGATAATTGCCTGAATCTAGTGCTCCAGAAAAATCAATTGTAAAGCCATTTATAGTTTTTCCAGAAATGGTTAAAGCATATTGTGATGGTGGTGAATCTACAGTATTTGAAAGAGATGCAACAACCTGGAAGTTCAAATCGTCAAATGGATAGTCAAAAGTAACACCTACCTGCACAATTCCATTTGCAAGTGTTACTCTGCCCCTTTGAGTATCTGTAACTTGACCTATAAGTAACCATCTCTTATTTCCACCACTATCTAGTTCTGTATCAGGTGCAATTATTTTTGGAACATCCTCTGCTGCCCCAGAGTTTTCATCTAGGTTGTAGACATATACGGCAGTTTCGGTTGCAACAAAACACTTATCCTGGTCATTTAATCTATCACCATGGATTTTGTCCATTGCACCTACACCACCACCATATAATGCTCTTGCTCCATATGCTCTTGTAGTAGACATTTATCTCTCCTTACTCTTGTAGTCTTTGATAATCTATGCCTTTATTAGTATATGTAGGTCCATCAAAAAGTATTTCTCGTTTTTGATAACAGATATCTTTTATATTGCTGTGCTTTCCCTGCTTCTTTATATAGTTAATAAAAGCATGTCTAAAAATAGTTGTTATATATGCAAACGGATTTGGCTTGTTTTGTTTTTCAGGATCAAAGTTCTTGAGATATGTGAGACATATTTGAATAGCATCACTTACCATATCATCAATCCAGGTATAATTTGCAAAATTGCCCTTGGTTGCATATTTGTATCCAATGCTTAATAACATACTACCTAGTTCTTCCGATGCAATGCCAGTCTCTTTGAACCTAATCACTTCAGGTAGCAGGTCTTTGTTGGATATGTACTTTCGTCTAAAATTTTTTCTCATTGTTAACACCCCCCACATATTATGGTAATAGTATATAAAGTCTTTAAATCATTTTACCATAGCTTGGGGGTTTTGTTAATTAACTTTTCTGTTCTTTTAAGTAACTTTCTAATTTTCTTTGACACTTTGCTAATACATCTACAAATTCATAAGCCTTTTTCTTTATATGTTTCTTTCTTCCTGGCTTAATTTTAAGGGTATCTACAGGTTCTCCTTCATCAATTGTAAAGTCAAACTTGTATTTCCCTTTATAATACCTTCTAAGGTCTTTATTTAATAGTTCATAAAGATCCAATATGTCGTTACCAAGCTCATACTTCTCTACAACTTTTTCTACAAGCTCTTTATGACCTGTTTCTTTGTCTACAAGTTTACAAGTAAGTGCTCTGAACTTGGTTCTCTCTTCGTCTGAATCTGATTGGGAAAGATATTTTAAAAGTTTCATTATCCTATAACAGCTATCTCCAGTATTCGTGTATTATTAATCATCCATATTCGTGTGACTGATGTTGAAATAGTTTCAATCAATAGTGGATCTACTATTGTTCTAGATGAAGCATCATATGCTTGAACCAATGGAAATTGGTTATTCAAACCATGTCCTACATCTCCATAGTATCCAGATGCCCCTGATGTCCAGCTTGTAAGTGTTGTGTGATAGAATCGTGGAGCATTAGGAAGAATATCAATGAAGTCAATCAATCCGGTAGCAACACCAATTTTCTCCCATGAGAGTTTAAATTTCTGTGGTGTGGCATAACCTGCAACTTCATTAACATCTCCTATCCAGAACTCAAAGTAGCCTTCTGAATTAGTTGTTAGCTGTGGTGCTGTATCTGTATAAGTACCACCTGCTTCTTGTAGATATATATCTGCTGGAACAACAGTACCAGCAAGATATATTGTTACATCTGCATTTTGAAGTGGTTGCCCTTCTTCGTTTAGCAAATATGACCAGAAATGAATACGTGCCATGATATCTCTCCCTTATCTTGTTATTCTATAATGTAATGTAATCCCTACATCAGACGGTTTGTAGACTGGATCACATCTAGTATAAAACCATAGTTTGTCGAATCTATCAAAGATTCCAATTTCAGTAATATCTGTTTCCACTCCAGGTGCTAAGAAGTCACAGTTAAAGTGGAACATTGATGTTCGTCTTGTTAAAGACCAATTTGGCCAATGAATTGTGTAAACAGGACTTTTTAAATCATTATTAAAAGCTGGATTCCAGATCTCTAATCCAGTTCCATTTCCAACTTTAATATATCCTCCAGGCTCAATTTTATCCATAACAGCAGTTTGAGTTAGAGGTTGTCCAACTGCTTTAATCAATACCCATCCTGTAGTTGCTGTTTCAAAATTAATTAAGCACTCTGTATCAGATAGTAGTGTTATTGATGAGGGTTGTATCTGTTCACGTCCACTATCGAATACTTGTACTTGAATGCCTTTTACATTTAATCCATGATTAACTTGCCATGTAGCAGCAGGAACAATTTGATGATATGTAAAGTCAGCAGTATTTGTTATAGCCCATCCATCTCTTGCTTCACTAAATTGTGCTTGAAGAGAATTGTTAGTTATAAGATCTACTGTCAATGGAATCATTTTTCTTCTTTCATCTGGATCAGGTTCAGTGAAGATAGAGTCATATTGTGAAAGAACATCCCATTGTCCTTGATTATGAATAACATTCCATGTTGTGCTTGTTGCTGCTTGATGAAATGCTGTACCTGCTTTGAGATATGCAAATGCCTGTCCTGAAACAGGTCTATCCCAAACAATTCTTACATTATTACTATCTTCAACTACAATTTCCTCTGGATAGATAAGCTGATAAGTATTATCATATGTTTGAACAATAACATCTACAGTACCTAAACCATGAAAGAAATCCCACACATCACTATTATAAATTTGTACCAAAATAGCACCACCAGGAAGGACACCAATAATCGGATCAGTAATAATAGAGTTCATTACTGCTGAATATTCAGCAGAATATAATGGTATCCAAGCTCCATCAAAGTTAGTTATAGGTGATAATAGGTAACGATAATGTGAAACCCTTGCTACAGGTCTCACCAATTCAAAATAGTCTACTAATGATTCTATAGTGAATTGATCTATAATATAATTAGATCCAAGAGGTTCACATGATAAGTCCAATTCCACTTTATAGTGTGGTGATAGATACATTGCAGCACTTGGTGGTGTTGCTGTAGTAGCTGGACCATAAGTATCTGGATACCCACTTACACCAAGAGATGCATAATATTCATCACCTGCTCCATTTGTACAAGTGCCACTAACAGGTGGTGTGTAGTCCATACCATAATAAGCAAGATAGTTGAAATCTTGGAAATATGGTAAAACAGGACTTGTAACCGATTGGTCACCTATTGCATCACCAGGAGGATTTTTTCCTCTATGCCATCTTTCATAGATATTCAATCTATTGGAGGTATTACCCATCATAATACGGAAAATGGAGAAAATTGATGTATATGTGCCTTTTCTCTTAAGCCAGTTAATAATACTTTCAACAAATTGTCTTTTTCTTAGTTCATCTGGTATTTCTTCAACCAGAGTAACATTAAATAAGTTGGATATTAGACCAAGATAATCTATATCAACTTCAATAGGATCTAATAATGTTGCAACCTCTTTTAATGCTTGATATGCTTCATGATGAAGTCTATCAAAATATAAATTAAATAATTCTTGTATCCTTTCAGTTCTATTTAGCATTGGTAATGCAGCAACAGTCCAGTCTTTTAATCCCCAAAATTCAATATGGAAGAACTGATCACCTTCTGATGTCGGATTGCCAATAGGAAATATAGGACCAAAATACATAAATGGTCTTTCAGTATTAACATATCGTTTGTATAGATCTCTCTGTCCTCTTAGCCATTCATGGAAAAGGCTATTTTTTCTGAAGAACACAGAAGATCCTGGTTCCCATTCTTGTGTTTCCACATTATGGTTTTTGAAAAACTTGAAAAAATTACCGTCTATATCAGTGAAAAGAATTTTGATCTTTTTAAATTGCTGACCTTCACCAGTTGCAGGTGTTAATACCCAAAATTCTGTTCCTGCCCCACCTTTAGCTACAATACCATGTCCTTGTCCAGCACCAGGATATTGTCCATGCATCGAACATCCGTCACTCCATCCACCTGTGGTATAGACTACCCATCTTACCCATGACCAAAAGTTAGCATCTTTCCATTTCCAATCATCCCAATCTTGCCAAACGGTATCACTCCACCATAGACCAGAGGTATCTAATTCTAGAACAGGTGGGACTCCTGGTACTTGTTGCCCATCGAAAAAGTTTTTCAATAGAAAGTATGGAGGATCTGTAAATTGTGGCATAATTATACCTCTTGTGAAAATCTAGTATTTATTATATCTATAGCAGGAAATTGATCAACACCTAGCTCAATAGTTCTTAATTTATTATCACCTACATATGGTGTATGTATATATCTTGGAAACATTGATGGATTAGGTTCATACACAACTGAGTTTTGAACATCAATGTCTCTAAATATAAGGTTTCGAACACCAGCAACATTTGGAAATGTATCTGCTTCTGAAAATAATGTTCCCTCAGATACAATAGATCTATCAAGTATAAAGTTTTCAAGATCTCTAAAGTTAACCTGCTCATTAAAGCTTCTTAAAGTTGGATCAAAATAGTATATTAATTTACGTCTTACATCATCTCTGACTGCTGCATAGTTATATGTTCTCTGAACACGTATACCTATATCATATCTAAAGTAGATCAGAACTGGTAGTTCATATTGTTCATATACGGTTAAGATTTTACGTGCTTCAAGATATTCTGTAAGATCTGTTCTAAAGGCATCTGTGAAGTTATATGGAACTATATATTCTGCTCCATTTGCTCCAGATGCAGCAGATGTCTCAATAGATGCTGATCCCCATGGGTTTGGATAAACAACAATATGAACTTTGTTGTATTCTGAGGTATCACCGGATGGTGCTACTTCTTGCTCTCCCCAAACATTGGAAGTTATAATATCTGACCTTTGACTTAGATTTGTAATATAGTCAATAGCTGTTACATTTCTGAATTGTGCATGTAACTGTCCCTGTGCATTATCTTTAATAGAGTCAATTGGTTCTGGATTTGCAGCACCAATTGTTGCTGCACTATTTGTGCATGTGATAGTGGAATTATCAAGATATAAACTAGTATTTGTGTTATAGACAAATTCATCCTGTGGATTAGTAATGGTATAGGGACCAACACCACTATTTTCTCCAAGAGATTGCAAACAGGTTATTTCAATGGTTTGGTAGTCTTCTGGAACTTGTCTAAGTGAAGAAAAGACAACTTTATATCTTTGATACTTATCATATTCAAACTTATAGACAGTTCTGGTTTCCATAAGACCAGAGATCAAATCAAAAAAATCCGAAACTCTAGTCCATAGAACCCCATCAACTCTAACTTCAAGAGTATTATACTCATCTATTAAACTATCATCGTAACCATAATCACCAAGAGGAAGTAAAAGTTCATTGCTTACAATATCGTCACCTGTATAAGAAAGATTAATAACATTACCCTGTCTTACAAATATATCGAACTTATATGGCACCTCTGTAGCTGTAAGTGTATAGCTTTCTGTTGTAGCATATTGAATTGCTTCACCTGTATCTGGATCATCCTGAGTAGATTCTATTTGCTTCCAGGCATCAATGTTTAATATATCTCCAACATTGACACCTGCTGATACAGTAATAGAGCAAGTTCCCCTTCCCCCTCTATGTCCTTTCGGATCATATCCAATAAGAGTAGCTAGTCTATGGACGTTTTCATAAATATCTGCTGTTTCCATATACATATTTTTTGCTACTTTATTTGTGTAGAAGGTTTGTAGTTCTCCTATATATGCCATTAATTCTGCAATAAGAGTTACGTTTGCTCCTTCATAATCTGTATCCCTGAAGATATCACTATCTTTTATCTGCTCTTTTAGCCTAGATACCAGTGTATTGAAGTCAATTTGTAAATATTCCGGTACTAATGTAGGCATTTTATCCTCCTGGGCTTAATATAAAGTCAACGGTTACTTCTTGTCTTGTTGTTTGAATCCTAAAAGTTAATTTTACTTCATATTGATTATTGTCATAATTTGCATGAACATGGATTCTTTGCACAATAACTCTATCTTCCCATGTTTCAATTGCTCTTAAAAAGTCATTACCGATTCTAAAAGCTGTATCTTCATCCATGGGTTCAAAGAGATATCCCCAAATATCTGTTGCAAATTCTGGTAACATTCTTCTTGTTCTTGGTTGAGTATTAAAAATATTTGTAAGAGAATTTATAACAGCATCATATTCGATATCCCTAGTGAAATCACCGTCATTTTGTGGCTCTAGTTTGATATCAATATCTGAATAAAAAGCTTTTCCTACTGCCATTTAACCCTCCATTATGTTGGTGTGGCAAAGTCTGTATAAGTATCTTCCATGCCTTGTGTCTTCAATAAATTTTTATAGATAATGCTTCTTCCTTGTGTTAATGCTGCTTTAAGATCTATAATTCCATATGTTCCACCAGTGCCTAATGGTGCATGTATATGATCAAGTGTAAAATCATAGGCATCTATCTTGCCTTGAATAACAGTATCACCATCCCATCCTACACCTAGATATTCGTAAACTAGTTTCCAGACACCATTTACAGTGGCTTGAACAATAGCAGTATCCACTTCAATATAGGTGCTATTAGCTGGATAGAACGGAGCACCTGTCAACATTACTGTGAGTGTTGTTGCAGGAGCACTATATACTCCACCATTTGTAACAATTATTTTTCTGCTAACAGGTATTTGACCTGTTAGATTTACACTCTGCACTACAAATTCTGTTGTGCTAACTTGTGTAAATACTGCTGTGTTGTTTACCAAATCATACACACCAAAATCAGTAACATTGCCACTTGCATCATAGCTTCCATAATTACCGAATGTATAAACATAAGGATTGGTTGCTTTTGCTGGAAGAAGGGTATTTTTCATTTGATCTATAGCAATTATACTTAATACACCATCTTCTAATGCAGACTTTTGTTCTCCAAGATCATCAATTTGGAGTGTGATAGATTGATAAGATTTGTTAAGACTATCAATCTTATCTGGATATCCATCAACCATTTCACGAATTTTATCACTAGCTACACTCATTCTATCTCCCTATATCCCCTTATATTTATATTATTTTACCCTGCTGTTACTGTTCCTGCTGCTGTAACTACGGTCCCTTTAAAACAACCCGAAAATTGGGAACCTAGCTGTGCCACAGGAGCACCTTCTGCAAAGACTGTTCCTGCCCCTGTGATAATTAAACCCCAATGACCATCCCCTCTAACTACAAAGGAAATACCTACTTGTCCTACAGGTGAACCCTCTGCCTTAACTGTTCCTGCTCCATTGACTATAACTCCTGAGACATTGTGTTTAGTGCTATCATGACAAGTATCATCACCAACACCTATGTCTCCTATTCTTGCTACTGGAATACCCATTAGTTCAAATTTATTGCTGATCCTCTTACATTTACTACACCACTGGCAGTAACATTAGCATTTCCTCCAATAGTTACTTGTACATTTCCACCTACAGACACGTTTTCATCACTACCAATTATAACTTCTAGCTTACCCCCAACATCATGTAATTCATCACCAGTTACTTGGGTATATTTGTCGGCACCCACTGACTGATTATATTCATTGCCAATATCTACATTTAGGTCTTTGGCAATGGTTTTATTCTCATGTCTATCAATCTTAGTTATCTTGTCTTTCTTTATATATGTAGTTTGATTTAAATCAATTGTTTTATCTTCATTGGCTTTTATATAGATCTTTTTATTTCTCGTTACAATTTCAAAACAATCTCTTTCATTTCTAATTACAATATCTCCCTCTTCACTAACTTCAACAAATGTGTGAGAAGGATGATAAATGTGGACTCTTCTTTTTCCTTGCTCTGTTTCTTGCTCATTTGCAGGTGGAACAACAGTATTGTCTATCTCAATTACAATCCCACCATGTGTTGCTAGAACTATATTTTCTGGGTAAACAGCAGCATAGTATGGAAGTGGCTCATTCCATGGATTATCATCTGCTGTGGGAATCTCTGTAATTCGTCTATCTTTCTTTTCATTAACAATTGTTTGCTGAATTATCCCTCTTGCCAATTTATGAACATCTGGTTCATTAAGTGCATTAGGCTTGAGTGGAGGTTCTGCTGCTGCAATTGGATAGACACCATCAGGATCTTGAAATCCAAGATCTGGATCTGTGCCTGGACCCTCTATTGGTATTCCTGGTACAGTGGCAAAATATCTTGGTTGCATTATATGACCATTTTCAAAGAACACAAAAACATGAGATCCCTGTAAAGGCACAGACCACATACCAAAACCAGACATAGATCCCTCTATAAGACCCATTGCTGGCTCTGCCCATGGAAGCTCTTCTGTTGGTATTCCTTCACGAAGATCTTTAGTTCTGAGATTACTGTGAAGACCCCAAACTCTTACTCTTACTCTTCCTGCCTGTTCTGGATCATTTCTGTCTTCCACAATACCACGATATATACCATACATACGTTCTGAAGGTGGAATAAAATCTTCTGGCTTGTTTTTTATCATGTTAAACTTCCTATAATGGTACTAACAGTAGATCCATAGAGATTCTTCCTAGTTGCCCTGACCAAATCTCTATTCCTTGAGTCAGTGTATCCGTTTTTCAAAAGTACTAACTTCTGAATCCATGGTGGTTTTGTAGTTGAACTCCACTGGTTAGTTACAGATTTGACTAGATAGAGACCCTTCATTTGTTTATTGAATAACTGATCTTGTCTTTCCGTACTTGGCCACTCGATTTCTAACATATCTCCAGCAAATCTAGCTTCATATCCTTGAACAATTATTTTTACAGCTTGTTGTAGTGAATATCTCTTCTGCCAATCACTAACAAACATAGCATCTAAAATATTTGGATCTGGTTCACCCTCTAAAACATAATCTGCTCTTGGTATTCCTATATCTGAATATAAGGATCTATTACCCAATACAGTTGTCTTTTTTACTAGGTCTGAGTACTCATACTGTTGAGTCACAAAAGCCTTTTTGGAAAAATCATATCCATATTTATGACCACCTCTTAGAAAAGACATCTGATAATTATCAACACCCTGTAGAGTCATACTTAAAATTTTATTCAAATAGTATGATTCTCCTGGTCTGTCGAATGCATATGGAACTGATGTCTTTTTTCCAGATTGTGGGGAACCCTGTAATAAACTATCAAGAGTTACAAAATTAGTTCCTTTAATATTATTGTAGAAGAGATATCCTGGTTGTTTGGTTACTTTTGCTCTTCCCCTTCTACATAACCAAGTAAGTGCTTGCTTTGGATACCAATAGGGCATAACAAAATCAAGTTTTTCACCTGATTCTTCAAATTTAGCAAAAGACTTTACACCAAGCATATTATTTGCAATGTGCTTTACGATATTAGAAACACTTTCTTGTTGCCATGATCTGCTGAACTTTTGTTGTGTTAATAGCTGATACATATCATCAACAAAAGTAACTTCTATAACAGCTTGTCCTTGACTTTGACTTGGGTTTTGACTAGCAATCTCTTTTACTTCATAAACATCAAAAGTTAAATCAATGTCTTTATCAACACCATATGTTATAGTTATTTTTTCATTGTCACCTGTTAGTGGTGCAAATTCATAGAAACCATACATATCCCTGAATCGAAGTACACCAACTATACAATGAGAAAAAATGTCTTCAATGAAATAGAAAAGTTCCAGATCTTTCATATCTATCTGGAACCCCCTATCAAAGCAATTATAAGCAATACTTAGATTTTGATATGTTTCGACTATATTTCCAGAATCAACAATACCCATTTATCCCTCTCTTCCAAGTTCAGATATAATTTCTATTTCTTTTATAACTTGGTAAATATAATTGTCTCTTAGTATGTTAGTTTCCTTTCCAGGGTACACCTCTTCAAAGGGGTTTTGAACATTATTCATGACACACAAAACCCACCAGAGACCAGGAGTTTCATAAGCAGCATAGGATATGTTATCCCACCAATCATCATCATTCATATTGTATGCCTGGAAGAATAAAGTTTCTTCTGTAATTAATGGATTTAATGAATATGATCTCCAAATGTTTTGAAATTTAACACCATCTTCATCTTGTAGAATATTGAATAGTTTAAGTTGGGATGCATTACTTAAATCCTTTCCAGTTAAATCGGTGAAATTTTCTGTCAATCTAACTGTATTAGCCATTAATTAACCTCCTGTTCCTGCTGTTTTTGTTGCAGCACTAATCTTATCAACATATTTTCTAGTTGATATACCAGCAACAGATAGATCTTGCTGTTCACCAAAAGTAGCCCTTACTCCTGGAGTTATTGATACTGTAACAGAACCTTGACCACCTTCTCTATCATAGTTTTTTCTATAGAGAGGATCTATTTCTGTGAAAGTTAAATTCAATTCACAGTAAGCAGGATGTCCATCTCTATATGGTTGTCTATAAATAGGTTGAATAGCTGTAAGTGCTGCATTATCTATTTTTATAAATTTACTATCCGGTACTGTTTGTACTGTGAAAACAAAAGGAGGATCATAAGCAATCTGAGTTCCTTCTTTATAAGATGCAGCAGCATATTTCTGCAATAACTTAACCGGATAAACAACATCCTTATATGCATTGCCCTCATCAATTAATTGGAAAGCAAAGGTATACATTCTTCTAGTAGAATCTTGAAAAACCAATGGAGTATCAAGCTTTACTCTGGGTACAGGTGATTGAACAATGCTTGATATAATATTATTCAAACTATTTTTCATTTCACTAGTATCTGTAAGCTTTTCTGTTTGTAGTCGAAGAAGGTATTTTCCCCATTTTTCCAGTTCTCTTCCGATAGGTCTTCCAACTGCAAGGGTTTCGTCTATGAGTTTTGTAAGATCAACACCCTTTTGTAAAAGTCTTGTTGCAATACTTTCATATGCTTCCCATTGATGTACAATGTTTTCTTGTATTTCAACAGGTGCCAGAAATTTAAAAGAAGGGAAAGATCCCTTAGAATTGGTAAGATCATTATATTCCTGTGCCTGTGCTATATTGAGGTCTTGTACGTTGTCACTTGTTTTAATTGCATTCTTACCTCTAGCACCTCTAGTTTGTGATACTAAACGTCTGGGTTTAATTTCTATCCAAACAGCATCTTTCATACCAGCATGGGGTATTCTTGTACCTTTAGGACGTTGTATTATTTTTTCATCAGGAAGAAGAATACCTGCTAAAGCAGCAAGATTCTTTCCTGTGCCAACAACCTGTTCGGCTAAATTTAAAGCCTTATCAAAATCGAAACCCATCTAAGTGACCTCCATTATTGTTTGTTATATAGCAATACCCCAGGATTAGCTAGTTCTTCTTTTGGTTCTGTTGCTACCCTTGCAGCATGAGCACCAGCAGTTATGGGGTTCAACATCATTGCAGCATTTGCAACTGTCTGTTGTGCTTTTCCTACATCTACTGGTTTGCCTTCCATTATATCTGCCAAGAGATTTATAGTTTCTGAAAGCTTACTAATATTCTTATTAATCATATTACCAACATCTAGATTTTCTTTTATCCATTTATTAATAGGGTGTTGTTCCCATTTTTCTGCTCTCATAGCTAATTCTTCTGGAGACAATTTTGATTCTCTGGGAGCATATACTTCTCCAGGAAATGCTTGCTGTACTTCTATAGCTCTTTGTTCAGGAGTCATTTTTTCAAATTCTTCCTGTGCTTTCCTTCTTGCTTCTTCACCGAAATGTTTTTCCCACCATCCAGCTAATTTATCTCTCCAGCCTTTCATCATCTCAATAAAAGCCTTTCTAGCTCTTTCTGTTGCTTCATTAAGTTCACTAAAAGTCTTTTCTGTTTCTGGATCATTTATATAATTTTGAACAGGTTTTATGAACCATTCATTAAATTTATCACCTATCCAGTGAATGCTTTTAGCTATTGTCTCTATGGAAAAATATTGAGAAAGGTTTGTTTCAATACCAAGAACTTTCTTCATTACCCAATCGAAAGCTTTTGCTGGTAATTGAAAAATACCAGAAGCTATACCTGCAATTGCAGATTCAATAGCTTCTCGTAAACCTGCATGTTTTCCGAATATTTTTTTATACTTTGAAAGACCTCTCAAGGCATCAAAAAATAGGAATAATGGAAATAGGATCTTACCACCAACAAATTTTCCTAGTCTAAACATTTTTCCAATCCAAGGATTTTTGGCCAGATACTCAAAGACTTTTCCTAGGATGGGAATTTTCTTTATCCATCCTAACCATCGTGGCATACCTTTTGTTGCCTTTTCTAATGGCTTTGCCACTTTAGGAATAAAACCTAATGCTCTCCCTAGTGCTGCTACCCCCCTTAATGGCAAGAGCAACACTTTTGTAAACATAGCAACAAAACCTGCAATTACTCCAGCAAGAATTGCAAAGGGACCAAAAACAACTGCCATTATAAGATCAAAGACCCTTCCCCAAAAGGTTCTGTCTTTTTTCTTTGTTTCTCTCATTTCCTCTAGTCGTTTTTTCTTTGCTTCTTCTAGTCTTTCTTTCTCAGTTTTTGTAGATATGCCTAACTGTTCTGCAAATAATTTAAATCCAGCCTTTGTTTCTTCAACAATTTCCTGGTTAATATCATACATTTTTGCCCATGCATCCATTTGTTGTTCAAACATATCCCATGATGCTTCTTGTCCTTGTATAAACAATTCGTTTGATCTTTGTGACTCTTCTATAATCTCTGCTCCTTGTTGTAGTGAGGTTCCTCTATACATTCTCTCTTCAACTTTTTCATCCATTCCAAAGAACTCACCAAGATCATCCATAGCACCTTTTACAAAACCCCATGTATTTGCAAAAGTATTTTTAATAACATCTACACCTTCTTGTACCGGACCTAGAACTTCACGTACATGACCACCAATGGTGGTTGCAACCATTTCAGCCTGTTGTTTCAGTGCTTGTGAAGCTCTAAGTTCTGCAAAGCCTTTAACTACGTTCTTAAAGAACATTTCAAGTCTTTGGTCTTCACCACTTTCTGGCATTTAATTCCTCCTAATAAAAAAAAGGAATCTCAAACCCTTGAGACTCCTTTTGAATCCTTTAGATAATTATCTAAGTGTGGCTTGCAGCAATATTTTCTATGCTTTGTTTTTCTTGTCGTAAATCTTTTATAAGCATATTCACATATGCTTCAAATTCAAAAATGGGCAAACAAGCACTCTCTTCAAGTGATATATTAGCTTTTCTGGCCAACTGGAATTGTTCATATGTCACAACTTCCAAGCTATCCCCTGCTAACAAGATTCTCATTAGAAAAAAAAATTCTCTGGGGGGATGTCAATAACCTTTTTATATTTGCACTTTTTGGTTTTGCATTTGATTTCAGTTTTGAAATCAATACCAAAGTTTCTAGAAGAGAAGTCAGCTATTTTTTCATACATCTGAGTTGAGATGTTTTCTACAAAAAGAATCTTTTCCTCCAATGGAATATCTGAATCTTCTCCATCAGGTGTTATTATAGATTTAATTGTTAAAGCCGATACAATTGTTCCAAGTTCTGCTGTTCTTTGCATATCACTGATATCAGGTGCTTCTTTTAGAATTTCATATGCTAATTTTTGATCACTTCTTCTTGGAAAGTCTAACTTGACAGATATGTTATCATCCATCTTCACAATATTATCAAGTTTTTTGGGTAGTTTTTCTACTTTTAATGTTTTTAAATCTACCTTCTGTATTGATTGTGAACGACACTCAGGACATTGATGTTCAAATTCATATACTGTCCCTCTAGTGTTCTTCCTTAGCTCTATCATGAAAAAGAATCTATCGTTAATATACATGCTAGTTATATCAAAATCTTTGGGTTCTATGATACTTTCGGCTAGAAGATCATCCAAGATTTCTTCAACTTTAGCCATGTCAGTTTCTTTTTCATAGGCTAGTAAAGATTTCATCTGTCCAGTTGTAATCGGCTTAAATTTAATTTTTTGCCCACTTCCTGGAAGTACAGTTTCAAACTCATACTTGTTTAAATACTTCTTATAATTTGAAGACATTTTACCACCTCACAATTATTTACTTGTTATTTCGTTTATAGCTTCATTTAAATCATGTATTGCAGCTTTTAAAGCTAGTTCTGCATCATTTCTAGAACCACCTTCTAGAAATTTACCTGCTGAATCAATTTTGGATCTGGCATCAGATAACTTCATGATGCCAGTTCCAAATTTTAGTTTGTTTTGTTCTCGTATCTTCTGTAGCTGAACCTGCATAGGGTCAACTTTCTTATCCAATTTGCCTTCATTTAACATCTTCTCGTATTTATCTGTAATACGTTCACTCCACCCCTTGAGCATAATAACCTCCTAAGTATTAGCCAGCAAAGGAAAGAACCCTTGCATAGTCAACCAATCTATCTACTATATGGTATTGGTAGTTGAACATAACATTAAATTGTGCTACGTCATTTGTTGCATAGTCCAGAGTAACAGCTTCAACTGTACTTGGCCAAGCACCTACCAACTTATATTTTAAGATAGGGTCACCATTAAGATCAAGAAGCTCAACTACCTGATCAACCATGTAGTCCGATGGTGCAGAAGCTTGGTTTGATGTTGGATCATGAATCAGCCTTTGCCAATCTATATACCACTTCAAAACATCTGCATTCTGATCAACATTAAACAACATGCCCCATTCAGCATATGTGAGCTTACCTGCCATCTTGAAGTCAAATCCTTGCCAGTTAGTTGTAATTGGCTCAATTGTTCCTGCTGGTAAAGATGATGATCTCACAAGATATGTAGCTTGATCAGTGTTGGCATTAACTATTTGCACTGGAAACAAAGGTTTACATTGAAACAAATATGCTCTTGCTCCAGCTTTGAAGTTTGCTCTGTAACTATCAATATCAAAACCTGCCATTATATTTTCCTCCTAATTAAGCTCTTCCTGCTCTCAAGGCAGCAATTTCAGTAAAACTAGCACCTGTCTTTGTTGCTATAAAGTTAAGTACTATGAACTCTGCTGCTCTTGTAGGCTTAACGTAAATATCACACCAAAGTTCATTTCTATCAATTCTCTCAGGTGTGTTGTTTGTCTCATCACAGACAATTAGGTAATCAAAAATTCCTCTTCTAGATCTTACATCTCTCAAGAACGGATCAATCAAGTTAAGTAAGAGAAGTCTAGTAATATCATCATTTGGCTCAAAGAGGAAATTAACAACTGCTGTTGAGATTGCCTTTTCAAGAATAATGAAAAGTCTTCTTACGTTAATTCTATTGAAAGCAGAATTTCTATCTAACATTGTCTTTTGACCAAAGACAACTTTACCTTGACCAGCAAAACTAACAATAGGATTAATACCATTCTTGTAAAGAATGTCTCTTTCACCAAGAGTTGGATTCCATGCAAGTCTTCTAACATTACTTAGAATACCTCTTTGGAAACCTGCTGGTGCAAACCATGGATCTGTTACATCATCAGTACGTGCAAATATACCTGCAACATGACCTGATGTTGGTATCCATCTATATTTGTTGTTCCACTTGTCGTAAATTTCTAACCAGTTTCCATAAACAGCAGCATAACTAGTATTTAGATTTAAGTTATCGGTGATATAAGGTGTAGAACCTGTTCTCCAAGCTCTTAATTCCTCTACTTCATTTCCACTGTTATTTACAACTGTTTCGTATGGACAATCTAGAACTGCCATACAGTCAAGTCTGCTCTCACAGATGCTTGACATATATGATTTAACTGTTTCTGACTTGTCAGAATCAATGAAAATATTAACATCTACATCTTCTGCATTAGCATAAAGATCTAGATCTCTTATAATATCTCCATCTTCAACCTGATCACCTTGATTATCTACACCACCACCAAACTGTTGCCAACTTGCAGTTGCAACAAATATATTAGTATTCTTTTGTGCTTCATTGAAAGCAATTCTAATATATTTGGATTGGTTGTTAATAACATTCTCTGCAAAAGTTGTAACACCTTCATCATCTACTCTGTCTTCTTGTGTTGAAACATTCCATTCTTCCTTTCTGGTATATGCTGTTTCACCTTGCTCTTTTGATTCAACAATAATCAAGAAATCTTTTTGATCTGATAGTGGACTATCTGTTGATTGCACTGCTTGCCATGTTCCTGTATCTGGATCTGACCAAGTAGGATCAGTTCTAAATCCACCAGTAGTAATAGCTGTATAGGTAGATCTGTCTACTACTGCCACTCTTACGTTTGCTCCCCATGCCCCTCTAGAACTGGCTATTAGGTAAAATGGGTTGCCTGGATCAACAGTAACCTCTTCTGCAAATTGATCAGGGTCTTCACTTACAAAGTCACTTAAGATATATGCATTGGCTTGTGTAAAAGGGACAAAAGTTGAGGGACTGGCTCCAGTACCACTAACTGCTTTTGTACCAGCAAAAGTTGCTGACATCGGCATTGTTCTGGTAGCATAAAGTTTTGTTCCCCATCTAAAGAAACCTGTAGCTGTAAGCATATCTCTATAAGCATTTACATTGCTTGGTGGTTGACCAAAGGTTTCGATTAAATCATCTTCCGATGTCACCAACCACTTTTTTCTCTCTGGACCTTTATAAGTATTCCTTAGAATTATACAACCAATAGAGGTTGCTACTGCTGGAATAGTAGTTGTAAGGTCAATTTCATTAACGTCAACTAATGGACTAAGATAAAAAGCCATTCCTCTTTCCTCCTACAAAATAGTAAATAAATAACCCAATTCAATAGTATTTATAAAAAACGGATTAAAAATTCTAAATATATTTAGAGTTGTTTAATAAATGATATGCAGACGTAAGACAGAAATACGACAAAAGGGGAAAGTTGAAAATTATGTTTAAAAGAAAGGCTAAAAAGGGTGAGACATATTGTTTTAGGTTAACACAAGATGAAAGGGAAATGATTAAATTTCTTCAGAAAAATATTGATGTTCCCTTTGAACTGAGAAAAAGGGTAAGGGAGATGTACAACTATGAAATGAAAAATAAAGTTGAACCACCTGCCCCAAAACCAGCAAAAAAATTTGATCCAGATGCAAGCTATTTTAGAGAAAGACATGGAATGCATGAAAGTGACGGTTAATCATCACATCGTGCATCACGTAGCTCATATCTGTCATATGTAAACTGTGCTGTGGATTCAAGGTTAGCTTGACCCTCTCTGGTGTTAAATCTAACTTCTCCAACTGCACTTACCCAGAGGTTTACAAAAAATAATCTAAATAGCTCTTTTTGAAAGTTATCTAATACTCTTAAAGTTGCATCTATACAATAATCTTGTGGTGGTCTACCACGTCTATTTTTATTGTTGTTGATATACATCATCCATCTATGCAGGATTCTCCAGTTTAGAAGACCTTCATCAACAATATATTCACAGGTAAAAGGTTCCCATGTGATACCACCACTATCCATATGAGTCTTTCCCATTACCCAATATAGCTCCAATACATCAAGTGATACTCCAGGAATAACAGTTCCATAAATGTTTATTATCAATTCTTGTGTATCTGCTATTGAAACGTCTGGTGGTAGATTAGGAATCACCAAGCTAAAATTAGCTGGAGATGCCTTATCTAATATAATTCCACCAGAAACATCATCTTGGCATTGCAAAGTATCTGTCATTAGTGTTCCTCAAAAAGTTCATATTTGAAAAGTTTCACTACTTCACCATCAACCGGATATGCTGTTATGCCCTTTGTCCAGGATGTATAGAGACCTCCTGATGGTGCAGCAGATGTAAATAGTGCTGAAGTATTTCGTTCATTAAAATATCCACATTTAGTGTAGTATTGTATTATAATTTCCTTCACTATTTTTGCAGCAGGATCATCTAGGAGAGGTTGAAATAGATAACCCTGAACTGTGAAATCCAGATTCCATTTCAAAATTCGTCTTTCTTCATCTGCATATTCTAATGTTTGATCAGATGATGCACTATTAAACTGTACTCGTTCATCTAAAGTAACACTTAGTTCTGGAATTGCAACCCTTATTTGAACAAAAGGTGTGAAGAAAGGAAGAATCTGCTCTAGGATCTGATCAACATCAACTATATGAAGGCTCCATATTGTAAGCTGAAAATTAAAATTATATGGAATAGGATTAAGAAACCTCTCAATAGTTCCTACGTCTAGTTGTCTGCTTTTACAGATCTTGGCAAACTTTGCTCCTTGTCTGTCTGCTGCATATTCTACCCCTTGTAGATTAACAGACATCATTGGAAGCATTTCATCGTCTTTTCTTTCATATAACCAGAACCAAGTTTTTTGCTTGGGTCCAAATTTAAGAGGGACGGTATATAGCTTCTCAAGTATAACCCCATCAGCTACACCTGCACCATCTCTATATCTGGCAATCTGGACGTTATTAAACAAATCAAGAAATTGAACGATAGTCTTTCTAATAACTTTATAGTAATAGTAAACTTTCATTAATTACATCTCTTTTCCGTTTCCTAAATTTTTCATAATCTCAAGCTGATGTTCCTTGAGCATTTTGTTATAGAGTTTTATGAGATCTTTACCAGTGATAGTTGCCACTCGTTTATCTTTTTCATAAAGATACCCAACAGAAGTCTTCTTAACAGTATCATTAACTATAAAGAAATCGTAGTTTTTAACTTTCATACCTCCTATAAAAATCATAGAAAGCATGAGCAACATCATTAACATCTTTTTCATAACAAAAAACCTCCTATTGTTTAAGATTCATTAATATTTATAACAAAAAGGAGGTTTTTTGAATTAATTTATCTTGGATAATTCTTGTAATCTTCTTTTATCGGCTTATAGTAAGGAACTATTGTAGAATTAACTACCTCTAGAGACCATCCATCACTAGCTATGTCAAAGTCAACAATCCATCCACCAATTTGTGGCATGAGACCCTTTGCTTTGAGATATGGTGTCTGTGATTGAAAACATCCACAAAGGAAAGTATGTACGTTTCTAATAAAGAACTGCCCCATAGAGTGATAATGGCCAATGAAAAATATCTGAGGTTTATGCTCTGAAGAGAAACCTTCAATAAACTTTTGTGCTTTGTAGCTTAGTGCATATGCTACTCCACCACTTGGATGGTGCATATATGCTTTAACTGATTTTGGTGCAAGATTAAGATATGCACCTCTTCTTCCCATATATTTAATATCTGGTCTTTTCAATTGTAGATCTTGTAGAATATTTGCATTAGCACTTTTAATGAATGATTCATCATGGTTCCCTGCAATTGCCCATGTAGTAACACCGTCAAGCTTTGGATAATGTTCAGCAGTATAATCTCTTATATCTGTGAACCCATGTAGAAACATCTCAAATCTTTGCCCTCTATAAACTGTTCCATCACCATCTGTTAGGTCTCCAGGGTTCAGCATAAAATCTACACCTAGCCCATAGCATCTACTATAGAAGTCATGTAGATAAGTCAACTGTTGAAATTTAGACCCAAAGTGTGTATCTGAAGCAATACCAAAACGTCCATGTTTTAACTCTTTAACTGCATGAACAAAATCTTCTGGTCCCTGAAGCAATGGATCATCTATTGTCCATGCTTCTCCAACTTGAGTTAAATAATGACCATGAACTTCTTTGATTTGGTTTAGGATTCTTCTTCCTTCTTTTGGAGGGACTTCTAAGGCATCACATAGCATCTCAAACGGATATGGTTGTTGTTTGAGAAGTCTTATTGCTCTTGTTGCATTTTTATCAAGAACAGGTGTTCCGTTATTTCTCTCTTCTTCTGGTGTTTCTATTTTCGGAAATTTAACTCTTGCTTCTCTCTTTGCTGATTCCCATCCTTCACATTGTCTTTCAAGTGTTCTTGAATGAACAGGTTTGTCTGGGATTTCGTCATACTCTCGTCTGGTAATATCATCTCCGTATAGATCTAAGATATTAGCAAACTCTTGTAATAGACTTTCTTTATCCATAATATTCTCCATAAATTAAAATCTCCTTTTCACAAATTTTATCTTCTACCACCTCTTTCAGGTCTGACTGCTCCCCTTCTGCCCTGTAACCCCATTACTCTTGCCAAGAATCCACCTCTACTCTCCATTGCAGATCGTAGTTTAGCTGCAAGAGCACGTTTAACCTTTTTGGAGAAGTCTTTCCTGAATGTGCTTATTACTATATCATCTACAGCATCTAGAGGTACTTCATACATTCCGTTATTGCCAAGTGGTGGTTGAATATAATACTTAGGGGAATAGAAGTACCTTCTTATTGCTGTTTTCATCCATGGATATCTTCTTGAAAGCAATCTATATGTGAACTCAAAGTTACCATTGGATCTTTCCCATGCTCTTTTCCATTCTGTTACAAACTGCTTTCTATTTGCTCTGGGAATATAAGAAAGGTTTACCCCCTGAAAGAATCTCCATTGTCTTCTAGTATTGGGATGTCTTCCTGAGAAAAAATACATTAATATTATAACAGGTTCGGGGTCATGTTCCCATGCTCTATATTGAAAAGTATAGAACCTGCCAGTTCTCCACCAAGTTTTATGTAATTTTACCTTCTTATTGATAGATAATGCCATAGTTTGATCCTATTATAATACATAATGTATCAATTGTAAAACAAAAAAGGGATTTTATCTCTTGATTCTCATATATTATTTATGTTTTAATTAAAGTATGACTTATAATCAAGAGGTAAATCCCTATTTTAATTGTATCCTACTGTAGACTTAATAGTATTTCTTAAGTTCTTTTCTAACGTCACGTCTTTCTTTCTTCTTTTCTTTTTTAATTCTATCTTGTTTGCTGACTTCTTTAGGACGTAATAAGCCTACAGTAGGCACTCTAGCTTTAGCAATTCTTTCTGCCTGAGACATCGGTTGTTTCTTCTTTTTCTTTGCTTCAAGTATAACATTTATTTTATCTAGAACATCCATGACTATCCCTTAACCCATGGTTGAACACTTCCCAGATCATCTTTTCTATAGTGGAAGTCAATTGAAGCTAAGAAAGCATCTCCTGGATATGTGTCATTAAGATTTGTTGCATCTCTAAACAACCTACATAATAATATAGTTGATACGGTATGTATAAGATAAGGAGCACCAGAAATTATTGGTGGTGAAAAATCGGCCACATAATGTAACCATGGCAATCCTGCTGACACTGCTCCAGTTGCTAAAGTTACTGTTGTGGGAAAAAAGGGATCGTGAAAGGATGCCAGAGTATATTCTAATCCCCATACAACATTACCACCACTAGGAACAACTGTAGAAAAGTGAACATGGGGGTAAATATTGGTTCCTATAATATAGCCATGTGGCATCTGGACATTAAAATATACTTCCTCTTCAACATCTGGATCAAAAGCCAGTGCAAAAATTTTATCTGGTACAAATAATTCCCAATCTGGTTCAGGTGGTCCAGGAAGACTAACTACATTTGCTGGCACTCTTAGATCATCCCAAAGACCATCAACTTGTCTCATTTTACCATCAATAAATCCTACTTTTGGCATATCTTATCTCCTATTAAAATGGTGCTCCCAATAGCCATTCCACGGTTACTGTCCATCTGACATCTTGACCATCACCATAAACTGCAATTTCTACAACTTCATCACTTATACCCATCAATTGGAAATATGCATCCCAATTTGGATTTGTTTTCTCATTAAAAACTACTATTGTTGAGCCTACCTGCATTCCATTGAAGGGTAAGGATTTATAGAATGCAGCTTCAAGATGCCATGCACCACTGTCACCTGATGGAACAGCACCAAACTCAACAGCAGCAATATGAACTTTGAAGAAAACGGTATGCTCATCAAAAATAATTCCTATAGGTCTACCTGATGCAGCAGTTGTAGTAGTGGTCATTGTGAAATTGTATTTCCACCATCCGTTATTTGCTTGCTCAAGTGTGGCAGCACTTACATTTTCCACTAAGGTATTTGTGTAGTTAACGGATTTATCATATGCATATCCAGATGCTTCTTCTGTTAATGTATCTGTTTCAGCTTTAGTATACCTGTCTTCTAATTCAGCATCTATAGTTTCTGGATTAGCTATAGTTCTAGTTGGATGGTGACCATAATATTTACTCATTTATTTCTCCTTACTTTCTACCAAGGTTAGGACTGGTAGGCAAGCCCTTAGCTTTTCTTTTTGCTTCCTCTCTTTCAGATTCTCTTCTTATAGTTGCTTGCAGTCTGGGGCATCCTGGCCTATGGAATTTTGTACCACCACATTTGGGGCATGGTTTTTTAAAATCTTCATCTACACTTTCTTTAATCCCTGCTTCCTCTTCCATTTTCTTAAGACGTGTATAGTAATCCTCAATCTCTTCTAGATGGTCAAGAGCAATCCTTTTAGCAATTTCAACATCAGTTGTATGCTCCATTTCAACCTTGACTCCCATGGCTAATTCTTTAGGGTCTGCATCCTCTTCAGTGAATTTATTTTTGAAAGCTTTACCAGCAGCAAAAATAGAGCCTAAAAGAGAATAGATTTCCTCTTCAAATTTGTGCTCATCCATTCCAAGGCTTTCTGCAAACTCATGAACCTTCTTATCTGGAGGACTAGGGTTCTCCCTGAAAAATTGTATTATCTTTGCTCTGATATTTTTTTGGTCAGCTTCAACCAAATATTTGTTTACTTTATTAAGGATATTCATTGGTAATATTCTTCTCCTTTGATTTTAGCATGGTCATGATTCGTCTAATCATCTCATCATCACCCATCTTCTTTGCCTTGCTTAACATATCATCTAGATATTCGGTTTCATCGGGATCTTCAAGTCTCTTCCAATCTACATTATCCTTGACAGCTTCAGACATAAATTCTAGGTCAAACTCTTTCCCGAATATTTTACTAAGATGTTTTTTAACTTCTTTCTCAGTAGGTTTCTTCTTCATTGGGTCACTTCCCCTTGCATTTCTAAGTTTACTACCTTTTGCTACCCATGTTAAAACTCCATCTTCCCAACTAGCAAAGACATGGGCATCACTACGTCCACCTTTTGCCTGTATTCCTTTTCTGCTTCGACCTACTACAGCTTCAGACATTCCTTTCCATTCTGCCATTGGTTTCTCATTAGGTGCATTCTTTCTAACACCTGCCCATACAATCATACTGTTTTTACCTAGATGTTCATTTGCCCCTCCAGGTTTCATAGAATCATTATATGATTTGATCATTTTTGCTAAACCTTGTTTAGATGGTTTTCCGAATCTTTTCATATCCCATGCCAATGGTGACATAGTACCTTTTTTGATTTTTACATCTACAACATATGCTGGACCTGTGGCTTCACTAAGTCCACCCTTGACCTCTCCCTGTTTCATATATTTTTTTAATGTTGGATCATCTGAGAGAAATGAACCTATAGCTTTCTTGCCTTGATAGACAACATAGGTTTTTTGTCCCTTTTTATTTTTATCAACATAGATTGTATATTTAGCTTCATTTATGGATTCTTTAATATTCAAATCCTGTTCAACATCACCAGGAACTCTACCTATCTTCCAGTGATAACCTCTACCATATTTACCACCTGTTCTTAACATCTCTTTTCTGAATAGAGCTTCTTGGTGTTTTCTATCTTCAAACTCAAGGAATGCACCTACACCACCAGTTGCTCTTTCAAACCATTCTGGAACATCAAAATTTTCAAACCTATCCATGAACTCTTCCATATCAGGTTCGACAACTCCCTCCATTACATCCTCTGCAAAACCTAGCATTACTGCACAACCAATAATGCTGCTGCATCTTGCAGTGATTTGTTGTTTAAGAGAGTCGAACATAAAGCTTTGAGAGACTGCTGCCAATGGTGTATATAGGTCTAATGGAACCACTATATTTTTAGTTCCATATACACACTCAACATGAAATTTAGGAGTATAGTTTGGAATAGCTTCATCTTTAACACATACCTTATCAAAACCTGCAATCTTGAACCATTTTGCTTTACTTCTTGTCAAAACATTTGGTGTGCCGAAATAGTTCATTATATTAGTGCAAGCTTCAATGGCTACAGGGTTTTGCCATCCTTCAAAAGCTTCAACACCTACTCTAAGATTTTTAATACCTAGTTTTGGTGTTATAGCAGGTGGTATTCCAATCTTGCTACCCTTTACGGATGTCTCACCATTTCCAAAGCTATACATTCCTTTGAAGTCATAGGTTTGTTCCTTGAGATATTCTTTAAATTTACCCATTTTATATGTCTCCTAATTTTTTAACTATCTTTAAATATGTCTTTTCAGCTTTTTCAGCAAGCTTTTTATTTAGTATGTCTCCTTCAAGTCGAGACATTTCTTTCTTAAATTGTTTGTTTAGATTAAGCAATTCTCTTGTTTTTGTGCTACCATAAACAGCTTTAATAGAGTCAATTTCTTGATCAACATCTCTCATTATTTGATCCATTAAAGCATCAACTGCAACATCTTCACCTTGTTGCTGTTGATTAATAATATCATCGAATGCATTTCTAATAACACTCTCATTTAGAAAAGCATCTATTTTGTTAATTATATTTATCATTATAAATCACCTAATTTATCTTGAAACCAATCAGGTACTTCATCTTCTTCCATTCTTCTATTTAGTTCTTCAGCAGAAGGTTCTACATTACCTGCAACAACATCCTCTACAAATCCTAGTATAATGGCATTTGCAAGAAGGGATGAGCATCTAGCCTTTACGATTCCTTGAGTACCATCAATTAGAATTGCACCGGATGCTTCAGCCAATGGTGTATATAATGCTGGCTCAACACCAATCTTTTTGCAACAGTAGAGAAAGTCTTTATGTGGTGCTGGTGAACCATGAGGAACTTCTTCATCAACAACACATACCTTATCGAATCCTGCTAGATAATCCCACTTTGCATAGATGATAGACATCTCTCTTGGTGGACCAACTGCATACATCAACTTTCTAACCATTTCTTTTGGCTCTTCAAAGTTCCAGTATTTTAGTGCTTCCTCTACAGTTGCCATAGTAGCACCAAAGTCCGGTCCCTTATTATAATGTAGATTGAAATATTTTTTGAAATCCATTATTTTCTTCTCCTATCTTAAATAAAGTGCTCTTGATCTTCCTTTATCCCATAATCTATATAATGTTCCTGAAGCACTTGGTTGTTCGAACTGTATTTTCCATCCCATCTTCAAAAGCTTGTTTAGTGCTTCCTTTGTTTTCTCACTGAAAAGTTTCTCTTCTTCAGGTGAGAAGTATTGACCACCACCACTCTCTATTAAATATTTTTCAAACTTCATCCTATCCTTCTAGCCATATTTGTTTTACTTGTTATTCTACTGGATGCTGGTCTACCTCCATAAAATCTGACTTCATCACTTGGTAGTCCTTTTTCACATTTTCCTTTTGCTTCGTTCCATACATAACCATCAGGACAGTTTTTTCCAGCAAATGTATCTGGATTATTAGATCCCCATACATGTTGTGATCTTGTAGCCATTCCTGGAATAGCTAGTTGTGCTGCATCTTCTTTTAAAAATTTTTCGAATCTCATCTCAGTTTTTCAATCTCTCTAGATTTTTCTTGTAGCCATGCAGCTAAATCTAATAAATTTTTTGCAGCTACATGTCCCTTAGCCTTTATTAATTTTTCCAAAGCTTTATCATGTTCTTTTTTAGTTGTTGCAAAAATTACATCTCGATATAAAGGTTCTTTTACCCATTCTCCAGGTGCTTTTGCTGCTTCATTTAGTTGTTTATCAATTTTTTCTAGAATTTTCATTTATTTCCCTCTTGCTCTTAGACTTTTTATTTTAAAAGTATCTCCATCTGCTTTCTTTAGTTCTTTAACAGGGTCTAATATAGCAATTGGTTTGCTATCATCCCAATCCCAATGTCCTTTCTTTTTTCCAAATACAACAATCTTTCCAGGATTTTTAATTGCAAATTGTGAATCTTTATTATCTTCACTTGGTGAGGTCCATCTATCTCTTACCCACGATTTTGGTGCTCCATCAAGACTTGCAACTATATCATTGGCTTTTGTTTTGGAATAAGTAGTTGTAAATAAAAAATTCTCACCTTGATATCTATAAACTTTTGCTTCATTAAGATACTTATCTATTTGTTCTAGAATTTTCATTTATAGCTTCCCTCTTATAAGATTACTGATGTCTGCAAGTTCCCCCTGCACTCTTCTTAATTCATCTGCTACTTTGGCTAAAGGATGTTTCAGTGTTTTACCATCTACTTTCTTTCCCATATTTCTAATCAATTTGGGAATTATCTTATCACGAATAGTAAACATAGCTTCTTCAATATCATTATTAACAGATTTTAGATCTGTTCCTTCATAAATTTTAACTTCTAATCTATTTACAAGATCTTCATTAACTGACATAAGCAATTACCTCATATTTGCCTGAAGGCATTTTAAAATAAGATAGATGCAAAGCAATATTAGGAATTACTTGGTATCTCTTGTTTTCGTCTTTTGTTTCTTTCCATCCTAAGTGAAAGGTGACTAGTTGAGTTTCTTTAGAACCACCTAATAAAAGACCACTCCACTCAGTTTGGTCTTCTTGTAAAGCTACTATCCCTTCTTTATTAAGAACACCAAAAATTTTATCTAGTGGAATGGCATTAAAGTAAGTTGGCTTCAAAAGAGTGGTAATACCTTTATTGAGCTTGTTCTTTAATGCTGGATTTGATTTTACCTTTGACATCATTTGTTGTGGAACACCACTAAATATATCTCTTACCGAAAAACCTTCGTTTAGCAAGTATCTTTCAAATTTCATTATTTCACCTCTGGTATTGTTAATGCATCTATAACTATTTCTGGAAGTACCTTTCTAATATCTTTTAATGCTACTTGTGTTCTATTGTCAAGTTGCCATTGTACTTCATTCATTACTGATGTAAACACTTTATTGTAGTGTGTTTTATTTTTAGGATCTGTAGGGATTCCAGGTCTGGTAAGTTCCTCAAAAACTTTATGTCTTACCAGATTGATTAATTCACTTAAATCCATACCATAATGAAAACGGAATTTAAGATCTTTACCACCATATTTCTTTTTCATTTGTGCTTCAGATAGTTCTTCACTTTCAAAATGATGGAACCCTTTTGTTTTGATCTTTTCCTTATATTCTTTTGCTTGTTTCATTGCTCTGGCTTTACTTATGCCAAATTCTTTCTGAAGGAAATTTGCAATTGTTTCTACTGAAGCACCTTTGGGAATTGCTAGACCTTCATCGGCCATTTTTAGATCTTTTCCAGGTTCAACACATTTCTCCTGAACATCATCCCATATTTGACCTTCAGGGCATTGTTCATCTTCTGCCATTCTACCTCTGGCTCTTCCTGGACCTAAACCCATTCTTGCCTGTACTCTTCCAGGTTCAACACATTTCTTTTGAACAGGACACCATTGTTGACCTTCTGGGCATTCTTCTTCTTGTTCTGTTTTTAGCACTTCTGGTTGCTCTGGGGTTTTTGTCACACAGTCCAGAAGTTGTTCATCCCATACTTCACCCTCTGGACACATCTCATCACTTTCTCCCATTGCATGAGCAAATTGTTTCTTTTTAGCTCTTAGATATAGAACTGTCTTAGAATCTTCACCATGTTTTTCTATAGCCTTTTTTATATCATCGGAAAGTTGTTTTAGCTTTTGTTTTGCCTTTTCCTTTGCTGCTTCTGGCTTTAGTTTGAAGATTTCATTTAGTTCTCTTCTGACATCATCTCTGAGAATTATTCTTTCATATGCTTCAAGTATTCTAACTTCCTCAAGTAGACTCATCTTTTACTCCATTTCATCAATTATTATTTTTGCAATTTGTTGTAGCACTTTCATTGAATCTCCAACACTTTTAATTGCACCACTCTTGGCAAGTATCTCTCTTAGAGATCCTTTCTTACCAACATCCAGACCTAGAATTTTACCTGCTGCATCAGTAGCTTTCATCTTCATAAGAGGATTTGCAGCTTCATTCAACTGTTCATCAATTCTTTTTAATATGCCCATTGTTTCTCCCTTATGCCTTTGCCAAAACTTTCTTAGCAATTTTCATAACTTCTTCCGGTGACCATGTTTTCTTTACAGTTGTTCCCATCATGGTCTTAAAAATTTTAACAACATAAGGCCAGAAGAACTTGTCAGATGGTTTTTTACCTTGCTTTTCTGCTGCATCTCTAGCCTTCTCCCATCTTTGCTCTGCTTTGGCTTTTGAGATTCCCATTTTATCTGCTATGGAATACACTAGTGCAGGTGGTTTCTTTTCTTGTTCAGCAAGGTAAATATCAATTTGTTCTAATACATCTAATTTCATATAAGTTCTTCCTCTACTGCTTCTTTACCTGCTACAATATCTCTGAAAAGTTTCTGCATTCCACCCTTGGAAATCATTTCAATTGATTCAAGATCCATTGGGTTTTTCAGCTTTTTCTTTACAAGAGTTCTAACTTCTCCAGTAGATCCTTTAATAACCATATCTGGAAGACCAGCAATTTTTACTAACTGATAGGCTTCATCTAATCTTAGTTTTTTATCAATTTTTTCTAATAGTTTCATCGTCCAAATAACTCCCTTTCGGTAAATATTTTAAAGATAGCTCCAGCTTTATTTGCAAAGTCTTGTGCTGCCCTCCATTTAGCCTGATTAGTTTGAAATGTTAGTTGCTCATATAGCACTGACTTCCTGCTTTTACGTCCACTTCTTTTTGGGGGAACAGTTTCTTTATGTGGTTTTATCTCTATTATATATGGTACTATATTATTCTTTTTATCTATTACCTTTATCATAAAGTCTGGGTAATAGAATCTTCTTTTCTGTTGTGTTGGATCAAAGTAAGGTATTTTAACACTCTCACTCGACCATTCTACTACAAGGGGATTGTTATCACACCACTTCATGAACTGTAATTCCCAATTTGATCTTGATACAATTGGATAATTGCCTTTATATTTCTCTGGAAATTTCGGAGTAAATACATTATTACCTTTATCAATTTGCTTCTTGATCACTTTTTCCATCCCTTTTCTTCTTTAGCCAGAGGTTCAAATTCTTTCAACATGTTTACGATTCTTGGTTTCATTTCACTTAATTCACTAACACCATCATCAACATTTGAAATACATCATTGCTTTTTCAAATATGGGCAAGTATCCTTGTACATTTTCGTTAACTTACAACACTCCCCACATCTGCTACATTCTCCTTTTCGTTTCTTACCTTCGAACCAATATGTACATGATGGATAGATTTTCAAATCTGTAAATTCTGTTGGAAAATCTTTACAAATTTGTGGCCTATCATCATATATAGAACATTTATACATTAATCAATTTTAGTACCATCGTTAATACAGAAATACTTTACTGCTCCCTTTAGATAATCTCCAGTAGCAGGATCAACATCATTCCATTCTAACAAAACATATGGATCTAAATCAAAAACACCATCACAGGTATTTCCAGCAGTATCACCATCCCAATCCCACTGTTCTAAACCTTCATTCCATACAAAAGCTTTTACAGTATTTCCAGTCCTAGTGAATCTCAATAGATGTGTTGTACCTGATCTAAAACTTCCAAAATTTGCTTTATCAAAATTTCCATTTGTAGCTTCAGATTGGTATTGTAATGTTCCACTGCTTGGTGTTTCTGTTGCTAGTTTAATACTTGCAGCAGCACCACCTTTGACACCCTCACTTAAAGAAAAGTAAAGATGTGAAAGTGTTATATGATCTGGAATTTCAGTTATCACAACTTCACAACAAATATCAAAATCCCCACCAACAACCCACGGTACGGCACCACCATTACCTCTTATTCTTGCATAATTATCTTCGTTATTGTTATGCTCCCATCCATTTGCACCAAAAACTGTCATACCAGCAACATCATCCAGCAACCAGTCATTGGCATTAAGAGAAGAAAATACATCTTCAAAAACACCACAACCACAAGGAATTACTGGACTAGCAGTTGGTGTTCTTGTAATTGATGAGTCTCTTATCGGACCCCATCTTCCTTTTACATTTCTTCCTCTCATAAATAAAACTGTTTGACCTACAGCTATAGGTGAAACAGGCAATCTCCACGTACCACCAAATGGCCTGGAAGTTCTTCTAAGAAAATTTCCACTTGTTATCAATCCACTACTATTGTTTCCACCAGTCAATTCATATGAAAGACTGTGGATTTGTGCATTATGATCATTCACACTGCCAGAAAAAGTATAATTGTCTGCACTTGTTGCTGAAGTTGGTGTATTTATAGTTATAGTTGGATATGTTATATTTTCTCTTTCTCCACCTTTCTTGGATTTTTCATCCATGGTCTCATCACTGACAGGATAGTTTCTCCATGTCTTGTATGAAAAATCCACACCTGCTGGTTCCAAAAAACCATCAGCTTGTGCTAAAATATCCCCTTGTCCTTGTTGTGCCATTTATTTTCCTCCGTTATCTTTCTCTTCTTCCCCATCCAGGCTCATCTTCACCACGTAGGTTAGGTTTTGTCTTTATGACTTTTCTTACTCTTTTTTCAATTTCTGTCATTGCCTGATCGGGATTCTTATATTCTTTAGTTGAACCTACCCATCCTCCCCATGAGTAAGATCCATAATAAGCCCATCCTTCACCTCTACCCCATGCACCATGAGAGGTAAAATGTAATTCAAGCTTAATTTTCTTTCCATCTACATCAATATATTTTCCACCATCTTTCCAATACTTTTTACTTTCTTGATATATCTTCTGAATATCTTCTTCAGAAACAGGACGTGAACCATGTTTGGTTTTTGCACCTAATGCTTGAGCTACGGCAAATCCTGCTTTCATGCTTTTTGTTTCAATATATGATTGATTTAAAATACTTCTTTGAAAGTCATTATCGGTATCAATCACAACCTTTCCAACTTTAACTTTTCCTCTTGCATCTTCTTTGAGATACATATCAAGTCTATCAATAATTTTATTATCGAATACTTGACCTCCTGGTTGACTTGCTTGTTGGGGTATCTGCATTGCTCTTCTTTTCATGGATTTTGACCTCTTCTTAAGCATTTTTGCAAGAACAGCACCTTTCTTTTTCCTTGCTGCTCTTTTGGTTGCCTTCTTACGTTTTATTCTTTCAGATGGTGACATTTTCTGGCAAATGTTATCAACTGCTTTAAACCCATCTGGACAGAAGAGCTTTCTTCTAACTTTTCCACCTCTGATAACTCTTCTAAACTTTGCTTCATCTAGAACTTGATCTTCCATTAGACAACATCTCTCCTTCTTGATTGTCCTAACATACCACCTTTTACACCCTTGCCCCTTTTTCGGTTACGTCTTAACTTTTCACCTACTTTGTTTTTCCACTCCCTTATCTTATCTCTGCTTCTTCTTTTATAGAGCCTTGCATTTTTTCTTTGCTCTGGAGTGGTTCTATCCAAAATTTCAACCTCTGATAATCCATCAGTAGGATTAAGAGAGTTTACAATATTCCATAATTCTAATAATTGATCATCAGTCAATTGATCTGGTTCAAGTGTGCCAACAAAATCAAGCAAGTTATTAAAGAGTTTTTCTTCAAATGTAAAACTTGCCTGTTCCATATCAATTCCTACAGGTGTATCATCCATATCTGTAGGCTCTAGAACTTTATCTATTTGTTCTAATACTCTTGACATTAATCTGCTAACCTTATATCTGCTCTTATTGCCTTGAGGGAATTGACTATTTTTCTTACTGGTCCTCTGAATTTACTGCCAACAAGTTTTTCAACACCATCAAGCTGCATTATGGCACTATCCATCTTAGGCTCTATTTGTCTCCAATTACGTTTCTCAGCAGATACAGCAACTTCCTCTTCTAGCCATGTTCTTAATTTAGATTCTCGTAGGTCTTTATCAGTCATAAATGTTTTTCCTTTTTTGTCTTTAACTATTACATTGGTATATCCTTTTGATACCATCCACTTCAAATATTTTCTAGCACCTGCTATATCCCATGCATCAGACTGTTTTTGTTTACCATGGAAGATCTCATATTTTGGTTCTCCCCTATGCTTTCTCATCATTGCACCTGCAAATCCCATTATCTCCCTCCATAAAATCCAGGCAAACCTCTTCGTGCTGCTGCATCTCTCTCAGCTTCCATTCTGTCAGACATTCTTTCAAGTCTTCTTCTTACAGTCTCAGCCTGTCTTTTTCTTCTTTCTCTTTCTGCTTTCTTTCTTTCTTTTTCAGGGTCAGGACGTTCATTTTGTTCCTGGAGAAAGAAATTTAATCTCAAGAGTATATCCATCATTAGTACATCCTAATTTTCTTTGCTTGTAGTAAAGCAGTTTCAAGTTTGAAAACAGCATCACTCATTAGTTTGAAAACTCTATCAACATATGCTTTTTCTTTTGGGCTATGATCAACATCACCTGGATAATATCTATCTGTTACATGAATATTGTCTATCCACCTTGCAATTTCTCTTAGATTTTCTGCCATATCTCTTTTAAATTGATATGGATTCTTGGTCCATCTCTTTTCAGCTTCATTAAGTTGCTCTACAATTTCTTCTACCTCACTTATATTTTCAAGTGCATGGTCCATTACTGTCATTATGGACTTAATACCTGTAAGGCTTGCACGTATTGCATTTGGATTCTTTTCGGCAATTGCTTCTTCAAGGTCTTTGACAGACCCCTTCATATTCTTAAACCTTGTAGAAAACCAATTGCCTAGGGTTTTTGTAAACTCTCTCTTCTTAGCTTCATCAATACTTGTACTTTCTAAATTCAATCTTAATTGACTAAAAATATTTCTTGTAGTAGCATAAACATTATGCCAAGAGCTATCTACATCTTGTATTGACTTCTGGATTTGATATTTTGATTTTATAGGTATATCTATATCATCTTTTATTGACTTTTTCAATTTAAACCAGAGTTTATCTGCTGCCCTAAGTTTATCTGTCATATCATCCATTGATTTTTTGTACTCATCAATTGATGCTTCATTAAGTTGTGGTGGTTCTCCCTTTACTATTCGTTCATAAGCATTAACTAATTTTTGATCCTGTTCTCTGCTCACAATAATCCCCCTTCTTTGAACTTAGCAATCATATCGGAATATCTGTTATCTTCTTCTAACTTATTGATTTCTTTAGGATTTTCTGAAAGATAATCTAGAAGTTCTTCTTCCGTAAAAGTCTTCTCTAGGAGAAGACTATCGGTATACTCAATCTCCTTCCAGACCATTTCAAGTTTGTTCAAGTGATTCCTCCTTATGGATTAACCACCTAGACCAGCAGCACCCTTGCCTTTCTTCCATCCTGTCTTTGATCTCAATGCAAAGAGCAATTCACCCATCTTCTCTTTGTTTCCAGGTTTGCCTTTTAGTGCTTCAATTTCTTTCTTCAACTGTTCGACAGATTTTCCAGCATGTTCTCCGGTTTTTTCTATCTTAACTTTCTTTGCCCACTTTTCGTCTAGTACTTCACCATAGGCTTTTTCATATTCAAGCCATTCTTCATTTGTTACAAGGATGCTTCTTTGATATGCTTCAAAGATATTTTTATTTTCATCTTTCATAACATCATCCACAGCATTCTTTTTCTTTTTCTTTTTCTTGTCAACTAGTCCCTTTTCTTCTGCATACTTCATTGGCCCGAATTTATCTTGGATATCCTCTAAATCTTCCTGCTCAGACATTTGTTTGAATCCCATAAGACCTTTTCCCTTATGTCTTACCAGATGGTCTCCTGGAAATCCCTTAACAGTACCTTTATCAGCAGTAGGAATTTTTGTATCCTGTGTTTCAGGATGAAAATGTTCCTTACCAGATCCAGGATAAGACTTTACAGTGCCTTTATCCTTAGTAGGGATCTTATCATCTTGTTTGTCAGGATGAAAATGTTCCTTACCAGATCCAGGATAAGATTTCAAAACTCCCTTGTCTTTTGTGGGAATTTTTTCATCTTGCTTATCAGGATGGAAATGTTCTTTTCCACCACCAGGAAAGGATTTTACAACACCGGAGTCTTTGGTGGGGATTTTTGTGTCTTGGGTGTCGGGATGGTAATGTTCCTTGCCAGATCCAGGATAGCTTTTTACAGTACCCTTGTCTTTGGTAGGAATTTTTGTATCTTGTTTGTCTGGATGAAAATGCTCTTTTCCAGATCCAGGATATGCTTTAACAACACCTGTATCAGGACCAGACTGCTTAGGATTCAAGATACCCATTTTCTTTGCAGCAGCATAAGGACCAAACTGCATCATGATGGATTGTAAGGTTGCTTCTGAAAGACTTTCATTCTTGCCTTTCCATTCTCTATCTACCTCATCGAAGAATTTTTTCTTCTTATCGTTTGGTAGATCAGCAGGTGAATTTGCACCATACTGCTTTAGTTTCTTCTTAAAGAATTTTTGAAATTCAGTTGCTTCCCTGAGAAATCCATCACCAAGAAGAAAATCAATTTTGTTAATTACAGACATTCCAGTTCCTCCTATATTTCTGAAATTAAATGAAGGTGGTCTTCTCTAACCCTCTCTTGTATATTTATAAATGGTGTCAATGTTTCCACACACAAAGGAAACGACTCATGGTTCTTATTTGTTAAAGGTGAGGAAGACCACCTATACATTTTTCAGTTATTTATTCACTAGTATTTATTATATTTCCTATATGATATTTATATTTAACAGAAGCAATTTTATAAATATTAATGAACTGATCTATGGGATAACTTTGTTCAAAGAGTGATGGGAGGTATTAAATGAGTATAATTGAAATGCTCAGGATTGTATTTTTTGAAGAAGAAGAGTTTGTTATTCCTATATGTGATGAAGAAAATTCGTGTCCTCTGCCATTGGAAATGAATGTAGAAATAGAGGATGATCCTGATAGTTGTGTCATGCCTAATGGAGACTCAGAGAATATTCACAGAATGAAACAGATACTTAAAGATTTACCATCTGGAGAACCAAAAGGAACACCACCGGATTTCAAATTGAAAAACAGGAGTGAATTTTAAAAGCATGGAAAATGGATGGAATGAGTACAGTAAATTGGTGCTCCATGAACTTGAACGACTAAACCAATGCAGGGATAAAGATAGAAAAGACATGGCAGAGTTCAGGGATTGTGTAAAGAGAAGCTTTGAAAAAATTAGAATTGATTTGGCTATACTGAAAGTTAAAGCTGGAATTTGGGGAATGGCTGGAGCAGCAATTCCCATTGTACTATGGATTGTTTTAGAATTAGTATTGCATTTTAAGGGCTTGAAAAATCCTATACCTAAGCCTTAAGGAGTTCGTATGCCTAAAGTAAAACCTGGAGAAAGCCAAAGTGATTACATGAGTAGATGTGTTCCAATGGTAAAGGATGAAGGAGCAACACAAGAACAAGCTGTTGGAAAATGTCTTGGTATGTATAGGCATTATTCTGGCAGTGAAAGCATTCTAGAAAAAATTGATAGTATGCTAGAAGCTGTTGTTGTTGGTACTGTAGGGAAATCTATTGAGCAGAAAATTTGCCCTAGGAACCAAGTATGGTGTCCTAAGTGTAATGCATGTATTGATAGACAAGAACGAACAGGAATGGGTGTTCCTGCACCACAATTACCAGGACCGGATGTTAAAAAAGATAAAGTCGAATTTGCATGGGAAGCTACAGATGCTCCAGCAAAAGTAGATCTATCAAATATTGATATCTTCTTTTTAGAAGCTGATCATGATGCCAAATGGAAAAGGCTTAATGTAAAAACTCTTAATGATCTTCTTAAAAAGACACACTCAAAAATGCATCCCAGACTAATCCTCTCCCTAAAAAATCAGGTTGATAAAAAGTTTGCCAAAAGATTTTGGTTCTATGTAGATCCATATGCAGATTATATTAATACAAGCAGAGAGATGTTTTGGGCAAAAGATAAAAGAGAAGCTGATAATGAAGTGCAAAAAAGTTGGGATGATATTGCTGAAAAAGAGCCATGGGGAGAGAAAAGTTTCGGGAGACTTAAAACACTATGAACATTTTAAGAAAACTAGAAAGATTTCTTAATGAAGCAACTATTACCGGAGGTCTTCCAGATACAGGTATTTTTATAAATAAGGGAATAGAATATGGTGCCACTGCTAGTGATGATGATCATCCTACTGGTAATATATTAATTGGCAGACCATATACAAAACAAACAATTAATGCTCCTGGTGGTGCATATAGAAATTTCTTTCCCAAAGATGAGTGGCAGTGGGATGAGTTTGAAAGAGCTAAGGGAATGGAGTTTATAGGAAACTATCATCCATCTCTTGAAGATGATAAAGTTTTAAAATCACATTTCGGAAAAAGAATTTTTAGGTATTCTCGTAAGAGAGAAGATCCTACTAAACCAATGGCAAAAATTAATATAGAAAGAGATAAAGATCCTGAAGCAACAATGCATGGCATTGAAGATATTGAAAAGGAAGAAGGTGGAGAAGGTGTTGTTAAGGAAGATATATTAATTAAGATAGACAGACAATATAGCAGATCTTCTTATCAAAAGGAAGGGGAGAAGAAATATGAAATTTGAAAAATGGTTAGAGGAAACTACAACAACTGCTAATATAGCTCAACCACTTGCACAAGGTACAGTTGATGTTGTTGGTGCAGGTTGTCCTGAAGGATATAAATGGAACAAGGAGAAAAAAATATGTGTTCCTATATCAGAGGGAGTTGAATCAAGTGGATTTTATATGAAGATTAGATCTGCACAAAATAGAGGTAAAGCACAGCAATTAGCAAAACAACATGGAGTACATCCATCCAATGTTGGTTATGTATATCTTGATTATGCAGAAGACTCAGATGAGTTTATTAAGCAAGCATACGAAAGAACAAAACGTGTTTTACAAAGACCTAAGATATCTGATGTGAATAAAGAGAGACAGGAACTCATATTAGCTAATCTGGAAAGGGTAATGAAAGAAAGAGGTATAAAAGAAAGTAAGCTCAGAGAAGCAGTTGTATTAACAGATCCAGAAAAATTAACTGCTCAATGGAAAAAGAAAGCAAAAGAAAATCCAGATGTAGCTCATTGGATGCATATTGCAAGTACATATAAAAAAGCTGCACTGAAATGTCAAGAGCAATTGAAGAAAGAATCTATTGACGAAGGTAAACACCCCACACATAAAGGTGCTTCTTCTCCACCATCTGGAAAGATAGCAAGTTATCACAAGGCTCTTATGAAAGCAAAAGAAGAAACAATGAAAGGAGATACACTGAATAGTTCTGGAACAAAAAGTGTATATTTTGGAAAGGGGCTAGTTACTGTTCGTGCAGGAAAAAGTGAAGTTATATTAACTAAACAAGAAGCAGAAGCTCTTACAAGATCTATTTCTAGAAATATCGGTAAAATATAAAGGAGAAGACAGATGAAATTTAGAGAGTTTGTAAGCCTTAATGAAGGTGAACTAACACCGGAAATGAGAGAATTGGAATTATATATTGATAATGACTATCAGCTATACAAGCAGATGTTTATTCCTCAACTTAAGAATCTCACAAAGAAGATGAAGAAAGGAATATACGATAGAAAGCTTGCTGCAAAGCTATTCATGTATTTGTTAGATGCAGGTGCCAAGAAATACGTGAAAGAGTTTGGTAGTCCAGGAGACAAGCCAGCAACTATGTTTCCAACTAAAGACAGAGAAAAGCTTGCTATGAGATATGCAATGCAATTTGAAGTTGACTACAAGAATCAGGAATATGATTTCATGAAAGAATCAGATGATATTGATGAGACTTGTGGTAAAGCACATGGAATGGGAGATGATGAAAGAAGATATCTCACAAAGGCTCAAGCAGACAAGCTTCCTGAAAAAGTAAAAAGGGAAATCATAAAGAAAAAGAAAAGTAAAATGGCAGAGTCTTTATCAGAAGCACATAGACCATTATGGCAAATTGCAAAAGAAATTAAAATGGATTGGAAAAATGTTAACTTTGCTGCAAAGCCTTATCTTGAAGCAATGTATTCATTAGATAAGATAACTGATATGTATTACATGGATTCAGCAAAATCAGTTGTATTATATTTTCTTAGCAATGCTTCAAGTTGGAGGGGAGATAAAGCAAAAAAGATCAAAGCCGAATTAAAAGCTATGATCAAATCTACTGGCTACAAGATCTAAATATAGGAGAGAAATATGTTAAGAGATACTATAGTAGGTAAGGATGGTGTCCTCAAGCAAGTAAATGGTGTGCTCTTTTATTACGATATAGCAAGAGGAAAATGGATAAGTGTTTTTAGAGAGGTCTTCTCCTTTACACATGACCATAGAAATATCGTAGCTGATATGTGGTTAAGAATTGAAGGTAAAATACCTTCTAATATAAATGGTTATTTAATGTCAAGGGATTCAGTAATAACTGCACTTTCGGCAAAAACTGAAAATATATCTGATTGTATTTTCCACATTAGAAAAAATGGTTCTCCCACAGATATTACTTCTTTAACATTTAATAACCAAACAACAGGGAGTATAAATTCATTAAATATTGATTTAAATGCAGGAGACTATATTCAATGCTTTCTGGAAGTCATAAGTGGAAATGTAGACTATCCAGTTGTTAATATAGAAGTAGCTGCAAGAATATAATAAGATAGGAGGAAAGAGGAATATGGCAGTACCAATGTGGACAGTAATAGTAAAGAATAATGGTGGTTCAGCAGTATTCTTTGAGGATATAGGTATATCTATACCTGCCAGTGCATCAATCACATTCTCAGATCAATTCACTTATGAAGAGATTGCAGATAGTGATGATCTAAGGTCTGCTGTTGCTTCTGCTGGTAACATTGTTATCAATGATGGAAGCAACGACCTTAGTGCTACTGACGGTGTATGGTATCTTACCTTTGAACACATTGAAGATGTAAGAGCTAATCATTATACTAAAACACAACTTCAAACACCAGGACAATCTACAGTTGATTGGGATAATATTGCAAATGCCCCTGACTTTGTAAACCTTCATTGGTTACCACCTGTTTATGCAAGAGTTCTTGGACTCTACTCAACTCCACCTACTGCTAATGAAGGTGATTTTTATGTAGATACAGATGATAACTACATATACAAGTATGTTAGTGGTATGTGGACTCCTGTTGTGACTGCTGGTTTAGTAGACTTAAGAGTAATTAATCTTAGTGCTGCTGGAGAACCAGTCTATCAGAATGTTGGTGGTGTATGGACTTTCAGCCTTACACCAACTGCAAATGATGCAGTCATGGTACAGGATGATGGTGATGGTAAGCAAGCAATATATGTATATACACCAACAGATATATGGGTAAAAATTGGTGATGTTGATTGGGCAGGTTATGAAGCACGTATAACTTCCCTTGAAACATCAGCAGCAAATTATTGGAACCCACACTTAAATGGTGGACCAAATAAGCACGATGCATCAGAAATTGATGTAGAAGGCACATACCCATACTTAGGAGCACCGGATGATGCAGAAACAGTCTTCAGTAATATTGAAGACCATATAGCAAATCTTGCTACCGTTTCTGGTGCTGCTGGTGGTTTAGACGATGCTTATGATTATCCAACTCCAGGTGGTGGACGTACCGTATATGTTGATTCAGGGTCAGTACAGCTTAGTGCTGCTGATGGTGGATATGCCCCATTAGAACTTTCTGATTTAGGCACTGCTCCATTGTCAGGTCTAGGTGCTGGTCAGTTAGCAGTAATCAATGGATTGCTTTATGCTTATGATTCAACTAGATCAAAGTGGCTAAGTATAGAAAGAAGTCATGGAGTGGCATTCGGTAGACGTGGAAATACAAAAGATCAGTTCCTTAACCATTGGGGAGGTCTAACAGTTTCTAATATTGCTGGTCAAAGAATGTCAAGAAATGCAACAATTGTTGGCATCTGGGGTCAACTGGATTCATCAGGAACATGTACAATCTATGTAAGAAAGAATGGTGATCTTGTAACTAATATTGCTACACTAGCAATTGCTGCTGCACAAGGAGCACATGATAATACTATCAATGTTGACCTAAATGCAGGAGACTATTTACATTGTTATGTTGCTGCAACAGCAGCAGTTTCAGACCCACAGGTGGGATTAATAATTGCTTGGAGGGCATAATTGGCAGCAATAACCATAGTTGCAAAAAATGTTACATTAGGTGACATTAATATAGAGGATATGGGGTTCTCACTTTCACCAAGTGGAACTCCAGGTTCCACTAGAGTTTTAACAGACTTCTATGAACTATTCGAAATATCTTCTTCAGATATGCTTATACAGTATGTATCTGCTGGAGATGTTATAATTAATGATGGTTCTGAAGATTTATCTGTAATAGATGCCCTTTATTTTTTACAGGAATATGAGTATTTTGGGGATGTAGTAACACCTACTGACCTTACAATTCTTCAATCAGATATTGAGAATTGGGTGACTACACTAGTTGGACAAACATCAGGTGCAGGTCCATTTATGGAGCAGTTTCATAACCTGTGGTTTGCTGATGCTGATGAAAGTTCAACTACATCTACAGATTGGCAAGACAAATTAACAGTTACGTGTTATACATCAGCATGTCCATCTGGCTACTATCGTGTAGGATGGTATTCAGAGTTTTATGAAACTAATCCAGGTAAATCAGTATCAGTCAGGCTATACAATGTGACAGATGATGAAATAGTAGCTGAAGCTGAATCACAACAATCAGGTATATCAGCTATATCAGTTTTTACAGGCTTTTCATATATATGGATAGAACAGGAAACTCATACATTCAAAATTCAATGGAAAAGAGTTGGTACTGCTGGTAGTGCTGTGATTCGTAAAACAAGACTAGAGTTCTGGAAGGTAGATTAAATATGGCAATATATACATATTCAATATCAATGGATTTCCCTAATCAACAAGTAAATCCAGATAAATTGGATAATGAAATTTCAGATTCTTCAATTACCAAAACTCTTGAATATATAAATGCAGGGGTAAGTGACCCTGATAATTGTGATATTGTTTTTGATGAAGCTTTGACTTCAGGGGAAGAGACAACATTATCAGCTTTAGTCTCTGCTCATGATGGTGAACCTAATCCAACACCTGTTGAGGAATTTCTTGATGTAAATGCAGAAGTCACTGACCCCTATACAAACGTGTCTGGAAATTTCCTAGAAATGCAGGTATTGATGAACAGAAGAGAGATTTTTAATGACGATGAAAATCCCCTCTATGTATCTACATTAGTACCTATTATTGGGAGTGGTGGTCACTTACAAGACCATGCTGATAGGATTCTTAATCTAGAAGTCATTCATGGGAAGACCGGATGGCACAGAAGAGAAATGTATAGAGGAATTTATCAAAAGCCCCAAAATATTTTGATATACTATGGATGGATGAACTCCTTCAATTCAGGAGAGAATGGATGGGATAACGAGAAAGTTGCTCAAGACATGGCAAACTATAGTCTTATAGTTCTTGGTGATGGTGTACAAGACCCAGGACATGGAGACTATTCAAACACAACTGTAATAATCCCACGAATAAAAGAGTTAAATCCAGATACTAAGATATTTGGATATGTAACTGTAAATCAGACTAAATCAAATTTTGAAACAAAAGCAGGGCAGTGGAATACATTAGGTGTTCATGGTGTATTCATGGATGAAGCAGGGTATGACTATGGTACACATAGAGATGTCTTTAATGAAAGGGTTGATTTTGTCCACAATCAATCAAGTGCAAATCTATGTTTCGTGAATGCATGGAACATGGATCATGTAATTGGTACTGCCAATGATCCCTCTTATCCCAATTCAACATATAATCCAGGATTAAGTGCATCTAATTTAACTGTAGATGATTGGTATTTGCTTGAAAGTTTTCCCATCAATACTGATGCATATTCAGGTTCAGATGGATATGAACCAAAAGCTGATTGGTTATATAGAGGGGAAAGGGCAATAGTCCATAGATATAATTATGGTATTAACTTAGCAGCAGTAGGAATTATTAATAATGACAATTCAAATGGTCAAGACTTATTTGAATTTGGTTTTATTTCATCAATAATGTGGTGCCTAGAAGCATTTGGAACTAGTGATACTTACTATGGTGCAAGTTCAGCAACAGTAACATTCTGGACTAGACCTAATGTTAAGGGTGCTGGTAGAATTTGGTCAGAGTATCCTTCTGTAGAAAATGATGTTAATGATAATCAAGTATATTGGAGATTTACTGATTTTGCTAAATTTATGTTAGACTTCTCAGATGGAGCACAGACCAGTTCTATAACCATTCAGGAACCAGCAGCACCAGCAGGTAATGGTAGTGGTCCAACTGTGAAGTCTGGAACTGTAACTACTAATCCAGCAGGAAATGGCTCAGTAACATTTAATACACCGTTTCCTGACACTAACTACTCTATTGCATTAGCACCTTTGAATCCAGGTGATACAACCTCTTGTATGTATAGTGATAAAACAGCAAGTGGTTTCAATTTAGTAACAGAGGATGATGGAGGAAAGAGTGAAGGTAGTGTTACAGTAGATTGGATTGCTATTGCACACTATAATCCATAATGGAGAAGCTTAATGGAGGATATTTGTGGCAGAAATAGGAAGAGTAGGTCAACCAGTTGTAAGAGGGTTTTCCGTTACAGACCTGAACAATAATCTTGTGCCTGGATTAAGTGCTAGTGATTTTTATGAAGATCTTTTTAATCCTAGTGGAAATGAAGTTAGCTCAACTATAATTGTTACATATACTGAATTGGGCAGTGGTCATTATGAAGCTACTTTCACACCCAATGTTTCCGGTGACTGGTTTCTGGCAGTATATCACAAAACTTATTTTCCATGGGGAAAGACAGGTATTACTAGAGTATATGCAAATGACTTTGATACTCTGTCAGATGAACATAAAAGAATACTTGGTCTAGTTCATGAGAACTTTTACATTGACCAAACAACATTTGATGCTGATTGTAATTTGATTGCTGCAAGGGTAAGAATTTATGATATAGCAGCAAACGTAGGAACAAATACCGGAGTGATCGGAGAATATGATATTACTGTTAATGCTTCCGGTCCTGGTAAATTTACAACATGGAAGCAGGTAAAAGCATAATGACAAAACTAGAAGAATACTTATTACAAGAACAAACCAATCAAGAGTTAAAAGGTGTCTGGAGCAATTTAAAAAAAATAGCTACAAATATTAATAGTGCTACCACAGATGTAAAAAATTTAAGAAAAACATCTAAAGCAATTGCAGGTAAAGAATTAAAAAATCTTGAAGATGGTTTGAAAAAAATAGCAGATACAGTACAAACTGCTGTTATTGCTGTTGGTAGAAAAATAAAGGATTAATATATGTCAGTTGGAATTGCAACATTAGGAATGTATAGATGGCAAGATTGTAAACCTGCTCCTGCTCCCTTTATAGGTGGTGGTGTTGGTGGAGTCCACATGCCCCCAAAAAGAAAACCAAGTGTAACCGTTGAAAGAATTAGAGTAGATGAAGAGAAATCTGATAAATATATGAGAGTACTTGCTATTAGAACTCAGAATGGTAATGGGGATTAATTATGATAAAAATTAATGTAACAAAAAGAAAGATTGTTGAGTTTGATGTAAATGTCAAAGGTGTTGATCCCAATGCATTATCAGGACGTTTAAGTTTATTTTATGAAAATGTTATCTACAGCTTTCCAGCAA
>SMTZ1_10000340_pt1 | contig 52453 bp, 45 predicted proteins | sample DeeMarSWOR136_30_FD_25667 | JGI IMG/M metagenome (IMG submission 25667) | reverse complement strand
GATGTCGCCGTCCAGGCAGCCAAGAGGGCGTATCCAGAGTGGGCGAGAACGCCGGCACCGAAAAGAGGCGAGATAATGAGAGCTGCGGGGGAGCGACTTGTTGACAGAAAAGATGATATCGCACGGCTCATGACGAGGGAAATGGGCAAAGTACTCAAGGAAACCTTGGGCGATGTCCAAGAGGGAATTGACACGGCTTTCTACGCATTCGGTGAAGGAAGAAGACTCTTCACTCAGAACAGCCCCTCAGAGCTGACAGAAAAAGTCTGCCTGACGTTCAGGCAGCCTCTCGGCGTGTGTGGAATCATCACTCCGTGGAATTTCCCGATCGCCATACCTACCTGGAAGATATTTCCCGCACTGCTGTGTGGAAATACAGTCGTATTCAAGCCTGCAACAGATACTCCCGCATGTGGAGGGAAATTCGTCGAGATACTCGTAGAAGCAGGTGTACCGCCAGGAGTAGTGAATCTGGTCTATGGTTCCGGGAGAGAAGTGGGAGAAGCTCTGCTCAACCACCGAGACGTGAGGCTTGTCTCATTCACCGGGTCTTCTCTCATCGGAAAGAGAATTGGCGAAGTGTGCGGCAAGACCCTGAAACGGTGCTCCCTTGAACTGGGTGGCAAGAACGCGCAGATAGTACTTGATGACGCAGAAATCGATCTCGCCCTTGATGGTGCACTGTGGGGAGCGTTTGGAACCACCGGCCAGCGGTGCACGGCCACGAGTAGACTGATAGTCCAGCAAGGCATATACAAGACGTTCATCGATAAACTGGTGGAGAAGGCCAATCAGATTAAGATAGGCAACGGACTCGAAGCTGGAGTGGATATGGGGCCCCTCGTAAACGAGAAGCAACGCGAAACGGTTCACAAGTACGTTGACATTGGAAAGAAGGAGGGAGCTACACTTCTCTGTGGAGGAGAGTTCTATGAGGAGGGCGAGTGCACCCATGGCTGGTTTTACAGACCTACCATCTTCGCCGATGTAGAACCAGACTTCCGCATCGCCCAAGAAGAGATATTCGGACCCGTTCTGTCTGTCATAAAAGTTCCCGACTTCGACGAAGCGGTGAGGGTCTTAAATGATTCATCCTATGGTCTATCCTCCTCCATCTACACGAGAGATGTGAATAATGCGTTTCATGCAGTTGAGAAGATTGAGGCGGGAATAACCTATGTAAATGGACCGACTATAGGAGCCGAGTGCCATCTCCCTTTCGGCGGCGTGAAGGACACAGGGAATGGGCATAGAGAAGGGGGATGGATGGCATACGAGATCTTTACGGAGATGAAGACGGTCTACATCGACTACTCTCAGAAGCTTCAAAAAGCCCAAATCGATACCTGGGATTGAACATTGGAGGCAATGATGAACATTCCTGGCGAAAAAGCGAAGTCCTTGATTGAAAGGGATCACAAGTATGTGTCACCATGCTACATAAGGCCGTATCCGGCTGTCATCTCAAGGGGCTTCGGCGCGAAGGTGGTGGATGTCGATGGAAACGAATTCATAGATTGCACCGCCGGAATAGCTGTTGTAGCTACCGGTCACTGTCATCCAGAAGTGGTCAAGGCAATTCACGCCCAGGCTAAGAAGTTGATCCATATGTCTGGGACAGATTTCTACTACCCCATTCAGGTCGAGCTCGCGGAGAAGCTGGCGGAGATCGTTCCGGGCGGCAAGAACAAGAAAGTCTTCTTCTGCAATTCTGGAACTGAGGCCGTGGAAGCCTCCATGAAGCTCGCACGGTACGCCACAGGAAGGGAGAAATTCCTCGCATTCTTTGGTGCCTTTCATGGCCGAACCTTTGGTGCCCTCTCCCTGACTGCCAGCAAGGCAGTCCAGCGAAAGAAGTTTGGGCCTCTGTTGCCCGGTGTTGTCCATATTCCATACGGCTACTGCTACAGGTGTACGTATAATCTGGAGTATCCGAAATGTGATTTTGCATGTTTGGATTACCTTGAGGACGTCATCTTCACGAAACACTCCCCTGCCGAAGAGTTCGCTGCAGTCGTATTCGAGCCGATTCAAGGAGAAGGCGGCTATATAATACCTCCAGACGGGTACTTCCAGAGACTGAGAGACATCGTCAGTCCCCACGGCATACTTCTCGTTGATGACGAAGTCCAGGCTGGCATGGGAAGGACAGGGAAAATGTTCGCAATCGAACACTGGGAAGTGAAGCCTGATATGCTGGCTCTAGCGAAAGGAATAGCCTCTGGAATGCCTCTTGGAGCTTCAGTGGCACGTTCGTCTCTGTGCACATGGAAGTCGGGAGCGCACGCCAGCACATTCGGTGGGAATCCAGTATGCTGCGCTGCTGCTTTGGCTACTATCAAACTGCTTGAGGCAGAGCTCATAGAGCATGCAGGCGAAATGGGTGACTATATGCTCGCCGAATTGAAGAAGATCGGAGAGCACTACGGATTCATTGGAGAAGTGAGGGGAAAGGGATTGATGATCGCGTTCGAAGTCGTCAAGGACAAGAAGTCCAGAGAACCAGCCCCAGCGTTGAGGAACAGGGTAGTAGTGGAATGTTTCAAGAAGGGGCTCCTCATTCTCGGGACAGGCGACACTGCGATCAGATTCTCGCCTCCTCTTGTGATCAAACAGGATGAAGCGTCAAGAGCGCTCGATATACTGTTGGACGTGCTGCGAGGCATCTGAGGAGAAGAGAGAACTAACTCAAAGAAGCTATCCAATCTCCTACGTAGTGCGTGAGTATGATGACCAGGACCACAATCACCAGATGCTCCACAGCAACCTTGTGAACCGCTATCCGCTGTTGCCGAGCTACTGAGAAACTGAGCAAGGTGATTATGAGCAATCCCCACAAGATGCTTGCCACGATGGCAACATTTAAGGGGAGCAGCACGACCGGGATGACGAATGTGAGTGCAAAAAAGAGTTTGGAGATGAACGTAGATAGGGTAGACTCCCAGATTTCTCTGGTCGAGTGCCTATTCTCTGATTCTTCCGAGATATGAATCCCGACTGCATCCGAAAACGCATCTGCAATGGCTATCGCTATGATTCCTCCAACTACTGCAATTTTCGAGTGGGTGCTTGAGTGCAATCCCACCATCATACCAAGGGTCGTGATCACTCCCGAACTCAGTCCGAAGCTGAATCCCTTTCTCAGTGACAGTCTCATACTCTTCGTCTCTTTTCTGCAGTCTACTTGGAGAGAGGACTGATGTCAATGAGAGGATACCCGTTTCTCCGGAATCCGCCTTTCGATGTCCTGAGTTGCCCGCCGAATCGTCTGGTGGCTGGGGCGTTCAGGGGCTGCCCCTCACCTGTCGAACAGGCGATTTCATCAATCCTTCGCACGATCGTCGATTTTTCGCATTTTGCGAAACATGTGGACTAAGGTGGGTGAGATTGAACACTTCGTCCAACAGGAAAAGAGAGCACGCAGAGTCAGGCATGAAATGTGCTCCATCACTCACCGAAAGGAGGTGCCAATGAAAACGTTTATGCTTCTCGGTCTCTCCATTTCCTTAGTCTTCGCGGGATGTCAGAAGAACCCAGAGGAACCCTCAGAACTTGATGAACAGGCAATAAGGGACATAATGAAGGATTCAGAATGGTTTGAAGTGAATGAGCATTTTGAAGGAGCTGCAGTTGATGATTCGGGCAGTGCTGACACTACTCATGTCATCAAGGACACGATAGTCCCCATTCTGTGGGGAAGAATGGTGACGGGTGAGCCCGATTCAAAAGCAGAGATAACCGTCATTGGTGATTCTGCCTTCGTCTCCTTCACGATCCACACCGTGGGAACGCTCAGCATTCTTGGACTACACCCTGACAGCGGATGGGTAGGGATCGACAAGCCATTGAGCGAAACTTTCCAGCTGTACGCAATTTTCAAGAGGACTGGTACAGCAACTGATCCTCACAGAGGATGGGAACTGACGGACATATCAGGCGCTTCTGGTAGGTCCGATTCGGTCTCCACTGTTCGCATAGACAGTGTGAGAATTCAATCAATGAGCTATGCAGATACCGTACTCAGAGACCCCTTAGACATCTTTCCCGTAGAGAATGCGATATCGCTCATATCTGGAGAACAGGTCACGTTGACCGTCTATGCAAATGGTGCTTCTCATCGCCTCTTCTTACACGTCTTTGTGCCCATCTGGCCGTGGCATGTTCGCCTTCCTTTCGAAAATGGAGGGGATGGTACGTACACTGGAGTATGGAATGTACAACTCATCCCTGCTGTAAGATTCGCTGTCTTCGATTGCTTACACTACGGCACACTCCACGATGATGAATATCCCTACGACTTCGATGGCTGGCTGTTCCCGTATGTGGTTCACCTCACTCCCTAAGCTGCTCTAACCCGGTATCCGGGATGAGAAGCGTGCTGTGCCGAGGGGGCTTTCGGGCCCCCTCTTTCTTGAGGTCACTCTCTTCTGGCCTCTGGAATAGGTTGACACTCAAAGGATTTCTTTCCATACTGAAAGGTGAAACTGAAAAAGAGATGGATTCTTCTCTCTTCTCTTCTCGGGTTTCTCCTCCTTGTCAGTCTCGTTCTCACCATACTCATATGGACGGGCTGGCTTGGAGAACGTCTGCGTACCTTCACGATTGACAGTCTTGAAGAGCTGACGGGGTGGGACTTCGAAATAGAGAACCTGAGAGGCAATCTTCTCACCGGCGTAGTGGCGGAGGGGGTGAGAATCACCCGCCCCAACGAAGGGCGCCTTCTCGCCAAAGCCAAGCAAATCACCGCCAAATATGACGTGCTTGACCTCATCCTCGGTTCTAAGGATGTTGGATATGTTACGATCGAAGCCCCATTCGTAGATCTCGCAGCGGATTGGAGTCTCAGAGGAAAACCTCAGTCGCAAGAGCAACAGTCGAGAATACCTGATTTCTCCGTCAAAGGATTCGAAATCCAGACTGGCAAGGTGGTGGGAATTCCTCGCGTTGAACAGATTGATTCAATGGACCTCCAGTTATCGATTTCCGCCACAGATAACCGTATCGAATTCACTCTGATCCGATGTGCTATGAACGTCCACGGAATAGGGGTGAAGACCATCATCTCCAGGGGTCTCTTCGAGAACGGGACTCTCAATTTGAGGAAGTTTCAGCTGGCCACCGAAAAGTCGACAGTCGATCTGAAGGGAACCGTAACTGGAGAAGGAGTTCTCATAAACGGGGAGACAATGCTTGAGTTGGAAGAAGTTGCCAGACTCTTCGCTCTCCCGCATCTCTCTGGCAGGCTTCACTCTTTATTCTCTGTGCGCAAGACCAGGGATTCGGGAGGCGCAGAAGGCACGATCATCATGAACCACGGGATCTTCGATAGGTATTCCCTCGGCGATTTGATCGGTGAATTCTCTTCTGACCTCAAGAAACTGGTCGTCGATGTACGTGGATGGTCTATAGGAGATGGTGAGGCGGCTGGCTCATTCGAGTTGGACCTGAAGAGTTCCGCAGTGAGTGCAACAGTGTCCGGAACTGACCTTGATCTCTCTCGCGTCTCCGATCAACTCGAGAATCTCAGCTCCACCCTCAATTTCGAAGCGATGATAAACCTTGCCAGTACAGCGCCCTCGCTAAGGGGTTCTGCACACGTCACACTGCAGAAGAGCAGCGTTAGAGAATTCCTCATCGATGACCTCTCAACGAAGATCAACTTTGAGCCCGAATTCTTGGAAATTGAAGACCTCAGGCTTACGTCAAGAAATGCCTCGGCAACGGCTCGCGGGAAGATATACGAGTCCGCCATCGACCTGAAGGTAGAAACAAAGGGAATTGAGCTCTCTCATTTTTCAGATGTCCTAGGAATAGAGAATCTATCGGGAGAACTGTTTGCAGACCTTCTCATTCAAGGTGATCCACAGAAGCCTTTTCTTATCGGAACGTTTTGGGCGAAAGAACTTCTCCTTCCGCACACGCAATTTGGGTATCTGAGTGGCAATCTTTCATTCCAGTATTCAAAGGAGAATCCAAGGATAGGTCTTCAGATTCTCGTGACGGAAGGAGCTGTCTTCGGCAGAAGACTATCCGACCTCAACGTCAACGTGAATGGAGAGGGTGTACTCTTCTCCTACTCAGCAGATTTCGGTCTTGAGGAAGTCTCAGCCGAGTTGGCAGGGGAGGTCATACGTTCTCGTGGGGAGACACGAGTAGTGAACCACCACCTGACCTTCTTCTCTAACCGACACTCCATAACAGCCGACGGAGACCTCGTACTCATACTCGCTCCATACATCAAGCTCGAAGCCACGAAATTCTCGTTCTGCAACGGATGGATCGAACTGAGTGGAGCGTATTCCTCCCCCAACGTGCTTGAAGCAGCGCTCGCAGGAAAACAGATCGACCTGCAACATCTGGCTGAGTTCATGGGTATGAAGCATATACTGAGAGGCCATCTCGATCTGGATCTCCACCTCATGGGTCCCTTTTCCCAGCCGGAATTCAATCTTGAGGCTGAGATAGACGATTTTGCGTATGAATATACGAACCTTCAACGAGTGGAGATGGAGATCGCTTACACCGCCCACAATTTGAATGTGGTTCTCCTCAATTTGGAAGGAGACAATGGAACATACTCAATCCACGGATATCTTCCGGTAGATCTATCGCCAGCGAAACCCGCCTTGATCGATGGAGAGATGGAACTGGTGGTCGACGTGGGCGGCCTCGAGCCTTGGATGCTCCACTCTGTCGGCCCATATGTCGAGTTGAAAGAGTGCCAGCTCGACGGCAATCTTCGCATTCATGGCACACCCATAGACCCCAGAATGTCCGGCACTCTCACGCTGAAGAACGGGCAATTCTATTCCAAACTCTTGAAGACGTTCATAACCGACTTAGATGCGCGTCTCGCTCTCGAGAACAAGGAGATATGGGTGAACCCTGTATCTGGGAAGACTGAGCAGGGAACACTTCGTGCGCAGGGTACTATACGTCTGGAGAAGTTGGTTCCCGAAACGATTGACATGGAGGTGGACCTGGTGAAGCTTCCGGTGAGAGGAATCGAGGATGTATTTGCCCTCATAGACGCAGACATCAGAATCTCGGGGGAACTGCAGGAACCTTCGATAGAGGGAAAGATTGGAATAGAAGATCTTCTCATTACCACACCATTTCAGCAGACTTCCGGGTCTCGAACAGAGCAGAAACCACTTGAATTCCGATGCAATCTCTCCGTGGATGCGAATCGGTCCATCTGGATCAGAAACCAGAATGCGAACATTCAACTCGACGGAGAGATCACTGTAAAAGTGAAAGAACGTGTCCTCTTCCTCAGTGGCGAATTGAACACCGTAAGGGGGTGGGTCAATTACTACGAAAGGGAATTCGAGATCGTCAAGGGAAGATTCAAATTCACCGACATTCCAGAGATAAACCCCGAGCTCGATATTCTTGCGGAGACAGAAGTGATGTATACGGCTATCGACAATGGCCTGAGGACTTCCAAACGTGACGTAATACGGCTTCGAATCTCCGGTTTCATGCAGACGCCGGAAGTGAGTCTGAGCTCAGAGTCGGGAGAATTAAGTGAGTTGGATATCTTCAGCCTTCTCACCCTGAACATGACCTGGGCCGAGCTCAGTTCCGAGGAGAGAATGGACATACTGCGTGAGCAGGCTACAGGAAGAGTGCTGGATTTGGCAGCATCCCAGGTCACTCAACAGATCCGTCAGGCCGTAGGACTCGATGCTTTGAGAATTAAGGTGAGACCTCTCGGAGAGGAGGCAGGAGCGAAGCTTACCGTAGGAAAATACGTCTCGAGAGACCTGTATGTGAGCTATGTGAGCGAACTCTTCTCTACCGCGAAGGACCAATTCAGGGTCGAGTATTTTGTGGGGAAAAGGGGGTCGCTCGTCGGCGAGAGGAATGAAGAAGGGAGATACTTCATAGGACTCAACTACAAACTCCGCTATTGAACCATGATTGGATTTATAAGGCTGATGCGCCCCGCTCAATGGACCAAGAATCTCATCGTGTTTGCTGGCCTCCTCTTCTCTGCCAATCTTCTCAACACCCATCTTCTCCTCCGCTCAGCGCTCACCTTTGCAGTGTTCTGCGTTCTCTCTGGTTCGATGTACATACTGAACGACCTTCTCGATATAGGGCATGATATTCACCACCCACTTAAATCAAAGAGGCCGCTCCCTCTCGGTACAGTCTCTCCTGCGCACGCAAGAATAGCCATTCCGGTTCTGATTCTCTTTGCTCTCATCGCATCTTGGGTCTTAGAACCACGATTGATTATTGTGGTGGGAACGTATGCCGGAGTTATGTCGGCTTACTCCTTCTGGTTGAAGAGGTTTCCGATTCTCGATGTACTCGTGGTCTCTTTCGGTCTTCTACTGAGAGCTCTTGCTGGCACTGTTGTCATCTCCGTAGAAGTGTCTTTATGGCTTTTCGTGTGCACAATTCTCCTCGCTCTCTACCTCGCTCTCTGCAAGAGAAGGCACGAACTCCTCACGTTGGATGAAGTCGCTATGAAACATCGTGAGGTGTTGGGGGACTATACAGACAAACTTCTCGACCAGATGATAGCGATCGTGACCGCCTCAACGCTGATCGCCTACGCGCTCTACACGATTTCACCTGAGACCGTCGCCAAATTCCACACGAGAAATCTCGTCCTCACCTTTCCAATCGTATTGTACGGAATATTCAGGTATCTTTATCTGGTCTACCGTCAACGTGCAGGTGGTGCTCCTGAAAGGTTGCTCTTCAGCGACCGCCCACTGCTTTTCACAGTGCTGCTGTGGTTTGGCGCAGTCTATATCATCCTCTATGTCTGAGAAGGCCAGAGTCGCCGCCCTCAAGACCTCTCCAGAGACTGTGATCCAAGACTATGCTGCTCTCCTTAACATGTTTGGATATAAACGCCTGTTCAGCCCGAAGGATGAGATCATACTGAAACTGAATCTCTCCTGGACCCGTTACTATCCGGCTTCCTCTTCTCAGCCATGGCAGTTAGAAGGTGTCCTCAGGACTCTTCTGAATGATGGATTCGTCAGAGACAATATGTATCCTGTCGAAAATCGAACTGTCGTTACAGATCCCCATAAGGGTGCCCGTCTCAACAGATGGACCCCGGTTCTCGAAAGATTCGGGATGAAATTCATCTCTCTCACGGATGTGGAATGGGTCACATACGAATTCAAGACTCCTTTACTCCAACTGCCCAAGATATTCCCCGAGGGGATTGAAATTCCCAAACTGTTCATCGGGAAGAAGATAATCCATCTCCCCACGGTCAAAACCCACGGCCACTCTACGACGACAGGGGCTATCAAGAACGCGTTTGGCGGACTGTTGAAGGAAGTGAGACACTACGGCCACGAATTCATCCACGAAGTCCTCGTCGATCTCTTACTGATGGAGAGGGAGATTCATCCCAGCATTCTTGCAGTCGTGGACGGCACAGTATGCGGAGATGGCGCAGGTCCACGGACCATGCGGCCCGTCGTTGGGAACTACATCCTCGCATCCGATGATCAGGTAGCGGTCGATGCAGTAGCTGCCAAACTGATGGGATTCGAGCCTCTCTCCATCGATTACTTGAGGATGGCTCACGAGATGGGTTTAGGACAGGCTGATCTTCGCTTTATTGACGTAATCGGAGACGACATAGGCGATGTCGATTTTCACTTCAGTGTCGGCAAGAGCTTTGTGATCTGGGGTGACCAGATGTTGAGGAAGGGGGCTCTCAAATTCCTGAAGAGAATAGCTCTGCATTCACCGCTGTGGATCTGGGCCCCCATTGCATCCAACATCTATCATGATGCCTTATGGTATCCATTCATCGGTAGACGTAGGCTCAAGCAATTCATGCAGACCACATGGGGCAGATTACTTCAAAAGTATTGACCGAACCGTATTCGGCCATCGCTCCTTACTACGATATTATCATGAGGGACGTTGACTACGATGACTGGCTGTGGTATATACATCAGCTTTTTAGGAAATTCGGCCACAGACCTCGCACAATACTCGATCTTGCGTGTGGGACGGGTACCTGCTCCATCCCTCTCTCCAAGCAGGGTTACGACGTTTTCGCCATAGACAACTCAGACGCGATGCTTCGCATTGCCAGGGAGAAGGCAGAAAACGAACATCTTTCGATTCAGTACAGCCGGCAAAAGATGGAGAGCTTCTCTCTTCCCCGGAAGGTGGACACGATCATATGCCTGTTCGATAGTCTGAACTACATCCTCGAGGAAAGGCGGATGCTGAAAGCGTTCAAATGTGCGTACCAGGCTCTCCTTCCATGTGGCTTCTTCGTATTCGATATGAACACGGAGTATTGAATTGACTCTTTTCGTGCCTGAAGGGAACCACTATCTTCGGATCGGTGAGATGCATCTGGAGAAAGTTTATTCATTGAGGAAGGTGGCCAAATTACTGAAGGCGGCTCGATTTGCCCAAGTGCACTCTTACAAGCATCTCACGTTCCAACGACCCACTTCTACGACCAAGAGAGTGATGATACTCGCCAAGAAACAACCGTAGGCTCACCGAAAAGCGGGAAATGTGGAGAAGGAGGTGATAACCTTTCAAGGTAGGCGATGAACCTACGGTATATTAATATACCAACATCCCTTGGATGTGTCAAGAGTTCGTTGTAGAAAGGAAAGTCATCCTGAGGCGAGATGCGACCAGTTTCCCATTGACATTCCCCGCGCTCTTTCTATTATTCTATGCAGAGAATGGCTTCAAGGACCCATAAATGCGGTGAATTCAGATCCACCCATGTCGGTGAGAACTGTCTCATTTTCGGTTGGGTCAATCGAATCAGGGATCACGGTGGGCTTCTCTTCGTCGATCTCAGAGATAGACATGGCTTAATTCAAACGGTTTTCGACCCGAATATCGACCCAGAGCTCTGTGAGCACGCACGAGGGCTCAAGCCTGAGTTCTGTGTTGCGGTTGAGGGAAGGGTGCGGCCTCGCCCACACGGAATGGAGAATCGAGAGTTGCCTACAGGCGAGGTCGAAGTGCTGGCGAAGGACTTCACCGTCCTCAACCCGTCGCCAACTCCTCCATTCGTCATCACCGATGACGTGAAGGCCACAGAGGAATTGCGCTTGAAACACAGGTATCTCGACCTTCGAAGACCCTCAATGCAACGAAATATCATAATAAAGCACGGCTTGATGCAGTCAATCCGAAAACACCTGAACAAACTTGGTTTTCTCGAGATAGAGACCCCTCTGCTCACGAGAAGCACCCCCGAGGGTGCACGAGACTATCTTGTCCCCAGCAGACTACACTCAGGCAAGTTCTACTGCCTTCCCCAGTCTCCCCAAATCTACAAGCAGCTTCTCATGGTAGGCGGCTTCGACAGATATTACCAGTTCGCCAGATGCCTTAGGGACGAAGATTTGAGAGCCGACAGACAGCCCGAACACACTCAGATAGATATTGAGATGAGTTTCGTAGAAGAAGATGAAATATTCAGAGTGGTTGAGGGGATGCTCAAATTGGCATTCAGGGAGGTGCTTGGCCGGAAAATAAAGCGACCGTTCCCGAGGATTTCGTATTCAGATTCCGTCGAGATGTTCGGGACAGACAAACCGGATCTCAGGTATGGACTGAATCTCATAGACCTTACGGAGGAGGCCCGCGGTTCTGGATTCCACATTTTCGACGAGACTTTGGAAAAGGGCGGAGCTATCAAAGGAATAAATGCCAAGGGATGTCAGCAGTTTTCTCGCAGAGAACTCAGTGAGCTCGAAGAAATCGTGAAGGCCAGGGGTGCTGCTGGTCTTCTGTGGGCAAAATTCACACCTTTCCAGGGTCCCATGGTGAAATCCCTTGAGCCTTCGGCCGTGAAGACATTCAAGAGAAAGTGCAGAATACGTTCCGACGACCTTCTTCTCATAGTAGCGGGAGAAAGGGGTCTCGTCAACTCATCGCTTGGACTACTGCGGATTGAACTCGCCAGGAGGCTGAATCTGGCTGACCAGGAAGAATTCCGTTTCACGTGGATCGTCGATTTCCCCATCTTCGAGTACAATGAGGAAGAAGACCGCATCCAGCCATCCCATCACATATTCTCGATGCCTAAAGAGGAAGACATTCCTCTTTTGGATACAGATCCGTTGAAGGTGCGCGGGAGAGTATTCGACCTGGTGTGCAATGGAATTGAACTCGCTTCAGGAAGCATAAGGAATCACAAGCCTGAACTCCAGAAAAGACTCTTCAAAGTGGTGGGAATTGACGAAGCAGAAGCTGATCGCAGGTATGGATTCCTATTGGAGGCTTTGAGATATGGCGCTCCTCCCCATGGAGGAATCGCTCCGGGAGTTGATAGAATATGTATGCTCATGACTCGCAGGAACAACATACGGGATGTCATCCCCTTTCCTAAGACCCTTCAGGCCCTTTCGCTCCTCGAAGGAGCTCCATCTCCGGTCGACGAAGAGCAACTCAAGGAACTCCATATAAAGATAGTGGAATAGAACGATATCCCACTACCAGGGACAATGTTGAACGCCCTCTTTGTCTATGTCTGAAGGAGGTCGACTCAGTTGTCCTGACTAGAACCCTATTGTCTTATGGCAAGGTGCATTTCATGCGGTAAGGAGTCAAGACTCGTGTCCGAAAACCTTTCAGTATGCGTTGATTGTATCAGAGACCGATATGATTCGGTCATCGGGCACATAAGAGAAGTCCATGCCAGAGCACGAATTGAGTTTCATCTTCCATCCATACCGCCTCGAACGCCCGACGGCATCGAGTGCGATCTGTGCATCAACAATTGTAGAATGGGACTGGGAGAGAAAGGATATTGTGGAATAAGGAAGAACGAAGCTGGCAAATTAGTGACCACGAATGGCTGTCTCGACTGGTACCATGATCCACTTCCCACGAACTGCGTCGCAGATTGGGTCTGTGCAGGAGGCTCTCACACCGGATATCCTACCTATTCTCATCGGCGGGAAGCCGAATTCGGATATAAGAACCTCGCAGTCTTCTACAGAACATGCTCTTTCGATTGTCTCTACTGCCAGAACTGGCACTTCAGGCAACCGACTCCTAAATCGCCCATCGCTCCCGACGACCTTGCTCGAGCGGTGGACAGCAAAACTTCCTGTATATGCTACTTCGGAGGCGACCCTGCACCTCAAATACCACATGCCATCAAAACATCGAAGCTTGCTCGTGAGCACGATCTACACAGGATACTGAGAATATGTTGGGAAACGAACGGTGCAATGAGTAGAGCCAGCCTCGAGAAAATGCTCCACCTTTCACTCAACTCTGGAGGTTGTGTGAAGTTCGACCTGAAGGCTTTCACTCCCCAACTCAACCTCGCATTGTGTGGGGTGAGCAACACGCGGACGCTGGAGAACTTCGAATACGCCTCATCGTTCATTCACAGAAGGGAAGAGCCACCACTTCTCGTAGCCAGTACGCTTCTGATTCCTGGCTACATCGATTTGAAAGAGGTGAAGGCTATCGCACGCTTCATTGCGCGATTGGACCCGCACATTCCTTATGTCCTTCTCGCTTTCCATCCTCATTTCCTCATGAGCGATCTTCCCACCACGAGCAAGGAGCATGCTCATCAAGCTCTGTCGGCTGCACGGGAAAAGGGGCTTTCCAGAGTGAGAATTGGCAATACTCACCTGCTTTCGAACTCATATGAGGAGAGATAGTCCAATGCGAGGGTTCGTGAGAGCGACCCCATCAGGGAAGATGTATCCAGTACTTCAGCATCCGGTTCCTCACATCCTTGTAGATTCCAAAAAGAAACTGCACGGCTGGTATCCAGGAAAGAGAGAGTGTAGTGCAGAGCGAATGCTCATTAATCCGTACAATGGCTGCAGCAACGATTGCTTCTGCTGCTACGCAAAGGCACTTCCCGGCTATTTCCAGCTTTTCAGAAAGCAGGGAATCATAACCGTCTTCAGAGATTTTGACAGGTCGATATCGAAGCAGCTCGATTCGCTTCAGGTAGCCTCCTGCGGCTACCTATCACCAGTGACTGACCCTTTCCAGTCAATAGAAAGCAAGTACGGGCTTTCTCAGAAGATAATCAAAACGTTCATCGAACGCAACATTCCAATTGAGTTCATCACGAAGTGCACCGTCCCTCGTGAGGTGCTGGAACTGATGTCAGAGCAACCGCACTCATTCTGCCAGTTTTCGTTCTTCACCCCAAGGGAAGAGCTGAGGCGTGCGCTAATGAAGAAAGGCGCGTCTACTCATCAACTTTTTCTCGAGATGCGCGAGTGCGCAAGAAGAGGCCTGCCAGTGGTCTGCCGGATTGATCCCGTAGTTCCGAAACTCACCGATGGCAGAAAGGATCTGGAATATCTGGTGAGGAGAGCCCAGGACGCCGGAGCTCGCCACATCGTTGCCAGTGTCATGGATATACCTCTGAGGATGCGTGAGGACATATTTGCATATCTCGAACTGTTTGGACATAGTCTCGTGTGCGATCTCAAGAACCTCTATACCGAAAGGATCGACGGCTCCCTGAATGCAGAAGTGGACTATAGGAAGAAGATTTTTGATTGTATCAGAAACTGTTGTGAGAAGGTGGGTATAGGTTTTGCACTCTGCATGGAATACGAGCTGCTCAACGGAGTGGTGACTGGACTTAACCGGGAATTTATGACCACCAACAACTGTGAGGGAATGGATATTCCCATCTACATTCGCCACGGCACGAAGTTCAGCCCTGCCGTAGATTGTGCCGGTGCTTGTCTCTACTGCACGGATCCGCAATGTGGCGTTGAGGAGCTCGCGATGGGGAGATCGGACACGATCAAAAGAGCCTTCGCCCTCCGCGACTACAAGCATTGGGGCCGGAGCCTATGAGGTTCAGATGTTGAAGAGAGCGATAGACGTCGAGAGACTGCAAAAGATGATTGCAAAGGAAGTTGTCACCAAGTCGGGCGTGAACCAACTCGATCTCATAGCAGGGTGCGATGTTGCCTATAGAGGGTATTCCGGCTGCGCAGCGGTAGCACTCCTCTCCTACCCAGCTCTGGAGGCTGTCGACGTGGCCACAGCAGAAGGCGAAGTAGATTTCCCTTACGTTCCCGGGCTTCTTGCTTTTCGAGAGTCCCCGCTCATACTGGCCGCGCTCAAGAAACTCAAGAAGAGGCCTCACTGTCTCATCGCCGACGGCCATGGAATTGCTCATCCACGTGGAGCTGGATTGGCATCTCATCTCGGGGTGCTCACAGGAATGCCTACCATAGGATGTGCGAAAACCCGATTAGTTGGAGATTACACAGAGCCAGGCTTGGAAAAGGGAGATATGTCTCCTCTTGTGCTCGAAGGCAAATCAGTCGGATACGTGGTGAGAACCCGGAGCAGGATCAAACCACTCATCGTATCACCCGGACATCTCATAGACGCGGGAACCGCCGCACAGATTGTGCTCGCCTGTTCCACATCTTGCCGTACTCCCGAGCCACTGCGAATCGCTCATATTGAGAGCAGAAGAGGGATTACCAGCCTCCAAGATTCATCGAGACAGTGAATCCCAAGATCTGTATCTCGTGTGCGAGAGTAAGTCTAGAAGATGTATAACCTATGATCGCTCCGGCCACCACATCAGAGGGGTAATGGGCGCCAAGGTACACTCTGGAGACGCTCACAGCTCCAGCCAAGACGTACAAAGGCAATCTCAGGTGAGGATACCTATTGGAGAATACAGTTGCGAGCGAAAATGCCCCTGCAGCATGACCTGAAGGGAATGATGAATTCCATCTGGATGAGTCGTAGCCCTCCGGTCTCTCTCTATTGACTGAAGCTTTGAGTAGTCCGCAGACGATCTGTCCTGATGCAAGGGAGACCAGGGAGAGTTTCGACGCGGCTTTCGCCTTTTCCCCTCCAAACGTCGAAAGGGCGAGAAGCATTGAGAGACAGACTTCTCTCGAACCGAGCTTACTCATCGATTCCATCACAAAGTCCATCGTCGGGGAACGCCATCCATCGTGAATATCAGAGTAGAGTTCTCTGTCCACGGAAGATGCATACCCAACCTGGAACACCCAGAAGATCGGAAAGATGATGCACAGGCTTCTCATGTCTGTCACCGAACGTTTGTGAGATAATCGTAATAGAGAGCTCCCTCCTGGTCAAGCGAAGAGAGTGAATTGCCAAAACCTCATCAGGGAACTGAAAAGACGAGCGTTTGACCCTGAGGGATGATCTCGATGCCGCTACTCTCCCCGAACCTTCTTCATCGATATGTACGGTGATGCCATCATCTTCTCCGAAAGTCAAGCTATACCTTGACAAAAAGGGAGCCTTTGTTAATCTAACTGTGGATGGTATGTTCCGAAGCTCGATAGTATTCGGTCTCCTCGTGCTTTTGGGTCCTGTGCACAGCGGACCCCTTGTTCAGCAGATCGGAGACTTTGGGATCGTGGACTGGACTCACTTCCTGATACGAACCGCAGGCACCGGAACCGAGAATCCCGCTCTGCCCCCTGGGGTCCGAAGTGAAAGTGCATTGGATGCTGCCAAAAAAGACGCACTCGTGAAAGTACTACAGGTTCTCACCCAGATGAAATTCAACTCTGATTTGAGCGTCGGTACACTTCTGGCAGCCGACGATTCCCTTCATTTGAGAGTAATGGACGTAGTCTCAGAGAATCTGAGGATTGTGGAGAAGGTATACCTTTCTGATGGCTCTATTGAACTGGACGTTGAACTCTCGCTGCTGGGTACCCTAATGGATCTCCTGTTGCCAGATGTGGGAGGGGTAGTGTATCCTGTTAGTGACGTTTCGCAGAAGGCGCTTACAGGGGTCGTGATCGATGCCCGAGGACTAAATCTGAATCCCTCGCTTTTGCCCCGAGTGTTGAGTGAAGACGGAACAGAGGTGTACGGAAAGGGATTCGTAGAACGTGAACACGCCATCAGAATCGGAGTATGCGGATGGATGGATTCATTGGACGTCACGAGTGAACGAGTAGGTAATTCGCCTCTTATCCTCAGAGCAAAGGATGTATCAGGTCAGCATCTCACCGATCTGGTCATTTCAAATGAGGATGCAAGAATTCTCCGCATTTCTCCTACATCTTCAACAATTCTGAAGCAATGCAAATTCTCCGTCTTCTTCAATTGATGTAGTCCGCTGTGAGAAACCTCATATGGCTGTTCTGTTGGCCCCTTCTTGTAGTCGATGCTGGGTATTCCACGCCACAGCTAATCAATCGCATCACGTTTGAGGGTAATCATACTATTCCTTCGGACAACATTCAGAGGGTAATGATACTTAAGGAAGGTTCGGAGTACGACCCGTTCCTGTTCGAAAAGGACATCGAGAACATCCTCGAGCTCTATCGAGACAAGGGCTTTCCTAATGCAGAAATCGTACAGAAGAGAATAAGACCCGTAGACGGGCACGTAGATTGTCAATTCGTTATAAGGGAAGGCGAGAGAATCAAACTTACGAGTGTTGAGTTGATCGGCAACGAAGCTCTCAGCACAACGGATATCCTCGCTTCGCTCGGTTTCGGCGTAGGAAGTCCTTTCGATCCAGACATCGCATCTGCTGGTAGGTATCAGATCAAATCGCTGTATTACGGAAGAGGATACATTTATGCAGACGTCAAGAGCAACGTCATTCGAGACGATACATCCACCGCCGTAATCTTTGCCATTCAGGAGGGCCTCAGAGTAAGGATCGGTCAAATAAGATTCGAGGGGAACTCACTCACGAGAAAGGCAATAATGGAGAGGGAACTCGTAATCAAGCCAGGTGACGTCTATGATCCGAAGAAGATTTATGAGAGCCAAGGAAGACTTTATGCGCTGAATCTTTTCAGAGATGTGGATTTTGAAATTTCAGGCGTCAGAGACAGTTCGGAAACAGTCGATCTGGTATTCAGAGTTGAAGAGGTTTCGCCTCGATGGGCGTCCCTCGGTGGTGGATTCCAGTCACCAGACAGAATTCTCGCTAATCTCAAGGCCGGACATGACAATTTTCTTGGTAACGGTCAGCAACTGAGCATTTCCACATTCTTCAGCTACAACTTGAAGAAAGAACACGAAGAGGAGATTGAACTTGAATACGTTGAGCCTTATTTTGTGAGTACTCCATTCAGATTGATGCTCCGCATATTCCATAATAGAGAGCGCTGGCTCTCTTACTCCCAGCAGGAAACTGGCACCAATGTAAGGGTCGGAAGATACATAACTGAGAACCTCAAATTCTTCGTCCAGTATCAATACAAAGGTGTCTATATAGACACTCTCCAAGGAAGCGTTGAAGGAATCACCAACTCTATTCTTTTCGCACTGTCCAGGGATACGAGAGACAACATATTTAACCCACTCAGAGGGACGTATACTTCCCTCTCTCTGGAGACCGCGGGAGGGATTCTTGGCGGCAGCAATCATTTTGGAAGGAGTATTCTTGATTTCAGCAGTTTCATCAATCCTGCGCGTAAATCCGTTCTGGGCTTCAGGGCGCAATTCGGCGAGATCTCGCCTTTCGGAGTGAGTGAAGAGGGAGGCATCTCCCTGAACGAAAGGTTCGAGCTGGGTGGAGCAGCCTCAATGAGAGGGTATGACTACGCCTCGATTGGCCCCATCGACGCCAGGCAAAAACAGAGTGGCTATGTCTTGATAAACTCAAATGTTGAGCTGAGATTTCCGTTTTACAGGAAGTTGTGGATGGGCTTGTTCATCGATTCTGGTGGTATATGGATGGAGCGAGGAGAGATAGCCCCGTCCGATCTCAAATTCTCTTGTGGACTGGGTTTCAGGTACTCGCTTCCGATGGGACCTTTGCGGCTCGACTACGCCCGGAGACTGACTGACTCGACTCCTGGAGAACTTGGGAGACTGTACGTCGCAATAGGACATATGTTCTGATGAACTCAGACGAAGCATTGGAGCTTGTGAAGAACCACATCGCGAACAGAAATCTGATAAAGCATATGCTCGCCACCCAAGCCTGTATGAGACGTCTCGCACGCCATCTCGGCGAGGATGAAGAAATGTGGGCACTCGCCGGACTACTCCATGATATTGATTATGAGAAGACGGAGTCAGATCCGTCCCGCCATGGACGCGTGGCGGTCGAGATTCTAAAGGATTACGGGCTCGATGAAGAGATATTGCAGGCAATAGTCGCCCATGTCGGGTCAGTTGCGAGGAAGTCGAAAATGGATAGGGCACTCTATTCCATTGATCCTCTCACTGGCCTCATAGTGGCTTCGGTCTTGATGCACCCTGCGAAGAAGATAGCTGCAATAGATACAGGATTCGTGCTGAGAAGATTCCATGAGAAGAGATTCGCGCAAGGAGCCAATCGGGATCAGATAAGAGAGTGTTCCGATTTGGGATTGTCTCTCGATCAATTCGTCAGCCTCTGTCTTGAGGGAATGAAGGAGGTGGCACCAGAACTCGGCTTGTAGCAAAGTGTTAGCTCGTGTGTCATCTTGACAAACTGGCACGGCCATCTTAAATTAGATGGATGTGCTGGCGTAACTCAGGGGTAGAGTAGCTGATTTGTAATCAGCCAGTCGGGGGTTCGAATCCCTCCGCCAGCTGCTGAAGGCAGTTAATGGTTGGCTATTAGCTGTTGGCTATTGGCAATTTGCTGTTGGCAAATGGCAAGTAGTTATTGGTTATTTGCTATTGGCAATTAGCCATTGGTACACAGTAATTAGCTACCGGCTATTCGCTGTTGGCGATTCGGGATTCGTAAACAGCCAGCAGCAAACGGCAATGAGCGATTCACCATTGACAATTAACCGTTAACTGTAGTTATTGGTTGTTTGACTATGCCGGTCTTTGAAAACCTCAGGAATGGTCAATCGTTGATCGCTATTGGTCGACTGCCATGCAATTACCACCGATTACCTGGTAACCACGAATTAGGCTCTTCATCCCCTGCCCAGCTGCTGCCTGCTGCTCCCTTCTTTGACGATTAACGATGAGCAATTCGCCACTTACCGTAATGGGGAGGTACCCAAGCGGCCAAAGGGGGCAGACTGTAAATCTGCTGGCGTAGCCTTCGGAGGTTCGAATCCTTCCCTCCCCATTCTGGAAGCAGTTAATTGTTGACGGTCAGTCATTAGCTATTCGCTATTGGCCATTTGCTATTGACTATTAGCGATTGGCGATTAGCAAACAGCAAGTAGCTATGTTCCACCGGGCGGGAATAGCTCAGTGGTAGAGCATCGGCCTTCCAAGCCGAGTGTCGCGGGTTCGAATCCCGTTTCCCGCTCCAATCGTAAGACAGTTAATAGTTAGTAGTTATTAGTTAATGGACAAGACAGGACCTTTGCCCGCTTCTAACTATTAACTGCAGTCAGTAGTCATTGGTTAATTGACAGTACAACTTCTTCACATACTTTTAACTACGCACTATTGGCGATTAACAATTAACTACTAACTATTAACTGTATCTCGGTGGGTTTATCTCAACTTCTCTGTGAGGATGAGCCTTCTATTTTCCCTTATTACGTCAATTACTTTCAGTTTCAGTTCTTCCCCAACTTGATACTTCTTCGCCAATTCTGCTGAAGTCTTAACCTTCAGCCTCGAAAGTGGTATGAAGGCTTCAATTCCGTCTTCAACAACAACCTCAATGCCTCTATCGAGAATGCGCGATATCTTCGTCCGGACAACTTTCCCCTCTTCATACTTATCTTTAACCGATTTCCATGGGTCTTCCAGCGACTGTTTAAGACCGAGGGAAATTCTCCTGTTCTTCTTGTCGATATTGAGAATCACAACGTCCACTTTCTCCCCTTTCTTGAGCAACTGAGAGGGATGCGTAATTCTCTTCATCCACAACATATCCGATATGTGAACTAATCCGGTTATTCCTCTGTCCAATTCTACAAAAGCTCCATAGGAGACCAGAGACCTCACTCGTCCGGTATGCATCGAGCCAACAGGGAATTTCTCTTCCAGATTTATCCAGGGGTCTACTTCGGCTTGCTTCAATCCCAATGAAAGCCTCTCGTTATCCTTATCGATGTTGAGAACCACAGCCTCGATCTCGTCACCTGTGGACATGATCTGGGATGGGTGTTTTATCCTTTGTGTCCAGGACATTTCCGATATGTGCACCAACCCGTCCACACCTCTTTCTATTTCAATGAATGCACCGTAGTCCATAATGTTGACAACCTTTCCCTTGGTCTTCGTCCCCACCGGATATCTTTCTTCTATGTTATCCCAGGGATTCTCAGTCATTTGCTTCAGACCCAGGCTTAGGCGTTCATTCTTTCTATCCACGTCAAGAATCATCACCTTCAGCGTCTCGCCAACAGATAGCATCTGAGATGGATGGGAAATACGCCCCCAAGACATATCTGTGATGTGCAGAAGCCCATCTACGCCATCGATCTCTATGAACGCACCGAAATCCGTAATATTCTTGACTATTCCTTCTTTAATCTCCCCAGACTCGAGCTGCTGTAAGACTTTTTCTCTTCTCTTCTGTCTCTCTTCCTCGATCACGGCTCTTCTCGACACGATGATATTCTTGTTTCTTTCACTCAGACTTATCACTCTCAGGGGAATCGAATCCTTAAGCACTTTGTCAGGATCTTTCACGAGATATAGGTCGATCTGAGAGGTAGGCAGGAAGGCATTCACACTGAAGAGATCGACTATCGCGCCCCCCTTGACCTTTCTCACAAGTCTGCCCTCTACCACTTCATTGTTTTCATATGCCTGTTTCACTCTCTCCCAGGCTTTAACGAAATCGGCCTTCTCCTTCGAAAGGACAGCTACTCCTTCATCATTCTCTATGTCCTCAATCAAGACTTCTATCTCGTCTCCCTCTTTTATCCCTCCTTTGAATTCTGAGCGAGAGACAATCCCTTCAGCTTTCAGTCCTACATCCACAATCACATCGCTGGGGGTGATCTTTATCACTTTTCCCCTCGTTATTTCTCCTTCTGAAAGCACCTTGATTGAAGACTCATAGAGCTTCAGAAGTTCCTCTCTCTTCTTCGCTTTGGTGGATTCCCTCTCAGCACTCTTCTTCACTTCTCTCCTCAGACCTTCTTCTTCTTCAACGTCCCAGAAGATTTCTTGGGTCCCTTCCTCGTTCTGGAATTGGTCCTGGTTCTCTGTCCTCTCACAGGCAGCCCTTTCTTGTGCCTTTGCCCCCTGTAGCATCCTATTTCAACGAGTCTCTTGATGCCATCCCTCACTTCCGCTCTGAGCGCACCTTCAACTTTGTAACCCGCCTCTATCGTCTTCCTCAGTGCACTCACCTCTGTATCACTCAAGTCTTTGACCTTCTTTGCAGGGTCGACTCCCGCCTTTTTCAGAATCTCAGTTGCAGAGGGTCGGCCTATCCCATGAATGTAACTTAACGCTATGTCCACCCGCTTCGCCTTAGCAAGGTCTATGCCTGCTATTCTTGCCATTCTATCCCTGCCTCTGTTTATGCTTCGGATTCCTGCATACTACCTTCACGACCCCTTTTCTTTTCACAACGAGACAGTGCTTGCAGATCTTCTTAACTGATGGTCTCACTTTCATTTCAGCCTCACTTAAATCTATATATTATCCTTCCACGAGTCAAGTCGTAAGGTGTAAGTTCTATCGTAACCCTATCTCCAGGAAGAATTTTAATGAAATGCATCCGCATTTTGCCTGACACATGACAGAGCACCTTGTGACCGTTGTCGAGTTCGATTCTGAACATGGCATTGGGCAGAGGTTCGACCACAGTACCCTCTACCTGTATCACATCCTTCTTTGCCATAATCGTTTAGAATATAAGAAAGCCCTAATGGTTTGTCAAGCTCTCTCTTCAGGACGTCGCCCAATCTCTTTAAGACCAATAGCCTTCCGAACTGAGCCGTATTCAGTAAGTCGGAAAGTTCCTTTTAAACATAGGATTCCACGCCCAGCAGACGGGGAATCCTTACTCCAGCTCTACGTATGAGTATCAGTAATCGGGTTACGATCGTGTAGGAGGATCGAAAATCCATTTCGGCTCACCCATAACCGCAATCGAACCACGCAAACCTCTGTGAAGTAGTGTTGCAGCAAAGACCCACTCCGCAAGCAGCTCAACCTGAATTGGTCAAAGTCTCACTCAAGACGTGATGCCCGTCACTGTATTAATCCTATCCAATCTCTCAACAAAAAAATGATCCGCCCAATCGCAAGCGCGATTCTAGCCATCACGGTGTATCCGAATGAAGCTCCAAACCCGACCATCACAAAGACAATTCCCACCTTTGATGCCGCGCCAAGCACTCCTTTATGTTCTCTAGAGAAGAAGAAGTAGATTATCGTGCAGACTACACCCACCAGCACGACCACAGCCCACAGTCCAGCCGCCCAATCGGAGAATGTCTCCTGAGTGAGAATGGTGCCCCGTATTTGCCGAAGCACACTCGCCTCCAATATTGTGGGAATAGACAGGCCCATGTAGTAACCTAAATAGAAAGCGATAGGAATGCGAACCAGCCAGCTCACTCTGCGGAAAAATCTGCTCAAATACAAAAGGCCAATGAACATCGGGATGAGTAGGAGAAAATTGGCGTCGTTCACCGGATTGAAAAGTCCTGGGCTGAGACCTTCTTCTCCAGCCTGTGCTGCCGCACTCCTCAGCGGATTGACGAGTACGGGAATAGCGACGTTGTGCCACATCAAGGAGATGAAGTATCCATTACTGACTCCTACAAAGGTATACTCGGCAACACGATAGAACGGGTTTTCTTTGTATAGGAAGGAGAAGATTGCCAAAGTCAGGAAAGCTGCAATCCACACCCAGGGATCGGGATTGACGTTCATGGGCGCCTCTTTCGCTTGGCAAAGTAGCCAATGTTCCCGAGAATCACGAAGGCCATGATCGCAATGTGAGCAGCTGCCTGGGAACTCATCCCCTCCATAGCCTTCCTTCGATCCTCAAGCCCCAGGTTCCGAGCAACCAGTTCCTCATACTCGGCTGCTCCCTTTATCCCCGCGAGCATTCCTGAGAATTGGCCGGTCTCTAGATAGGGGAAAAAATCGGCCACAGAGACCGCCGTGATACCAGCCCCGACCTTAATTCCAAACCGACTCTGAGCGTAGGCGACGTACCATACGGGTGGAGTGCCTCCTGAAATGGAGACCAAGAGATCCATATCACTGTAACTGTCTATCTCCTTCATCATAGCTAACGTGTCCGTCTCGTTTCCGTAGTAGTCTCGTGGAAACACTCCCCGTATACTCGTTCCCATTCCAAGAATAGGAATGACAGGAGGTGGCTGCCACCCGAGGAATACATAGTCACGCCCGTAGAGGATACTGTCAGCGGGAGAGGTGGCTCTCTCGTTGAATTCTCCCACCACAGTTCTGAGTGCGTCTTCTGCCAAACCGAGCCCCTGGACGTATAATGCGAGAATGAGCACATACTTGCGCCTGCTGAAAGCGTGTCGGAGCAGTGCAATGGTCATCGGATGAAGTTCTGGTTCAGTCTGAGGAGCGTAATCGACTGATATAGTCAAGGCTTTGTCTCTCGCGGGAATAGCTTCCACCGCATCGTAGAGTTTTTGGGTGGGCGGTGTCACCGGAGTGCGAAATCCAAATGGGAAGATGATGGGCAGGACGAGTACGAACCCTACCACAGCAAAGATAATGCGTCGATCGATGGTGAGAAAAACCTCAAGCCACTTCATCGCTCGCCTCCCAACCATTTTCGCTCCACACCAAGAATGATCTTCAGAGAGGTTGCAATAACTCCCAGTGCTACCCCTATCATAATTCCTCGTTTAGAAGCTGTATTCGGCACAGTGAGGATCCATTGTCCAATCTCAGAAAAGCGAAGACCAAGGAAGTCACCCAGAGGCACCATTCCCAACATGACTACAAATGCGGAAATAAGCAAGAGCGCAGCTGTGAGGGTATGCACACGAAACGCCCTGTAGGCAGCGGAACTCATGAAGAAAGCCAGCAAGGCAAACATCGTCCCACCAAGTGGGACAACGATATTGGCGTAAAGAGTCTGAATATCGAAGCGAAATCCACCAACAACCGTGGGAAGCCTGCCGGCTCCATCTATGCCGCCCCCGACGCCGATGATTGCCGTAATCACAAGGCTACCAAAGAGAATATAGCTGTAAGGCCAATGCTCGTTCTTTCTCCGAATCTTCTCAATGTTATGTCGAATGAGACTACCCAGTCCAAGAATCAGGGCAAACATGCTGATGATTCGAAGCAGTTTGTTGCGAATGATATCATCAGCTTGCTGTACTATCGGGTGAGGTACAAAGAAAGGAACAACGCCAAGCAAACCGGTGACCAGCACGATGCCCAAAGGAAATGTTCGTTTCATTGATCCTCCTTTCAGCTATCCTGGGTTGTCAGCCACTTGGCAAAAGACAACTGTCTATGTCCGCAAAGACTGGTGATGAACCGTAGGGTGAGAGAAATTCCCGGGCAGGACGGAGAGAAGAGAGCTTCTGAGACCTCTTTCATATGAGTTCTGTTGCCACTCTCTATCCAAACCAGCTTGTGACTGGCCACTTGGTCAGTAGCGCGAGAAGCGAACCCAAGAGGAGCAGCACGACTGCGATGATTTTCCCCACATCCTGCCCTTTAAGTGCACCAAGGAGCAGGGGTTCTCGTGAGAGATAAGCCGACGCAGCATAGAGTTCCTCACCTATCAGAGTGTAGTCACACGCTGTCACGAAGAACGGAAGCTGAGCGACCGCGTCGGTCCCGGCAATCTGCACCGCACCACTGATGCTGCCCGTTTCAGCAAGAATGAGGGACTCCGCTCTGAAATATCCCATAAGAAAGTTGGTTGCCGGTCTCTCCCGAATCATCACGCCATCTACGGCGGCGGCGAAGGCAAACTGGTTCTCAGTCACGAAATATACGCTATCAGGGTCAAATGCATCTGGACGGCCCACCTCGGTGTACGATTGCTTGACAATCTCTCGAGCAACGGTGTAGACGATGGGATCGATATTGGGCACAATCAGCGGAGTTCCATATTGGGCAGTCTTTTTCGCAACTTCCCCCAGAATATTGACAGCTGCGATGGTCGCCACATCATCGACTACAGAAGTTCCCGGTACGAACAGGATAGGACGCCCCATTTCCGTCGCCCTCCCCACTGCTTCGTCAACTGCGGCCAAGCCCGCAATCCTGCGGACAAACAACGGTTCACCCCTGCGGGCTCTGTGGATAAACCATATCACGCAAAAGCTGAAAACCACCACCCCGATGAGAACGTTGGCGTACCCCTTTATGAACCACTGTGGAGAACTGATCGCAACGTTCGACGCTTCTGATAGATGAGACTCACCCTCTTTCACTGCTGCAACTTTGTAGCGGTACTCCACACCATCGCGAGCTGCATCATCAGTGAAATTGGCCATCCCACGGCCAGCCATACCAATAAGCTCGAATTCTCCTCCAGGTTTAGCTCTCAGAATTTCGTAGTTCTCAAGTTGCTCATCGTCAGGCGAGAGGTTCCAACTCACATCGATACTGTGCCCGGGGTCATCAGGTGTATCCAGAGCAACCACATTGCTCGGAGGCCTGACTTGACCAATCAAGAAGAGTATGAGCAAAAGTGCCGGCACCAGTCCACCTCCTTTCCTCAAAAGAAGACTGGGAACGCTTCCAATACTCTTGGGTAATACATTCTATGGTCTCTCATCCACCGTTTCTCATCCAATCGAGGCTGACGTCTGAGAATCTCAGTAGCGACATTTCGACTCAGCATATCCTCTCCATTCCGTCTGATGTCAGGACCACATCCGCGAAGGCCTCCGCTACGCACGATTTCGTTCACAGGGTCCGGAGAAGCACCACCGTAGATGGTAAAATCGGTGAGCCTGAGGATAACGGAGCTATCTCCTCTTTCTCTTATTGTCTGTTAGACGTATGTGAGCCAATTGTACTTGTCTTTGCCTCGAGCGATATCAAAGAACTGCTCCTGAATCTCTTTGGTGACGGGGCCTCTCCTGCCGTTTCCTACAGGCATCTTATCTATGGCCCTGATCGGGGTAATTTCAGCCCCAGCACCTGTAAGAAATGCTTCATCGGCTACGTAAAGGAATTCTCGAGGTACGAATTGCTCTTTCACGCGACAACCTGAGTCGTGTGCAATTCTGATAACTGAATCCCTCGTTATACCGGGAAGGATTGAAGCTCCTATCTGAGGGGTGTATAGCACACCGTCTTTCACGAGGAAAAGGTTTTCAGCACTTCCTTCGCTCACGTAGCCGAACACATCCAGTGCTATGCCTTCGGCGTATCCATGTACCAGAGCTTCCATCTTCACCAAGGCCGAATTCATGTAGTTTGCTGAGGCTTTACCGATTGCGGGAAAAGTATTCGGAGCCATTCGATTCCAGGTTGAAACCATGACGTCGACACCTTGCTCCAAAGCTTGTTTCCCCAGGTACGTCCCGAAGACAAAGGCAGCGATGCACACATCCACGGGGCAATTGAGGGGGCTGACACCCAGTTCATAGTATCCTCTGTAGATGAGCGGTCTGATGTAACACTCCTCGAGTTCGTTTGCCTTGGCCGTCTCGACAATTGCTTGATTCAACTGATCCTTCGTGTAAGGGATCTCCATTCTATAGATCTTTGCAGAGTTGAAAAGCCTGTCCGTGTGCTCTTTCAGTCTGAAAATGGCCGATCCTTTCTTAGCCTTATAGCATCTCAATCCCTCAAAAGCTGCTGTGCCGTAGTGAAGTGCATGGCAGAGCACATGCACCTTGGCTTCATCCCATGGTACCAGAACACCATTCATCCATATAACTCTCGCCTCCTCAAATGGCATTATGCCTCCCCTTTCTTGCTCAAGAATAGCACGCTAGACTCTCCTTGTCAAGCCGGCTCGCGACCGGGGTATCGTCAACTTTCTCTTTGAGAAGACTATCGGCACAAATGAACCCGTGAGGCTGTCCAAAAAGGCGGCGAAAGTCCATGCGTGCACGGATATTTGCTCGTCCATACGGATCTGACGATCGGGTTGACCGTAGAGGCTGTATGGCAAATAGTTCACGGCAGCGCCGGCGCGAGTAGAGGTGTTGCAGCCGATCGTAGTATCTGTCACAGATCAGGTTGCAGATCGAATCGTCCTTTCAGCCCTCCTCCGCAAAAATCCGTCCTGCATGCCGGGCCGTTCCTGTGATGAGTTCCTGGACAAGCTCACGTCCCCTCTTCAGCGGTTGACTTATGAACTGATACAGGCTATACTAAGTCCGATGGAAGCCCTTTTGAACATAGTGTCTAAGCCATTTTCAGGTTTGGTTGCTCAGTTGTCGAAAGAGCGGCGAGTGGAGATCCATGGCTTTAGCGGGTCGGCCAAACAACTATTGGCTGGATACACTTTCCGTGCACTCGGAAGACCAGTTCTGTACATTGCTGACGGAGACGATGAAGGCTCGAAAGCGCGAGACGATTTGGCCATCATCCTCGGAGAGACAATATCCTATTTGCCGGCTTGGGGTATTGTGCCAAGTGGGCGCGATTCAGCGCCTACCAGTGGACAACGGGATTCCTATGAAAGCCCAGAGGTTGAAATCGTACGGCAGAGGATGGAGACCCTTTGGGGTCTGTCAACTCGCACGAGCACCGTCACTGTGGCTACAGCAGACGGGTTCACACAACTGGTCGTCCCCAAGAAGACGTTGAACAAAGCGACGATATCGCTCCATCTGGGTGCAAATGTGGATAGAGATCGACTCGCTGAAAGACTCCTTCTCCTGGGATTTGAGAGTGTGGACATGGTTGAGGATATAGGTCAATTCTCGGTCCGTGGGGGGATCATCGATGTTTTCCCTTTCGGATCGAAGAATCCTGTAAGGATTGAGTTGTTTGGCGATACGATTCAATCACTGCGGAGTTTTGACGTGCCAACCCAGCGTTCCAGGGGCTTGATCGACAGCACCACCATACTTCCCTACCGAGAGCTTTGTCTCACACCGGAGATATATCGGCGGGCTCTCAAGGTCGTTGAGGATCCCCTGGAAGAGGGATCGGAGAGGTATCTCAAAATCATTCACAAACGGCTCGCTAAGGTGATCGACTATTTGGCAGACGAGACTGTCGTGTTTCTCGATTCATCCCGTAAGATTCACATTTCTCACGACGTCATCATATTTGTGCCGGCACAGGACCTCCACATAAAACCTCATCCTGTTTATTCGGGCAATCTCAAGCTTTTCAAAGAAGACGTACGCAGATATCGCCAAATGGAGTACCACACGTTTCTTCTTGTGGACGGCGAAAAGCAGAGAGATCGATTCTCTGATATCATCTCAGGCGATCTCCCCGATCTCTCTATCCTCCCATTCTCCCTGCACGAAGGATTCGTCTATCCCGAAGTCAAGTTAGCCTGTTTTACTGACCACCAGATCTTTCAGAGGTCGAAACTGAGGCCCAGGAGGAAATTCTCCGGTGGAATTCCTATAGATGATATCTTAAGTTTGAAGAAAGGTGACATCTGCGTCCACGTCGACTACGGCGTGGGAAGATTCGATGGGATGAAAAGAATCACAGTGGATGGACTGGATACGGACTGCTTGGCTCTGAGCTACAGAGACGGCGATAGACTGTACGTGCCGACCCACCAGATGTACCGCGTCCAAAGATATATTGGGGGTTCCGGAGTCGCACCCCAACTGACCAAACTCGGATCTGGTTCTTGGGATCGAGTGAGGCGGAGAACAAGAAAGGCGGTAGAAGACCTGACCAAGGAACTCCTCCATATATACGCGGCAAGGCACGCTCAAATAGGGTATGCTTTCGCCAAAGATACGATATGGCAAAAAGAGCTCGAATCCTCATTTCTCTTTGACGAGACTCCTGACCAGCTCAAGGCAGTGGAAGCTATAAAGGACGATATGGAATCCCCGAAACCAATGGATCGGCTTGTGTGTGGAGAAGTAGGATACGGTAAGACTGAGGTCGCCATAAGAGGAGCTTTCAAGGCGGTCATGGACGGGAGACAAGTGGCCGTGTTGGTTCCTACCACAATTCTTGCTCAGCAGCACTACAACAGCTTCACTCAACGAATGAAAGACTTCCCCGTTGAAGTGGAGATGCTTTCCAGATTGCGAACGAGCAAGGAGAACAAGAGAACCATTGAGAGGCTCAAAGGCGGCACAATAGATGTCGTGATAGGCACCCACCGCCTACTTTCGGCAGATGTAGACTTCAGAAACTTGGGCCTTCTCATCATAGACGAGGAACAGAGGTTTGGAGTGAAGCATAAGGAGAAAATCAAGAAGCTGAGAAGGCTGGTGGACTGTATAACGATGAGCGCAACGCCCATACCCCGAACACTCTACATGTCGCTCATAAGCATCAGAGACATGACGACCATAGAAACGCCACCTCCAGACAGGCTCTCAGTTGTGACGGAAGTCTGTCGCTGGAATGATGAACTTATTGTCGAGGCGTGTTTACGGGAGGTGGAACGTGGAGGTCAGGTCTTCTTCGTCCATAACAGAGTTGAAACCATTTACTCAATGGCTGAGTACTTGAGAAAGCTGCTTCCTGAACTCCGGATTGAGATAGCCCATGGCAAGCTTCCTACCTCTCGTCTAGAGAAGATAATGATCGATTTCCTGGGGAAGAAATTCGATCTTCTGCTAACGACTGCAATCGTAGAATCCGGTGTTGACGTCCCCAATGCGAACACCATCATCGTGAACAGAGCCGACAGATTTGGGCTTGCGCAACTTCATCAACTGAGAGGAAGAGTGGGAAGATCTGACAGAAGGGCATACTGCTATTTCCTCACGCCACGAAGGAGGAAGATGACAGACGATGCTCAGCGCAGGCTGAGAGCGATAAGGACGTTCAGCGAATTGGGGAGTGGATTCCAGCTTGCCCTGAGAGACCTTGAAATAAGGGGGGCAGGGAATATCCTTGGGGCTGAGCAGCACGGACACATAAGTGCCGTCGGTTTCGAGCTCTACTCTAAACTGCTTCAGCAGGCAATTGCAGAAATGAAAGGAGAGAAAATTGCCGCTCCTCGTGAGCCAAAAATTTCACTGAATCTCGATCTCTTCATCCCTGAGGACTACGTTCCCCACGAGGAACAGAGGATCGCAATCTACAAGAAGCTTGGAGACGCAAAGGATGAGAGGGCTCTTGAGGAGGTAAGAGCAGAGATGGAAGACAGATTTGGATCGATTCCATCTAACGTAGAGAATCTGCTCGATGCTGTGAGGATCAAGCTTGCAGCAGTCAAAGCGGGAGTCGAATGCGTCCTCTTGAGAAATGGTATAGCTACGATCGAGTTCCGGAAAGGACGACATCTTCCAAAAGATGTACTCAAGAAAGTTGTTGAGTATCCGGTGGAGTTTGTACAAGAGGAGAGGCTTGGAATAAGACTGAAGACTCCAGGAGAAAGACTGGGCATACTGACAGAGTTCCTCCTCATGGTGGGAAGGAAAACTCCATCAGCACCTCAACACCGGAATTCATAGAGCCGGAGAGCGCTCCTCCAACCTGGGCGGCGTATTAGTAGAATTTGGAAGAAATCACTCAACGAAGAAATACGAATTCATCTCCGCGATCTCTCAACCTGCCTTGAGTCATCCAGCTGCTTGAGAATTCTGCTCGACTCATCCCACAGCCGCAGCGTGAAAAGTCTCATTCTATACCAGAGGGAAGCAGTCTCCCCTTTATGAGGCGCCTTGGCCCATGCATATCTCTTGTAGATTTCCCAGAATTCCGCCTCGCAGCTATCCTCTTTTCCCTCAACTATGTCGAGTATGTACTTGCAGTCATCCAGAAGTTCCTGCAGTCTCTCCTTCTCCTTTCTGTTCGCTCTCTTCATCAGCTGCTGAGCCTCGTGAGTCAAGTCTCTATATCTTCTCTTCACGGATCTTCGCAAACGAGAGATGTATGCATTCTTTTGAGCATCTGTTGCATTATTTCGATTGTTTGCCACCGCTCCCTCCTTTTGTGCCACGAACTCTATTCCGAGTCTTTTTGCTATGCTCGCGAGCGCCTCAGCCAATGCTCTCCCCTCTTCTGTATCCGGAAACTCGATGTCCAGGTCCCCCCCCGCGAGTAACTCCTCTACGAGATGGGCCTGTTCACCCTCTTCCTTCTTGAACAGGTTTGTGGCCATTCCTTTTACACTCACCTGTCCCTTCAGACTTTCTGCATGGATGTAGCAGGCTCTACGCCTGACTGGCCTGACACTTCTCCAGACCGTGGATTTGACGAGTTTTACACCAAGATCGCCAAGCAGGGTAACGATCTGACTGTAAGAGAGCCCCATTGAATAGAGAAGCACATTGAGTGCCTTCACTGTGACGGTCTGAATGCTTCTGCTCACTCCCGGCGCATAGTGTCTGAAGGTTCTCCCGCACCTCTCGCACCTTCTCCTCACCACAGAGACGAAAGAGAGGTTGGGATGTTTCACCCTCTTTATGATTTTCTCGTACGTCCGTGTGTGAGTAGATCGGCAGTACGGACAATGTGGCCTGCCGAGCGGCTCGCTGCCAGTCTCTGGAAGTTTTAGGGTTATCCACATCTCATCCTCCTTGTTTCACTGTCGGTGCGTGCAACAACTATTCCTGAGAACGCGGCTCGAAAGGAACGCGAAGACGCAGTCTATTTTCAGCGCAACGCGAAGAGTCCTGTCAGGCACGTCCGGAGGGCGACATGAGTCTCTTTCATTTTGCGGATTCTTTCGCAACTTCAAGAGAGAGGGTTGACAGATCGGTGGAGAAATGCTAACCTTTCCCGATTTTCTGATACGTATGGTATACCACTACCTTCTCAATGTGCTCAAAGAAAAGAAAAAGGGATTCTTCTTCCTATTAGACCCGGACAGGGTGACACCTCAGAATGTGAGGACAATCGTTGAAGGAATCAACCGAAATGAGGTAGACGCAATACTCTTGGGAACGAGTGTGCTCTTCAATTTCGATCTCGACAGAGTCGCGAAGGAAATAAAGAGACATTCAAAGGTGCCTGTCATCCTCTTTCCTGGGAGCGCCTACCAACTGTCTCCGGATATTGATGCAGTTTTCTTTCTCTCACTCATATCTGGCAGGAATCCTGAGCTTCTCATAGGCGAGCATGTGCGCGCAGCGCCTCTCATACGAAAACATGGGATAGAACCCATACCCGTTGGGTACATGCTCATAGAATCGAGCAACCTCACATCTGCGAGATTCATGAGTAATTCACTTCCCATACCCAGGGATAAACCCGATATCGCGAAGGCACATGCGCTTGCAGGCGAGTACCTTGGCATGAAACTCATATACGTTGATGCGGGAAGCGGCGCAGATATGAGCGTGTCTGATGAGATGATTGCTGCGATAAAAAGCATCACGACAATTCCTCTCGTTGTGGGCGGGGGCATCAGGACTCCTGAGGAGGTGAAGAAGAAAGCAGAGGCTGGTGCCGACTTCGTAGTCGTCGGGAACGCCTTTGAAAACGATATATCTCGTCTTCAGGATTTCTGCGGGGCATTGGGGCGGATAGGATGAAGGGTGCAGTACTCGCAGGGGGGTTGGGGAAGAGACTACATCCACTGACAAAGGTCACAAACAAGCATCTACTGCCCATCTGCTGTAAACCCATGATATATTACCCAATCGAGACCCTTGTAGAAGCAGGGATTTACGACATAATGATTGTCACAGGTGGTGAAAGTGCAGGTGATTTTCTGAAGTTGTTGGGCAACGGAAAGGAATTTGGCCTGAGACACTTAGACTACACCTACCAGGACGGAGAGAGAGGAATCGCTGATGCGGTGAGGCTCTGTGAACACTTCGCCGAAGGTGACAAACTGGTCGTCATTCTGGGGGATAACATCTTGGAGGAGTCTATCAGACCGTACGTAGAGGAGTTTGCCGGCCAGAAGAAAGGAGCGAAAATCCTTCTCAAAGAGGTGCCTGACGCTCACAGGTTCGGGGTGGCGGAGATCAAAGACGGAAAGGTGCTGAAAATCGAGGAGAAGCCAACTCATCCAAAAACGAACCTTGCGCAGACAGGAGTGTATATGTACGACAACGCGGTTTTCGACATTATTCGAGATATCAAGCCCTCACCAAGGGACGAGCTGGAGATAACCGATGTGAACAACATCTACATTGAACGCGCAGAAATGACGTTCAACATCCTGCAGGGATGGTGGACGGATGCAGGAACATTCCAGTCTCTTCTGAAAGCAAATCTACTTGTGGCGAGCAAAATGGGGCTCAACCCTGGATAGTCCTCGCAACAATCTCATCCTGAAGGTTCTTAGGTACTACTTCATATTGACAGAACTCCATAGTGAACGTAGCTCTGCCTTGAGATAGAGATCGCAGCTGCGTTGCATACCCGAAGAGCTGTCTTAGCGGAGCAACTGCATCGACGACCTGGAGTTCCTTTCTCAAGGTGATGCCTATTATTTTACCCCGTCTTGAATTCAAGTTACCTATGATGTCTCCTACGAATGCTTCAGGAGTTACTACTTCAAGGGACATCATCGGCTCCAGGAGTACTGGTGCGGCCTGGCGCGCGGCCGTCTGGAAAGCGATGGAACTGGCTGCCTTGAAGGCAAGAGGAGTATATGCAGAAGAATCGAGGACAGCCTCGCGCAGGATGACCTTAGCGCCTCCTACAGGGTAGCCGGCAAGAACCCCATTTTCCATGTTCTCCTTCACACCTTGGACAATCGACTCAACGAATTCATCGGGCAAAGGAATGAGAGTTGCCCGATTTTCGAACTCGAACTCTGTCGGTTGACGAAGTGGTATCAGCTCCAGTTTGACCTCGCCGGCGTGCACCTTTCCTCCGATCTCTTTCTTGAATCTCCCCCAGGCAGTGGCGGGTTTCGTAATTGTCTCCCTGTAGGCGACCTGAGGCTTTCCCACGTTTGCCCTCACTGAGAACTCTCTCATCATTCGGTCTACCAGAACTTCCAGGTGAAGCTCGCCCATCCCGGACATTATCGTCTGCCCGGTTTCTTCGTTAAGCTTGACTCTGAAGGTAGGGTCTTCCTCAGAGAGTCTCTCCAGTGCATAACCGAGCCTCTTCTCGTCTTCCTTGGACTTCGGCTCTACTGCCACGAAGACGACCGGCTCCGAGAAAAACATACTACTGTAGACAATTGGATGCTGCTCATCACAAAGGGTATGGCCCGTTTTGCTCTCTTTCAATCCAACTACCGCTCCTATATCCCCTGCCCTTATGCAATCGATCTCCTCTCTCTTATTGGCGTGCATTCTCAGTATCTTCATGATCCTTTCTCTCTTCTTGATGACCGGATTGTACGCGACTTTGCCAGAGCGTATTCTGCCGGAATAGACTCTCACGAAGGATAGTTTGTCGACGAATGGATCGCTCGTAAGCTTGAACACCAGGCCAGAGAACGGTGCATCCTCGCCCTGAACCCTCTCTTCAGTTTCGTTTGTGTTTGGGTTCTTCCCTTTGATCGGCGGCAGATCGAGAGGAGAAGGAAGAAAATCGATGACTGCATCCAGCAACGGCTGGACTCCCTTATTTTTCAGCGCTGAGCCAAACAGAATCGGACAAATCTTTCCTGCCAGAGTAGCCTCTCTGATCGCCTCTCTTAGGCTTCTTTCGGAGGGAGACGTCTCGTGGACGAAGTGGTCCATCATTTTCTCGTTCACATTGGCAAGCATCTCTATCAGCTGAATTCTCATTGCCTCTGCTTCGTCAACGAACTTAGAAGGAATTCCCCTCACTTCATACCGGGCGCCCAGCGTCTCTTCGAACCAGACTATTGCCTTCTGAGAGATGAGGTCTACTACACCCTTGAAATCCTCCTCCACTCCCAGCGGAAGCTGGAGAACGCAGGGTTCAATGTGCAGTCTCTCTTTCATCTGATCAAGAGTCATTCGATAATCTGCGCCGATCCTGTCCAGTTTATTGATGAATGCTACTCTCGGCACGTGGTATCTATCAGCTTGTCTCCAAACAGTCTCTGACTGTGGTTCCACGCCACCCACAGCGCAGAAAATCACCACAACTCCGTCCAATATTCGGAGTGATCGCTCGACTTCAACGTTGAAATCTACGTGCCCGGGGGTGTCTATCAGGTTAATCCTGTTTTCTCTCCAGAACAGAGTCGTGGCAGCAGAGGTTATCGTGATGCCCCGCTCTCTCTCCTGCTCCATCCAGTCCATAGTTGCAGAACCTTCATCCACCTCTCCCATTCTGTGAATCCTTCCGGCGTAGAAGAGGATTCTTTCCGTCGTCGTCGTCTTGCCTGCGTCTATGTGGGCAACCAGCCCGATGTTTCTCAGTTTCGACAAATCCTCCATATCCTTAGAATATAAGAATTTCCGGCGGGAAGTCAAGCAAGGCCGTGAGGTTGACACTCGACGTCATTTATCCTATTCTCGATTCGATGGGGAGACAGATCACATTCATGGTAGTACCCCACGACGGCCGGAAGATGTTCACCAAAAAGATTTCATATTCAGTGCTCTCGCTCATTCTCGTCCTGCTCACAGGATTAGTTGCTGTCATTTGCCTTTTCATCTTCCAGATGGGAAGCCTCTACACGAAAGCCCTTAGAGTAGATGCACTTGAAAGAAGAAACCGGAAGCTCGAAGAAGACCATGCCAAATTTGCGGAGGTGGAACGGAAGTTGGCTGAGATGGAAAAGATGGGGGAGCACTTGAAAGTTATGCTCGGCGTGGAAAAGACACCACCCCCATTGGATGTCTCCGAACTCGCAGAGTTCAGATCAGGTCTTGAATCGAAGTCTGGCGAGTTCGAGTTTCCCGAGAGCGACTATCCTTTCACAGAGGATATGGCTGCTTTTCTTGAGACTCAACAGAAGGAAGAGAGGACGACTCCAAGCGGACTGCCGCTTGAGGGATGGATTTCAAGGAGGTTTTCTCCCGATCATCCTGCAGTGGACATCGCCGCCCCGCTACTCACACCAATCATGGCAACAGCCGATGGGGTCTGCACGTTTTCCGGGTGGCATGAGAGGTGGGGCAATTACGTGGAGATAAGCCACAGTGACGATATCAAGACCCTGTATGCGCATAACAGCAGAAATCGGGTCGCGAAGGGAGATAGGGTAAGTAAAGGTGATATCGTCGCATTCTTGGGGTCGACTGGCAGGAGCACCGGTCCCCACCTTCATTACGAGGTGACAGTAGGCGAAGAACGGGTGGACCCACTCAGTTTCTCCATCAAATAGAATGCCTTGACTTTTTTGCTTTCAGAAGCTATTATCTGAACGATGAGAGTAAGTCATAGATGGCTTCTGGACTACGTCGATATACCGATGGCGCCTTCGGAATTGGCATCCGAACTGGAACGGGTGGGGATAGAGACAGAAGAGATAGAGTGTGTTGGGCAGGGAATAGACTCAGTCGTCGTCGGTCAGATTCTCTCCCACACTCCTCATCCACACGCCCCCAATTTGCAGATCGCCAAAGTTTCGGTAGGAACGGAACCCTTGACTATAGTGTGCGGTGCGCCAAATGTGAAGATGAAGTCGAAGGTTGCTGTAGCCCTCCCCGGAACTGTGCTGCCGGATGGCACCAGAGTTGCTGCTTCAGAAATAAGGAGAATCCCTTCTCAAGGTATGCTCATTTCAGAAAGAGAACTCGGCATATCAGATGACCACTCAGGAATAATCATCTTACCTGATTCACTCACGCTCGGCAGCAAAGTAGCTCCTTACTACGAACTGGACGACTACGTGTATGAATTCGAGATAACTCCTAATCGCCCTGATCTTCTCTGCATAGTCGGCATTGCGAGAGAGATCTCCACAATCACTGGTGCGAAACTGAAGCTCCCCAGGATCACGATTGCTGAGTCCGACGAAGAAACGAGAGCTTCCGTACACCTCGATGTGAGAGATTCTGAAGGATGTCCCCGATATATGGCAAGGGTAGTCAGACGGGTCAAAGTAGGCAAGTCTCCCCGTTGGCTCGCGATAAGACTGGGCAAATGCGGATTGAAAGAGATAAACAATGTAGTTGATGCGACCAATTACGTCCTTTTCGAGCTGGGCCATCCACTCCACTCCTTCGATCTCAAATGTGTGGATAACGGAAACATTGTCGTGCGCAGAGCAGCAAAAGGCGAGCGAATCATCACGCTTGACGGTGATGAAAAGATCTTCGATGACAGAGTTTTGCTCATCGCTGATACCAAGAAGCCTCTCGCCATAGCGGGAATCGTTGGAGGAACTGCAAGTGGCGTCACTCCCTCAACGAACGACGTCCTCCTGGAGAGTGCCTTCTTCAATCCAGCTCTCATAAGAACGACCTCAAGACTCCTTGGAATCGAGACTGAGGCATCCATCCGCTTCGAGAAGAAAGCAGACATATCAATTCTTCCACAGGCCCTTGACAGAGCTTCTCAGCTGATTGCCCAAATCGCAGGAGGAACGATAAGTAGAGGTAGTCTCGATTTCTACCCGAAACCGGAGCCCAGGCCACAGATAACTCTCAATTACGAGAGGGTAAATAGACTGCTGGGACTCAACCTCAGCAAGAGGGAGATTCACTCCAGCCTGCGGCGTCTCCATATCAAGGCTGACAAGAACCGTACCTTGCACGTCCCCTCATTCAGACGAGACCTCAAAGAAGAGGTCGACCTAATAGAAGAAGTTGCCAGAATATACGGTTACGAACGGATTCCTTCCACTCGTCAATGGCAAGGAAGTTTTGTCGGCGCAAGGAACGCACGGAGCGAACGCGTCAACCAGCTCAAGCAGAGGTTAGCAGGACTGGGATTCACTGAGGTGTATGCACTCAGTTTCGTCGACCTTCAGCAGACTCGAACAAAAGGATTCGCGAATGGAGTGGAACTCCTGGGGTTGCGTAATCCCCTCTCGGAAAGATGGGATGGGCTAAGGAGCAGTCTGCTTCCGTCGCTGGGAAGACTTGCAGAAGCAAATATGAAGAAGGGACGAGAATGGATAAAGATGTTCGAGATAGGCAAGGTTTTTGAAGGCACAGCTGAAGATTTCAAAGAGGAGGAGCACCTCGCGCTGCTGTCGAGTGGGGAAAGATTCTCTTGGGTTGAGAAAGAAGAGAAGGCGGATTTCTACAGTCTGAAGGGTGATGTCGAGTCATTCCTTGATTCAACAGATGTGGAGGACGTCGCGTTCGCTTCAACCGCGTACCCCTTTCTTCACCCTGGAAGGGCGGCTGAGATTCTCCTGGGCGATGAGAGACTGGGCATCATGGGAGAGTTGATTCTCGCTCAGCGAACTGTGCGAAGGGTATATGTGGCAGAGTTCAATCTCGAGATCCTCCTCAACCGGATGATGAGAAGGAAATTCCACGAGTCCGTCCGCAGATTTCCAGTCGTAGACAGAGACATCGCTTTGCTGGCAGCAGATCAATTACCTTTCCGAGACATCTTTACCGTCATAAGACGCGAGGGAGGCAAATATCTCGAAAGTGTGGAGCTGTTTGACCTTTACGTAGGAGATGGAATCCCTAAAGGCAGCAAGAGTCTCACTTACAGGTTGCGGTTCAGAGCGAAGGACAGGACTCTGAGGGACGAAGAAGTGGACGGGGTAATAGACAGAATACTCTCATCCCTTCGTGAGGAATTGAATGTGAATTTGAGGGGAGGTTAGATTGGAGCTACCGGAGTTTGAAGTACTGGAGAAGAGAATCAGTAAGGTTTGCCAGTTAGTAAGTGGTTTGAAGAAAGAGAACAAAGAACTCTCTGAGAAGATGAGCACTCTTGCGAAGAAGAACGAAGAACTCAAAAGACTCAAGGAGGAAGTAAAGAATAGGGTAGAAAGCATCATAGGAAAGCTAGAACTTCTGGAATAATCAGTGCGAGAGTGGGGACCTTTCATGAAAGGCCAAAACATAGTCAGCATAAACATACTTGGCAGCGAATACAAGATCAAGGGAGACAGCGATCCAGAGCATATAAGGAATGTTGCCTCTTTTGTCGATCTCAAGATGAGGGAGTTGGAGGACAAGGGTGTTTCACCCAAGAACATTGCTATCCTTGCTGCTCTTAACATCGCGGATGAGTATCTCAGGTATCAAGGGTCGATTAAAGGCAAGGTCGAACGCCTCCACTCTCTCCTGGAGAAGAAATTAGAGGACACTTGACAAGTCTTGTACCATCGTGTAAACTAAGAAAAGTTCCCTGCCGTGTTCGTGATGGCTTAGATCACTTGAGCCAACACTAATGATCGGGGAGCTGGACTCCGGTTGCTTTTTGCATGCCCACTTGCTGGGACGCAAAGAGTGTCCGGGAGGTTCCCACTTTGCGTCCGGGTTCGAAGTCGATGCGAGCCACACGGCACTGCGGCGGGGACTTCTATTTTATGGACTTATTTAGAGAAACCAAGAGAATCCCACTGGCAAACAGGATGACCCCACGGAACTTCGACGATTTCTTCGGGCAGGAACATCTGCTTGGAAGTGGCAAGCTCTTGAGAAGGCTCATAGAAACTGATCGAGTCTCTTCGTTGGTCCTATACGGACCTCCTGGTTGTGGCAAGAGCTCGATCGCGCAGATAATAGCGAATCTGACGAAATCAGAATTCAGACGATTAAACGCACCGACCGCTGGGGTCTCAGAATTGAGAAAAGTGATTGAGCACGCCAAGAGAACCCATAGGGTCATCCTCTTCGTAGATGAGATCTACTACTGGAGCAAGTCTCAACAATCGTGCCTTCTGACCAGTGTGGAAGAAGGTACCGTTACGCTGATCGGAGCCACGCACTACAACCCGTTCTTCTCCATAATACCTGCTCTTCTCTCTCGGTCCCACATATTCGAGCTGAAACCGCTCGGCGATCTGGAAATACAGAAGATACTGGAGGCAGCATTAGCCGATCGTGAGCGAGGACTTGGAAACCTGGAAATCAGGCTCACGAATGAAGCTCTCGACTACCTTAGCACGTACGCTTCAGGTGATGCACGAAGAGCCCTAAACGGCCTGGAAGTAGGTGTATTATCGGCAAAACCTGATGGGAAGGGAATAATAGTATACGATCTGGAGTTAGCTCAAGAGAGTATTCAGAAACAAGCAGTATATTACGGCAAAGACGAGCACTACGATACCGCATCCGCTTTCATCAAGAGTATGCGAGGGTCAGATCCTGATGCGGCAGTTTACTGGTTAGCAAAGATGATCTATGCTGGTGAAGATCCCCGGTTCATAGCTAGACGAATTGTGATATGTGCTGCGGAGGACGTGGGAAATGCGGATCCACAGGCCCTTGTCATCGCGAACGCAGCCCTCGGCACCGTCGAATCGATAGGGCTCCCTGAAGCCAGAATACCTCTTGCTCAAGCAGCTCTCTATGTGGCTGCGGCTCCCAAGAGCAATGCATGTTATGAAGCCATATCGAAAGCGATGGAGGATGTAGAAAAAGAGCGAGAACAGGAAATCCCGTCCCATCTGAAGGAATCACATTACCCGGGCGCGAAGAGGCTGAAGCGAGGTGATGACTACCTGTACCCACATGACTATCCTGAAGGATACGTGGCTCAACGATATCTCTCCAACAAGAAGCAATATTATCGACCATCCTCTCACGGATTCGAGCAAGTTGTGCGGGAGAGGATGCATAAACTGAAGGGAAAGGGGTGATTGAGATGACTATCGTGGCGATTGCAGTGGCAGTTGCGGGCTTCTTTCTTGGAATTCTAGTCGCCATGAAATTCGGCGAGAACAGGCTGTTGCGTGCCAAGAGTATGGCTGAACAGCTTCTAAAGGATGCGGACCTCGAGGTTCAACGGAGAAAGAGGGAAATCGAGCTGGAGGCGAAGGACAAATTCCTCCAGGCCAAATTGAAATTTGAGAGAGAAACAGAAACCACCAAGAGAGAGCTTGAAAGATATCAAAGAAAGACACGGGAAAAGGAGAAGAACATAGACCGCAAGGCAGAACTCCTATCGAGGCGGGAAAATGAGGTCTCGCGGGTAGAAAAGGAGAATACGCAGAAGGAGAAATCCCTTTCTGCTAAGGAGGAAAGGTTGCACCAACTTCTCACTGAAGAGAATATAAAATTGGAGAGAATCTCACGGATGACCACAGAAGAGGCCAAACGGCAACTGATGGCGAACCTGGAATCTGAAGTGAGACACGAGGCCGCCCAAATGATCAAAGACATACGAGATAAGGCAAAGGAACAGGCTAAGAGAGAAGCGAGAGAAATCATAGTCGCATCAATTCAGAGGTGTGCAGTCGAACACGTAGGTGAATCTACCGTGATTCTTGTCAGTCTTCCTAACGATGAGATGAAAGGAAGAATCATAGGTAGAGAGGGGAGGAATATACGCGCTTTTGAGACCGCTACAGGAGTCGAGGTGACGGTTGACGACACCCCCGGTGCAGTCACACTCTCTTCGTTCGACCCAGTAAGAAGGGAAGTTGCGAAGGTTGCACTTCAGAAGCTCATGGAAGATGGAAGAATCCAGCCGGCAAGAATTGAGGAAGTGGTGAAAAAGGCGGAAGAAGAACTCGAGGAGACCATAAAGACAGTAGGAGAGGAAACGGTTCTCGACGTGGGACTGCCTGGGATACATCCGGAGCTCATGAAACTTATTGGAAAGATGAACTATCGAACGTCATACGGTCAGAACGTCCTCCAACATTCGAAAGAAGTCGCCCACATAGCAGGGCTTATGGCTGGGCAACTCGATCTTGACGTGGCTCTTGCGAAGAGATGCGGGCTCCTGCACGACATAGGGAAGGTGCTAGATCAGTCGTACGAAGGAACGCATGCGAAGATAGGCGCTGAGATATGTGAAAAATACGGAGAGTCTCGGGAAGTCCTGAACGCCGTGGCGTCCCATCACGAGGAGGTGGAGGCAACTTCCTTGTACGCCGTTTTGGTCCAGGCAGCAGATGCAATATCCGGTTCGAGACCTGGGGCAAGAAGAGAGACTCTGGAGGCCTACATCAAGAGGCTTGAGAAACTCGAGAACATCGCTACTTCTTTCACAGGAATAGAGAGGGCCTTCGCAATCCAGGCTGGCAGAGAGATAAGAATACTGGTCGAACCCACAAAGGTCGACGATCTTCGGGCAACAGAGTTGGCATCTGAGATAGCCCAGAGAATTGAGGGTGAACTCAAGTATCCAGGCCAGATAAAAGTCACAGTCATCAGGGAGACGCGAGCAGTCAATTATGCGAAGTGAGATTCACCTGTTGCTCATAGCCGACATCGTAGGAAAACCGGGAAGAAAGGCGGTGGAGAAGATTCTTCCCAGGCTGAAGGCTGCGCACTCTCTGGACTTCATAATCGCCAATGGGGAGAATGCTGCGGGTGGATACGGGATCACTCAGAAGGTCGCTCGGGAACTCTTCGAACTCGGAATAGACTGCATAACATCTGGCAATCATGTGTGGGAACAGAAGGATATCATCCCGCTCCTCAACTCCGAACCACGGATACTGAGACCACTCAACTATCCAGAGGGAGTACCAGGCCGCGGTTCAGGGATATTTCAATGTGGAGAATTCAAGATAGGAGTAGTGAATCTCGAAGGAAGACTTTTCATGAGGACTATTGACTGTCCTTTCACCGCCGGTCGCAATGAGGCGAAACGAATGAGTCAGGATGCATCCATAATCGTAGTCGATTTCCACGCAGAGGCTACATCTGAGAAGAAGGCGTTTGGATGGTCTTTGGACGGCAAAGTCACAGCCGTACTCGGTACTCACACACATGTGCAGACGGCGGATGAGATGATTCTTCCTGGTGGCACCGCGTACATCACTGATTGTGGAATGACCGGAGCTTTCGATTCCGTAATAGGAGTGAAAAAGAAGAAGGCCATTGAGCGATTCTCGACTCAGATTCCAGGCCGACTGGATGTGGCAAAGAACGATGTGAGACTGAACGCGGTGTTGGTAAAAGCGGATACTTCCGGCAGAGCTCTCTCAATTCTCAGGATGGAAGAGAGGCTGGAAGAGTGAGTAGTCGGTGATGTGACTGGGTGACAGAGCAGTCCTGGAGGAGAAATGGGGGCAAAGATAATAGATGGCAAGGCGATCTCTCAGCAGATTCGAAGTGAACTCAAATGCGAGGTGGAAGAGCTGATTAAGCATGGAGTGAAGCCAGGACTTGGCGTGATCCTGGCAGGAGACAATCCAGCATCACAAATCTACGTGCGAAATAAGGAGAGAGCGTGCGAAAAGATCGGTATATACACCCTCACAAAAAGGTTGCCTGCAGAGATCTCAGAGGGGGACCTTCTTTCAGAGATCGAACAGTGGAACCGAGACTCCTCAATTCACGGGATACTGGTCCAGTTGCCTCTGCCCAAACACATCGATGAACACCGCGTCATCGAAAGCGTAGCTCCGGAAAAAGATGTCGATGGATTCCATCCCTACAGCGTTGGAAAGATGGTTCTCGGGACTCCCCGATTTCTTCCTTGCACTCCGGCAGGCATCCAGGAGTTGCTTCTCAGAAGCGAAGTGCCAACAGACGGGAAACACGTCGTAATCGTAGGACGAAGTAATATCGTGGGAAAGCCTCTCTGTAACATACTTCTGCAAAAGGCAAAGGGCGCAAATGCCACTGTCACAGTTTGTCACACGGGTACACCTGATATCTCTCATTTCACGCGGCAGGCGGACATTCTTATAGTGGCTGCTGGAAGACCTGAGGTCGTGAAAGGAGATATGATAAAGGAAAACGCTGTGGTGGTTGACGTCGGCGTCAACAGGGTAGACGATGCCACTCAAGAGAGGGGTTACAGAATCGTTGGTGATGTAGAATTCGAGTCAGCCCGTCAGGTTGCACGTGCAATCACCCCCGTTCCTGGAGGAGTGGGCCCCATGACGATAGCGATGTTGCTTCGAAATACGGTCATGGCCTGCAGATTTCAATCGAACCACCCATGAGTAGGCCCTTGCCTGAGGTTTCTTACTCCCCATCCTGAAGTCTCCCTTGGGTTCTTCTTCTTTTCTTCTCCCATATAGAGACAATCCCCACCATATCGGTCTGGACAGGGAGTTTCTTCACCTCTCAGAAAATCGGGATTCCCGTGATGAGTTTGAAGATCGCCAGGACCACGGGCACGACCAACCGGAAGGCAAAGAGAATGAAGACCAAGAGCACTATCATACCGTAGCGTTCTAGAGCATCTCTGACATGGTCCAGTGACCCTGGCAATATCGCGAAGAGCAACTTGGATCCGTCAAGAGGCGGTATAGGAAGCGAATTGAAAACCGCCAGGAGAACGTTTGCGTACACAATAAAGGAGAGAAGACCGGTAAAATCGGTGGATGGCAGATATCGGACCAGAAGCCCGAAAATTACTGCGACTGAGATGTTCGCGCCCGGGCCGGCCAGAGCGACCTTTACCGGGTCCCATGTCCAATCTCTGAAATTGCCAGGGTTGAACGGAACTGGTTTCGCATATGCGAAGAGAAAACTCCCGCCTGAAAGAAAAAACATGATGATGGGCAACATGAGGGTTCCAAATAAATCGACGTGAGCGATGGGGTTCAACGTAAGTCTTCCAGCGTGTTTTGCGGTCGGATCACCCAAATAATTGGCCATCCAGGCGTGGCAATACTCATGAACCACCGCTGATAAGCCAAAAATGATGAGCCAGAAGATTAGCTCTGCAATAATCATATACCCTGGTGCTCCAATTCTGTCTCAATTCCCAACACACGTGTCCTCAAAAGAATCTCTCAGAACAGGCAATCTCAACCCACCATTTTTACGAACTCCCTCTCAGTTGTCAACCGAGCGAGACCTCCCCTCGTGATGACCGATACGAATCGGGCGGTGTAGTGCTCCCATCTTCCCCTTCCATACCTCTATTCGTAGCTGCTTTCTCTTGCGCCACTGATTTGACTTTTGTGAGAAACGGTTATCGGCAGCTGAGTAAGAAAGGTACACGAAGCAGATCAGGCGGGTAACGCCTCTCAGCGAATGAGGACACGCAGTTGGGGATGCTCTGACGCCATGACGAAAATAGGCTCCCTTATTGGAAGTAGACGACTCCGCGCACCACATCCCCATCAGCGATCCGCACAAAGAATTCCGCTCCACAGTGTCCACAACGCTTGACAGCACGGGAGGAATGTTCTATCTTGAGTTACGGCATGTCTCTGTATTCTGAGCAGGATGGAATGGCGGTTACCTCAGTGCAGGAACTTGTGATCACAGTAGTCGAACGCAACACTTATTGTACGGCCCGTAGCATGTATCACTTCGGAAGAAAGAGGTAGGAATGAAAAGGAATCTTACAAGGGCATCCCTCCTGGGGATGGTAATATCCCTTTCGCTAGCCAATTTCTGTGGGCGGGCGTGCTGCGAAAGGCTCTCGGCATTTACCCCTGAAACCCTCTGGACTCGAACATATGGGGGAACAAGCGCCGATTATGGCGTATCGATGCAACGGACCCTCGATGCTGGATACATCATTGCAGGGTATACCAGTTCATCTGGTGCTGGCGCTTGGGATGTCTATTTGATAAAGACGGATGCGGATGGTGACATCCTCTGGACGAAGACCTATGGAGGGTCAGCTGATGATAGGGGCTATTCAGTACAGCAAACCGTCGACGAGGGATATATCATTGCAGGATATACGAGTTCTCTTGGTGCAGGTGATTACGATGTCTATTTGATAAAGACGGATGCGGATGGTGACATCCTCTGGACGAAGACCTATGGAGGGACAGCTGATGATAGGGGCTATTCAGTGCGGCAGACCCTTGATGCCGGATACATCCTCACTGGGTATACCAGTTCGTCTGGTGCAGGTTCCTGGGATGTCTATCTCATAAAGACGAATACGAATGGCGACATCCTCTGGACGATGACATATGGAGGAGAAGACGCCGATTTTGGCCAATCAGTTGAGCAGACAGTCGATGGAGGATACGTTGTTGCAGGATACACGTATTCGTTTGGCGCAGGGGCCTGGGATGTGTACCTTGTGAAGACAGATGCAAGTGGAATCCCCATCTGGACGAAAACCTTGGGCGGTGCGGACTGGGACATAGGTCTTTCAGTGAAACAGACTTCCGATGGTGGATACATCGTTACGGGATATACTGGTTCATTCGGTGCGGGTCATAACGACGTGTATCTCGTCAGAACAGCGGCAGACGGCACTACTCTCTGGACGAGGACGTATGGAGGAATGTGGTGGGACGTGGGCGTATCCGTGCAGCAGACGTCTGATGGTGGCTATATCGTTGCAGGATATACGTATTCGTTTGGCGCAGGTCTTGACGATGTCTACCTCATTAAAACGGAACCGGATGGTGACACGCTCTGGACCCGCACATATGGAGGGGCAGACTACGACAGAGGTAGTGCAGTCAGACAGACCTCAGATGGCGCATACGTCGTGGCAGGATGCACACGTTCTTTCGGTGCAGGTGATTACGATGTCTATCTTCTCAGGATAATACCAGGTATTGGCGTGGAGGAAGTCCAGTCCTCTCAAGAGATCTTCTTCACCCCGGCATGTGGACCGAACCCGTTTACAGATCGGACTTCCGTCTGTTACGAATTACCTGAGACTGGTCGTGTACGTATTGTGATCTACAACTTTCTTGGTCAGGAAGTGACGACCCTTTTGAATGCAGAACAGGCTGTGGGAGTGCACACAGTGACATGGGATGGCAGGGACAGCTTTCAGAGAGAAGTCTCAAGCGGTCCTTACTTCCTGAGATTTGCCATGCACTCCACAGAGCACTCACCTGCAGGTGAAGGGGAGGTTCACAGCGTGACCAAGAAACTGTTTCTGCTCAGGTAAGATACTTCTCAGAACGCGCAACTACAATAGCACGATCACGCAGAGAAGATGCGTTCGCAGAAAACGCTTGGAGAGGCAGCCCGGATGAAGAGCGTTCCTGCGACTTTCTGGGTTCTGTTGATTTCGATTGTAGTGGTGTCTGTAGGATGGACCATTCCTGTCTTCAGTCAGGAATCAGAAGGAGACGGTATGAAAATAGTCTTTCTTCACCACAGTACAGGTACCTTGATCTGGCAGGGAGGAGTAGCAGATTGGTTTGAGCAGCACAATAGAGAACATGGCACACAGTATGATGTCGTAGAGCAAGATTTCCCCAGGCACGTCGGGAACTACCCCTACGATTACTGGAACATCTGGGTGAACCACGCGGGAAGTGAATCATTCATGGGGGAACCGACTCTTGAAGTCCTGACTAAGCAATACGACATGATCATCTTCAAACACTGCTTTCCGGTGAGTGATATAAGAGAAGACAAGGGCGATCCCGACCTCAACTCCTCAGAGAAGCGCATTGAAAACTACAGACTTCATTACAGAGCTCTCAAGAACAAGATGCATCAGTTCCCGAATACGATATTCCTCCTCTGGACTGGGGCTGCGCGAGTCAAGAACATCACCTTCCTCGAGAAGGTACTCTCGATCTTTACCGGGAAATCTCCAACTGAGGAGAGTGCAAGACGAGCAAAGACATTCTTCGATTGGGTGAGAAGCGAATGGGACGAAGCCGGGGACAACGTCTATCTTTGGGACTTCTACGAACTTGAAACAGAAGGTGGTCTCTATCTCCGGTCCGAATACGCCGAGAGCCCCTCTAATTCACATCCCAATAAGGCTTTTTCAGAAAAGGTCGCACCACTCCTTTGCCAGAGAATAGTCGACGTAATTGAGGGGCGAGGCGACAGTTCGACCATAACTGGCGAGTAACTCCATCTCCTGCCTTCATTGGAGCTGCTTCGACGTGTAGGAGTGATGCGTGTCGTGGCGGTGAAATTACTACATCGAATCGGAAGCACATCTTTCTTTCTTCTATCTGATGGACCTCTGTCTTCAATCCTGCCACGCCGCTCAAGCGTAGACCTGTGAAAGGATACGCCCCGCACCATTCACCCAAGACTGAGTGCAAGCGCCATCAGAGCTTCGGCTATCATCATTGACAGAGTGCTCAGCAGAGCATAGAATTTCCTCAGGGAGGAAGATTTAAGACAATGGTACGCAAAGATATTCCCGATGTGGCTCACGATAATCCAAGACTGGCAGAAGTGTCGATGGAAGAATGATCGGGAAAACCATATCTCACTACAAAATCCTTGAACCTCTCGGCAGAGGCGGAATGGGAGTACTGTATAGAGCTCAGGACATCAAGCTGAAACGCACTGTCGCCCTCAAGTTCCTGCCACCCGGACTCACTCAAGATCCAGAGGTCAAGCGACGTTTCGTTCAGGAAGCCCAGGCAGCCTCCGCTCTGGATCATCCTAACATTTGCACTATCCACGAGATCGACGAGACTGAAGAGGGGCAGATGTTTATCTGCATGGCCTGCTACGAAGGCGAAACGCTGAAAAAGAAAATCGAACGGGGACCATTGAAGTTGGAAGAGACCGTCGACATTGCCATTCAAGTCGCCCAAGGGTTGTCTGAGGCTCATTCACATAATATTGTGCATCGAGATATAAAGCCAGGGAACCTTTTCGTGGCACAGGACCGAATGGTGAAGATTCTCGATTTCGGCTTAGCAAAGCTAGCTGGGCAGACGAGAATAACCAAAATAGGCACAGCTGTGGGTACAGTAGCCTACATATCACCGGAGCAAGCGCGTGCCGAACAAATTGACCACCGGACAGACATCTGGTCTCTGGCTGTTGTTCTCTACGAAATGCTCACGGGGGAATTGCCATTCAAGGGAAAGCGCGAGGAGGCCGTCCTGTATTCAATCTTCAATGAACAACCTGACCCGATACACCATCTCCGGACGGATGTCCCGACAGCAATGGAGCATATAGTGGAGAAGATGATGCAGAAGGACGTTCGCGATCGCTACTGCGACATGGACGCTCTGATCAGAGGCTTGAGATCCGTCCAAGAAGGCAACCGGTTTCGCTACCTCTTCAGTTCCTGCTGTGGAAGAAGCATCGTCTCCTTCGATCGCTGTCTTGCCGTTCGTGGATATGAGTCCACACAAAGATCAAGAGTACTTCTGCGATGGAATCGCAGAGGAAATTATCAATGGATTAACCAGGCTTGAGGGATTACGGGTCGTAGCTCGCACTTCAGCATTCGCATTCAAGGACAAGCATGAAGACATTCGTGAGATTGGCAGCAAACTCAACGTCAACACCTTGCTCGATGGCAGTGTGCGAAAGGCTGGCCTCCGGCTGCGGATTACGGTACAGCTGGTCAATGCAGCAGACGGTTACCAGCTTTGGTCTGAGCGCTATGACCGAGATATGGAGGATGTATTCGCCATCCAGGATGAAATCTCCCTGGCAATTGTCGACACGTTGAAGGTCAGACTATTGGAAGGAGAGAAAACCAGACTTCTTAATCGTTTCACCGCCGATTTGGAAGCCTACAATCTGTGCCTGAAGGGGCGTTACTTCTGGAACAAACGAACAGAAGGCGGATTGAAGAAAGCCATTGAGTACTTCGAACAGTCTATCACCAAGGATCCGAATTATGCTGCTGCGTACACTGGCCTGGCTGACTGTTACTTGGTACTTGGGTCCTATAACTACCTTTCGCCTAAGGAGACTTTTCCTAACGCAAAGGCCGCTGCAGAAAAGGCGCTGAAGATAGATGATAGGCTTGCCGAAGCTCATACCTCTCTCGCAGGGCTAAGGCAGTATTGGGATTGGGACTGGGAGGACGCTGAGAGAGAATTCAAGCGAGCGACTGAGCTTAACTCCGGCTATGCGACAGCCCACCACTGGTATGCAGTGTTCCTGGTCGCGATGGGCAGATTCGATGAGTCCGTCGCCGAGGCGGAGCGAGCGAGGACGCTCGACCCACTCTCGCTCCCCTTAAATTCATTGATGGGATGGGTACTCTACGAAGCACGTCAGTACGACCGATCGATAGAAGAATATAGAAAGGCGCTTGAGATGGATCCGAGCTACGTAGTGGTGTACAGCAGGCTCGCACTTGCCTACACCCAGATTGCAGAGTACGAAAAGGCGATCGCGAATATTCAAAAGGGGATGGATCTCTCTGAAGGCGGTACTACTGAGATGATGACAGCGCTCGGATACGTCTACTCCATGCTCGGCAAGAAACGTGAGGCTATGAGAGTGCTCAAGGAGTTGCACGAGACGTCAAGGCGAAGATATGTATCACCTGTTGAGATAGCAGTGGTTTATGCAGGACTCAGTCAGAAGGATGAAGCGTTTAAATGGCTGGAAACCGCCTATCAACAGCGTGACCATTCGCTTGGCAACCTGAAAGTAGAGCCACAGCTCGACAACCTCCGTTCGGATAGAAGATTTGCCGAACTGCTGAAAAGAATGGGATTGAGTAACTGAGAATGCATTGAAGTACCCGCTGCATTTCTGTTGGGCGCGTGTCTTTGCTGCCCATAACCGAATGGAACCACGGGACAAGTTCCGAGGACACACGAGACAGCCTCTTGTCAAGAGCTTCAAGGAGCGCGTAGCCTGGGAGTTTCCGTTCTGTGCCGTGGCACAGTTCTTTTCTACGTCTACATGGGTGAGCACCGACTCCCACCCATTGACACGAAATCGAGCGAGTGTAACATTTGAGCAGAAGAATTCAGTAGGAGGTGCTGCATATGCCATTCAAAGTAGCCTTTCTCGCTCATACTCCTGATGCGAAGCCAGACAAGCACAGGTGCGTGATTGAGACGTCGAAATTCAGGCTTTTTTCAGTGCTGGTCAGGAACCAGCGTCAGGCAGTCGAAGTGTCTAAGGGACTCGTCAAAGATGAAGGCATTCATTCAATCTGTCTCTGCCCGGGATTTACGCATCGCGAGATAGCCGAAATATCAGAAGCTGCTGGAAAAAACGTTGGAGTTTCCGTAGCCAGAGGAGACGGGCCCAGCCACAGAATTGCAATGGAAGTGCTGAAAAGAGAAGGCTGTCTTTCAGAAGAGGGAAAAGATTGAGATTCCCTATTGCTCCAGGAAGTGAGTGAACACGAGTCTCTCTCGGTGCTCGAGATGCCGACCTGAGTCTTTTCGTTGACACAGATGTCAGCGAATATGTACGATTACTGTGAGAGCTGCTCTCTTCCCACCTTGATTTCCTACCTTATCCGCTGAGTAAGCAACAAACTGGGAGAGTAGCTCTCTTCTCTCGATTCGTCACCTCAGTCCCTTCTTACACAGTTCCTTGACAAATTGCGTTTTCCAACGTATTATATGATAACTCAGAGTGAAAACCGCGGCGGGGTAGTTTTAGAAAGGTGGTGTTGGCTCATCCCTTCCGAAATCACTAACCATTTTCCGCTCTTCACCTTTGTGCCCCGCCTTTTCATGCCTCCTCCAATTCACAGCATACCCTCACACGTGCATAGTGCTCAGAGAGAGAGAAATCGCGCGCTGAGGTGAAAGTCCATCTGCGGACGTTCCTTGAATCCGATACAATCAGTTGCCGTGACTAACGTGGCGTCAGGCGAATTCTGCACAACGCTCAACCGTTTGACTACAAAGGGGAGATGACAATGACGGCATACGATAGTGACAGATTCTGTCTCACTTTCTTGGGCAGAGTCAATGGTTTTGTGTAAATTCTGAAGGGTATCGTAGAGGGTAATCCTTCCCCGGGAGAAATCATCTCTGTATTCTCTCAATCTCTCC
>SMTZ1_10000186_pt1 | contig 52471 bp, 52 predicted proteins | sample DeeMarSWOR136_30_FD_25667 | JGI IMG/M metagenome (IMG submission 25667) | reverse complement strand
ACGCCGGGGATAACAGGCTGATCTCCCCCAAGAGTCCACATCGACGGGGAGGTTTGGCACCTCGATGTCGGCTCATCGCATCCTGGGGCTGAAGCAGGTCCCAAGGGTTCGGCTGTTCGCCGATTAAAGCGGTACGCGAGCTGGGTTTAGAACGTCGTGAGACAGTTCGGTCCCTATCTGTCGTGGGCGTAAGGATATTTGAGAGGATCTGCCCCTAGTACGAGAGGACCGGGATGGACGAACCTCTAGTGTGCCAGTTGTCCCGCCAGGGGCACTGCTGGGTAGCTATGTTCGGAAGGGATAACCACTGAAAGCATCTAAGTGGGAAGCCCACCTCAAGATAAGATATCCCTTTCTTCTCGATTTTTCGAGAGGAACGGTAGACCCCTTGAAGACTACAAGGTTGATAGGCTGGATGTGGAAGCACAGTAATGTGTTAAGCTTACCAGTACTAATTGGTCGTGAGGCTTGACCATAATATAAAATATTCTTTTAGATCCAAATTTTAGAAATTATGTTTTCCGGTGGTCTTAGCGGAGGGGAAACACCCGTTCCCATTCCGAACACGGAAGTTAAGCCCTCCAGCGCCGATGGTACTGCACTGGAAACGGTGTGGGAGAGTAGGTCACTGCCGGGATAAAAAAACCTGCAATATCTTGCAGGTTTTTTTTATAATTTTGTTAAGAATCTTAAAAAAGCTTTTTTCTTTACTTTATTTTTTAAATTTGCTAAAAAGATTTTATGAATAGTGTTAATTTTCCTATTTTTTAAGAGGTGAAGCATTTATGTCTGGCCATTCAAAATGGGCAAGTATTAAGCATAAAAAAGCTGCTGTGGATGCTAAAAAAGGAAAGATATTTACGAAATTAATTAAGGAGATTACTGCTGCTGCAAGAATAGGAGGAGGGCATCCTGATGGAAATCCTCGTTTGAGGACAGCAATCCAGGCCGCAAAGGATGCAAATATGCCAAATGATAACATTAAAAAGGCGATACAAAAAGGAACAGGAGAATTGCCAGGAACTTATTATGAAGAGGTGAGTTATGAAGGATATGGAATAGGAGGGGTAGCTGTTCTGGTTAATGTGCTTACTGATAATAGAAATAGGACTGTTTCAGAAATAAGATATATATTTTCTAAAAATGGAGGGAGTCTGGGTGAAACAGGTTGTGTATCATGGATGTTTTCGAAAAAAGGTCTGATAATGATTGAAGAAGATAAGATAAATGAAGATGAATTAATAGATATTGTTTTGAATGAGGGCGCAGAAGATGTAAAGAGATCAGAAGGCCAGTATGAAATAACCATGCCTCCAGAGAGCTTCGAGAATATTGAGAATGGCTTAAAACAAAATAATATTGAAATATCTTTTGCAGAAATTACCATGGTGCCTCAAAGCACGGTAAGATTGGAGAGGAAAGAAGCCCAGCAAATGCTGAAATTGATGGAAGGCCTTGAAGATCACGATGATGTGCAACAAGTATATGCCAATTTTGATATACCAAAAGAGGTTATGGAGACAATAGAAGTATAGTTTATTTGAAAAGGATTTTAAATGCTTGTTCTAGGGGTCGATCCTGGGACGAAGACAGGATATGGTGTCGTAGAAGAAAAGGATAAAAAATTAAGAGCCCTTAAATGGGGTGTTATTTCTCCATCTTCTCATTTATCTTTTCCTAAACGTTTAAAGTCTATAAAAGATGAATTAGAAGAAATAATATCAAGTTATAAGACTGATACTGTAGCTGTAGAGGATTTGTTTTATTCAAAGAATGTTAAAACAGCACTTAAATTAGGTCACATCCGTGGAGCAGCAATATTAGCAGCAGCATGTATGGATATCGATGTGGTAGAATATACTCCTCTGGAGATAAAGAAATCAATTGTTGGATATGGAAGGGCGGATAAGGAGCAGGTTAAGAGTATGATATTGAGATTATTAAATTTAAAAAATGATTCAGTTCTTGAAGATGCAGCTGATGCTCTAGCAATAGCAATATGTCATATTCATACCTCGACTTTTAATAGATATTTGAAGAATTCTTAACTTTTTCTAATATTGTCTTTATCATATTTGAAATAATAAATGATAGCTAAAATCTCAGGAGTATTGTCATACAAATCCATCGAGTATATTATTATCGATGTCAATGGTATCGGTTATAAGATTTTTGTTCCCTATTCAACTTACTATAATCTTCCAGACAAAAATTTACATCTAAGTCTCAATATATATACCCATGTTAAAGATGATGGAATATCTCTTTATGGTTTCCTTACTACTCAAGAGAAAAGTTTGTTCGAATCTCTTATAGGAATATCAAAAATAGGTCCAAAACTGGCTACAAATATTTTATCAGGATCATCTGTAGAAGAATTATATAGGGCTATATCAAGAAATGATATTGCACGGATAAGTTCTATACCAGGGGTTGGTCGAAAGACAGCGGAAAGAATTACTTTAGAGCTTAAAGATAGAATCTCTCCTGATTTTGGTAAGAAAGAAGACATAACACAAGAGGATAAAGATTTTGATCAAAAGTTTTTAGATTGCATTTCAGCACTTATTAATTTAGGTTATAATAAAAAAATAGCTCTGGAAGCTGTAAAAAAAATCAGACAAAATTTACGAGAAGATGCAACATTTGAAGAAATTCTAAAAAGCTCTCTAAAATCCTTAGCGAGGTAGGATGAAAAAATCAGATAAAAAATTAGATACAGAAAAGGATAGTTTGATTATCAGTGAAGAAGATAGAAGACTTGATCTAAGGCTTCGACCAAGAACGTTTGATGAATATATTGGTCAAGAGAAGATTAAGGAAAGTTTAAAAATTTTTATTCAGGCTGCTAGGGAAAGGTCTGAATCTTTGGACCATGTTCTTTTGTATGGTCCTCCGGGACTCGGAAAAACAACCTTAGCCCATATTATTTCTTTTGAGATGAAAGTGAATATAAGAAGTACATCTGGACCATTGATTGATAGAACAGGTGATTTAGCAGCAATACTGACGAATTTGGCTGACCATGACATATTGTTTATTGATGAGATCCATAGATTACCTCATGTTATCGAAGAAATGCTCTATTCTGCCATGGAAGATTTTAAGTTAGATATAATAATCGGACAGGGGCCAAGTGCGAAAACAGTAAAATTAGATTTACCAAGATTCACCCTTATTGGAGCCACAACAAGGGCTGGTCTTTTAACATCTCCTTTAAGAGATAGATTTGGGGTGATTCACAGGATAGAATATTATAACAAGGAGGAATTACTCTTAGTTGTTAAGAGGTCTGCTGATATACTTGGTATTCAAATAGACCATGAAGGCGCAAGTGAAATAGCAAAACGCGCAAGAGGTACACCAAGGGTAGCAAATAGAATTTTAAAAAGGGTTAGAGATTTCGCACAGGTTAAGGAAGACGGCAAGATTTCTAAAGAGGTAGCGAAGAGAGCATTGCAAATGTTAGAGGTAGATGAGTCAGGGTTGGACAAGATGGATAGAAAATTGTTATTGACCATAATAGAAAAATTTAATGGGGGTCCGGTTGGTATAGAGACTTTAGCAACAGCATTGAATGAAGAAAAGGATACGATTGAAGATATATATGAACCCTTTCTCATTCAATGTGGGTATATGTGTAGGACACAGAGAGGAAGAGTAACTACTCCACTGGCCTATAAGCATCTTGGAATCTCTTCTCAAGAGGATAATTCTATCAACAATTTACAGGAAAAATTGTTATAGATATAATCTTAAAAAGTGAGTTATTTCGGTAAGATATTAATTTTATTAGGTTTTCTTTTCATCATCATTGGAATTATTTTAGCTTTTATTGGCAGGATTCCCTTTATTGGCAAACTTCCTGGTGATATATATCTCCAAAGAAAAAATTTTACTATTTATTTTCCTTTAACCACTTCAATCCTAATCAGTATTATTTTAACCCTCCTCTTTTCAATCTTTTTTAGAGGTAAATGACTAATTTAGTTTTTTCGTTAAATTATCTTTATCAATGAAAGTATCTGAATTCGATTATATTCTTCCTAAAAGCCGTATTGCCCAGTTCCCAATAAAAGAAAGGGAAAAATCACGGCTTATGGTATTAGATAGGAGAAAGAAAGCTATTGAACATACATTATTTTTCAGAATTATAGATTATCTGAAAGAGACAGATATCATCGTTTTGAATAATACAAAGGTCATACCTGCCAGACTTCTTGGTAAAAAGGAAAATACAGGAGGGAGAATTGAAGTCTTATTGATTAATAAGAGATCAAAAGATATTTGGGAGGCTTTGATAAAACCCCTTGCGAGGGTTTCAGAGGGGACAAGAATCATATTTGGGAAGGGGGAATTAGTAGGAAAGATCATTGAAAAGAAACCTGATAGAGGTGTAATACTGTTTGAATATGATAAAGATTTCTATAAAACTCTATCTAAATATGGTTTTGTTCCTCTTCCCCCTTATATCAAGAGAAATTATGGTGACTCAGGCTATACTCCTTTTTATGCTTTAGACAAAAGAGCTTATCAGACAGTTTTTGCAAATCAAAAAGGATCAGTGGCAGCGCCTACAGCAGGTTTACATTTTACCAAAAGACTTCTTAACAACATAAGAGAGAGGGGAATTGAAATCATAACCATTACATTACATATCGGTTATGGGACATTTGAACCTATTAGAGTTATAAAGGTTGAGGATCATAGGATGGATAAAGAATTTTATAATATAGATGAGTTTGTAAAATCAAGGATTAATAGGTCTAGTAGAAATGGTAAAAGAGTAATTGCAGTTGGCACGACTAGTTTGAGGGTTTTGGAAACATCGGTTAATTCGGATGGGGAGGTAATTAAACCATCAGGTTATACGGATCTCTTTATTTATCCAGGGTATAGGTTTAAACTCGTCAATGCCCTCCTGACGAATTTTCATCTACCTAGATCAACCCTTTTGATGCTCGTTTGTGCCTTTGGTGGAAAAGATTTTATATTACGGGCTTATATGGAGGCAATAAAAAAAGAATACAGATTTTACAGTTATGGAGATGCTATGTTATTACTCTAAAATTAAAAGATTTTTTATGGATTGCTATTGACAGCTTCTTTAAAGTGTTTCCCGTATTTAAATCTTACTACCTTTCGTGCCGGAATTCCTGCCTCTTGACCTGTCTTTGGATTTCGTCCGACCCTTTCCCTTTTTTGTCTCACCTGAAAGGAACCGAATCTTCTTAGGATAATAGGTTCTCCATTCTTTAAAGTCTTTTTCATTAAATCGAGAACCAATTCTACGGCCTCTTCAGCCTTAACCTTTGATAATCTAGTCTGTTCCGCTACTTTGTTTATTATATCTATCTTTGTCATAGCAATCTCCCCTTTAATAATGAATGATAGGTGTTTTTAAAAAAGATTACTCATGATCTTTTTTGTAAGATAAGAAATAAATAACATATTTGTCAAGTAAAATCAAATATTTTTTTAAATTTAATGATTTCTCTCAGCGGGTATTTTTAAGTGAAAAATTCTAAATTTTTTAAAATTTATGAAATTTTTCTCTATCATTAAAATAAAAAGCTAACAACTAAATTGAGAAGATAAAAATAAGAGAAGCAAAAGGGGAAATTTAAAAAAGTTTTTTAAAAGGAGACGCTAAGAGTAAGAAAACTTAATAGAGAGACGGATTCTATATTCTTAGGGTTCTGAAAGCTTCTTTATCGAGTTTTTCAAGCTATCCAGCGATTCTCTTTTTATACTATAAACAATATTCTTAGACTTAACTTTAGCAAGTGCAAAATGATCTTGAGAAATATCTTTATAAAAAAACATTGTGTCGAGTTCTTTTCCTTTTTTCTGTAACAATGTGATCTTTAATTCAAAATTTTCCAGTTTAAGAAGAGAGGGGTCTTTAATATGTTGAATGTCAAGAAATTTAATGTCGTTTAAACCCCATAATATTTCTTTTACATTGATCTCATTAATCTTTTTTCTTTTCCTATCAGAAATTTTAAGCTCCCATTTCCCTTTTTTCTTTTTCAAAGATATATTCTTTGTTTCTAAGTTAATAGAAATTTCTTCTAATTCCTCGTCTTTAAATACTATAAGCCTTCTATCTCTAAGATGAAACAGTGATTTAAAAATTTTATCCACAATATTTGATTCAAGCATGAATACAGAGTCTTTATTTTTAAGCTTTGAGTATATTTCCTTTTTAGGGGTGTTTGAGCCAAACAATAGCACCTCTGGTTTCTTTTTCCCTTTTTGCCATAATTTCAGTTCTCTTAGCGGTTCATCTAATCCAAAAGGGCTTAGAGTTTTTGGTTGATCATCTATAAAATCTTTTATCATGCTGTTTTCCAATGTCCACAAGATATTATTAATTTCTAATTCATCTGCTTTTGTTTCAATAGGTTGGATGATATTCCAGATATCATTCTCTTTTTTAAGGACAATAGATTTTTCTTTATCTTGTTTAAATTCTACTTTTAAAACATCTTCTTTATTAAAGACCAGGATTGTCCTATCTCTCAAATCATTTGCTACTTTTGGGAGGTTTTTTATTAAGTCTTTTTCAATCAGAAATACAGTTGGCATATCCTCTCTTTTGGCAAAGAATTGTTTTTTAACATTATCTTCATTACCAATGAGAAGTGATTGAGTTTTTTCTTTATCTCCAAGCCAAAAAACTATTTTAGAATTAGGTTTGTCCAGTCCATAAGAAGAGAGAGTTTTTGGCTCATCAATAAATTCTTTGACCGCGGCATTTTTAAATTTTACTAATAGATTTTCTATCTTATTTTTATCTCCTTTTGTTTCTAGAGGTTTTTTGATATTCCAATTATCCACAGACTCTTTTTCAACAGTAAACTTTTTAGAATTTTTAGAGATAAAATCAATTTTATTTATCTCATTTATATCTATATCAATAAGGGACTTGTCTCTAAGATTATAGCTTCCCTTATCAATGATTTTTTCAATGGAGATATCGGTAAGAAAGACCTCGGGATTATCCGTAGTCTTTACGTAGATAAATTCATTGGTGGGGTTATTATTTCCAAATAAGATACCTTTAAGGGTTGAGTTATCTTTTAACTTTATAAGGATTTCTATTTTTGGATCTTTAAGACCGAAGAGAGATAGATCTGATGGATTTTCTTCTATTGTCCTTTCTTTCTCAGCATTCAGTAATGTTTCAATAATCGTATTGATTTCTTTTAAATCAGCCTTATATTGAACAGGGCTTTCTAATTCCCACTCAGACCCTTTTTTTTTAAGAATAATCTTTTCTTTTGCTCTTTTTAAATTTATTTTTTCTATGTTTTCTTTAGAGAAGAGAAAAACCTTTCTCGCCTGTTCCTCTTTTATTTGTTTTTCTTTTGTTCCTTTGAATTCATAAAGATAAAAATAACTTCCTATTATGATTAATAAAAGGCCTAAGAGCAAAGTCTTTTTGAAACTCATTTCATTTCTTTCTCCTTTTTTGGAATACAACAACTCCAATCAGAAGGACGGTCAAGGGGAGGAAAATTACCGAGGACCAAAATACTACTTTTCCTTGGAATCTGGTTAAAACAACGGGGCTTATATTCTTTCTTTTTTTTCTGATTGCTATCAGTTCTCCCTCTTCAGCCAACCAGCCTATTGTATTAAGAAAAAGATCTCCATTCCCTGAGAGCCTAAAATAAGTATTGTTTGCAAAATTTGAGTCTCCAAAAACAACCAAGCTTGCCTTTCGAGTTTTTTTATCATCTTCCCCTTTCGATTTGTTTTCAATCGTTACCACCGCAGCAACAGGTATAGGCCCCTTACGATCCTTTTTGTCATCAAAGGCAGGTTTTCCTTCTTCTATACTCTTTTTATCCGTTTCAGACCAGCTTCCATCACCTGTGGAGACCAGGATTTCTGCTGAGATCCCTTCTTTTGTTTCTTTATCTACTTCTACAGATCGAGATACAGGGAAAAAGGATGCTATGTTAAAATCCTTGGTAATAGGATGATATCTATAGTTTGAAACAACAGGTGTCAGATAATCTGCCCCAAACAAACGACTCAGTACATCAACAATAATATCATCCCCTAATATAACACTGTATTTTTTTAAAAACTCTTTAATACGAGAAGAGGTATAAGGATCTATCATGAATAAAACCCTTCCCCCTTTTTCTATATAAGTCTCAATCTTCTCTATCTCTGGCTCGAAAAAGTCTTTTTTCGGACCGCTTATAACCAAAAGAGAAGCATCAGGAGGCATCTCTTCTCTTAGAAGGAATAACTCTTTGACATAGTAGTTTTCATCCTCTAAAGCCATTTTTGCAGCACTATAACCATCTTTGCCAAAATCTAATATTTCATTTTCTCCATGCCCTTTGACAAAATAGATCGTCTTTTTTTTATCGCTTGTGGCCTTTAAAATAGCATTGGTAATCTTTTCCTCATCTCCCATATAGACCTTTTCTTGTCTCCCGTTGCTTTCCACGACTATCGTTCCGTAAGAATCAATCTTATATTTATTGGCTTTAACAGGATTTCGATCAGGGTCAATGAATTCAAACTTGAATCGTTTAGAATGATACACAAACTGGTCTAAAAGGTCCCTGATTGAATCTTTATCTCTCTGTCCCTCTTTATAAAAAGCGGTTGCTTTAACATCTTTTTGAAGAGACGAGAGGACTTGGCGGGATTGTTGAGACAGTGAGTATCTACTATCTTCTGTTAAATCAATTCTTTTATGATGTCTTATCGAAATAGCCTCGATAAAGATAATGATACCCAAAAAGATAAGTATCATCAATAACATATTCACACCGTATCTGGTAGAACGCTTTGTAAGAAAATTTGTCAGTAGGCCCTTTTTGGGATTCATATTTTTTAACCCCTCCATTTTTTAGATTCAAGAGATCTCGAGGTGAGGAAGAGAGAGAAGATAGTAAAATTGATATAGAAAATAATGTCCTTGGTATCGATTATTCCTTTAGAAAAATTCGTAAAATGGTTCATAATAGATAAATGCTCTAAAATTTTTCCAAATGAACTGCCAACAAAACTGGATGCCCAGCCGATTAGGAAAAGGAAAAAAAGAGTACCGAAAGTGATCGTTGCAGCTATGATTTGGTTTTCAGTCAAGGAGGAGGCCAAGATTCCTAATGAAATAAAGGCAGTCCCCATAAGAAAAAGACCAAGGTAAATAGAGAGGATTGGACCAATTTCAGGTTTTGCAAATAGGATTAATAAAAGAGGATAAAGAGCGGTTGATAATAGCATAAAGAAGAGGAGTGAGAGACAAGCAAAGAATTTTCCCAGAATCGCTTCTAAATCTTTAATAGGATAGGTTAATAGCAGTTCAATCGTGCCGCTTTTTTTCTCTTCGGAAAAGAGCTTCATAGTTAATAGGGGCATCATTAATAAGAGAATGATACTCATATTTCCATATAAAGGTTTTATCACTCCTTCATTGATATTCAATTTTCCTAGTATTGCTGGATTACCCATAGACCGAAGACTTATTAGGCTAAAGAATGCAAAACCGCTGTAGAAAAGATATCCTGATATCAAAAGGAATATGGTGATTACGATATATGCAATAGGAGAAAAAAAATAAGAAGCTACTTCCTTCTTCAAAATAGGATAGATGTTTCTCATTAATATTCTCCTTTTTCCTCGGTAACCAATTTAATGAATATATCTTCGAGACTCATGTCGATAGATTTCATTTCCAAAAGCCCAAAGTTATTCTGAACGATAATTTTAGAGAGGTCTTTTCTGATATCTAGGTTTTTTTCAGATTCTATTAAGTAGCTACTAACATTTTCATGAGAATCTTCTTTTTTAGTGACGCTCAAAACCCCTTTAACATCTTTTAAACATTTTATGATATCATCTGGTTGACCTTCAATCGATAGCTCTAATTCCACAGATTTACGGAGTTTCTTATTTAGATTTTCTGGGGTGTCAATTGTTACGACCTTACCTTGATTAATAATGATTACTCTCTGGCAAGTCATGCTCACTTCTGGGAGGATATGAGTGCTTAAAATAATTGTCTTTTCACCTGCCATGTTTTTAATGAGGTTTCTGATCTCTATAATCTGTTTCGGGTCCAAACCAACAGTTGGTTCGTCTAAAATGAGTACTTCCGGATCATTTAATAGTGCCTGAGCCAAACCAACCCTTTGGCGATATCCCTTAGATAACTTTCCTATAATTACACGAGAGAATTCTCCAATACCACAATAGTCTATTACTCTTGAGATACTTTTTTTCCTGTTTCTGAGAGGAATACCTTTTACCTGAGCGACAAAGTTAAGATAACTCGATACAAACATATCAGTATACAATGGTACATTTTCTGGGAGATAACCAATCCTCTTTCGGACATTAATAGATTCTTTGAAAACGTCAAAACCAGCAACTTTAGCTGAACCGCTGGTAGCAGGGAAAAAACAGGTTAGTATCCTCATTGTCGTTGTTTTGCCGGCTGCGTTTGGGCCTAAAAGTCCAAGGATTTCCCCTTTTTCTACTTTAAAGGATATATCTTGTATGGCTGGTTTAGCCCCATAAAATTTGGTTAAATTTTCTGCTTCTATCATTTTTTTTCTTTTTGATTTTTTGTTTTATCTTTGAAACTGATTTCAAGTTTACCATCTATCAATTCTTCAAAAGCCCTATCTTCAAGGGAGATATTATCATTTTTAATGATATTATTATCTTTTTTTAATTGATGAATCCTTTTTGCCACAACATTAATAAAAAGAAATCTATTAGGAACCTTTTTTATTGCATCAGATAATCTATCTTTTCTCATCATATTACACCTTCCTTTTATATCTTTTAATTTCTTCAGCCATTATTGGCTACTCTCTTTGACGTATCTCATTCTCAGATCGTAAAGGAGACTCTCTATAAGTGATTCTTCCTCTTTATTAAGATTTCCTTTGGTCTTTTCCTGTAGCATTCCAATAATATCTATGGTCTGTTTTGCCATGTTTAGATCTTTTTTCTTTTCCTTTGAAACCGGATCAGGAATATCGCCAAAGTTCAAAAGAACAGAGGTGCTAAGTGACAAGATAAAGTTGGTAAAATTTACTTCAGGAAGGGGAGACTTTTCTTTCTGTTCTTCCTCGAATGTTCCCTCTGATTTTTTCTGTTCTTTATCTATGGTTTCGTCTTTCTTTTTTCTCTCGTTTTCTGAGATTGATTCGAATCTCCGATCTGTTACTTTAAAACCTTTGTCATCCTTTTTTTCTTGATTCATAATTTATCCCTCGAAATAAATTAGACAAAAAAAACTGCTAATTGTTCTTAAATCTGGAAAAAAATCCCTTTTCTTCTGTTTTTTTATTCCTTTCCAAACCGTCAAATTCTCTCAAAAGGTCTTCTTCTTTCTTGGAGAGATTTGTTGGGGTTTTGATAAGAAATTGTATTATCTGATCACCCTTTCCAAAACCTTTCAAATTCTGGATACCTTCTCTCTTTAATCTAATCGTTTCTCCGTGCTGGATTCCTTTAGGAATCTTGGCTTTTTTTGGACCATTAAGAGTGGGGACTTCGATTTCATCGCCTAGGGTTGCCTGAGGAAATGAGATGGTTACCTGACACAAAATGTCATCTCCCTCCCTATGGAAGAATTCATGAGGCTCTACATTGATACGAATGTATAGATCTCCTCTCGGTCCTCCTTTCAAACCAGCTTCCCCTTCCCCTTCCAATCTGAGCCTCGCACCAGTATCTACACCTGCGGGAATCTTTACTGTTAAATTCTTTTTAACCTTTACAAGCCCTCTCCCTTTACATTGTGTACACGGATTCGGTATTGTTGTTCCTTCTCCTCTGCAATGTGGACATGTTCTGCTGATACTAAAGAAGCCTTGAGAGGTTGTTACATGTCCTCTTCCTCCACAGGTTGGACATCTTTTAGGGGATGTTCCCTTTTTAGCGCCGGAGCCATTACATGTCTTACATTCATCATACTTCTCAAAGGCGATCTCGGTTTCTTTTCCAAAAGCAGCTTCTTCAAGAGATATATTTAGATCATACCTCAGGTCAGCTCCCCTTTGCTCTGCTGACCTTCGCCTGGTTTCTGTAAAACCCCCAAAACCAAAGAAATCTTCAAATATATCACTAAAGCTTGAAAAAATATCTTCAAAACCTTTGAATCCAGTAAAACCAGTTCCCCTGAGCCCTTCATGACCATATCTATCATAAATCGTCCTTTTTTCAGAATCTCTAAGTACTTCGTAGGCCTCAGAAGCCTCTTTAAACTTTTCTTCCGAATTTTTATCCCCAGGGTTTCTATCAGGATGGTACTTGAGAGCCATTTTTCTATAGCTCTTTTTAATTTCCTCTCCAGAAGCGTTTCGAGGTACTCCTAATACTTCATAATAATCCTTCTTTATCATCTTTATCTACCTATTCCTTGGTTTCGCAAATCATCATTTGAGACAAAGTTATCATTAATCCTCTTTAGAAGTTTTTTGAATGAGCTTTCCAACCCTCACCTTAGCCGGTCTTATTAATAGATCGTTTACCTTATAACCCTTTTGGATTTCCTCTAATACAATATTATCATCCTTTTTGTTAGATACCGACAAAACCTCTACTGCTTCTCCAACATTCGGGTCAAATTCCTTACCAATCGTTTCTATGGGTTCTACACCTTCCGTCTTTAAAAAATTTGAAAATTGGTTATGGATCATCTTAATACCTTCGAGAAGAGAGTTAATGTCCCCTGTCTTTTTGGCAGAATCAATAGCTCTATCAAGATTGTCCATTATCTCAAGGAACTTAGCAATAAATTTAGATTTTCCCCTTTCAACGCTTTTTAAAGAATCTTTTTCTAATCGATTTCTGAAATTATCATTTTCTTTTTGCATTTTCTTAAAGGAATCAATATATTCCCTTAACTTTTTATCTTTGTTTTCAAGCTCTGTTTTTAATTGCTTTACAAAGGAAGGGTGTTTTTCCACTGGTTCTTTTGCTTCCTCCTCTCCTTCTCTCTTCTTTGTCCAAAAACGCCGATCACTAACCGAGAATTGAGATTTGTTGTTTTCTTCCTTGATATTTCTTCTCTCTTTTTTATCTTCCATAATCTCTCTCCAGATGAAAAAGCGTATAGTAAAATAAAAAATGACCTTCTTGAATACTAGTTAATATCTTTGCTCCTCAGTAATATTTTAAGAAGTAAATTATCCAGAAAACATACCAATATCTCTTTAGATAGCCAATGATTCAATTCAAGTTAAGACATTCTCTTTAATTTTTCGATTCTTTTCTCAATCGGAGGGTGGGTACTAAAGAGATTCATTAATGATCTCGCAGATAAAGGATTCACGATAAACATATGGGCTGTTGATGGATTTGCTTCCATAGGAATCCTTTTCGAGGCATAGCTTAATTTTTCCAATGCATTTGCCAGACCCGCGGGATTTCCAGCTATCTTGGCTCCTGTAGAGTCTGCGAGATACTCTCTGGATCTCGATATAGCTAATTGAATTAAAGTAGCGGCTAAAGGAGCTAAAATAGCCACAACCAAAAACCCAAAAATCCCTCCATTATTATCATCATCGCTCCCTCTTCCTATGCCTCCAAAGATCGCTGCCCATCTTGCCCAGGAGGCAATCATCATAATTACCCCTGCCAGAGTAGCTGCAATAGAGCTTATCAGGATGTCTCTATTTTTAACATGGGATAATTCATGGGCCAAAACCCCTTCTAATTCTTCCCTGTTTAAAATTCTTTGTATTCCTTGAGTGACCGCTACTGCAGCATGATTAGGGTTCCTTCCAGTAGCAAAGGCATTCGGGGTTTCAGAGGGGATCGTATAGATTTTTGGTTTGGGTATATTGGCTTTCATAGCCAGCACTGATACAATTGAGTGTAATTCTGGTTCTTCGTGAGGAGTGACCTCTTTTGCTCTATACATTTTAAGCACGATTTTATCTGAAAACCAGTAGCTTCCCAAATTCATCATCATCGCGAATATAAAAGCAATGATCATTCCCTGTTGACCGCCAAAATACCTCCCTATAACCATTATCAGCGCTGTTAAGCAGATAAGGAGTATACCCGTTTTAAAAGTATTGGTCATCTAAAACACCTCCAATTTTAAATCTAAACTTTAATATCTTTTCGTGGTTTATGAGGATTTAATCTTTCGAATTCTTTTAAAAGCTCTTTGGAATTTTCATCTAAATTTTTTGGTATCGAAATCTTCACAGTTATATATTGATCACCTCTTCCACCACCTTTGAGATGAGGGACCCCTTTACCATACAAGCGAAACTTCTGTCCATTTTGGGTTCCTGGAGGAATTTTCATAAGGCTTTGTCCATCGATTGTGGGAACCTCAATCTTTGCACCAAAGATAGCTTCACCAATGGTAATGGGAAGTTCAGTATATATATTATCACCCCTTCTCTCAAAAAGTGGGTGAGGATGGACCTTAGTAATAATATAAAGGTCGCCTGGACTACCACCATTTATCCCAGGTTCTCCTTTTCCAGCCAGTCTGACCTTTGAACCTGTATCAACACCAGCCGGTATTTTTACCCTTAATCTTTCATTTTTTAATACAGTGCCTTTGCCGTTACAATTTTTGCAGGGTTCCATGTTTAAATATCCCGTGCCAAAGCATCTATTACACGTTTGACTAAATCTTAGAGGGCCTTTTGAGACATTGATTTGTCCGGAACCCCTGCAATCCGGGCAGGTTGATTTGCTACCACCCTTTTTTAAACCCGAACCACCACATTCAGAACAGATTGTCTCTTTGTTTATACTGATATTGGTTGAGATTCCCTTAACAGCATCCATAAAACCGATTTCCATAGAATACTGAAGATCTTTTCCCTTGGAAGGAGCGCGGGTTTTCGTTTTGGTCGTGGTGCCGAAAATATCTTCAAATATCGATCCAAATCCTTCAAATCCTGCAGATGAAAATGGGTTTTTAAAGTCAAAGCCACTGAAATCAAAACCTCCAAACTCTTGAGCCCATCTTTCACTATGACCGAACTGGTCATACTTCTTCCTCAACTCTTTATTTGACAGTACATGATATGCCTCTGAGATTTCTTTAAATTTCTCTTCTGCCTCTTTATTGTTTGGGTTAACATCAGGATGGTATTTTCGAGCTAATTTTTTATAAGCCTTTTTGATTTCAGTTTCAGTGGCATTTTTTTTAACGCCAAGTACTTCATAATAGTCTCTTTTTGTTGTTGTAGCCATGAGTTTAAATAAATTTTATTTAAAAGATCTTTTTTTGTTCCTCTTTTAAAAGCTTTTTATTATTAAGAGGGAAGTCTTATTTTATCTCGACCTCTATTTTTTTCGTTTTTTTGATTTCAGTCTTAGGTAAAATTATTTCTAAAATACCATCTTTTAGTTTTGCCTTTGTCTTTGTGTGTTGAACAATATTTGGAAGAGTAAAGGACCTCTGAAAAGGACCGTAAGACATCTCCATGCGATGATAATTTTCCTCTGTTACCCGTTTTTCAAATCTTCTTTCTCCCTTTAAGAAAAGAGTATTGTCCTTTATCTCTATATCAATATCACTGATATCGATACCCGGAAGCTCAGCTTTGATTATCAGCTCTTCAGGAGTCTCATAAATATCAATAGCTGGTGACCATGTACCAGGAAAGAGTTTTTCTTCTTTTTCTCCAAAACTCGATAAGCTCTCTTCAAAGAGTCTGTTCATTCTCTCTTGGAGTGAGATCAAATCTCTAAAAGGGCCCCCTCGCCTTATAGCCAAGATTAACACCTCCTTTATTTGTCTGTGTCTTCAAATTCTGCATCGACAACATTATCATCACCACCAGGTTTGGTTTGAGGACCTTCTTGCTTTTGCTGACCGCCTGGAGGTGCTTGCTGCTGTTGAGACTGGGCTTTTTGATACATTGTTTCTGCCAATTTATGAGAGGCATTTTTCAGGTTTTCCATGGTCTCTTTAATTTTTTCTATATTTCCACTCGAATGAGCTTCTTTTGCCTCTTTAAGAGCATTTTCTAATGTCTTGATATCCTCTTCACCAAGTTTGTCTCTGTTTTCATTCAAAGTTTTTTCTGTAGAATAGATAAGGGTATCTGCTTGATTTTTTATATCTATTTCCTCTCTTCTCTTTTTATCTTCTGTTGCGTGAGCCTCAGCATCTTTTACCATTTTGTTGATCTCTTCTTCAGCGAGCCCACTCGAAGCGGTTATGGTTATCTTCTGTTCCTTTCCTGTGCCAAGGTCTTTTGCAGAGACATTAACGATACCATTAGCATCGATGTCAAAGGTTACCTCAATCTGGGGAACCCCTCTTGGGGCAGGGGGGATTCCTACAAGGTGAAATCTACCTAATGTCCTGTTGTCACCTGCCATTTCTCGCTCGCCCTGAAGGACATGGATTTCCACGCTTGTCTGGCTATCCGCAGCTGTAGAAAATATTTCGCTCTTTTTCGTCGGAATTGTAGTGTTTCTTTCTATCAGCCTTGTCATGACTCCACCTAGGGTTTCAATGCCGAGAGAAAGAGGAGTAATATCTAATAAAAGAACATCCTTTACCTCTCCCCCTAAAACACCTGCCTGAACAGCAGCACCCAGGGCTACTACCTCATCAGGATTGACTCCTTTATGAGGTTCTTTGCCAAACATATCTTTTAGCAGTTGTTGAACCTTTGGGACCCGGGTAGAACCGCCGACCAGAACCACCTCATCAACGTCCTTTCCACTAAGACCAGAGTCTTTTAATGCAATATTACAAGGCTCGTGGCTTTTCTCAATAAGGTCATCAACCATCTGTTCAAATTTTGCCCTTGTAAGCTTCATGTTAAGGTGTTTTGGGCCAGATGAATCTGCTGTTATAAAAGGAAGATTGATATCTGTTTCCATGGTGGATGAGAGTTCTATTTTTGCCTTTTCCGCAGCCTCCTTTAATCTCTGGAGAGCCATTAGGTCTTTACTGAGATCAATCCCTTGATCTTTTTTAAACTCAACTACCATCCAATCGATTACCCTTTGGTCAAAGTTGTCTCCTCCAAGATGGGTATCTCCATTAGTAGATTTAACCTCAACAACATTGTCGCCAACTTCTAAGATAGAAATATCAAAGGTGCCTCCTCCAAAGTCATATACAGCGATTTTTTCATCTTTCTTTTTATCCAGACCATAGGCGAGGGCAGACGCCGTTGGCTCGTTAATAATCCTTTTTACCTCCAGTCCAGCTATCTTTCCTGCATCTTTTGTTGCTTGTCTCTGGCTATCATTAAAATAGGCTGGAACGGTAATAACAGCTTCTGTTACCTTTTCCCCCAAATAATCCTCAGCAGATTTTTTCAATTTCTGGAGAATCATTGCAGAAATCTCTGGGGGAGAATATTCTTTTCCCTTAATACTAACCCTTGCGTCTCCATTTGGTGCCTTTATAACCTTATAGGGAACCATCTTCATCTCTTCTGATACCTCATCATATTTTCTGCCCATAAATCTTTTTATTGAATAGACAGTGTTTTCTGGGTTTGTTATTGCCTGTCTTTTAGCTACCTGCCCTACAAGTATTTCACCGTCTTTTGTAAACGCAACGACTGAGGGGGTGAGCCTGCTACCTTCTTCATTGATAATTATCTTAGGCTCTCCGCCTTCTATTACCGCTACTACTGAATTAGTTGTACCGAGATCAATACCAATTATTTTTCCCATAAAAATATCCTCCTTAGTATTAGATAAAAACCATATATGAGTTAAGATATATTATAATACTTGAGTGCATTAATGTCAACTTTTTTTTAAAAAAAAATAAATAACCTTTTAATTAGTTGAATTTTTGTGCTTTATCCTTAACTGCCTTTACAAAGTATTTTCTTATGTGTTTTCTTATATCAAAATCGTTGCTTTTGCCAAATTTCTCTTCAAATACCTTTATAGGTATTACAGCCTTTGCCATGGACCGATGACCACCAGCGCTCCCTAATTCTCCAAAGGCCTCTTTTACTACTTCACCTGCACTTTTTGTAAACCCCGAGTTTCTTATGCAGATAACGATTTTTTTATCAGAGATTCCTGAGACTACTGACCATTCAATACCCTCGACTTGAAGACAAAAATCTGATAAAAAAGGGATGACATCTTCTCTTTCAACTACACCGAGATGAGAGAATAATATCCCATTAACAATTGTTTTCTTTTGTAGTGCCTTGCCAAAGGATTTTAATGCATCTACAGGTAGTTCTGGCCTCTCTATCCGTCTTAAGAGATTGTTATTGGCCAAGGGATACAGATAAGAAAATGCCTTAATATCTGCATGGCTCACCTCCCTATCAAGAAAAAAAGTGTCACTTTTTATCCCGTAAAGAAGCGCAGTTGCAAGCCTTTGAGGGATTTTTATCCCTGAGGCGAAAAGATATTCTGAAAGAATCGTAGAAGTAGCGCCGTAATTTGATTTGATTTCTCTAAAGATGGCTTTATAGTTCTTCTGTCTTGGATGGTGGTCAATTACTACATCAACATTTAAAAGTTGATCTCCAAAATAGGGGGGTTGAACGTCAACCATAGCTATCTTTGTATATTCTTTAATGACCTTATCATCAATTTGTTCAACCTCTATTTCCAGGAGTTTCAACATGGCAAGATTTTCTGGTCTTGTTACTTTTCCAAATGAACCTATCGGAGCCGTGGCCTTATTCCTTCCTAAGAGAGTTCTTAAGGCCAGGGCGCTGGCAATGGCATCTGGATCTGGGTCGTGTTGTATTACGATAAGTACCTTGTCATTTTCATTAAAGACAGATTTGAGCCGTTCCACACGTTTTTTTATGACTATTTCTTTAATTTTATCAAGAAAAAGACCATTGAACATGCTCAATAGGGGAACAAACTGAATTTTGGGATAATTTTTAATGATTGAAGGATTAAATTCCCTGTTAAGAAGAGCAACAACAGGGATGTTTTCTTCTATTTTATATATCGTTTTTGAAATATCACTTATTAAGATACTATCCTCAAGCAGGATAAAAATGATATCAAAATCTTTTATTTTAGCTTTTTTGTATATATAGTTTTTAGTTAGATCTCCTGTGAAAGCTTTTAACCCTTTTTGAGATAGTCTATCTTTTAGATTTCTATCTGGGACGAGGAAAAGCGATCCCTTAAAATAAAATGACTTAAGGTTAATTATATTTAAAAGAGAAGAATCGTTACAGATGATAAGACTTTTCATGAATAAAATTCTAGGATTGTCTAGCTCCAAAAATTTAAAATAGACAGCCACTATAGTCTATTAATGATTAGCAGTCAAGTATATAAAGAAAATAAATCGCGGAGAAGTTCCATTTTAATAAAAAGAGGGAGAGAAACTCTCCCTCTTTTTATTAATCTATCCCAATTTCAATCTTTTTTGGTTTTGCTTTTTCTACTTTAGGCAAAGTAATCTCCAGGATACCATCCTTAAATCTTGCTTTTACCTTGTCGTGTTCAACATGAGCAGGTAGGCCAAAACTTCTCCTGAAGGTACCATAGTATCTCTCTATTCTGTGATAGTTTTCCTCTTTGATGTCTTTTTCTGTCTTTCGCTCACCGCTTAGATGAAGCATATTGTCCTTGACTTCGACTTTGATATCCTTTTTATCTACACCAGGAAGCTCAGCTTTTATTACGATATCATTATCGGTTTCGTAAAGGTCAACGGCAGGAGTCCAGATCCCAGATAGCATATCATCATCAAAAAACCTAGAGCGGATCAGGCTATCATCAAAGAGTCTATTAATCCTTCCCTGGAGACTTGTTAGGTCTTTAAAAGGTTCCCACTTTGTTAATAACATCATTGATCAACCTCCTTTAAATAAGAATTATATTTAGTTTATCATCAATATAATATATTAGTGCAATATTGTCAAGTAATTTTTAAAAAAAATTTTAGATATTTAAAAAATTCGGGGAATTAGAACTAAGTTATTGTTTTTTAGACTTTTTAAAGGTCATGGAACTTCCATCAGCATCAATCAATATCTTATTTCCCTCTTCAAATTCACCTTCCAGTATCTTTAATGCCAATGGATTTTGTATATTTCTTTGGATGACTCTTTTTAGCGGTCTTGCACCATAAACAGGGTCATATCCCTGTTTTGCTAAGAACTCTTTTGCCTTATCAGTGAGTGATATCTCTATCTTTTTCTCCAAAAGCATCTTTTTGAGATTTCTGAGTTGTATCTCTACAATCTGTTTAATACCTTCCATGGTGAGGCTGTGAAAGATAATGATATCATCAATTCTGTTTAGAAATTCTGGTTTAAACTTTGCCTTTAGGGCTTCTAAAACCCTGTTTTGGATCTCTTGATGGTCTTTTTCCCCAAGATCTTGGATCCATTGACTTCCTACATTTGAAGTCATAATAATCACTGTATTTTTAAAATCGACTGTGTGCCCTTGGCCATCAGTAAGTCTCCCATCATCAAGTATTTGTAAAAGGATATTGAATACATCTGAGTGTGCTTTTTCAATCTCATCAAAGAGAATAACAGAATAAGGCCTTCTTCTAACCGCCTCAGTTAAGTAACCCCCTTCTTCGTAACCTACATACCCAGGGGGGGCTCCGATAAGTCTGGCTACAGTATGTTTTTCCATGAATTCAGACATATCAATCCTTATCATAGCTCCTTCATCATCAAACATAAATTCAGCCAGTGCCCTTGCCAATTCAGTCTTTCCTACACCTGTAGGACCCATAAAGATAAAGGAACCAATAGGTCTGTTTGGATCTTGAAGGCCTGCCCTTGCCCTTCTTACTGCGTTAGATACAGATCTCAAAGCCTCGTTTTGTCCAACAACCCTGTTTTTTAACCTCTCTTCCATCTTAATCAATTTTTCTTTTTCTCCCTCGAGCATCTTTGATATAGGAATTCCTGTCCATTTTGAGATGACCTCAGCCACATCCTCTTCATCAACCTCCTCTTTAAGCATTCTTTGGTCCTTTTGAAGCTCTTCCAATCTTTTATTTTCAGCCTCTAGTTTCTTCTCTAGATCTGTTAATATGCTGTATCGAAGCTCTGCAGCCCTCTCAAGATTTCCTTCTCTTTCCGCTCTCTGTTCTTCTGTTTTTGCCTGCTCAATCTTCTCTTTGCAGGAATGGATTGTTTGTATGGCCTCTTTTTCTTTTTTCCAGTGAGCTTTCATCTCCTCACTTCGTTCTTTCAAGCTCTTCAACTCTTTTTTTAATTTCTCGAGCTGTTCCTTGGACTTCTTATCCTTTTCTTTTTTTAATGCTGCTTTTTCAATCTCAAGCTGTTTAATCTTTCTTTCAATCTCATCAATTTCCGTGGGCAGGCTATCAATCTCGATCCTCAACCTTGAGGCTGCTTCATCAATAAGGTCTATAGCCTTATCAGGAAGGAATCTATCAGAAATATATCTGTTTGATAAGACCGCAGCAGAAATGATCGCAGAGTCCTTGATTCTAACTCCATGGTGGAGTTCATATTTTTCCTTCAGTCCCCTGAGTATGGCAATGGTATCTTCTACATTGGGTTCGTCAATCATTACAGGCTGGAAGCGTCTCTCTAGGGCAGCATCCTTTTCAATATGCTTTCTATACTCATCGAGTGTTGTAGCTCCAATACATCTGAGCTCTCCTCTGGCCAAGGCAGGTTTGAGCATATTAGATGCATCAATGGCGCCCTCAGCTGAGCCTGCACCCACAAGGGTATGGAGTTCATCGATAAAAAGAATAATCTCTCCCTCTGCCTTTTCTATCTCTTTCAATAAAGCCTTTAGCCTATCTTCGAATTCACCCCTGAATTTTGTACCAGCAACTAAGGATCCCAGATCCAGTGCTGCCAGTCGTTTTTCTTTTAGAGGTTCTGGAATATCTCCATGAACGATCCTCTGGGCAAGACCCTCTGCAATGGCAGTCTTGCCGACACCAGGGTCTCCGATAAGCACAGGATTATTTTTTGTTCTCCGCGAAAGAACCTGAATGACCCTTCTTATTTCATCATCCCTGCCGATCACCGGATCGAGTTTATCCTTACGAGCTAGCTCGGTTAAGTCTTTACTGTATCTGGTCAATGCCTGATATTTTTCCTCCGGGGTTTGATCAGTGATTCTCTGAGAGCCTCTGATATCTACGAGTATCTTAAAGATGTTATCCTTTGTCACTCCTTGCTGGTTTAAGATTTTTGAGGACGGTGTTTGTTTATTATCGACAGTAGCTATAAGGAGATGTTCCGTACTTACAAACTCATCCTTAAGCCTTTCTGCCTCTTTTAAAGCAGAATCAAATACCTGTTTCAGTTGGGGTGATATATAGATCTGTCCTGTTCCGCTTCCATATACTTTAGGAAGTTTTTCTAGATGTGCCCTTAGTTGTTCTAACAGGGTTCTTTGATTCACACCCAATTTTTGAAGGATAGGTGTGACAATTCCGTCTGGTTGTTCAAGAAGAGCAATCAAAAGGTGCTCTACGTCGATTGCCTGATGTTCATATTTTTCAGCAATCGATTGGGCATTTTGAACAGCTTCTTGGGCTTTTAAAGTAAATTTATCAAATCTCATAAGACTTTACTCTCCTCTTATTTAACAATCTGTGGCTACTAAAAAACGAATCTAATATAATATCTAATTCTCAATTTTGCAAATTTTTTGAGTCTGATTTTTTAGATTTTGAGAGAATGCTAAAAAATTATGGAAGAATTAGAGGATTGGAGAGATAAAATTTTCAGTGATATTGATGAACTCTTTCTACAAGAAAATTTTCTTTTTCAAAACATTCTATAAAATTATTAACCACATCCCTGTCAAATTGATATCCAGCATTTCTATCTAATTCCTTAATTGCTTCTTCAAAACCCATTGCCTTTCTGTAGGGCCGATCGCTTGTCATGGCATCAAAGGCATCAGCTACAAGGAGGATCCTTGATGCCATGGGAATTTCTTTTTCGCTTAAATGGTCAGGGTATCCATTTCCATCAACCCTTTCGTGATGATGGCGTACAATAGGACATATCTGACTTAAAGAAGCTACGGGTTTTATAATATTTTCTCCTATCTCTGGATGTCTTTTTATTACATCATATTCTAGAGGAGTTAATTTCCCTTTATTGAGAAGAATATTATCCACGATTCCTATCTTACCGATATCATGCAAAGTAGCGGCATGTTCTATATCTTCAATTTCCTTTTTAGCAACATCCATTTTTTCTGCAATCGTTTTGGCTATTCTACCAACCCTGATGGAATGACCCCTTGTATATTTATCTTTGGATTCAACAGCAAGGGCAAGAGCTGAAATAGTTTCAAAATAGGTACTTTCAATATTTTCTCTCAACATGGCATTTTCTAAGGCAATAGCAGTTTGAACGGCTAAGTTGTTAAGGATAATAATATCATCATCAGAAAATTTCTTACCGTAAATCTTGTTACTGATACTGATACCTCCCATGATTTTTCTCGAATGAATAAGAGGAACGCAGAGGATTGATTGATTTTCCAATTCTAAATGAGATATTTTCTCAAATCGATTATCCTTGTCTCCTTCTGGAAGGATAACAGGTTTACCATTTTCAACAACCCATCCTACAATTCCTTCTCCGAATCTTATTTTTGTTTTTCCAATCAAACCCTTGTCATAGCCTATCGCTGATTTTATAACCAATCCTGAGTGATTTTTGTTTTTTATGATAAGGAGTCCTTTCTTGGCATCTAAGGCCTTGACTGCAATATTGAGAATTGTATCAAGCATATTGTCTGTATCTTGAGGAAAATTCATTGTCAGGGCTATTTCTGACAATACTCTTTTCATATGGTTGTTGGAAAACTCAAGCTCTTTTATTTCTTCTTCCAATCGTGTGGTTATCTTATTAAAGGATTTTATTAATTCATTGACATTTTTTGTAGAAGCCTCTCCTCGTTCTAATGATTTTAAGGGAACGGAGATAAAATTGGTTATGCAATCTTTCATGGACTGAAAGCTTTTGCTGAAAAAGGAAATCGATATCATGATTGTTGCTAAGATAACTCTCTTCATTAATATTTTAATATCTAATAGTAACTTGGCTAATCATTTTTGATTCTATTTAAAAAAAAAATGAATCAGCCTTTTTAGAAACAGTTTTTTTCATTCTTTTCTTAAGTTAGAAATCTTAAATATATTGAAGCTTTCTTAATCGAACGTTTCTTTTTTTATCCTGAGTGATATGTTTAATCTTTAAATTTTCTATAAAGAAAGTACTGGTGATATTCCATGTTATTACAGAAATGAGGTCTTTTTGATTGATGTTTTGTAACGTGTCTTCAAAATTATATGATACTTGATATACTTCTGTGCCATCTATAGATTTATGAGAGATGATTTTGAAACTCTCATTTTCAAAGCTTCTTTTTATAAAATGATATCCTTTTTCCTTGTAATACAGCGAGTCTAATTTAAAGGTTTCTTCGATAATTGAGATATATTTTTTAAAGGTAAGCTTATCAAATCCTTCTTCATTACTTAGATAATTAAATGCTATTTTGTATTTCCCACTGAGTAAGAATGATAAGTATACTTTTGGAATTTGATATGAGTCTGAAATTTTACTGTACGATGAGTTAGCAGCCAATAATGTAGTAATAAGCAGAATGAATATTCCCTTTAGATATAACCTAAAATATTTCTTTAACATCATAAATTATTATTCTCTTTAAAGATTAACATTGTCTTTGCAAACCTAATCATCGGCATAATCGTTTTATAGATTACCCTTTTTTATAGATTTGTTGAAAAAACATTTAAACCTCTGATTTTAAATAATAATTTAGTGGTCTATTTTAGTCCGTTTTCTCTTTTTTTTGGTCTTAAAAATATATAATTGAATTTAAAATTTCCGATTAATCTATTGACAATAAATAGATTTTTTGGATAATGAATTAAATCTTTTTTAAGAGGATACTCTTATGCCAGAACAAAAGATAAAGATGCTTTTAGAAACACTGGCCAGGCTCCTTAGAAGGGATGCAAAGGGCAACATCAGAAATATAATCATCAAGCTCCACCCGGCAGATATAGCGAGTATATTAAATCATTTTGAAAAGGAAGAGAGGAATTACATCTTTGATCTTATTCAGGATAAAAAGCTAGCTGCCGAGGTCTTATGTGAAATAGATCGGGGAGTAATAGAGGAATTAATTGAGGAGATGGAGCCTAAGAATGTTGCCGATATTTTTCAAGAGATGTCCTATGATGATTCAAAAGATATTATTGACCATCTTCCTGAAGAACAGGCCGAAAAGATTCTTGATATAATGAAAGATAAAGATTCTAGAGAAATAGAGGAGCTTCTTAAATATAAAAAGGATAGCGCTGGCGGGATTATGACCCCGGACTTCGTTGCTTTGGATGAGAGTATGACCATTGAAGACGCGATTAGGGAGGTACGAAAGGAAAGTGAGGCAGAGATGGTTTTTTATATCTATGTCATTGATGAAAAAAATCATCTTGTTGGAGTTGTTTCTTTAAGACAGTTAATTCTGGCACCTCTCTCAAAGTCCTTAAGGGATATTATGGCAAAAAAGGTCTACAGCGTCAGAACAGATACGGATCAGGAGGATGTTTCAAAAATCGTGGCACGTTATAATCTTTTGGCGATCCCTGTTGTGGATGAGGAGAATAAACTGGTAGGGATTATTACCGTAGACGATATCATTGATGTTATTGGTCAGGAGGCAACAGAAGATATCTACAAGATGGCAGGAACCAATGAGGAAGAAATTTTATTCAGTAAATCCATATTCAAAGTGGCCAGGTTTAGGCTTCCCTGGTTGATTATTTCTCTCATAGGGGGGATCATTACAGGTGCATTGTTATGGCAGTTTAAAATAACCCTTAAGGAGTTACTGGCACTGGCTGCCTTTATTCCTGTCGTGATGCATATGGGAGGAAATGTTGCTATCCAATCTTCTACAATAACGGTTAGGGGTCTTGCTACGGGAAGAATAGATGCCTCTGTGATTACAAAACATATCCTTCGAGAAATGCTTACAGGAGCAGTGATGGGAGCTCTCTGCGGGACTATCATCGGAATTGTGGCTCATATCTGGCATGGGAATTTTATACTCGGTATAATCATTAGTATTTCTATGTTTTTTGCCATTACTGTGGCTTCTTTAATGGGTGCTTTGGTTCCCATTATATTTAAGAGGTTAAATATAGACCCTGCCATTGCCTCTGGTCCGTTTGTCACAACTTCAAATGATATTACAGGTCTTTTGATATATTTTAGCCTTGCCACCGTTCTTCTTCGGTATTTAATTTAAAATACAAGGGTTATTTATTTTTCTCACCCTAAATATCTTAAATATTTCTATGGATTGTCTTATATAAAATTTCATAATATGATTTTTAATATTGTCTTAAAAATTATAGGTTTCTCTTTTCTCATTATCTTCTTATTAAATGCCCTCTTTGTTTATATGAATACTCATCCACCCCGTTATCCTCTCCACATTCCTCCATCCCAGTATAACCTTGAATATGAAGAGGTTACATTTCATTCAACAGATAACATTTTATTAAGGGGGTGGTTTATCAAAGCCAAATTTAGAGATAATTTTCAAAATGGAAAGTGGCCAACAATCATTATCTGTCATGGCCTAGGAGCAAGCAAATCTGACTTTACAGAATTTTCCAAGGAATTAGCAGAGGGGGGATATAGCGTCCTATTATTTGATTTCCGGGGTCATGGAGAAAGTAAAGGGAAGAGATCGTCCATAGGCTACTTAGAACAAAGAGATCTTTTAGGGGCTATTGAGTATGTGAGAGGAAAGGAAGATGTGATGAAAGAGAAGATAGGGCTTTATGGATTTTCGATGGGTGCTGCAGTGGCAATTCTTACCGCAGCAAAACATAAGAATGTTCAGGCAGTTGTATCAGATAGCTCTTATACAAGCCTGAAAGAAGAGGGAGCTTTAATCCTAAGATCTTTCTATCATCTTCCCTCTTTCCCCTTTGTATATTTTATGATGTGGACCTATAACATCTTTTTCTTTACAGATGTAAACAAAATATCCCCTTTAGAAAAAATAAGCCATTTATCACCTATTCCTGTATTTATTATTGGAGGAGAAGGGGATAAATTGATGCCTGCTTCTTATGCAAAGAGGTTATTTAAAACCGCAAGGGAACCAAAAAAGTTATGGATTATTAAGGATGCCAGTCACGGAGAGACAATCTTTATGGCTGGAAGTGATTATAGAGAGAGGGTCATAGAATTTTTTGACCATTATCTAAAAGAGAAGTCCTGATTCTTGGAAAAAGAGTTTTTCCTCTAAATCTCAACGACCATTCCATCGTAGGCCAGTTCCATTCCTTCAGGGAGTTCTCTGTTGACCTTTTCATATTCTAAATCGTGTGTAAGATGGGTAAAGAGAGTCCTTGCAGGATTTAGCTTTTTTGCTTCTTCCACGGCCGTATAGATATTGAAATGGGTCGGGTGGGGTTCATATCGAAGGCCATCTAGGATAAGGAGATCTAAATTTTGTAGCTTTTTTTCAGATTGAGGAGGGATGTAGCTGCAGTCTGTTATATAAGCCATATTATTGATCTTGTATCCAAGGATAGGGATGATACCGTGCATAATCTTGATAGGCGTTATTTTTGTTTTGAAGAGACTCAGTTGGGAATTGATGATGTTGAATTCCAGTTGAGGGGTGGTACATCCATTTTGGTCTTTATGAAAGATATATTTAAAAATATTTTTTATATTATTAACAGTATCTCTGTTTCCAAAGCAGGGTATGGGTGCGTTTTGAATAAAATTGAAAGATCTCATGTCATCAATTCCGTGGATGTGGTCAGCATGAGAATGGGTATATAAAACTGCATCGATATGATCAATATTATTTTCTAAAGTCTGATATCTGAGATCAGTTGATGTGTCTATCAGGATATTCTTTGCATTTTCAGAGATAAGAATCGAGGTACGAGTTCTTTTGTTCTTTGGATTGGTAGAGCGGCACACCTCACAATTACATCCAACCGTTGGTACACCCGTAGACGTTCCAGAGCCTAAAATGGTTATTTTCATTATTTTTTTTCAGAAATCTTTAGGTAAAAGTTTTAATGGTGAAAGCAAGAACGATTCTCAACAACAAGATAATATTATAATAAATTCTTCTATACTAAAAGTCAAATCTTTTATATTTTTTCTTTTGGAAAGAAAGCTTTCAGTTAAAGGGTTTTGAAAAATCCGTTAAGAAAAGAGAAATCTAGAAGCAGAAAATGCAATAACCTATTGACTTAATTATAATTTTTCCTATATTAAAATTAATAAAGACTAAAGAAAAATATAATCTTTTGAAATTTATTTTAAAAGGGTGTGATAGTTATGAAACAGAATATTGGAGATACAGACAAAATTATAAGGCTTCTCGTTGGGCTTGTTATCGTTGGTTTAGGGATTTATTTTAAGAGCTGGTTGGGAATCATTGGTATCGTACCGATTATTACAGCCCTTCTGAATTACTGTCCAGGCTATCATCTTTTTGGAAGATCAACCAGCAAAACCCCTGCAAAACCCGAGTGATTTTTTTTAGATTTTTCTGATCACAAAGTCTTAAGAGATGGCTGCTTTAATTTTGGCAGCCACCACAGGGATATTTTAGATTTGAAATCCTATGACAAAATCATTAAAGGCTCTTATCTTTTCTCTTATTTTTGTTCCTCTCCTCTTTATCTCTTATGATGGAGAACCTGAATCGTCAAAGGATGGATATAAAGAACCCATCACTGGTATGGAGTTTGTGTTTGTAGCTGGGGGATGTTTTGAGATGGGGGATACTTTTGGTGATGGTGATAGCGATGAAAGGCCTGTTCATACTGTCTGTTTGGATGATTTTTATATGGGGAAATATGAGGTGACTCAGGGGCAGTGGGAGATATTAATGGATAGTAATCCGTCCTACTTTAAATTGGGTGATGATTACCCTGTCGATAACGTTAGCTGGAATGATGCATTGGAGTTTATAAAGAAGCTCAACCAGAAGACAGGCAAAGTTTATCGTCTTCCCACAGAGGCACAGTGGGAGTATGCGGCAAGAAATAGAGGAAAGAGAGATAAATGGCCTGGCACGAGTAGTGAATCAGAGCTTGAAGAGTATATATGGTATGATAAAAATTCTGGAGAGAGAACCCATCCCGTAGGACAGAAAAGGCCAAATAACCTGGGATTGTATGACATGGGGGGTAATGTCTGGGAGTGGTGTTTTGACTGGTATCATAAAGATTATTACAGTAAAAGCCCCAAGAAGAACCCTGAGGATTTAGATAAAGGATTATTTAAAGGGCTTCGTGGCGGTTCAATGATGTTTAAGTCTCATTTCGCGCGAGCATCAGCACGAACCGGATTCATACCCTCATCTCCTCACAACTACTTCTTTGGCTTTCGCCTCGCTCATTCTGGAGATAGTTTTTTGAGTTTTGCAAAAGAAAGTAAGTGCTTGAAGAGGAATAAATCAGGAATTTAAAATTATTTTTTCCACTTGATAACTTGATTTTTAAAGTCGATACTGTATTCAAGATCTTTCAAGAAATTCATACCGAGCAGGCCTTTGTGAGCAACAGAAGAACCTTTGTATTCAATGAAGCCTGCAAAAAGGTCTTTCTTTTTAATCGGCCCGACCTTAACATAGCTCAGTTTCGCTACATTGGTTTTGATCTCTTTTCCTCCTGCTACTCTTGTCTTCGCTTCTAGAAATTTACTGATATCTAATTGATCCGCAATCTCCTCATGCAGGGTTATCATTGAGGCCCCTGTATCCAGAAGGAGTAAAGCCTCAGTTTCTTTTTTCCCATAACCCAGAATCACTGGTACCAAAACCTGGTTTCCTTTTATCGTGACCTTTGTTTCCGTATCCTCTAAAGGTTTTTCGCTAGCCATTTCCTCCTTTTCTTTTTCTTCTTTTTCTCCCTCTACTTTGCGCTCCTTTTCAATCTTCTCTAATCTTTCCTTTTCAGGAAGAGAGTCATATTTTTCTTTATAAATTTTCAGCTTATCTCTGTATTCCTTCGGTATCTTGCTTGCGTCATCCGTGTAGAAGACCTTTCCCTCTTTATCAACATACTTGTAAAACTCAGAGTAGAGTTGAGAAGAAAATAAGAAGGATAAAAAGAATAAAAATAATAGAATAGACAGGCCTCTCCTTTTTTTCTTCATATCTCCTTCCTTTCATACATAAAAATATGAATGAAGTATAGCTTTTCTATAATCATCATGCAATAGTTGTTCCTCAAAAAGATTATTTAAGGAGAGATGCAGAATCAAAATAATTATATGATTTATAAAGGCTTAATGAATTGCTACTTTATTTAAAAGAATGAGATTTCTAAGAATTTTTTTAGATATGTCAGATATTGCCTATACAGGAGTTTTCATCGTTCTTTTCCAACTATTCTTCCTTAAAATATTTCTTATTTGGAAATAGGGTAATGTGTGTTATCATTTATTAAAGAGTTAGTTCATTTTAAAAAAGAAACCTATCATAATGAAATCGAAGGAGGATTATATTAATGGATTGGTTAGAGAAGGGTAAGGCATTAGTAGCTGAGAAGAAGTATAAGGAGGCGGTCGATGTTCTTAAAAGAGCCATAGAGCAAAACCCTAAAGATGCGAATGCTTTTGTTTTTAGAGGGATCGCTTATATTTCTCTGGGCAATCATAACGAGGCTATCAAGGATTGTAAGAGGGCCATAGAACTGGACTCAAAGTTTGCAGAGGCCTATTTTAACAAAGGTTATGCTTATTCTCTCCTTGGCGATCATCAAAAAGCCATCGAGGAGTATAAAGCTGCTGCCAGATTAGATCTTGAGCAAGCAAAAGATTTTTTGTTATCACGAGGGATCCCTTGGTAAGAGCAGGCAATGAACGAATAAAAACCCAAGAAAGAAAGGTAAAAAATTGAAGAGGTCATCGGTCATTCTCTCAGTAGCTTTTCTTATTATGTTCGTTCTTTTTTGTTTGGCTTTAAAAAAAGAAGTGGGTGCAGCAGAAAAGTCTAAGCAGGGCTGTGATTCAGAAAAGACAATAGATGATTATACAAAAAAAATCGAATCAAACCCCAATGATGCTAAAGCCTATAAAAATCGAGGGAATGTTCATACAAAAACTGGAAATAATAGAGAAGCAATCAGAGACTTCGATAAAGCGATCGAACTCGATCCTCAATATGCAGATGCCTATAATGACCGGGGGATTGCTTATTGGCGACTTAAAAACCAAGAACAGGCTATCAAGGACTTTGATAAAGCCATTGAATTAGACCCAAAACATGCAAAGGCTTATTATAATTGTGGCAATGCTTATTGGAGCGTGGGCAACTATGAGATGGCTATCAAGAAATATGATAAAGCCATTGAATTAGACCCCGAATATTCATATGCATATCATAATCGGGGGATGACCCATTGGAAACTTGGCAACAAGGAGAAATTTATTGAGGATCTTACAACTTCTTCAAGGCTGGGTGATAAAATATCACAGGATTTCTTGCGGTCAAAAGGAATTCAATGGTAAAAACGATTCTTAATATGTTCTTTTGATAGAAGATCGTTGATTCAAACTTTATTTCGTTTACTTTTATAACTATTATTCTTTCCCTAAGAGTGTTATTTTCCTGTATTTCTCTTTAAAAAATAAATAACTTATTATTCAGACAAATAGAAGTAAATTTAAAAATAGTATTATAATCCTATTCTATGTTATATTGCATAGAGAGGGTGAGAGACAATGATGATCCGTAGAAAATTCCTGCTAGGAGCGATCTTAGCAGTTGCGGCCTTCATATTAACCTCGTTCTGGGATCGCTTTTCGAAAATATTGGGATTTCGACGCTTATTAATGAATCAACCTAAAGTCAATGATGAAGCCCAAAATACCTCAACCAAACTCCTCAAAGAGGTCATGTTTTATCAAAAGCTGGAAAATAAAATGGTGCAGTGTCAGACATGCTTCAGGATGTGTGTTATACCTCATGGAGCACGGGGCTTCTGTCGTGTTCGAGAAAACAGAGATGGCAAATATTACAGCCTGGTTTACGGTGAACCCTCTGCTGTGCACGTAGACCCTATTGAGAAAGAGCCGCAGCACCATAATCTTCCAGGATCTCATATACTCTGTTTTGGTACAGTCGGATGTAATTTCAAATGTCGACACTGTCATAACTGGCATCTCTCCCAGGTAAGCCCGGGGGATTTTTATACCTATGATATATCCCCAGAAAAAGCCGTTGAGAGTGCTCTTAAAAAGAAGGTACCCACGATATCTTTCACCTACAATGAACCGACTGTATTTTATGAATATGTCTATGATATTGCAGTGCTCGCTAAAGAGCGAGGATTAAGAATATTATGGCACTCAAACGGTTCTATGAATCCCGAACCACTCAGAAAGCTTTTAAGAGTTACCGATGCTGCGACCATTGATTTAAAGGGATTTACCAAGAAGGCATACCAGAACTCCTCGGCAGATTTAGAACCGGTGTTGAGAACCTTAAAGATTATCAAATATGAAGGGAAGTGGCTTGAGATTGTGAATCTGGTTGTTCCAACCATAAATGATAATCCCAAGGATTTAAGGCGCATGTGTGAGTGGATTAGAGAAGAGATTGGTGTAGAAACACCTCTTCACTTTTCCCGTTTTTTCCCGAATTATAAATTAACCCATCTTGACCCTACACCAATCCAGACCTTAGAAATGGCACATGGAATAGCAGTGGATGTGGGCATGAATTATGTGACGATAGGTAATGTCCCTGGACACAAGCTTAACTCAACATTCTGTCCGAAATGTAAAGAGAGGTTGATCCACAGGATTCATTTCGAGGTATTGAAAAACAATGTGGTGAATGGCAGGTGCAGGTTCTGTGATCATCGTATCCCTGGGATTTGGGGGTAGAGATTGATACCCCTCATCCTTGCCATATTGATCATGGGCCTAAGCGGCATCGTTGCCCAGATACTCCTCCTTCGGGAATTACTGATTATCTTCTCCGGTAATGAACTCTCCATCGGTATTATCCTCGCCAACTGGCTTCTTCTAGAGGCCGCAGGTTCCTTCTGGTTGGGCAAAAGAATTGAAAAGATAGTAAGAAAGATTGAAGCGTTTGTCCTTGTTCAGATGGTCTTTTCCCTCGCTCTTCCTTTAGCGGTTTTTTTGACCCGGAGTTTAAGCGGTTTCATGAGGACGGTTCCTGGCGAAGGTTTGGGATTCATCCCTGTTCTCTACTTTTCTTTCCTGATCCTTCTTCCAGTAAGCCTTCCTCACGGCGCATTGTTTACTTTTGGTTGTAAGGTATATTCTGAAATTCAAAAAAAACAAGAAGCTGAAGCCGGTATTATCGGTAAGGTCTATGTCTATGAGACCATTGGCTCCATCATAGGTGGATTGGTCTTTGTTTATTTGATGATTCCATACCTTCAGTCCTTACAGATAGCCTTTATTGTAGCACTACTGAATCTCATTCTCTGTGCAGCTCTTCTGAGGTTCTCCTTAAAGAACTGGTTTCAAGCCACGTTAACAGGCCTATCCATATTATTATTTCTTTTTGGCGGTTATCTCCTCTTTGGTGGGGGAGTAGATAAGATTCACTGGCTCTCCATCAAAAATCAATGGAAGGGTCAGAAGGTCATCTATTACAAAAATTCTATTTATGGAAATGTTTCTGTTGTTGAGAGGGAGGGGCAGTATACATTCTTCACTGACGGCATCCCCAGCATTACGACTCCCACTCCGGATATCGTCTTTGTAGAAGAATTTGTTCATCTGCCGATGCTTTTCCACCAAAACCCAGAGGAGATTTTGGTCTTAAGTGGTGGGGCAGGGGGTGTGATAGGTGAGATTCTCAAATACAGGAGTGTAAAAAAAATAGACTATGCTGAATTGGACCCTCTTCTATTGAAAGCAGTAAAGAAATTTCCTACGCCCCTTACACAATCGGAGCTGGAAAACCAAAAAGTAGATATCCAAAATATCGATGGGAGGTTGTTTATCCAGAGGACACAAAAGTTATATGACCTCATTTTCGTTGGCGTCTCAAATCCAACTGATCTTCAGGTAAACAGAATGTTTACAAAAGAGTTTTTTGTTTTGGCCAAAAAGAAGCTTAAGCCAGGAGGGATTTTCGTTATTGGTCTCCCCGGCTCTTTAACCTCTCTGAGTAAAGAACTAAAGAATCTTAATGGCTGTATTCTTAATACGCTGAGGAGCATTTACCCTTCTATTCGTATCATTCCAGGAGATTTTAATTTCTTTTTGGCTTCAAACTCAGAAGAGATCACGCTTATCAACGAGATCCTCCTCAGTAAAAGGCTCGAAGAAAGAGAGCTTAGGACAAATCTTTTGACAAAGGGGTATCTAAAGTATAAGTTGGATAAAAGGAGGCTGGAGTGGTTTTTAAGCTCCCTAAACCAAGAGAGGAAAATAAACTCAGATTTTATTCCTCTGGCAGTATTCCATAGCCTTGCTTACAGAAATGCCCTTTTTTCTCCTTATATACAGAAGTGGTTTCAGTGGTTTGAGAAGATAAATTTAAAACAGATTATCTTCTTCCTTGCCATCTTTACCTTAAGTTTTATTTTTATCTGCTCAAGGATTAAAGGATCTTTAAAGATAGCTGTCCCCCTTGCTATTCTCTTTACAGGATTTGCTGGAATGCTCTTTGACCTCATACTCGTATTTACCTTCCAGGTCCTCTGCGGGTATGTTTTTTATCAAATAGGGCTCTTGGTAACCGCTCTTATGGTCGGGACAACCGTAGGAAGCGGGCTTATGACATTCTTTTTGGAGAGGATGAAGAAAAGCATTCCTTTTTTTATGAAAGTAGAACTCTCAATCATCCTTTTTTCAGGCATCCTTCCAGTAATATTCCTCATTCTTCATCCTCATTTAGAAAACAGATCAGTCTTCTTTCTTACACAGGTAAGCTTTCTCGTCCTTTCTTTTATCTCTGGCTTTTTGATTGGCGTACAGTTCCCCCTGGCTGCAATGATACACTCACGGTTTTCTCCTAAGCTGGGAACTACTGCTGGCTTACTTTATGGTGCTGACCTTTTTGGGGGCTACATTGGAGGGGTTATCGGCGGAATCGTTCTTCTGCCCATCCTTGGATTGGTAAAGACCTGTTTTGTGGTGGCAATGGTTAAGATAAGCAGCCTTATCATATTTATTGTTTCTTCTCAAAGGTTTACATAAGATTGCCATACCTCATCTCTTTTCAATACTTTTTCAAATCAAACAGATGTTCTATTTGTCATCTCTATGAGTCTATATTAAATTAAACAGTATAGTAGTTCGGCTTGGCAAACGTTCATCAATTTGCAAAATTGTGCACTATGAAACTTGATTGGGAAAAATGCTTGGTTATATTTTTATTAGCGTTTGCTATGGGGACTGCTGGCTTAGTGCTACTCTTATTAAATGAAAAGGCTATAGCCAAGAAAACTCAATCTATAGAAGTGAAGGAGTATAATATGCTGAAATCTGAAAAGAGTCCCTATCTCCTTCAGCATGCAGACAACCCCGTGGATTGGTACCCATGGGGAGTAGAAGCATTTGGGAAGGCAGAGAAGGAAGATAAGCCTATTTTTCTCTCTATTGGATACTCGACATGCCACTGGTGCCATGTAATGGAGCACGAGTCATTTGAAGATGCTGAGGTTGCCAGATTGATGAATGAGGTATTTGTCTCGATAAAGGTCGATCGCGAGGAGCGACCTGACATAGACAGCATCTACATGGCAATCTGTCAAATACTCACTGGCACGGGGGGATGGCCTCTTACCATCATTATGACGCCAGACAAAAAACCTTTCTTTGCCGCCACCTATATTCCGAAGGAGACACAATATGGACGGATTGGTATGATGGATCTGATTCCACGTATCAAGAAGTTCTGGAAAGAACAGCGATCGGATGCTTTAGGTGCAGCACATCAAATTACTGCAGTCCTCAAGCAGGTATCGCCTGACTCGCCGGGTGCAAAGCTGGATGAATCCATCTTGAATCTGGCATATGAGCAGCTGAGAAGAAACTTTGATGGGGGGTATGGTGGTTTCGGAAGCGCACCGAAATTTCCAACCCCCCACAGTCTCAGCTACCTTTTACGTTGCTGGAAGCGCAAAGAAAGCAAGGAAGCTCTTTTTATGGTTGAGAGGACCCTTCAAGAGATGAGACGTGGTGGCATCTATGACCATATCGGATTTGGCTTTCACCGCTATTCAACAGATTCGAAGTGGCTTTTGCCTCACTTTGAAAAGATGCTCTACGATCAGGCACTACTTGCTATAGCTTATATTGAGGCTTATCAAGCAACCAGAAAGGAAGAGTATGCAAAAACGGCAAGAGAGATTTTTACATATGTTCTTAGGGATATGACGAACAAAGAAGGAGGGTTTTATTCTGCTGAGGACGCTGATAGCGAGGGCAAAGAAGGGAAGATATATCTGTGGAAGTATGAAGAAATCAGACAAATTCTTGAAAAAGAAGAGGCAGATTTGATCGTTGAGGTGTTCAATATCAAAGAGGAGGGGAATTTCAAAGAAGAGGCAACCGGAGAAAAAACAGGTGAAAATATCCTGCATTTGACAAAATCACTTGAAGAGCACGCAGCTAACTTTAAGATGTCCAAGCAAGGGCTTCAAAATCTCCTGGGAAAAATACGCCAGAAGCTATTTGCATATCGAGATAAAAGAGTGCATCCCCACAAAGACGATAAGATTTTGACTGATTGGAATGGTCTCATGATCGCTGCACTGGCAAAAGGTGGACAGGTCTTTGATGAAGAGGAATATGTCAAAGCCGGAAGGTGGGCTTTAGATTTTATCCTAAAGAATATGCGAGCTAAAGATGGACGACTCCTTCATCGCTACCGCGATGGAGAGGCTGGTATATCTGCTTATTTAGATGATTATGCCTTTTTGATTTGGGGAGTGTTAGAACTATATGAGGCTACCTTTGAAGTGAAATACCTTACATTGGCTCTTGATTTGAACAGGGATTTGATAGAACACTACTGGGATAAAAGTAGTGGGGGGTTCTATTTTACGGCTGATGATGGTGAAAAGCTCCTTGTTCGCAACAAAGAGATTTACGATGGTGCCATACCCTCTGGAAACTCGGTGGCAAAGCTCAACCTCCTTCGACTTGGACGAATCACTGCTCATTCTGATCTGGAAGAGAAAGCAGCGAAAATCGGGAGCTTTTTTTCCGACATGGTCAAGCCGTCCCCATCTGCACATACCCATCTCATGGCTGCCTTGGATTTTGGAGTCGGGCCCTCTTATGAGGTGGTGGTTATTGGCGACCCAGAGAGGAAGGACACAAAAGAGATGTTAAGGGCTATCAGAAGCCATTTTATACCGAACAAGGTGGTCATTCTTCGCCCAATTCAAGAATCGCCCGAAATTGATCGTCTTTCTCCGTTTGTCAAATACCAAAAGCCTCTTCAGGGCACAGCCACTGCCTATGTCTGTCTCAACTATAACTGTAAGCTCCCAACAACAGATAAAAGTAAAATGCTTAAGCTTCTCAATGAGAAATAGCAATGACGAAAAATGAGAAGCCTGCCACTTGACCAAATGATTTCTTTTTATAGAAGATAATCAATTTTGAATTCACTTAAAAAATCCCTAAAAAACAAAAGGGGTTTTAAGACCGCAAAAACTTATTGACTAAAACCATCTTTTTTGATAGGAAAAGAAATTCAGATTACTTAAGTAAATCGAAAGGGGGGAATAAAATAAAATGAAAGATAAGTTGATTATTGCAGGGGTTGTTATTGCCATTGTCTTTACTTTTTTAGGTTATTCTCAGACAAAACAACTCTCTCAAAAATTGGCTGCGCTGGAGCGAGATGTTGCGTCCCTCTTTAAGACCCAGGAGAGCAAACAGGTTTCTGAAAAAGTCGGTACCCTCGAGAGAAAGGTTGAGACTCTCAAAAAGGAGACAGAGAAGTTAGATAAAGATATCCTGGCATCAAAAGAAGCCATACCCATTATTGAGAAGCTCACAGAATCACTGATCAAGATAATCGAGGCTTCAAAATCAGAGCAGGGGAAAAAGTAAAAAGTCCCTATAAGAGGAGGAGCAGGATGTTAAAGAGGATAGCTTTAATTTTCAGTGTGATATTTTTAGTGGTGAGTCTACAGAGCCTTGATGCAAAGCCAAAAAAGGAAAAAGCAACCTCAAAGGAAGAGGTAAGAGCAGAAAAGCAGTTTGAAAAGAAACAGAGAAAAGAGGAGCGAGAGAGAGAAAGGGAAATGAGTAAGGAAGAGAAAGAAAAAGAAAAGGAGCTAAGAAAAGAGGAGCGAGAAAGAGAAAGGGAATTAAGTAAGGAACAGAAAAGAGAAGAGAAAGAGCTGAGATGGGAAGAGCGAGAAAGAGAAAGGGAAAGAAGAGATATGGGTCTTCACAGGGGTGAAGAGCTTGGCGTTAGAGACAGGGGAGAAGGTATAGGTCGAGGCAAGGGACAGGGAGGCAAACAAAGAGGAGGGGGAGGCAGAAGATAACTGATTTAAATTCAAGGTTTTATTTGATTTTTGCTGTTGATTTAGATAATTTTTAGAGGTTCTTTTAACAAAATTTTTACTTGACATTTATAGAGTTTATAATTATTTTAAAAGAGTATCTTCGTAGTTTAAATCACTTGATAATCGGCGTAATTATTACATGAAAAACCTTTCTCAAGAGGTTTTTATGTTTGATTATACCATTATTATCAGATTATTAACTCAAGAGAGTTCAGTTCTCGTTTGTCCGATTTTTTACCCTTGTTATGAATCCACAAAATTTTTTAATAATCATTCAATAGAAAGGAGGGGTGATTTATGAAGTGTCCACATTGTGGGAGCGAAGATGTTGTCAAAACAGCGTATGGAGAGAGATGGAAATGTAAAAAGTGCGGACAGCTCTTTAGGACATTCGAAGCAAAAGAGGCCGAGAAAAAGTAGGAATTAAAATTAGGAAAAAGTAAATTTTTTTCATTTCTGATACAGAAGATTTTTATAAGTTTTTACCTTCCTTGCTTATGAGTGACAGGGAAGAGAAAGGACAACTCTTTTTTACTTTTTCTTCCCTCACTCCCCTTCCCAATTATTGAAATGTCAAAAGGATTAAGTTATAATTCCATCAAAAAAAACCTTTAAAAAGCTATTGACTAAATTCTCTCTTTTTGATAAAAAATATTGGTTTTGATTCAAACTCTGATTAGAATAAAAGGGGGTTTAAGCTTCTATGATATTCAAAAAAAGTAAAAAAGGAGAACGAGAAGAACTTAAAGATGGCTGGAGAATGATTTGTCCGGAAATAACAATTAAGGAAGAGGCAAAAGAAGAAGAAAGAAAACCCAACCCAGAAAGCAAGGAAGAGGCTTTCAAGAGTGTCTATGATATGAGCAAGAGGGCGGTTAAGTAAATAGCTTAAACCCAGACCCTAACAAAAAATAGACAAACCTTTATCAATTCATTAAACCTGGTTAATACAATCGAATAATAGAGCTGTATTTATGAATAGAGGGAAAGGGGCATATCGATATCGGATGATTCTTTCTGCCATTCGGCCCTCTCTTTATCAGCACACTCCTTACAATCAGGAAAACTCTCTCCTTTTTTGTATCTCTTTTCTACTTCGATTGCTGCACCCTCCTCTGAAATGAGGCTTAAAAAACCGTAAGCATAGATATATCTGAATGACAAGTTATCGATTTTTTGATTAGATACAAAATACTTGACAAATAAGAATCATTCCTATATAAGAATACTATGACAAAAAAAAGACATAGCTTTTCATATGAGCTCTTTAAAGATAAGTGCAAAGAACACAATCTTAAGATAACACCCCAACGTATCAGTGTTTATGAGGAGCTTTTTAGTTCTCCAGACCATCCTAATGCAGATGTGATATTTAGGAAGGTGAGGAAAACATTCCCTAATATTTCGTTTGATACAATCAATCGAACACTTCTCACCTTTGCTAAAATAGGAATTGTAAGAATTGTTGAGGGGTCTGGAGAACCAAAACGCTTTGATTCAGATATTGACAATCATCACCATTTTAGATGTATGAAATGCAACCGTATTATAGATTTTCAGAATAAATTCTATGATAATATAAAGATCCCAGAAGACTTTAAGAAACAATTTACTGTATTAAACAAAAGGGTTGTTTTAGAAGGCTTCTGTAATAAATGCAAAAAAACTTCTTGACACATTTTTTCCCTATGATATAGGAATTATTCCTATTTAGTTATTCTTATTATATAGCAAAATTCAACAATTATTTAAATTAGGGTTGTTTTTATTCAATCACGTAAAAAATAGTGAAAATCCTAGTATTTTTACGAGTTGTCATCTACTACTCAATTCATTATTTTTATACAAAATACTCAAAATTTTAAAGCTTTTAAAAATCAGGTGCCATTTTGTTAAATAAAAAAAGAAAGGAGGGAAAAAGAAAATGAGGAAATCTTTACTTTTACTGATTCTGATTATCTTTGCTGTATCGAGTCTGGTTTACGCTGGAAGCATGAAGAAAGCAACGAGCTACGCTCCTGTGGTTATTACAGAAGACTTTTCAAAGATCATGGCTCGGATGAAGGCTGAGAAACCGAAGGTGATGAAGCGTCAGATGGCTCTGCTCGAAGAGCGCTACAATCTCAGCAACCGGCCGGCAAAAGGGGTCACCATGTCAGGAGGAAAAGCAGTCCAGGAAGGCGTCAGGGTGAAGCTTCCCAAGGGAGTCTCCTGGAGCAAGCTTACCAAGATGTCTCCGGAAGAGATTCGCAATAATGCTCTGTTCCCAAGCGGTTTCTACCCTCTTCCTCACCCCAATCATCCTGAAGGGGGAATGGTATTCCCGAAGTTTCACATCAATGAAATTAAAAAGCAGGAGGGAAGAGACCTGACCCGTTTCGACCTCGACTTTGATCTGCCGGATCATTTCCTTCCAGAATTTCCAGCTCCTATCTATCTGACCACGCGACCGGATTTGGGCGATGTCTCTCAGGGAAAAGTGATCACAATCGACAACTATTTTGAAATCTTCAACGGAATATTAAATCCCAAACAGCTCGAGGGGCTGAGACTTCTTATCACACCTTTTCCTCAGCAGCAGTTCAACCAGACTGACGACCGCCGCTCTGAGCGTCCCAGCCGTGGTGTCACCTGTTTTGACTGCCATACAAATGGTCATACCAATGCAACGACACATCTTGTTGGAGATATTCGTCCTCAGGAATTCCGTCACCGCCTCGACACACCTACGCTTCGCGGTGTTAATATCCAGAGGCTTTTTGGTTCTCAGCGTGCCTTGAAAAGCATCGAGGACTTTGCTGAATTTGAACAGAGAGCCGCCTATTTCGACGGCGATCCTGTCATCGCTACGAAGAAGGGCGTGAACATCCTTGAGAGAAGCAGCCAGGTCCATTTTATGGCTGAATTTATGGCCATCCTTGATTTTCCCCCAGCTCCCAAGCTTGATATCTATGGCATGCTCGATCCGAAAAAAGCGAACAAGTCGGAGATGAAGGGGCAGGAAGTTTTCTTCGGCAAGGGCAAATGTTCTGTATGTCATGTTCCTCCCTATTACACTGATAATCTTATGCATAACCTGAAAACAGAGCGCTTTTATAAGCCGAAGATGATTAACGGAAGAATGGCCAGTGCTGACGGTCCTATCAAGACATTTCCTCTTCGCGGCATCAAAGATTCTCCCCCCTATCTGCACGATGAAAGGCTGCTGACCCTCGAAGACACAGTGGAGTTCTTTAACCTGATTCTTGGAACCGATCTGAAGAAAGATGAAAAAAAGGCACTGGTTGATTTTATGCGCCAACTTTAAAAATAAAGATTTTAAGAACAAGATGTATCCAAATAACAATATGGCATCTGATAACTTTTATTATTTACTTGTAATAAAAACATTAAGAAGCCTAATTTCAATCAAGAACTTATATTACATAACTATAACACATTAAATAATCTTTTAAGAAAGGAGAAAAAATATGAAAATACAGGGGAGCAGGACTGAAAAGAATCTTCTTGCATCTTTTGCAGGGGAATCACAGGCAAGGAATCGTTATACATACTTTGCCAGCGTTGCTAAAAAAGAGGGATATGAGCAGATATCAGCAATATTTATTGAGACTGCGGATAACGAAAAGGAGCATGCCAAGAGATTCTTCAAGTTTTTAGAAGGGGGAAAGCTCGAGATCACAGCCTCTTATCCTGCCGGTATCATAGGTGATACCAAAGCCAACCTTCTTGCAGCGGCAGAGGGAGAAAAAGAAGAATGGGGAATCCTTTATCCGGAGGCTGCCAAGACTGCCAAAGAAGAGGGGTTTGACGAAATCGCTACACTCTATACCGAGATTGCGGAAGTAGAAGAAGAGCATGAGAAGAGATATAGAAAGCTTCTTAAAAACCTGAGCGAGGGAAAAGTTTTCAAAAAGGATACAGTTGTAAAATGGAAGTGCCGAAACTGCGGCTATGTCCATGAGGGAAAAGAAGCCCCTGAGCTATGCCCTGCCTGTGCTCATCCGCAGGCATACTATGAACTTTTCTGCGAGAGTTATTAGAAAATTTGAAGGGGGGAATATTTTGATCTCTCTCCCCCTTTTATTTAACCATATAAAAAATTTTTTAGAGAAAGGAGATATCCAATGTCGAAAAATAAGAAAAAACTGACAACTGCATCCGGCGCGCCTGTTTCCGATGACCAGAACAGTATTACAGCGGGCGAGCGAGGACCCATATTTATCCAAGACGTTCACCTGCTACAGAAACTGGCTCACTTTAATCGTGAGCGGATTCCTGAACGAGTAGTTCATGCAAAGGGAGCTGGAGCCTATGGCACCTTCGAAGTAATCAATGATGTGACCAAGTACACCAAAGCCAAGTTTCTCTCCGAGGTGGGCAAAAAGACAGACATGTTCGCGCGCTTCTCCACTGTGGGGGGCGAGAAGGGCTCTGCTGATTCAGCGCGAGATCCGCGGGGGTTCGCTTTAAAATTTTACACTGAGGACGGCAACTATGACATGGTAGGGAACAACACACCGGTGTTTTTTATAAGAGATACCATCAAGTTTCCCGATTTTATCCACACCCAAAAGCGACATCCCAAGACCAACCTACCCAATCCTGATATGTTCTGGGACTTCCTGTCGCTAACGCCCGAATCTATCCACCAAGTTACTGTTCTCTTCTCAGACCGAGGTACGCCCAGGACCTTCCGCAACATGAACGGCTATTCCAGCCACACCTACATGTGGTACAATGATAAGGGAGAGTACTACTGGGTGCAGTATCATTTTAAGACCGAGCAGGGCATCCAAAACTTCACGCGTCAGGAAGCGCAGGAGATGGCCGGTAAGGATCCTGACTGCGCTACCCGAGACCTGCATGATGCCATTGAGCGCGGAGATTTTCCCTCCTGGCGGCTTGAGGTGCAGATCATGACCCCGGAGCAGGCAAAGAACTATCGATTCGATCCCTTTGACATCACCAAAGTATGGCCCCATGGTGATTTTCCTCCTATTGATGTTGGGCGCATGGTGTTGAACAAAAACCCTAAAAACTACTTCGCAGAGGTCGAGCAGTCAGCCTTCTCGCCAGGAAACTTTGTGCCGGGAATAGCAGCATCCCCTGATAAAATGCTTCAGGGCAGGCTTTTTGCTTACCATGATACCCACCGCCATCGCCTTGGCCCTAACTACGAGCAGCTACCGGTCAATAGAGCTAAGGCCGCGAAGAGCAATACCTACCAGCGCGACGGATTTATGCGTCAGGATCTGGACGGCGACGGCTTCCCGAGCTATTATCCGAACAGCTTTGACGGACCAGAACCAGATCCTTCTTTTGCTGAGCCTCCTATTGATGTCAAAGGCATGGCAGCACGGCACAAGCCGGCTTATCCCCAAGATGACTTTGTCCAGGCCGGAGACCTCTACCGCAAGGTCATGACCAAAACCGACCGAGAGCACCTTGTTGGAAACATCATAAGTCACCTTGGAGGAGCACAAAAGCGCATCCAGCTTCGCCAGTGCGCCGTATTTTACAAGGCAGAACCTGAGTACGGAACCCGCGTTGCCGAGGGGCTTGGGTTGGACGTTAAGGAAATAAAACGCCTCGCCAATATGTCGCAGGAAGAACGAGCCGAGGCTACCAAAAAATAATCAATACAGTGAAGTTGTTCAAGAAAGGTCTGAACTCTTTTATCTTTGCTGATGGCGTGGTTTACCGATTCCAGAAGGGGGAATTTAATCCCCTTCTGGAAATACCATTCCTAAAAAATCAAAAAGCAAAGTTGCAAAAACCTATTGACTAAAACCATCTTTTTTGATAGAAAAATAATTGTTATTGATTCCATATGTGCTTTCTTTTGACATCCTAAAATAAAGGGTTTTGTTTTATTTGCTGTTTCTCTTCTCCTAGAATCTTAAAAATATAAATTATTAAATCCAGTGCTATATGGAGCAAAATTTTGGAATATTGCGATCTAAGAAAGCCAAAAAAAATTAAAAAGATAATAGCTGGAATAGTATTCATCATCCTTTTTATTTTAGCACTCATTTTCTATCTCTAAGATGTTTGAGAAAAAACACGAAGGAGTAATACCAGCCAGTCGGTTCGCCAAACAGATAGTTAATCTCTTTGATAATTTCTGGAACTCTGATTTTCATTGCCCCCCTCATTGGAATAGCTGGATACCATTGGATTGCTGGACTCAACCTCATAGATTCCATTTGCTCACAGGCCGTTGCATAGGTTTCATATGAGTGAGAATGACATAGGACAGGATGAAGAGTGAGACGCCGAAAATAAATCTAAAGATCGCTAATTTTTTTGATTTTTAAAACAAGAGCTTATCTCAGCCTTTTAAAAAATCACTTAACCATGATTGAACTTCTCCAAAGATTATGGCCACATTTTACAGCGGGTGCAGTTTTACTCATAGCGCTATTGGCCGCAGGGCATGTTGTTCTATACAAACGTGATTCTCGATCCGCCGTAGCATGGGTTGGTATTATCTGGTTGTTTCCTCTGGGCGGGGCGTTGCTGTACTTGGTTTTCGGTATCAATCGTATTAAGCGCAAAGCTTCCAGCCTGCGTAGTAAAACAACTCAATTTTATAATGATTCAATATACAAACAATTCTGCATCCCTGGGAATTTTGAAGATATTCTTTCGTCGGATGTAACCCACCTCTCAATGTTAAACAACATCGTCAGTAATATTACTCAACACCGTCTTTTATGTGGAAATGAAATCGTTCCCTTAATAAATGGAGACAAGGCATATCCAGAAATGATCAACGCGATTAACTCTGCTAAAAATTCTGTTTCCCTGGCAACTTTTATTTTTGATAATGATTCGGTTGGAGATTTATTTGCTGAGGCTTTAAAAGAAGTGGTCCGCCGAGGTATTGAGGTTCGTGTTCTGATTGACCATGTCGGATCACGGTATTCTTTCCCATCCATCGCAAGGAAATTAAAGCGTTCAGGGATAACAGTCGGCAGGTTTATGCCTACATCTGTTCCATGGCGCACAAAATATATGAACTTACGAACCCACCGAAAAATTCTTGTGATAGATGGAAGGCTTGGATTTACTGGTGGTATGAATATTCGTGAGGAATGCATGTTAGAAAAAAAACCTTCTTACCCGGTACAAGATTTACATTTTCGAATAAAGGGACCGGTAGTCAGACATCTGCAGGAGACCTTTGCAGAAGATTGGTTTTTTACAAATAGTGAAATACTGAAAGGTCCAAAATGGTTCCCAGAACTGATGAGAGAAGGTTCTGTTATTGCAAGAGGTATTACTGACGGGCCTGATGAAGATATTGAAAAAACGTTAAACGTTATTCTTGGTGCCCTTTCTTGTGCTCGAAAGTCAGTTCGCATAATGACACCATATTTTTTACCCCAGTCTGCCTTGATTAGTGCATTGAGTATAGCTTCCCTGCGTGGTGTGAGTATAGATATTTTACTGCCTGAGATAAATAATCTTCTTTTGGTTGGCTGGGCAACTAATGCACAACTCTGGCAGATTCTCGAAAAGGGCTGCAGGGTTTATTTAACCCCACCACCTTTTGATCACAGCAAATTGATGTTGGTGGATGAGATGTGGAGCCTGATCGGTTCAGCAAATTGGGATCCGAGAAGCGTAAGGCTAAACTTTGAGTTCAATGTCGAATGTTATTCCCAAGAATTATCCAGAGAGCTAAACAGTTTATTTGAAAAAAAGCTTAAAAACGCAAAGAATCTCAGCCTTGAAGATGTTGATGGCAGACCACTGCCGATTAAAATTCGTGATGGAGTCGCTCGTCTTTTTACGCCTTATTTATAAGTATTTTATTACGTAAGTATAAAGGAATGTAATAATGTCTCTTGAATCCATTACCGCAACATATGGTTATTGGGCGCTGCTTATCGGAACTTTTTTTGAAGGAGAAACCATATTAATTATAGGAGGATTTTTTGCACACCTCGGTTATTTAAAATTACCTTGGGTTATTCTTGTTTCATTTATCGGAACCCTTGTGGGTGATCAACTTTACTTCTTCATTGGTCGTTTTAAAGGACAGAAATTTTTATCAAAAAGACCCGTATGGAAAACTCGTTCAGATAAGATACAGAAACTCTTGGAACGCTACCAGACTTTGATATTATTGGGATTTCGTTTTATATATGGGTTTCGCACGATAGCACCGCTCGCTATTGGGGTGAGCAACGTAAAAACAGGATATTTTATCATCCTTAACATCATCAGTGCTCTCCTCTGGTCAATAGTTATTGGCGTTGGGGGTTATCTATTTGGCTTTACCCTTGAAGCAATCATTGGGAATATCAAGCACTACGAATACGAGGTAATTGTGTTCATCGCTACAATAGGGATATTAATCTGGATTTTCCATTTCTATCGCCGGAGGACATATAAAAATAGGCAGTTAAATGTTGGTAAGTTATGATATTATAAAGATAAAGTGGAGGTGGCTTTTATGGATAAAGAGGATAAAGGATGGAATCCCTACCTTGCCGGTTCACTGAGCGGTGTGGTGCTTATCCTCTCCGTTTTAATCGCTGGAAAATACTTTGGTGCATCCACATCTTTTGTCCGCTCTGCAGGGATGATCGAGAGGATTTTTAGTCCTGAGCATGTTGCTGGTATAGCTTATTTTATCAAGGAGGTGCCGAAGATTGAGTGGCAGTGGATGTTTGTATTCGGCATTTTGATAGGTGCTTTTATTTCCTCGACAACATCAAATTCTTTCCGGTTGAAGGCTGTTCCTGACATGTGGGAAAAGCGATTCGGCAAAAGCATACCAAAACGAGCCGCCGTTGCCTTTATCGGCGGGCTCATAGCCATGTTCGGCGCCCGTCTTGCTGGCGGCTGACCGAGTGGACATGGGCTGAGCGGTTCGCTTCAGCTGGCTCTCAGCGGATTTATTGCCCTTATATGCTTTTTCATCGGCGGAATAATCATTGCCCGTCTGCTCTACAGAGGAGGTGGTCACTCATGAAAATGCTTTTCTACGGACTTATCACAGGAATTCTCTTCGGCTTTTTCCTGCAAAAGGGGAGGGTGCTTCGCTACGACAAGCAGCTCGGTGCTCTCAGGCTTTTAGACATGACCATTGTCAAGTTCATGCTCTCGACCGTTTTGGTTGCGATGATAGGGATCTATCTTCTCAGGGACTTGGGATTAGTCAACCTTTCCGTTAAGAATACGGTTTTAGGCGCCAATATTATTGGTGGGCTTATCTTTGGGATTGGATGGGGATTTTTGGGCTACTGCCCTGGAACATCGGCTGGCGCTGTTGGTGAAGGACGATGGGACGGACTTTTCGGCATCATGGGAATGCTCTTTGGTGCTGCCCTTTATGCAGAGGCCTATCCGATGATGAAAAAGACAGTTCTTTTATGGGGGAATTTCGGAAAGATTACCCTTCCGGAAGTTCTTGGCATCAACCACTGGATTATCATCATTCTATTTGTTATAGGAGCATTATTTCTTTTTCGATGGTTTGAGAAAAAGGGTCTTTAAACTGAAGCGGGATTCAGGCAAGGATTCTAACAGCATGTCAAGGAATGTTTCGGTTCTTTTGAAACTTAATTTGATGGCTCAATATGTATGGAGACAAAGGTTTCTTTCCCCAGGGAATTTTTCAGATTTTGCTCAACCAGGGTTGCGATGTCGTGAGCCTCTACAACGTTCAGTGATTTATCCACTTTGATATGAATATCTATCGCAACACTATTGCCAACCCTTCTTGTTCTCATATTGTGATAATCGATAACCCCGGTGGTAACCTCTATGGTCTGCAGAATCTTTTTCTCCATCTCTTCGCTCAATGATGCCTCAAGAAGCTCATCGATGCTTCTATAGGATATGGAGATGCCTATCTTGATAATAATAAGGCTTACTGCTGCGGCGGCAAGGGGATCAAGGATCCGCCATTTCTCTCCCAGCACAATCGCACCACCAATCCCTAACATGGTTCCCACTGAAGAAAAAACATCTGACCTGTGATGCCATGCATTGGCAATAATCGCCTGGCTGTTAATCCGGTTCCCGATGTTTGCTGTGTATCGATACAGCCATTCCTTGCTAATCACTGAAATGATGGCTGCATACAGGGCAATCCATCCTGGCTGAATGAGGGTATACCCTTGATAGACCCTGTGCACATTGCTCATCCCGCTCCATAAAATCTTTACTCCTACAAGAAAAAGTAGAACGCCTATAAACATTGCGGTTAATGTCTCAAATTTTCCATGTCCATAATGGTGAGTTTTATCTGCGGGTTTGTTTACGATTCTAAACCCCATCAGGATGACAACATCTGTTGCAAAATCAGAAAGGGAATGAACCCCGTCAGCAATCATCGCCCCGCTTCTTCCCAGTATACCTGCGGCGAGTTTTAAGAGCGTTAAGATAATATTAGTAAAAAGGCCTATCCATGTTACTCTGGTTGCCTGAATAACCCTTGAATCAGATTTTTCCATACTGCCCTTTCCCCTTCATAATCAATGAAATATTGCAAAGGTCCTTTATTATAAATCCTCCCTGAAAATATTAAAAGAATTTTTATTTTTTAATATCGGCTCATTAAGAACCGCAAAAAACTATTGACTCAGCCCAGCCTTTTTGATAAAAAATAATTAGTAACATTCAAACTATTATTTTACCTTTTTAAATAATCCGCCATCAAAAGTGGGGAAAGGAGGAGAAGAGATGGATCGAACAGCAAAAATGATATTCAGGATTTTGTTACTCATCCTTTTGGTTTCGTTTGCAGCCTGTACGGGCGATGTAAATCAGCAACTGCAGCTTGCAGCCCAGAATGGCAACACGGCCAAGGTAAAGGAGTTGCTAAAAAAGGGTGCTGATGTCAATGCCAAAGATAAAAATGGTCTGACACCCCTTTTGTATGCAGCGGCGTTCGGGCATACAGAAACGATAAATGCGTTGCTGGAAAGCGGTGCTTATGTCAATGAGAAAGATAACGCTGGGCGGACAGCCCTGATGATTGCAGCAGAGTATCGATACGGCGATACAGTGGAGACATTGATAAAAAAGGGTGCTGAGGTCAATGCCAAAGATAACGCTGGTCGGACAGCCTTAAGCCGGGCACAGGTGGCAGCGTACACTGAAATCGTCAATATTCTCAAGCAGGCTGGGGCAAAGGAATAACCCAAAAACCTTCTGAATCAACCCTAACCATGGTATTTAGATCAATGATATCTTCTTTGTTTCTTGGTTGAGAAAGAAAGAGAGGCAGAGAAGACTGGTTTCTTCCAGCCCCAACCACTGGATACTATGGATAATGGTCTGGGAGAATCATCCCCTCCTTTCCGTATTCATATATATCTAGAGGTTGGGGCATTTATTTATAAGGAGGTTATCTATAAAAACCTGTTGACTCAACCCTCCCTTTTTGATAGAAAAAGAATTGATTCAAGCTCAACCTGTAATTCCACTTCTATCTGACAATCCAGATGAATTTTTTGTTTGGGTTCTGCTTATACGAAATTCTCTTCTCGTCTTCTCGACCCCTTGTTTTTAAGACGGATATTTTAAGAAGTCTTTAATATAAATTAAAGAAGAGGAGGGGGTCATTATGCCAGTAAAAAAGCTAAAGGAGTTTTTGGGAAAAAATAAGGTTAAATACGTAACCCTCAGCCACTCAGAGGCTTACACTGCTCAGGAGATTGCATCATCCGCACACATCCCAGGAAAGGAGCTGGCAAAGACCGTGATCGTGAAAATCGATAATAAGATGGCCATGGCTGTTCTCCCCGCTTCCAAAAGGGTATATTTCGATCTCTTAAAAAAGGCCGCTGGTGCAAAAAAGGTTGAACTCGCCACTGAGAGGGAGTTTCAGGATCTATTTCCTGAGTGCGAGATCGGGGCGATGCCGCCCTTTGGGAATCTTTATGAGATGGAGGTGTTTGTTGACGAGAGCCTAAGCGAAGATGAGGAGATTGCATTTAACGCGGGTTCCCACACCGAGCTGATTCGGCTCTCCTATAAAGATTTCGAAAGCCTGGTAAAGCCAAAAGTGGTGAAATTTTCAACGGAGGATTAGTTTTAGGTTTAAATTCAAAGAAGGGGGTTAAAAAGAATGGGATGGGCTGAGAGAAAAGTAGAGGAGTACAATCAGGGAAAGAGCGCCACATGGATTGAAAGGAGGTGCCTTGAGCATGCCAATCCCGTGCATCTTCTCTTGGCACTAGCAGGTGTGGTTCCCTTTATCTGGGGGCTATGGGCACACAACTGGACCTTGTTAACCGTAGCGATTATCTTAAATCTCGTTGGACATATGTACTGCTGGGTAAGGGATTAGGTCCGCATATTAAATAAAAAAAGGCATGGGGGTGAGTAAAGAATGAAAAAAGGATATTTTCTCTGGTTAATAATAGCACTTTTAGGTTTTTGCCTGCTTACTTACTTGATGGTTCAGGGTTGGATACCGTCTTTTATTCCAACAAGGTGGAGTTAACAATAGCAATTCTTGGTTTTTGCCTGTTTGCTTACTTGATAATTTTGGACCTCCTTTATTTATAGAGGTTAAAAGATCAATTCATTTCTGTTCATTTTTTGCTCGCGAAAGCAAACGAACCAAAAAAGGGCATCCAAGATTTTTCTCTGCGGTATTTGACAAAGCTTTTGTGTCCCTTTTTTGCTTGTCCAAAAAAGGGACGAAAAAAGGACACCCCTCGATTTTTTTAAACGGTATTTAGCTGCGTTCACTCGGAGAAGTAGCAAACTCAGGCTTCGCCTTCAAACAGCTACTTCTTTTATCGCTTGCTCACTTGCTAAATACCTAAAAAATCGAAAGGGGGATTATAAATAATGCAGAAACCTATTGATGAAATCCCGCCTTTTTTACTCTTCGAGTGAGACCAGATGTTTATTAATAAATTTCTTGATATACTTAACCATTTCTTCCTTTGCATCTGGAGGGCTCTCAGCAACCCATACGGCAAAATTATATAATTCCTGAATATCAGTTTTTATCCATTTCTTCTTTTTATATAGGACATAAAAAAGAGTTGTCAGTGCAATTCTTTTATTGCCGTTCTGGAAGGGATGGTTTTTGATCATCAAATAGAAAAGAATACTTATTTTTGCAAGAAAAGTCGGATACAGGTCTTTTCTGTCGAAGGTTAAAAACGGGGCTGAGAGGCAGCTTTCCAGAACTTTCGGGAAACGGGTGGAAAAGTCGGGGATATGTTCATCGAAGCCAAGCCTTTCCCTGGCCAGCCGAAAGGCGACATGTTCAACCTCTTTTACCGTAATCTTGAACATCATTTATCCTTGAGGAGTTTCAATACCTCTCCGTATTCCTCAACCGTTTTCCTCACAGCCTCTTCGATAAGCTTTTTTTGGCCTGCACTCAGTGTCTTGCCGACAACGTCTCCCGCCTTTTCAAGAACCTCTTTTTTTGGAATAGCATAATTTCTCCCAATGCGGACGGCCTTTATTTTTCCGCTTTTTACCTTATTATAGATCGCTATTCTGCTTATTCCCATGATTTGTGCAAGTTCTGGGATAGTCAGATATTCACTATTTTTCATAATACCCCACCGCTATATTTTTCTCTTTGTGAAGTAAATATAAAGTCAAAACAGGTTAATGTCAATAAAAAAGTTAACATATGTTAAGAAACAAAGAATGTTAACAAAAGTTAAGTATGGATGTAAGTTAACATGGAGATGCTAAAAATACATTTCTATTTTGTTCATTTTTTGTTTGCCCAAAAAACGAACCAAAAAAGGGCACCCCCCTGCTTTTCTTAACGGAATTTTTCTGCGTTCACTTGGCGAGGCAAAAAACTTGGCTTTGCCTTCAGACACTTTGCCTCTTTCTTCCTCGTTTACTTGAAAAATCCCTAAAAAGCAGAAGGGGATTTTTAAATAACGCAGAAACTTATTGACTAAACCCTACTATTCTGATATAGAAAAAGTTGTTTGGATTCAACCTGTA
>SMTZ1_10000411_pt1 | contig 52696 bp, 42 predicted proteins | sample DeeMarSWOR136_30_FD_25667 | JGI IMG/M metagenome (IMG submission 25667) | reverse complement strand
GAAGTTGAAAAACTTACAACAGCAAAAAGAAACAACCTAATTCTAAATGTCGATGGAGTTATAGGTGTTCTTAGTTGCGATATGCTAAGAGGAATAGGATACACAAGAGAACAAGTAAGAGAATTTGTAGATCTAGGGATACTAAATGCATTATTTGTATTAGGTAGAAGTATTGGCTTTATGGGCCATATTATGGATCAAAAACGTTTAAAAGCAGGATTATACAGACACCCATGGGACGATATACAATATATGATGCCCGATAAACCAGAAAAAATTAAATAAATAACATGAAGGAGAACGATAAAAATGAGTAATAAAGTTGGTAAGATTATTTATACAAAAGTGGATGAAGCACCAGCATTAGCTACTTACTCATTTCTCCCTATCGTAAAAGCATTTACAGAAGCAGCAGGAGTAACTGTTGAAACAAGAGATATTTCTCTCGCTGGACGAACAATTGCAAAATTTCCAGATTTTTTAACAGAAGAACAAAGACAGCCTGATGATCTAGCCGAACTTGGTAAACTAGTAAATAAACCTGAAGGAAATATAATTAAACTGCCTTGTATAAGTGCGTCAATTCCCCAATTAAAAGCAGCAATTAAAGAATTACAAAACCATGGTTACAATCTACCAGATTATCCCGAAGAACCGCAAAATGAAAAAGAAAAAGAAGTAAAAGCAAGATATGACAAAATAAAAGGTAGTGCAGTAAATCCCGTTTTAAGACAAGGTAATTCTGATAGAAGAGTTCCAATACCTGTCAAAAATTATGCTAAAAAGAATCCACATCCAATGGGTGAATGGAAAAAAGATTCAAAATCACATGTTTCACATATGGTTAGTGGAGATCTATGTTCAAATGAAAAATCGGTTACAATTACAAAAGAAACTGCCGGAGATGCCAGAATAGAACTAGTAGGTAATGGGGGAAACATAAAATTTCTTAAAGAAAAATTACCACTCATAGATGGTGAAATAATTGATGCAACAGTTATGAAAAAGCATGCTTTAAGAGAATTTCTTGAAGAGCAAATAAATGATGCTAAATCAAAAGGTGTTTTGTTTTCAGTTCACCTGAAAGCAACTATGATGAAAGTATCAGACCCTATCATTTTTGGTCATGTAGTTTCTGTCTTTTTTAAAGATGTCTTTGAAAAACATGCAGCTATATTTAAAGAAATAGGTGTGAGTCCCAACAATGGACTTGGTGATCTCTATTCAAAAATCAAAGATTTAACAGATGAGAAAAGAAAAGAAATTGAGAAAAGACCTAAACTTGCAATGGTTAATTCTGATAAAGGTATTACAAATCTACATGTTCCAAGTGATACAATAATTGATGCTTCAATGCCTGCAGCAATTCGTAATTCCGGACGAATGTGGGGACCTGATGGAAAACTTCATGATACAAAATTTGTAATTCTTGTAATTGATGATTGTAAAAAAAATGGCGCTTTTGATCCTACTAAAATGGGTACTGTTCAAAATGTTGGTCTTATGGCACAAAAAGCGGAAGAATATGGTTCTCACGACAAGACATTTCAAATCCCTGAAGATGGAAAAGTTCGAATTGTATCAGAAACAAATAAAAACTTAATTGAACAAAATGTTGAAAAAGGGGATATATGGCGTGCTTGTCAAGTTAAAGATATTCCAGTTCAGGATTGGGTAAAACTTGCTGTAAGAAGAGCAAGAGAGACGGGTTCACCTGCTGTTTTTTGGCTTGATAAAAACAGAGCGCATGATTCAGAACTAATAAAAAAAGTAAATGTCTATTTAAAAGATCATGATATCAAGGGATTAGAAATTCATATAATGTCGCCAGTTGAAGCAACAAAATTTTCGGTAAATCGAATGAGAAATGGTAAAGATACAATTTCCGTAACGGGAAATGTTTTACGTGATTATTTAACAGACTTATTTCCAATTCTTGAAGTTGGAACCAGTGCTAAAATGTATTCTATTGTTCCTTTAATAAACGGCGGAGGGTTATTTGAAACAGGTGCTGGTGGCTCTGCACCAAAGCATGTTCAACAATTTCAAAAAGAGGGGCATTTAAGATGGGATTCACTTGGTGAATTCCTTGCTCTTGCAGTATCACTTAAACATTTAAGCAAATTTACAGGAAATAAAAAAGCTGAAGTCTTATCAGAAGCACTTGATAATGCAACTGCTAAATTTCTTATAAACAATAAGTCACCTTCACGAGTGGTAAATGAACTTGATAACAGAGGCAGTCATTTCTATCTTACACTTTATTGGGCACAAGCATTAGCTGAACAAACTAAGGACACTGAACTTCAAGCACGTTTCACAGGACTTGCAAATAAACTTACAGAAAATGAAGAAAAAATCAATAATGAATTACTTGCTGCACAAGGAAAACCAGTTGATCTAGGTGGTTACTACAAACCAAATGTTGAACTTGTAACAAAAGCAATGCGTCCAAGTGAAACTTTTAATGCAGCAATAGAAGAACTAGCAGTTATTAATGCATAATCTGAAAGAAAAAATAAATAAATGAGAGGTTTTTCTCTCATCTCATAATTTTTTTTACAGTTTTAGTTGCAATTATGTTAAAATCTGTATTTGCCACATTTTTTAGTATTTCTTGACCTGATTTAGTGGCCATTCTCCATTCTTTACAAGCACTGAAGTTGTCAACATCCTTCTGGGATCAAGAGCTTCGTTCTTTGCATATTCGATGCCTTTTACACACTTATTTCCATCTAGATTTTTAATGAGTTTCCCATCAGTTTTAACTATTATTTTACATCCAATAGGACAGACAATACAGGTAATTCTTTTTTCTTTAGTCATCGATAATTACCTCTAAATTTTGCCCAGATTTCAGAATATCAGAGGTAATTTTTATGTCAACATGTCAACAGTAATCATATTGGCAGGATTTACCCATGGTAATTTTTTCCTTAAAAGTTCATCTCCATTTTTTTTAATAAATAATATGGATTTCTCACTTGGTTTTAAAGCCCTTAAATTTAAGTTAACCATTCCAGCATCATCTATTTTCTGAGGGACAACATATCTAACTCCTTTGCCACATACAAAATTTATGCTGTTTTTTTGTTTCTTAATTTTTTTATGTTTTGCTGCATTTTTCCCAGCTATCTTTGAGACAATAGAGAGCATATCAACTGTATCATATACTTGAAGACAATTTCCACATGCGTATACACCATCAAGTGAAGTCTCCAAATTTTGGTTAACAATAGGTCCACCGGTATTTTCATCAATCTCGATGTTGGCATTTTTTGATAGTTCATTCTCAGGTATTAAACCTAAAGAAAGAAGAAGAGTATCACATTTCAATTCCCTCTCAGTTCCATTAATTGGAACCATGTTTTTGTCTACTTGTGTTATTGTAACTTTTTCAAGTCTTTCTTTACCTTTAATAGATGTTATTGTATGATTAAACCAAATAGGAATTTCATAATCATCAAGACATTGCACAACGTTTCTTGGAAGGCCGCTTGCATATGGTAATATTTCTACGACGCCTAAAACATTTGCACCTTCAAATTTCAAACGTCTTGCCATAATAAGTCCAACATCACCAGATCCAAGTATAACTACATTTTTCCCAGGCATTATGTTATAAAGGTTTATGAAAGCCTGTGCAACACCAGCAGTAAATATTCCACTGGGTCTATCACCCGGAATCATAGCATGCCATCTTGTCTTCTCTCTACAACCCATTGCTAGAATAATTGCTTTAGATTTAATTTTGTAGATTCCTTTTTTATTTACTGCGATTATTTCTCGTTTATTATTTAGCTGCAGAACCATTGTCTCTATCATTATATTTACATTTTGCTGTTTTACCTTTTCAATATATTTTTCTGCATATTCTGGTCCTGTCATTGATTCTCCTAATTCTTCTACACCAAAGCCATCGTGAATGCATTGTGGGAGGATTCCTCCAAGCCAGCTATTTCTATCTATTATTACAACATTTTTGGCACCATGTTTTTTTGCATTTACTGCTGCAATTAAACCAGCAGGGCCTCCTCCAATAACAGCAATATCTACCTGTTGATTAATCATTTTCTTCCTCTCTATTTCTCCCATAAAAAAGATTGGAGCCAGGTGATTTCAATTTCATGTCTTTAATATCAATGTTAAATTGTTCTTTCATAATCCTTATTATATGTTGTGTACAAAATCCACCCTGGCATCTGCCCATTCCTGCTCTACAACGATATTTTACTGAAGAAATAGTTTTTGCTCCTAAAGGATTGGATAATGCTTTGATTACTTCTGCTTCAGTTATGTGTTCGCATCTACAAATAATTCGACCAAAATTATTGTCTTTTTTTATCATTTTTGATTGTTTTATACGTGGCATCTCAGAAAATCGTTTAATTCTGAATTTTTTTGTTTTAAAATTTTTTTTCTTCTTGAACTCAGAATGTTTAAATATCATTTTAGTTACATATTTTGCAATCGCTGGTGCTGCTGTTAAACCAGGAGATTCGATACCTGCGAGATTTATTAGACCTGGTGTTTGTTTACTTTCTTCTATTTTATAATCAGATAGCCCACCCGCCTCCGGTGGTACAAGTTTACATCTTATGCCTGAATATGCATTTATTATATCTTTACCTGTTAAGTTTGGAATTATTTCTTTTGCTTCTTTTAGTATTTTATGCATCATATTCTTTGTAGTTTTTTTGTCAGATGAATCATCGATAAATTCTGCACTTGGCCCTAGAAGAATATTTCCCTCGATTGTTGGTGTTATATGAACGCCTAAAACACCTAATTTTTTTGGAGGAATTGGATATATCATTGCATTTACTAAATTATAATATTTTTTATCCAATACTAGATATTCTCCTCTACATGGATAAACATTAAAATCTGGTTCTTCTAACATTGAAACAATGTTTCTACAATTTATTCCTGCAGCATTGATTAAAACATTAGATTGATAACTGCCTTTATTTGTTTTAATTTGAAAAGTATCATTTTTTTTCTTTAAATTAAGGACTTTTGTTTCAAGAGAGAAATTAATATCATTTATGGCAGCGTTTTCAGCAAAAGCTATTGTCATTTCATATGGTAATGTTATCCCTGCAGTTGGAACCCATAATGCTTGAAAGCAAGTCAAGTTTGGCTCTCTTTTATTAACAACATCGCCGTCTATGATTACTAAACCAGTAACTTCATTTTTTTTTCCAACCTTTTTTAATCGATGTAGTTCTTTTACTTCATCTTGGTTTTTAGCAATTACATATTTTCCAACCCATTTTACTGGAAAGCCTAAATTATTAGAAATAGATTGAAATGTCTTATTTCCTTCTACACAAAAACGAGCTTTTAATGACCCATTTGGTGAATTAATACCACTATGAATTACTCCACTGTTTGCTTTACTAGTTTCAGAAGCAACATCACTTCCCTTCTCAAAAACTATAATGTTTGCTTTATATTTTGATAACTCCCATGCAATTGAAGAACCAATAACACCTCCACCAATAATTGCAACATGGAAGTTTTTCATCTGGCGTGGAAATGTAAGGAATCATATAAATATATTAGGTGGTTTTTTATTCACGATATCAATCTGAGGATTGAAAATGCATGTTGATATTCCATATGGCAAAGAAAATATTAAAGTAAATGTTCCTGAACCTTGTGAAATTCTGGTTCCTAAGAAAGTTAAAATTGAAAATGAAGAAAAATTAATTGATAATGCCTTGGAAAATCCTGTAGGATATGATTCATATGATGAATTTGCCGATAAATGTGATAAATTATTGGTAATTATTAACGATGCAACAAGGCCTACTCCAACATCTAAAATTTTAAAGTATCTTTTACCTGTGCTTTCATCACATCCTGATGTAAAATTTTTAATTGCAACAGGTGTCCATCGAGCTCCTACAGAAGAAGAGTATCGGTTTATTTTTGGAGATACATATGAGGTTTTTAGGAGGAAGGTTTATGCTCACGATGCTCGCAAGGATGATGATATGACTTATCTTGGTAAGTCTAAGAACGGAACAGAGATGTATATTAACAAGTTAGTTCCAGAATATAAGAATATTCTTGTTATTGGAAGTGTCGAACCGCACTATTTTGCTGGTTATACCGGTGGCAGAAAATCATTTCTTCCAGGTGTTGCTTCTTATAAAACCATTGAGATGAACCATAAACTTGCGCTAAGTGATGATGCTTGTTCACTTGCACTTAGTGGCAATCCAGTACATGAAGATATGGTTGATGCAATGAATGTACTAAAAAATCTCAATGTTTTTTCAATACAGACTGTTTTAACAGGTGATCATAAACTTTATGCTGTTACCGCGGGAGATCTTCATGAATCCTTTGATATGGCGATTGAATTTTCTAATCAAATTTTTTGCGTTCCATTAAAACAAAAGGGAAATATTGTAATTTCAGCTGCACCATACCCTATGGATATTGATCTTTATCAATCTCAAAAAGCACTTGATAATGGTAAACTTGCATTAGAAGATGATGGTATTATTATTCTTGTATCAAAATGTCGAACTGGTGTTGGAGAAGAGGCGTTTTTAGATCTATTATGTAAGGCAGATTCATGTCAAGAAGTTCTTGACATTCTTGGTGATGAGTATAAACTTGGTTATCATAAGGCTGCAAAAATGGCGAAAATAGGGACTCGAGCTCAAATGTGGGCAGTTACAGATTTAGATAATGAGATTGTTAATAAAGCGATGATGAAACCATATAAAAGCATACAATCAGCTTTAGATGATGCAGTAAGTACAATAAAAGGGAAAAATAAAAAACCAAGAGTTGTTGTAATGCCTCTTGGTAGTCTAACTATTCCATTAGTTTCATAAATTATTCTATGGCATTTTTTCATTAGAATAATTAATTTTTAAACAGTAGTCAAATTTATTATCTTTCGATTTCAAAAGAGATATTCATATTTTGTAACTTCTGCTCGTCGAATCTTCTTTACGGTCTTCGCCGCTTCAATAACTGCATTTTTTGCTGCATCTGAAAAACTTTTTTCCGAGGTTCCAATTATATCTATTATCTTATAAACAGCCATTAAACAAATCACCTGGTAAGTCAATAAGTTTTGTCACTACTTAACTCTTTTTATTAAGAAAAAGATTTTTTAATGAGCTATTTAAAAAAAGTATATTTAAAATTTATAATATTTATTATAAAATTCCTCAAGTTGTTTTTCATTTGGTACTTTACATTTCTTCCAAATGTAAATTATATCTTTTAATTTTTCCTCTCCTTCCTGACCTTTAAATAAATTCTCTAGAAACTCTGTTCGTTCCTTTATGTCTCTTTCAATGAACTCAATATATTGTTTTGGTGTATAGTAATACAAAGGATTGAAGCGTTTACCAAAATCTTTCATTCCATGTTTTTCTTCAAGTTCCTTGGGATCGGGTATAAAATAACCAAAAACAGGGTGTTTTATCCAATTCTCAATCTTTCTATGTTCAACAAGATCTATCAACCTTTTTGAATCAGCCACATGTATACCCTCTCCTATTCCCTCATATTTGATTTCACCGACTTCGTTGCGCTCGATCTCATTAGTTTCCTTATTCCGCTTTGGTATAGGTTTACCCTTTTCATCAAGTTTTTTTATCTGATTGCCATTAAGATCATACTCTCCTACCCTACCAGCGTTATTGATAAAAAACACAAGTTTTCCATCAAGATTTATGTTCATATCAGAATACATCTCAAGTTTCAACAAAGCCTGATGAGATTGTTCTCGAGCCATAAAATCTGTTGCAGCATATGAACGAACTCTTGTACCAGGTTTTTGAGCAGAAATAGCAGAAGTAATAATACTCTCACAGCCACTATCTAGGGCAACAGCCATCTTAGAATCAACAACTCTGAAGATAGGCTCAAGTATGTCATATTTTTTATAACTCAATGCCTCTGATTTTAGAAATTTATCACGCCCACTTCCCCAATCAGGATTTAATTCACTAAATAAAAAGATAAAACGCCCATTGGTTGTTCCACTTTTCTCATAATGAGTACATTGCAGAGAACCTACCTTTTTACCAGGAATTTTTTGCGGAATTTTTACTTTGTGACCTTTAATAGATTTATAAACGTACACTACACCTTCACAGTCAATATTCATTGCAAGAACAATTGGTCTCTTTCCATCCTCATCTATCTCCCGTGATTTCATCAATCCCGGGTATTCAGGACTAAAACGGGTTAAACCCTCAGATTTAGCAAAACTAGCAGCTTCTAAACCAATTAATTTAACTGCACTAATTTTTCCATTGTTATTAAAAATTGGTTTCCCCACACATGCATCATCCTGTTCAAGTTCAGGACCAACAGTTAAAGTAGTCTTACCTGTGCCACTTAGACCTTTAAGCACACGATCACTAGTACATCCAGCGTGATAAGTAATAAGACCATCAGATTCAGCTTTATTCCAAACCATTGTAAGATTAGGTTTTTTAAATGCTCCTCCGAAATAATCAATCCCAAGACTCAAAACTCGTCTAATATTTTTATTCATCTCTGTTAAATCATAAAGAGTTAAAGGAACAGATGGATTATATTCAGGCCAAACACTTTGAATTTCTGTAATGTATTTATCAGGCAATCTTTCTTGTATTATATAGTTCCAACAATCAATATGAATATCTTTTTCAGGAGGGAAAATCATAAGTTTTCCCATCCAAGAGATATATCCATTATGTGGGTTTTCTACACTTATGGTAATACGTAATCCAACCTCATAACCAGATTCGCCTTGTATACCCTCTTGAATGATAAGCTTAGGATTTTCTTCTCTCAAATAACTCATAGCTACCTCATAGATCTTTTTCCCAATACTTGTATCAAACTGCTTTTGTTTTTTACCAAGTTTATATTTTTCAGGAATCATATAAAAAGCTCTATCTGGTCTTCTTCCAGGTTGTGTTGATCCAAAAAGATATTGACCGTCTTTTGTAAATACATAATATTGTTTTAAAAAATCTATATAAAAATCATCATCTGGATTATGTATTATATTTTCTTGCAATACCTGTACCTTAGGTTCGATAAAAAATGTTTTTGACATAAATCCAATAACCCCGCAAAACCCGTAATATCAATGTCCTATATAAAGGGATTTGAAATATATTTAAACTATCAGTTTTAAATCGAAAAAATTGAATTGTATTGTTATATTTTGCATATAACATTAACAATAATTTTTTAATAACTTTAAATATCCGTTAGAAAATACTAAAGAAAAAAATAATATCTTTAATCGAAGTGAAATTATGAAAAAAGAAACTATAATAGACGGTTTAGTCGCATTGATAAAAAAAGCAGAAACAGAGTTACCTAAGGATGTAATTTCTGCTCTTAAGAATGCTTATGAAATTGAGGAAGGTGTAGCAAAAAAACAGATAGAAACCATTTTAAAAAATGTTGATTTAGCAAAAAAATCAAGTCGTCCAATGTGTCAGGATACAGGAATTCAGACTTTTTTTGTAAAAGTAGGTGTTAATTATCCACATATTAACCAGTTGAAAGATTTAATCAATAAAGCTGTGAAAAAAGCAACAATAGATATACCAATACGTCCTAACACTGTCGACCCTTTTACAGGCAGAAATCAAGGAGATAACACTGGTGATTTTATACCATATATAACATGGGATTTTATAGAAGGTACCGATGTTTATATTACTGCCTTTCCCAAAGGCGGGGGTAGCGAAAACATGAGTAAGCTTGGGATGCTTAAACCAGGTGTTGGTATTGAAGGGGTCAAGGATTTTGTTGTTGATGAGATGATAAAAGCCGGGGGCAAACCATGTCCACCAACTGTTGTAGGAATTGGTATTGGTGGCGGTGCAGATTTAGCTTTGAAACTTGGAAAGATTGCTCTTCTAAGGCCAGTTGGAGTTCGGCATAAAGATAAAAATATATCTGCTATAGAAATTGAACTTATTAATAGAATAAATAAAAGTGGTATTGGTCCTATGGGGCTTGGTGGAAAAACAACAGTATTAGATGTTCATATTGAAAAAGCACATAGACATCCAGCAAGTTTACCTGTTGGTATAGCAGTGCAATGTTGGGCAGATAGGAGAGCTAATATGGTTATTTATGCAGATGGCAGCTGGGAGGTGAAATAATGGAATACCATCTTCAAATACCCATTGCTAAGAATTCCATTAAAAAATTACATGTTGGCGACACTATATACGTCACAGGCAAAGTATTTACAGCTAGGGACGAAGCACATAAAATAATGCTTGAAAAAGATAAAAATAATTTGCCATTCAAGCCATCGGAGTATGCTCTATTTCATTGTGGTCCTCTCATGAAAAAAGAAAAAGGTAAATGGTATGTTGTATCGGCTGGTCCTACAACAAGTAATAGAATGGAAATTTTTGAAGACGACTTCATTATGAAATTTGGAACTAACCTTATAATTGGAAAAGGTGGCATGGGTGAAAAAACTGCAAAAGCTTTACAAAAACATGTTGGTGTATATGTAGCTTACACAGGGGGCGCAGGTGCATTAGCCGCAGAAAAGGTTGAAGAAGTTGAAGATGTATACTGGCTTGATGAGTTAGGCATGCCAGAAGCTGTTTGGATATTTAGAGTAAAAGAATTTGGGCCATTAGTCGTTGCAATGGATTCTTACGGAAAATCAATCTATAAATAAAACATATGATAGCGATTATTTATCATGATGATTATAATAAATACGATCTAGGAACCTCTCACCCTTTAATTGGTTCTAAACCTAAAAAAACTATGAATTTTTTTGAAGAAAAAAGTATATTAAAAAACGTTGAAATTTTTCAAGCAAAGAAAGCTTTAGATAAAGATCTTTTAAGGGTCCATAATCCAAGGTATTTAGACCGTGTTAAGAAGCTAAGTAAAATCGGTGGTATGCTTGCCATGGATACGCCATCACCCAAAGGAATATATGAAATCGCATCTCTTGTTACTGGAGGGACAATACTTGCAGGTGAAAAATTATTTCATGGCTTTCAATGCACAATAAATCCTCTTGCAGGATTTCATCATGCCAGCAGAAGTTATTCATCTGGGTTTTGCTACTTTAATGATATTGCTGTAGTAATTGAATATCTAAGAGAGAAATACGATTTATCACGGTTTTTATTAGTTGATCTTGATGTACATCATGCTAATGGAACCGAAGAAATCTATTATGATGACCCAACTGTTCTTAACATTTCATTTCATCAAGATGGAAGAACACTTTACCCTGGAACTGGAAGCATTGAAAAGATAGGAATAGGAAGCGGAGAGGGCTATACTGTAAATCTACCCTTGCCACCAGGTACATGTGGAAAAAGTTATCTTTATGCTTTTAATGAAATTATCCCTCCTATTACAAAACAGTTTAATCCAGAAATTATAATCTATCAATCAGGTGTTGACACACATTATTCTGATCCTTTAGCTAATCTAAATCTTAATTATCAAACTTATTTTAAATTAGGAGAAAATATGTTAAAACTATCATCTTCTTCTTGTAACAAGTTACTTGTGCTCTTTGGAGGTGGATATAATAGTGAAGCAAGTATTATTTCTTACTTTAATCTAATGTGTGGGTTTTTATCAAGGAAAGACTATTATATAGAAAATGAGTTTTTAGATCGAAACTCTGAGAATGTTGAAAATCTCGTAGCAAAACTAAAAGAGATTTTATCATGCCATTGGAATCTTTAAAATTTATTTTTTTAAAATGTTTTTGTTTTACTAAAAAACAGCCATTTTTAACATATTCAGTGATTTTTACAAAAAACTTATTATGATAAATAATATTTCCATTAAATTAACATCCTTAGATGGGGGTTATAAAAATATGGGTTTAGAATTTAACGCAGATGAAATATTTGAGATAGCTGAACAAATCGAAAGAAATGGGGCAAAATTCTATAGAACAGCAGCACACAATATTTCTGATTCCAATAAAAAAAAGCTTTTAATTGATCTTGCTGAAATGGAAGATGAACATGAACAAACTTTTAAACAAATGAGAAATGAATTAAACGAAGATGAAAAAGTATTAACAACATTTGATCCAAACGGTGAGTCAGAGGAGTACCTTCGTGCACTTGCTGACACACGAGTTTTTTATGAAAAAAAAATTAATACAACTTCATTTAAAGAAATTCTTACATCAGCAATTGCTGCTGAAAAAGATTCTATTGTTTTTTACATTGGAATGAAAGATGTAGTGCCTGCTCATCTTGGAAAAGAAAAATTAGAAGTAATTATTAAGGAAGAAATGTCTCATATTAGACTTCTTAGTAAAGAGTTGCTTGCTCTATAAGTTAGAAAAAATCAATTTTTATTTTTTATACTTGTTTATCTTCCAAGTGCTTTTATTGCAGCAAGAATCTGTTCATCTGTAAATCCAAGATGGCTTATTGCACCATTTAGACAAGCTGCTGAACAAGATCCGCATCCTTTACAAAGTGCTTCATTAATGCTAGCTACCAGTATCTTATGACCAAATCGATCAATTTCTTTTAACTCTATAGCTTTATAAGGGCATGCGTCAACACAGAATCCACAACCACGACATAATTCTTCATTCACTTGTGCAATTGTTGCTTCAATCAGTAATTGTTTTTTCGATAAAATATCACACACTCTAGATGCTGCGCCACTAGCTTGAGCAACTGTATCAGGAACGTCTTTTGGACTCTGACAGCAACCTGCAAGAAATATGCCATCAGTAAAGGTATCAACTGGGCGAAGCTTTGGGTGAGCCTCTAGCAAGAAGCCGTCAGCACTCTGATTAATATTTAATAGCCTTGCTAGGTCTTTGGTATCTTCGCGAGGAACAACTCCTGTAGCCAAAACCACTAAATCCGCCTCAATATCACTATGTCCTTTAGCTTTAACAATTACTTTACCTTCTTTTTTTGTAACTTCAATAGGATCATCAAGTTCACGACGTCTATATATAATACCTTCTCCTTGAACACGGTTGTAGAATTCTTCAAATCCTTTTCCAAAGGCTCTCATGTCAGTATAATAAATAGTCAGGTTGGCATCTGGAATTTTTTCTCGTACTAAATGAGCTTGTTTAGCTGTGTACATACAACATACACGAGAACAGTACTCATTTCCTTTTTTATCACGTGAGCCTACACACTGAATGAAAACCACATTCTTGGGTTCTTTATCATTTATCTCAATATGTCCACCTGTTGGACCAGATGCTGATACAATGCGTTCAAATTCAATACCAGTTATAACATTTTTATATTTACCATAACCATATTCAGGTTTTTTAAGAGGATCAAAAAGGTCAAAACCAGTAGAAACCACTATTGCTCCTACATTGACATCAATTATTTCTGGCTTCATGTCATGGCGAATTGCATCTGCCTCGCATGTTCTAACACATTCAAAACATTCTGAACATCCGCCACAATCTAGGCAACGCCGAGCTTCTTCAATTGCTTCTTCTTCAGTATAACCTAATTCTACCTCTTTGAAGTTGTGTTTTCTCTCATTTAAAGGTAAATATCTCATTGGAACTTTTTGTTTCTTCCTAACACCTTCTATTGAAGGGTGTGCAATTTCAGGTTTCTCCTCTCTTCCTTCTCTTAAATCCTCTTCATTGAGATATCTGTCAATGGAAACCGCTGCCTCTTTTCCAGCGCCAATAGCCTCAATAATAGTACCTGCACCCCAAACTGCATCGCCACCGCTGAAAACACCTTTAATATTAGTTTCCAATGTTATGGGATCAGACTTAATCGTGCTCCATGGTGTTAATTCTAAGTCATCTACTCCATTCTTAGGGAAGGATAATGGATCAACTTTCTTGGTACTCCATGGAGTAACTTCTAAATTAACATCTTTTGATAACACACCAGTATCTACTTCTTGACCTATAGCTAATATGATACTGTCGCATTCTAATGTAAATTCCGAATTTTTAATGGGCCTAATCTTTCGTCTATTACTTTTATCAACTTCATCTAACAATTCCATTCTTACACATTCAATTGCTTTAACCTGTCCATTTTCATCGCCTATAACACGAACCGGTGCAACTTGATACACAAGTCTTACACCCTCAGCTTCTGTTTCATCAATTTCCCAGTCAGGTTCTGCGGGCATCTCTTCGCGAGAACGTCTATATATAATTGCAACTTCTTCGGCACCTAGTCTAAGTGCGGAGCGAGCTGCATCTAAAGCTGCATTGCCACCACCAACAAGCATTACTTTTTTACCTATTTTTGGAGCGATATTTTTAAATCCACTGAGCTTGATTGCCTGAGATGGACAAACAGACGCACATTTTCCACAACCTTTACATAAGTATTTCTTATGAATTTTAGGATACTGCTTCTTTGGATCCAACCTATCAGGTTCAAGTTTGATTATTCCATAATAACATGATTCTGCACACTTACCACAACCTATACATAGATCATCCTCGATTTCAGCAATTGGGGTGGTAATAATCTTACCGAGATTTATCTCTTTTAAAAAGTCAATAGCTTGAAATACTCCCTTTAAATCCTCACCAGGAATATTCATCTTTTTACCATTTTGGGCACCAACAGCAAGAAAAACAGCCTTATGTCCACGTTTAAATAAATCAGGAATAGTAAAATCTCTTCCAAGCATAGTATTTAACTGAACTCTAACACCAAGAGCAAGAATATCAGATATCTCTCTCTCAAGTATCTCTTTGGGCAAACGAAATGCAGGAATACCCCATCTCATCATACCTCCAAGAACAGGAGCTGAATCAAAAACCGAAACGTGATATCCTTTTAATGCAAGATCATGAGCTGTAGTAAGTCCAGCAGGGCCACCGCCTATTATTGCAACGCTCTCTGCTCTAGTTTCAATTGGTGGAACCTCCATAGCAGGAATATTAAGTTCTAAATCTCCAACAAATCGTTTTAGGTGTGCTATACCAATAGGTTCATCAACATCTTTTCTTGTACATGCACCTTCGCAAGGTCTGTGACAAACCCTACCACAAATTGATGGAAATGGGAGACGTTCCTTTATGACTCTTAATGCTTCGTAAAACTTTCCACGACCCACAAGTGTTACATAACCCGGTGCACCAACCCCTGCAGGGCAGGCATCTCTACATGGATGTAAGCCACGTTTGTCAATCGTTGCTTTCAATGGAACAGCTTGCGGAAAAGGGGTATAAATTGCATGTCTTGTGCCTTTAGCCATATCAAATTCATTTGGCATCTCTACAGGACAAGTATTAAAACACTCGCCACAACCGGTACATTTTTCTGTGTCAATGTAACGTGGTTTCTTTTTAATTTTAATGTTAAAGTTGCCAACGTAACCATCAATTCCAACTACTTCGGAATAACTTAATAGTTCGACATTTGGATGACGAGCTACATCAACCATTTTAGGAGTTAAAATACATGCAGAGCAGTCAAGGGTTGGAAATGTTTTATCTAGTTGAGCCATTCGTCCACCGATACTAGGGGTTTTCTCTACTAGATACGTTTTGAAACCCATTTCGCCTATGTCCAATGCGGCCTGTATACCAGCAATACCTCCACCGATGACTAAAGCAGCTGGTGTAACATTTACTGCTTTTTTTTCTAGAGGTTTTAGTAAAGAAGCGCGAAGTATTGCACTTTCCACTAGCGATTTTGCTTTTTCTGTCGCCTGAGATTTATCTTTATGTACCCAAGAACATTGTTCTCTAATATTTACCATATCTAAACAATATGGATTCAAACCTGATTCTTCAAGAACGGCTCTAAAAGTAGGTTCGTGCATCCTAGGTGAACAAGAAGCAACAACAATTCGATCAAGTTTCATTTCCTTGATGTCTTTTTTAATTAGTTCTTGTCCAGGGTCAGAACACATGTATTTATAATATCGAGCAACTGCAACATTTGGTAAAGTCTTAGCATATTCAACTACTTTTTCCACATCAACAGTAGCGGCAATGTTTATTCCACATTCACAAACATAAACTCCAAGTTTCATTGTCTCATCCCCTTATTTTACTAGCCCTCCGATTTGTGCTAAAATCTGCTTAAGGTCAAAATGTCTCATAGAAATTGCTCCAGTTGGACAAGCAGATGCGCAAGAGCCACATCCTTTACACATAACATCGTTGACTCTCATTAGTTTGTCTTTTTCATCAAATTCTAGAGCTGAATAAGCACATAGATCTTCACAGACTCTACATCCACTACACAAGTCTTCATCAATGTTAGCAGAAATCGCCTCAACTGTTACCTTCCCTGCAGCAAGTGGCTCAGATGCTCTAACAGCGGCACCACTTGCCTGTGCAACAGCATCTGGAATATCCTTTGGACCCTGACAACAACCTGCAAGAAATATTCCATCAGTAAAGGTATCAACTGGGCGAAGCTTTGGATGTGCCTCTAAATAAAAACCATCTGCACTCTGATTTATATTCAATATCCGAGCAAATTCCTTTGTATCTTCACGAGGAATTATTCCCGTAGCTAATACAACAAGATCCGCTTCAATATCCGAGTGGCCTTTTGCCTCAACTACAACTTTATTTCCTTTTTTATTGATTTCAATTGGATCAGCAAGTTCTCTTCGTCTATATGTAATACCTTCCCCTTCCACACGATTATAAAACTCTTCAAATCCTTTACCAAAAGCTCTAACATCTGTATAATAAACAAAAAGTTCAGCATCAGGTAGCTTTTCCTTGACCATGTGAGCTTGTTTTGCAGTATACATACAACATACACGAGAACAGTATTCATTGGTTTGTTTATCACGTGAACCGACACATTGTATAAAAACAACCTTCTTTGGTTCCTTACCATTTATTTCAATGTGTCCGCCCGTAGGGCCAGATGCTGATACAAGTCGTTCAAACTCCAAGCCAGTTATCACATTTTCATATTTGCCATACCCATATTCTGGTTTCTTTGTTGGATCAAAGAGATCGTAACCAGTTGCAACAACGATGGTTCCAACTTCGATTTCAATAATTTTTTCCTTTTGATTAAAATCAATAGCGTTTCTATCACATGCTTCAATACATAATGCATGGTCGCCGCATTTTCCTGTTTTTAAAGTAATACATTTATCAGGATCAACCGTGTATTTCAAAGGAACTGCTTGTGGAAAAGGAACATAAATTGCACTTCTTTTTCCAATGTTCAAATCAAATTCATTTGGAATTCTTTGATGAAGCCTACAAGCCTCTGCACAGGCTCCACAGCCCACACATTTTTCTTCATCAACATACCGCGGTTTTTTCCTAATCTTTACCTTGAAGTTGCCAATATATCCATCAACGCTTTCTATTTCAGAATATGTATGAAGCTCAATGTTTGGATGACGAGCTACATCAACCATTTTAGGGGTTAAAATACATGCAGAGCAGTCAAGGGTTGGAAATGTTTTATCTAGTTGAGCCATTCGTCCTCCAATACTGGGGCTACGTTCAACAAGATAAACTTTGAAGCCTTTCTCAGCAATCTCTAATGCAGCTTGAATACCAGCAATACCTCCACCTACTACTAGTGCCGTTGGTATTACACTTACTTCCTTTTTTTCCAATGGTTCTAAGAAGGTTGCACGTGCAACAGCCCCTTCAATTAGTCCAACTGCTTTTAGAGTTGCCTGTTCCTTGTCTTCATGAACCCAAGAGCATTGTTCTCTTATGTTTACCATTTCAAAAAAGTATGGATTCATTCCACACTCTTCTAAAACTGCTCTAAAAGTTGGTTCATGCATTCTAGGAGAGCAAGATGCAACAATAACTCGATCAAGCTTCATCTCTTCAATATCTTTCCTAATCAGTTCTTGCCCAGGATCAGAACACATATATTTATACTCACGAGCAACTGCAACATTTGGAATATTCTTAACAAGTTCAACCGCTCTTTGTGTATCTACAGTATATGCGATATTGATCCCACATTGACATATATAAACACCAATCTTCATTCTAAATCGCCTATCTTTCACCATAAATGTTTTTCAACTGTTTATACGAAAATACAGGGCCATCTTTACAAACATAAAGATTTCCAATATTACAACGGCCGCACTTACCGATTCCACACTTCATTCTCATTTCAAGAGTAGTAAAAATTTGATCTTCACTAAATCCCAATTTTTCAAGATTTTGAATTACAAACTTAATCATAATAGGTGGACCACAAGTAATTGCAATCGTATTTTTCGGTGATGGTTTAACTTGTAACAGGTTATCTGGGACGAATCCAACGAATTTATTCCAACCGTCTTCCTTTACATCAATTGATAGATGAACATTTACATCTTTGCGTTTCTCTAATTCCTCAAATTCTTGTTTATAACTTATATCTTTTGAGGTTCTTGCACCATATATAACATCTAGTTTACCATATGATTTTCTATTGTCAACTATATAGTTAATAAGTGATCGAAGGGGAGCTTGACCAATTCCCCCACCTATGAAAACTAAGTTACTTCCTTTCCAACCTTCAACATCGAAATAATTACCATATGGGCCTCTTACACCTACAGTATCACCAGATTCTAATTCATGTAAAGCAGTAGTTACTTTTCCAAGTTTCATAACGCTAACTTCAATATAGCCTTTTTTTGTTGGAGAAGAAGAAATTGCAAAAAAACATTCCCCTTGACCAAAAAGACTTACCATTGCACATTGTCCAGGAAGAAATGAAAAATTATTTTGAATGTTTTTATCCTGGAATTTTAATTTGAATGTTTTTATAGGTCTTTGACCGCCAACTTCTTCTCTAACATCTTCTATTGTCGCAAGCCAAGGCTGATATGGATTTTCTTTCATGGCTTAACCTCCCCTGCACGAGTAACAACATCAATGATATCGATATTTACAGGACATAAATCAATACAGCGTCCACAACCTACACATGCGATTACGTCGTAGTTTTTTGGATAGTAATTATATTTGTGATATACCCTGTTTCTAACCCGGTTTGTCCTGGCAGGTCTTGGGTTATAACCTGAAGCTTGAAGAGTATATTCAGGATTCATACAAGTATCCCAAACACGTACTCGAGCTCCTTTAGTAAGAGTAGTTTCATCTTGTATATCAAAACAATGACAGGTAGGACAAAGATAGGTGCAGGTTCCACATCCAACGCATTTAAACGCTACTTTTTTCCAATATGGATTTTCAAATATTTTATCTAGTTTATAGGCAATGCCTTCGGTTTTTTGATGTCTTGAAATCATGTTAATAGCTTTTTGCTCAACTTCTTTTCTTTTTTTGGTATCATTTTCAGTAGCTGGTTTTAAAAGATTTGAAATGTTCTTTGTTAATTGTTTTCCTTTATCATTTTTTATCTCGACATAATACTTATCTCCAATATCTGTAAATAATATATCAACATATTTTGAAGAAGCAGGAGAATCATCAAATGAGGTACAGAAACAGTTTAACTCTGGTTTATTGCAACTAAGACCAATTAAAATTGTATTTTTTCTTCTTTTTAAAAAATATGGGTCTTCGAAGTCTCCTTGGAATGCATGATCAAGAATGGCTAGGCTTTTTGCATCACATGGTCTAATACCAAATATTACATTATTTTCATTTATATCAACCGATTCAATTTTTGCTTTTGTACCTGGGGTAAATTTGAATAATGTTTCAGTTTGATGAAATAAAAGTTTTTTAGGTGGAACTTTAGAATTACAGAAGTCAAGATTCATTTCTGAAGGTTTTTTAATTTGGTCAAATATTATTGTATCATTATTTTTTACTGGTGCATAGACATTGTTTTTCTTTATAATTTCAGTAATAACTTTCGGAAAGTCACTTTTTGATAAAATCATTTTATCCATTTTTTTTTCACCTCATAAAATAAATTCCTCTGGATCATCAGGTTTAAACATAGCAAGTAATGGCTTTTCTTCAGCGTTTATCCCCGGTATATATTCAAACATTTCTTTGATTTCTTTTTCTATCTTTTTATTAAGTTTCATGAGAGGTATATCCATCGGACAGGCCCTTTCACATTGTCCACATCCTATGCATCTTCCTGCAAGATGAAATGCTCGTAAAAGATTCCATGCTGTATTTTCTGAGAGATTTACTGAACGACGAACCCATTGGGGATTTAATTGGTCGACCATACATTCTTTACAGTAACATAATGGACAAGCATTTCGACATGCATAACAGCGTATACATTTTTCAAATTGTTTTTCCCAATAATCCCATCTATCTTTCAACGATTTCTTTTCAAAAGATGCAACTTCATCGTAACCTTCTTTTTTTGTACTTTTAATTTCCTTGCCAATTAAAATATCATATAAAACTGGTGTTGGGTATTCACATGTTTTACATTTATCAGGCATTAATTCTTCTTTAGGAATCTTTTGAGTTTTTCCATCAACAGTGATTATAAATTTATCATCTTCATCTTTAACTTCAACATTTTTTATGTGTCCAGGAAATTTATCTTTAATTTTCTTAGGATCAATAACGCCTGTACATGGAATTCCAATTATCACAACTTTTTCGCGATCCAAACCTTTCTCCTGTATTATTTGAACAATAGCTCTAGAGTCGCAGCCTTTAACAACTACACCTATTTTTCTTGTATCTGGTTCTTCACCTTTACGAAGTGGAGGTTTTTCTTCTAACATTGGAAATACTGCAAGATTGTGAACACATAAAGGCGAAAAAATGAATTTATCAGCATCTTCAGGTTTGTAAGCAAAACATGGGGTTGCTTGAAATCCATAGGTTCCTTTCTCGTATCCCACCACATATTTTACATCGTCTCTAGATATAGTTTTTTTAACTTCATCTCTAAGTCGTTTTTCGTCTACCATTTATTCTCCCTCTTAAAGTGTTGCATTGGTCCAAGTTTTCTAATGTCCTCTGTAACTTCCTTAACTACTTCTGCAAATTTGTTTCCCTCTGCAGCAGATACCCAAGTCATCCTGACTCTATTAGGATCAATACCTGTGTATTCTAACAGTTTCTTTAGAATAGCCATCCGGCGTCTTGCTAAGTAATTACCACGTTCATAATGGCAATCACCTGGATGACAGCCACCAATTAGTACACCGTCGGCCCCCTGTTGAAGGGCATTAATTACAAATATCGGATTTACTCTACCAGAACACATTACTCTTATAACTTTTAGATTAGGTGGATATTGAATTCTACTTGTTCCAGCTAGATCCGCACCTGCATAAGAACACCAGTTGCATAAAAATCCAATAATGTTTGGTTCAAATTTATCTTTCATATTTCAGCCTCCAATTATTTTGCTTACTTCCATATTTATAGGACCTAGTTTCTCTAATTTATTAACAAAATCATCTATTGCTTTGCTAAGTTTTGCCGATTCACCAGTCGAAAACCATTCAATTTTTACTCTTTCGGGTTCTATGTTTAATTCCTTTAGTACATTTTTTAGTAAAACAAGTCTTCTTCTTGCTTTGTAGTTACCGTTATGATCACATTCCTCAGGTGGACAGCCAGCAACCATTACTCCCCATGCTCCTTCTTCTAAAGCATTAAATATTAGTTCAGGAGCAATACGGCCAGAACACATGCTTACTATCACTCCATATGGTGTTTTTACAATTGTTGGCGACTCGCTTAATTGCATACCTGGAAAAAGTGACCAATTACAAATAAATACAAGAGCCTTCATTTCTTTATTTTCTCTTAGAAGTTCAGATGCTCTTTCATGAAGCTCAGGTAAAGTAACCTCACATCCTTGCTTTTGAGTAATAGCGCCAGAGGGGCATGCTGCGACACATAAGCCACAGCCTCGACATTCTACCTTATCAACAATGACTTTACCTTTTTCTTTATTTTGTTCTTGGATAGATAAGGCTTCATATTTACAAAGCGATATACATACCCCACAAACGCTACATAGATCTTCATCAATTTTAACAATTGTCCCCTCAACTTCAAATCCAGCTTCAATAAGATCTGCTCTAGCATCTGTTAAAATGTCAGTTACTGGAACACCTGCAGAACAGTTATCACTACAATTTTTACAATAAAAACACTGAAATATTTTATCTACAATATCTTTTGTTGGTTTAATCTCACCATTAATCATTCCATAAATCAATAGAAGTTTGCCACGTGGTGTATCTGATTCCCAATTGAGTGATTTAAATAATGGGCAAAGTTCGTAACAATATCCACATCTAATACATTTGTTTAGTTCTTTTATCCATTTTTTTGATCGTTTAAAATCTATCTTTGGCATTATGCTCCCACCTGATATCTTAAATTAGTAGCTCTTACCCAGTCATCTGGTGCATCCATGATTTTATGTGGATTTAAAATGTTATTAGGGTCAAGTGCTTTCTTTATATTTCTCATGATAGGGATCATGTCGCCCCTTGCTTTTTTCCATGCTGGGGCTTTGGACAAACCTATTCCATGTTCAGCAGAGGTTACACCCCCAACCGAGTGAATGTAATCATAAAGTTCATCTATTACACGTTCAGCATCTTTCCATTGGCTTTTCTTATTAGGATCCAACATAATTTTAGTATGAATTACACCAGAACCGCAATGGCCATATACCGCCATTATCACATTATTTCTCTCAGCTATCTCATGTATTTTTTCAGCAGTTTCTGCTATCTTTGAATTTGGTACACCCATATCATCAGCTAAATCTGTACAAATAATTCCCTCTTTGTATCTTGATAAGGCAGCAAATAGTTTTTTCCTTCCACTGAAAATTTTTGTTCGTTCAGCTAGATCATAGCTCATTTTTATATCTGTACCATTATGTTTTTCACAGATTTTTTTCATTTTCTCTATTTCAAAATCAACAGCTTCTTTCACATTTCCATCTGCTTCAAAAAGAACGATTGCCCCAACTTCGGTTAAGCCAAGATCTAATGCTTTATTCACAGCAACTATTCCAATTTTATCCATTAATTCAAGCATAGAGGGGTTAGATCCGCTAGATATTATTTCACTAATTGCATTACCTGCGTCTTCAAGTTTATCAAAATTTGCAACAGCAAGACAACGGAATTTTGGTAGAGGTCTTATTCCCATAGTCGCTTCAACTACAATTCCAAGGGTACCCTCAGAACCAACAATCAGTCGTTCTATTTGATAACCTGATGAGTGAACACGAGTGTTCGAGCCAAGATTTACTAAATCCCCATTTGCCAAGACAACTTTCATGCCAAGGACATAATCTCTCGTTGCACCATATTTAACCGATCGTACACCAGATGCGTTTGCTGCAATCTCACCACCAATTGTTGCAATCCTGCTTGATGCAGGTGCTGGTGGATAAAATAAACCATATGGTCTTAAAGCCCGATTTAAATCATCATCAACTACACCAGGTTCAACCCTAACAAGCATGTCCTCTGGTCGTATCTCAAGAATTCTATTCATCTGTTTTAAATCCATGACAATTCCGCCGTCAATAGGAACAGTATGGCCTGATGTACCTGAACCAGCACCTCGTGGTATAACCGGGATTTTATTCTTGTTAGCATACTTCATAATATTTTGAACTTCCTCGATGGTCTTTGGCCTAACAATAGCAGATGGCATTGCTTGATGAACCGATGCATCAGATGCATAAACATATAAATCTGCAATATTATCTGAAACGTATTGTTCCCCTACTATTTTTTTCAATTTTTCCATATCGATTTTCATGCTTTCCCTTCTTTCAATGGGTTTGGTCCCATCTTTTTGAGTTCATCAACAAATTCTGTTACCAAAGTAGCAAATTTTTGACCTTCTGAAGCAGAGACATACTCGAATCTAACTCTGTTTGGTTCAACTCCCATCTCCTCAAGGTATTTTTTTAATAGTTTTATTCTTCTATTTGTCTTATAGTTACCCGATTGATAATGACAGTCTCCGGGATGACATCCAGCCACTAGAACGCCATCTGCACCTTTTTTTAAAGCCTCTAGAACAAATACAGTGTCAACACGACCTGAACACATCACTCGAATTGATTTTATATTAGGTGGATATTTTATTCTACTGGTTCCAGCTAAATCCGCACCTGCATAGGAACACCAGTTGCATAAAAACCCAATAATGTTTGGTTCAAATTCTTTTGACATTTTATTCACCTTAGCTCGATATATTAATATCTTTTCTTATTTCATCAATAGCCATTTTTACAGCTTTTGGGACAGCTGTAGCGATTTTTTTACTTAACTTTTCTCCAAATTCACAAGGCATTTGTTTCATCATAATTCCAATGATTACTATATCTTTAGGAATTCGGTTCTCCCCCATTTTTTTTGCCATATCTATAGCTTCAATTAGAGACACATCATGAAGGTTACATGAATGCATCGTTGAAAAATCGCTGAGGGGAATTCTTTTTACATCTCCATTCTCTTCATTTTCTGTTTTTACAGCATCTATTATAATTGCCTTGTCATAGCCTAGGATTAGATCTAGCAAATTCATTCCCCCAGTTATTGCCTCGTCGATAGTGACGTTTGAATAATTGATGTGTTTTTTTAGTTCATTTGCTACGTGAACTCCAACTCCGTCATCTCCAAGTATTTGGTTACCTACTCCAAGGACAATGGTTTTCATCTCTAGTTTCCTCTAAATATTTTGTTTAAGTGTTTTGTACAATTTTTTGTTGTGATCATATATATTGACTTGAAGAGGCATGCCACCAGGTAATGTATGCGTTGCACATGCAAAACAAGGGTCATATGCGCGGAATGCCATTTCTACCATGTTTAGTGTTGCGTTATTAACATTACCTTTTTTTATTACACCTTTTGCAGCATCACGTATTGACATATTGATAGCGCCAGCGTTATTGGTTGTTGCAACGATGAGGTTAGCTTTGTCAATTAAGCCATTTTTGTCAAGCTTGTAATGATGAATTAGTGTTCCTCGTGCAGCCTCAGTTACTCCCATGCCTTCACCAGGTTCACCAACTGGATTTCTGATTTTTTGGCTAGTTATCTCTGGATCTTTAATTAATTCCTGAGCTCTTTCAGTTGCATATAGTAATTCTATGAGTCTCGCCCAGTGGAACGCAAGTGTTGAATTAACAGCTTTACCACCAAGTGTTTCATAGAATCTTTTATATTCTTTATCCGCAAGTGATGTTGCCATACCTTCTGCAGCATTCAGCCTACCAAGTGGTCCTACTCTATAGATTCCACTATCTTTACCATCTTTGAATCCTTTCCATCCCACTGCTTTTAGGTATGGGAATTTGATATATGTCCATTCTTCCACATGCTCTACTATATTTTTATAATAGTCTTTCACATCGAATTTCACATGTTCGTTTCCTTTCTGGTCTGTAACGCGAATTTTTCCATCATAGAAATTAACCTTATTGTTTTTATCGACCAATCCCATATTATATGTAGCTAGTTGATATGGATCACTAAGAATGAGATTGACATAATTCTTGTTTTTCAGAACAATATCGTCAAATAGTTTAAGTGAAAACTTTGCAAATTCAATGCAGGATTTGACCATTTTATCAATTTCTTTAACTTCGTCTTTATTTAGACCCTTTGATACCCCACCAGGTAATCCGCAGACAGGATGAGTTGCTTTTCCACCAAGAATGGCTGTTATTTTTTGACCATAGGCTCTATGTTTAATCACTTCTTTTCCAATTTCAACACCAACTTTCTCGATTACACCAAGTACGTTTCTTTTTTCAGGGGGTGCATCTGGTCCAACAACAAAATCTGGGCCACCTAGATAATAAAAGTGCAATGTATGATCATAAATAAAGTATCCCATGTACATGAGTTCTCGTAGTTTTTTTGCTGCAGATGGGGGATTAACGTTAAAAGCTGCATCAAGTGCCTTTGTTGCGGCAAAATGATGCGCTACAGGACATACTCCACAGATACGACTGGTTATTTGGGGCATATCCTCTGCACGTCTTCCCTGGCTAAATCTTTCAAAACCACGTAATTCAGGTATTTGAAGATATGCATTTTCCACGTCTCCTTTGTCGTTTAGAAAAATACTAATTTTTCCATGTCCTTCAAGACGTGTTATAGGATCAATTGTTATTGTTTTCATTTCATCACCTTCCTGTTAATAAGAGCTGAGGGTAGACCATATTTGTAGAATGTACCAACAGGGTCTACAACCTGATCTATTAATTTCTGAACTTCTTCATCACTCATTTTTTCCTCTCCCTCTATACCTAGAATTGATGCAAGAGCAGATATCATCTTAGCCCCCTGGTCTAATGAGTTTGGAGTCGGGCCGCCGCATCCTGTACATGGCATGTTTGCGTCGAGACATCTTGCATCGCATCCTCCACGCGTTGCAGGCCCCATACAAATTATACCTTGTTCAAGTAGACATTTTTCTTCTATTTTATCCACTTCATATACGCGTTTTATTTCCTTTATCTTTTTTTCAGATTTTTCAAAACGACATTCGTCGCAAACTGATTTCATTGCACTTATAACAGAGCCTTTTGGTGGAAGTTTATTTTCAACAATTGCTCCCACGGCTGTCATGATTTGATCAGGTGTTGGCGGACATCCAGGTAGGTAATAATCAACGTCAACTGTTTGGTCAAGGGTTTTTACAGTATTATAAAACTCAGGTAGTGTTAATGTTCCTTCCTTAACCTTAACAGATGTTTTAGGTGTGATTTTATTTGGATTATTAGTAGAAGGATTATCCAAATATGCTACATTGAAAATTTCTTCTCTGTTTGCAATATTTCCAAGTCCAGGTATACCACCGTTGACAGCGCAAGCACCAAAAGCAACCAATACTTTAGATTTCTTACGAAGGAGTTTTGCTAGATGTTCTTGTTCTTCTGTCCTTACTGATCCGTTAAAGAAACAAACGTCAATTTGTTTATCTTTCATTGCTTCAACATCTTTATATTTTGTATCTATTGCTACCGGCCAGAACAATATATCTGCAGCTGCTACTACATCTAATATTTTCTCATCGATATCTAGAACTGCAATTTCACATCCACCACAGCTAGCAGCCCAATAAAATGCAACCTGAAGTTTCTTGTTTTTTCCGGCTTCTTTTTTCTTACCTTTTTTTTCTTCACTCATAAAATCACCAATTTTATTAATTTTAATTATTCTCGCTTATTTTTCAAAAACCCCCTTTTTCTTTAATAATAGGATTGGATCTACTGCGTGATCACCGAACCCGCAACATTTAGTATCCAAACCCAATGCAACAGCAACAAGCTGAGTGTAATAATAAACAGGGAGTTGTTTATAATTGTTATATATCTTCTCTGCTTCTTTTCCACGGACATCAAGGTTATATCGGCAAAGAGGGCAAGAAAGAACTATAGCATCGCTTCCTTGATCAATTGCAAACTTAGTAATTCTATAAGCCCTATTGGAGACTATGTTTTTTTCTTCAATAGTATGATAAGAGCCGCAACATTCAATTTTGAAAGGATTATCAATTACTTCTGCACCAAGCGTTGTAAAAAGATCCTTCATTATTGTTGGTTCTTCCGCATCATCTATACTAACTTCTCTTGGACGAAGTAACATACACCCATAATAAGGCATAATTTTCATACCTTTCAAAGGGTTTTTTACCATTTTTTTAAGAACATCAAAGCCAACTTCATCTCTTAAAAATTCTAGGAGGTGTAGTACTTTAACAGTCCCTTTATAATCATTTTCTCTATCCATAAATAAGTTTAATGTTTCTAGGTCTTCAGGTTTTTCTTTCATTCGAAGATTTGTTTGTTTCAATGTATTACAGCACATGTCACATAATGTGATAATCTTGTCTTCGCCTTCATCTTCCACATGAATCAGGTTTCTTAATGGAGCAAGATGATGCATAAGATCGTCATCGGTGAGCGATGATACTACTCCACAACAATTCCAATCTTTCATTTCAGCTAATTCATGTCCAAGTTTTTCCATTATGGCAATTGCTGATTTCTCTAGATTCTTTGCAGAGGTTTTTAATGTGCAACCAGGATAGTACAATAGCCTCATAATATTACCTTAATTATCTACCATTTTTTCTTCATATAATTTATAAGATTTATTCATATATTTTATCCTACATTTTTTCTAAATAAACAAACAAACGCAAGTTGAGGAATTGATTCTTTTTCCTCTTTGGTAATTTTAGTTAGATTTGTCCGATCGATATTTTTTCTTAAAATTATCTGGCGTAAAGCCTCCATAATTTTTGTTATGTTTATATCGCGTGGGCAGCGTTCAGCACATGTATAGCAAGCTGCGCATAACCATATTGTTTTTGAATTCAACACTTCTTTTCTATCTAATATTACATACCGAATTACTTCATCAGGAGAAAGATCCATATCTTCAATAAAAGGACAGCCTGCTGCACATGTTCCACACTGATAACAGCCAAAGATGTTTTCTCCACATAGTTCTTCAACCTCTTTTACAAGATCGCCTTTTTTTAATTGTAATGAATTAATGTCAATACTATCACTTAGTTCTTTTTTCAAGATACTACCTCTTGTTCACATAGAGCCGAAATCATAACATTAATCTGTTTGCTATCATACCCTTTCTGCTCAATTGCACTGTTGAGACATGCTGCTGCACAAGAACCACAGCCTTTACAAAGAGCTCTATTAACTTTGGCTACTAAACGACCAGGTTCTCTAGAATGAGGTACTAAATCAATAGCTGAATAAGCACAGGCTAATTCACATGTTCCACATCCTCTACATAGATCCTCAATTACCTCAGAAACAATGCCTTCTCCTTTCATTTTTTCTTGTGAAATAGGTATCGATGCCCGTGATGCAGCTCCTTCTGCTTGAGCAATTGAATCAACAAGGTTTTTTGGATAGTGCGCTGCACCACACATATAAATTCCTGAAGTTGAAAAATCTAAGGGTTTAATCTTTGCATGGGTTTCAATAAAAAAACCAGCAGAGTCAACTGGTACTTTCAGTAGATTTTTCAGTTTTTCAGTATATACTTCTCCTTCAGTATTAATTGTTAAAACTAATAAATCAGCATTAATTGTCATTTCTTCATTTAATAAATCATCATAAACCTTAATTGTAACAGGTCCTTGCTTAGGATTTTCTTTGTCGAGAATAACTTCTGGTTTCTTTTCTCCAGAATAACGAATCATAGTAACATGATAATTCTTCAAAACATTTGCATAATATTCTTCTTCCTCTTTACCAAAAACTCTCATGTCACGATAGAGCATATAAACCTTTGATTTTGGAAATCTTTGAGAAATTAGCTTGGCATTCTTAATTGAAACTCCGCAACCAATTCTACAACAATATGGCCGTTCTTTGTCCATGGCACCTGCACAATTGATTATTACTACGTTTTTGGGTTCTTTAAGAGAATTATTCTTCAATTTTGTTTCTAACTCTGTTTGAGATAGTATATTTTCGTTTTCACCATAGTGGTATTTTCCTTTAAGATCAATTTCCCGGAATCCTGTTGCAACTATTATAGTTCCAAATTCAATCTCTTTTTTCTTATCTTTTTGTTTAATTATTCCTTTAAAATTTCCAATATAACCTTCCAGATTATCTAATTCAGAGTTAGTCATTATAGTAATTAATTTGTTTTTTTGGACTTTCTTGATTAAAGGATCGAGAATATCCTCTGTTTTTGTATCAGATGGAAACATGGAGTGAAGATGTTTTAGTCTTCCCCCAAGCTCTTTTTCTTTTTCTATGATAATTGATTTTATTCCCATATCTGCAAGTGCAAGAGCTGCTTTCATTCCTGATACTCCGCCTCCAAGGATTAGAGTTGCTGGATAAATTGAGAATTCTTCTTCTGAAAGTGATTCTAAGTTTCTTGCTTTAGCAACAGATGATTTAACTAGAGAAATTGCTTTTTTGGTTGCAGCATCCCAATTATCAGAATGAACCCAGGAGCAATGGTTTCTAATGTTTGCCATTTCAAAGAGGTATTTATTTAAACCTGCTTCCATCAATGTATCTTGGAAAAGACCTCCATGTGTCCTAGGTGAACACGCGGCTACAATAATTCTATTCAATCCTTTTTCTCGAATAGATTCTTTAATTTTTTTACAACTATCCTCTGAACATACAAACATCCAATGATCACAATATTCAACATTTGGAAGTTTTTTTGTCTCCTCTGTTAATTTTTCAACATCAAGATAGTTTGCAATATTCTTACCACAGTGACAAATAAAAACACCTATTCGTGGTTTTTCATTTTTTACATCTCGCTCAGGTGGAAACTCTTTACCAATGTGTCTTTCTCTATCTTTTATTGGAGCTACGGCTTTAGCTGCTGCTCCACTTGCCATTGATACACTATCAGGGATGTCCTTTGGACCCTGTATACATCCGGCAAGGAAAATACCTTTTTTGGTTGATTGGATTGGATCAGTTAGAAGTGATTCTTGTTTGAAAAAACCATTTTCATCAACTTCAATACCAAGGGTCTCTCCTAGTTTTTTATTACCTGGAGAGGGAATAATAGCAGTTGATAAAACTAACATGTCGACAGTATTTTCTTCGACTTTGCCTGTTTGAGTATTTTTATATCTGATATTGACACTTTTGTCTTTATTTTCATAGACAGAAGATGGTCTACCGCGTATGTATTTTACTCCAAGCTCTTTGGCATGATCATAATATTGCTGGAAGTCTTTTCCGTAGGCTCGGATGTCCATATAATAAATAGTTATATCTATATCTGGATTTGCTTCTTTTGCAATAGACGCTTCTTTTGTTGCATACATACAGCATACTCGTGAGCAATATGGAAAACCAAGTTGCTCACTGCGTGAACCAACGCATTGAATCCATCCGATGCTTTTTGGTTTTTTACCATTTGAGGGAAGAAGAACTTTTCCTTCGGTTGGACCAAATGAAGAGAGTAATCGCTCGAATTGAAGGGCTGTTATTACATTGTCGTATTTTCCGTATCCATATTCTTTTCTCATTTCAGTAGGTTCAAATACTTCAAAACCAGTTGCAACAATTACACTGCCAACATTGACCTCTATCTCTTCAGATTTTTCAAGAAATGAGATAGCTTCGGGTTCGCAAACTCGGTCACATGAACCACATCCGACGCAGTTTTCGTAGTCTATTGTGTAAACAATCGGGACTGCCTGTGGAAATTCGATGTATATGGCTTTTCGTGTTGATAGTTTTTCATCGAAAGGATTAACTACTTCTACAGGGCATACTTCAGCGCAATCGTCACAACCTGTACATTTGTCAGGGTCAACATATTTACTTTTTCGCCATATATTTACTTTGAAATCTCCCGGTTTTCCTTCTAAAGAATTTACATCAGCATAAGTAATAAGTTCAATATTGGGGTGGCGTGATAGCTCAACCATTTTCGGTGCAGCTGTACAGATAGAGCAATCATTAGTTGGAAATGTTTTATCGAGTTTTACCATTGCTCCGCCAATAGTGGAGGTTTTATCTATAATAACAACCTTGTACCCTTTATCAGCTACATCAAGAGCAGCTTGCATACCGGAAATTCCTGCTCCAATTATGAGAACATCTCCATTAATAATGCGTTTTCCTCTTTCTGCTCTTTTGCTTACCACACGAATTGTGCTTTCTAGTTGTGGCATAGATTTGTTGTCAATTATCTCCTCTGGTTCATCAAAAAAATAATCATCCTGCAACGGGATTCCTAAGTCGTGATCTATTTTTTTATCGTAACTCTTTAAGGGCATTTTTTCCTGCCTCTAAACCTCTTTCAAAGGCTTTGACATTTAAATCTGTAAATCTTTTTGGGACACTATCGATTACTGATTCTTTTACTGCGTCTGGTTTTAATAGTTTGAAAATACTTGTGAAACCTCCAACCATTACAATATTTGTAACAATTTTATTTCCAAGCTCCTCAGCAATTTGTTGACCATGAACCTTGTAGAGCAGTCTTCCAATGTCGTGTTTTTTCACAAGATCTGGATCGACAATAATTACTGTATCGTCTCTAATATCATCTCTATATGTATCGAAAGATTCCTGAGACATGGCGACAAGGCAATCAACACTTAAAGGCCGGGGATAGCCAATTTTTTCATCGGATATAATAATCTCTGATCGGGCTGCTCCGCCACGGGCTTCAGGACCATATGATTGGCTTTGAACAGCTTGGTAATCCATGAAGACGGAGGCAGCTTTTCCAATTATAAAACCAGCAAGTATGACTCCTTGTCCCCCGAAACCACAGATTCTTATTTCTTTTTTCATTTCTTTCCCTCCTTAGTTTTTTCTTCTTTCTCTTTTAATCTGTTAACAAGCTGCTCATATGCTTCAAAAAACCCAGGTTTTTCAATGTCTTGGAAAACCCCCAGTTGTATTTTGTCTTTTACTTGTGCTTTTTCTTTCTCAGTCCCATATTTCATAATTTTCTCATAGTCTTCTTTAAGAATTGTATTGTCATCATACCATGCCCAATGTTTTTTGATATCACCTAGTTTATTACGCCTGCCATATGCTGTTGGACATGGTGCAAGAAATTCCAGTAGGGAAAATCCTTTCTTTTTAATACCTTCTTTAATAGATTTGATAGGTTGATAAGGATGAGAAACACCCCATCTTGCAACGTAATTTGCACCAAGTGCACAAGCAAGATTGCTTATGTCAAATGGATGTTCGATGTTTCCATAGGGTGCAGTTGTTGCAATGCTTCCTAGTGGAGCTGTAGGAGCGAGTTGACCACCGGTCATTCCATAGATAAAATTATTAATCATTATCACTGTCATATCAATGTTACGTCGAGCTGCATGAATGAAATGGTTACCGCCAATTCCCGCACAGTCACCATCTCCAGTGAAAACAATAATATGAAAATCCGGATTAGCTGCTTTTATACCTGTTGCAAATGCAATTGCTCTTCCATGTGTTGTATGTAGGCCATCAGCATTGATATATCCTGGAAGCCGGGAGGAACACCCGATTCCTGAAGCAAATATGACTTTATCCATATCCAGCCCAAGTTCTTCTAAAGCCCAGAACGTATATTCTAAAACAACACCGTGACCACATCCGTTACAGAATATAGTAGGCCACATTCCCTCACGGAGAAATTTTTTATTTAACTCATCAGCTGTTTTAATTTCCACCATTTATTTCCCCTCTAAATATTTATATAATTCCATCGGAAGATGCATTTCACCGCCTATCTTTGGTGCAGAAATAACATCACAATGTCCCTCAGCATACTCTCGGGTAGGGTGAACTATTTGTCCGAGATTCATCTCTGGAACAATTATTTTATCAACCTTCTTTGCGAGTTTTACAATTTCTTTTTCTGGGAATGGCCAAACGAGTTTTAATCTAAGCAAACCTATCTTTATTCCGTTTTTTCTGCCCATTTCCATTGCAGATTCTGCAGGTCTGGCAGTAGCACCATAGGTTACAAATGCAATATCTGCATCGTCAAGATTTAATCGTTCAACCATGACTAGTTTATCGGCATCATCACTAATTTTTTCTGTTATTCTTTTTACCAGCCTTTCATGATCTGGTTGTTTATCAGTTGCTGGAAAACCTTTTTCGTTATGGGTTAGGCCGGTTACATATGTTCGATAACCTGTTCCAAAGGTTGGGAAATCAGGAACCTTACAATTCTTTCTTGTTTGTGAGTTTGTGAAAGGAATATATTTTTTCTTGTCTATAGTCGCTGGGACTCTCTCAATTAGTTTTAGATCCTTTTCATCAGGAATTATTATGCGTTCTCTGAGATGCCCTATTTCTCCATCAGTCATAACGCATGCAGGATTGCGGTATTTTTCAGATAAGTTAAACGCTTCTATTGTAAAATCTATGCATTCTTGAACGGTGCTTGGTGCAAATGCTAAAGCTTCAAGATCGCCATGTGTTCCCCATCGAGCTTGCATCATGTCGCCTTGTGCACCTAATGTTGGTTGTCCTGTGGATGGACCGGTTCGTTGAACGTTTACTATAACGCATGGTGTTTCTGTCATAACGGCAAAACCGTAATTTTCCATCATAAGTGAGAATCCAGGACCGGATGTGGCAGTCATGGATTTTGCACCACCCCATGCTGCTCCTATAACGGCTGCAATGCTTCCAATTTCATCTTCCATTTGAATGTAGGTACCTCCTACTCTTGGAAGTCTTCTTGCCATACCCTCTGCAACTTCTGATGCAGGGGTAATTGGATAACCGCCAAAAAATGAGCAACCCGCGAGAAGACCTCCATAGACACAAGCCATATCGCCAAGTATAAACTGCACTTTTTTACCTAAAACTTCTCTTATCCGTTTTGGATCTCGTTTATATTTCATTTTAATTTTCCTCCAACTGGTGTTAGAAGAGTTTTTTTAACAGGTTTTTTATCATCATCCTCTGGTATTACAGTTATTGCAAGGTCGGGGCATATGAGTTCACAATACCTGCAGTTGTTGCATTCGTTTTCCTGTTTTAATTTAGGAGGGCGTACTCCTCTACGATTCAATTTATCAGATTCTTCTAATGCATTTACTGGGCATCGATCGATGCAGATATTGCATCCTTTGCACCAATCCTCTTTAACTTCTATCATTAGTACCCCATTTAGAATATATCTAAAGATCTAGAAATCGCCATTTCACCCCTATATTCTGGTAAAATAATTGGCGCTGTTTTTGTTGGTTTAATATTTGCCTGCTCCAGCATTTTATTATATTTATCCAGATGTTTGAGTGTTAGTTTTCCAATTTTGGCTTTTTTAACATATTTTGCAGCGTAAATTCCAGAACGTCGGCCAAATACATTAAAATCAAGTAGAGAGTTACCCATCAATCTGTTTTTCCCATGGACTCCTCCAGAGACTTCACCAGCTGCAAATAATCCTGGGAGCTTAGTTTCTGTTTTTTCGTTAATTTCTACTCCACCGTTTTGATAGTGAAGTGTTGGATAAACAAGTATTGGCTGTTTTGTCATATCGATGCCAAATCGCTTGAATTTTCTTACCTCTCCAGCTAATTTCTCTTCTATCGTTCCTTCACCATGAAGAATTTCGATCATTGGTGTATCAAGCCAAACTCCTGGCATCCCGGTTGGCGTTACAAGACCTCTTCCTTCCTTACACTCTCTAATGAGAGCTGCTGATTCAACATCGCGCGGCTCTAATGGAAAAACAAAAGGGTCTCCATTCTTGTTCAACGGTATTGCCCCTAGTCCTCTAATCTTCTCTGTTGAAAGGATTCCAACTAAAGGTTCGGGGTAAGCATCCCCTGTAGGATGTATTTGGATGGTATCTAAATCAAGTAGATTGGCACCTGCATGATATGCCATTATAAGACCGTCGCCTGTAGCTCCATAATGATTTGTTGTAGGGTAATTCGCAAGATGAAGTCGACCGCTACCTCCAGTTGCAAGGATAGTTGCTTTTGCACGAATTACATAATATTCAAATGTTTCAAGGTTGAATGCAACGCCACCGGCTATTTGACCTTTATTATCCATAAGTAATTCAGCCATGGGACAAAACTCTAAAACTGGAATCTCAAGATTTCTAGCTTTGTCTCTAATGTTTCTCATGAGTTCCATGCCAGAATAATCCTTACAACTGTGCATACGATTCCTACAAGTTCCGCCTCCAGACAACTCCTGGAATTCACCATCCTCATGACGATCATACATTACTCCAAGATCTTCATGCCAACTTATTATTCCTGGGGCATCTAATGCAAGTGCTCTTGCAAGCTCAGGTTTGTTAGTGAAATGCCCACCACCAAAAATATCAAGATAATGCAATGCAGGATTGTCCTCAGGTCTATCAGCAGCTTGGATTCCGCCTTGCGCCATCATAGAGTTCGCGTCACCGTGACGGAGCTTTGTAACTATTAAAATTTTGTCCTTGGAAACTCCTGATTCATAGGCAAACAATGCAGCGACAGTTCCTGCGCCACCACCTCCAATAATAAGTAAGTCAACATCATAATCAATGTTACTGAGATCAACATCCTTAGGATCAAGAACAGGTTTAGCTTCAAGGAGATCTACTAAACCATTATATAATATTGTTCCCCTGTCAATACCAACTCTAAGTTTTCGCTTGGTGCCTTTCATATAATCTGGGTGATATTTCCTTAAAATTTCTTCTCGATCTTTCATAGCCATGGGTTTAACTGGTCGTTTCATGTTTTTTTCTCTTTTTTCTTCCAAGAGTTTTATGGATTTTAGCATATAGTCTGGATATCCTTCTACAACCTTCATTTAATCACCCCCGCGGTCTGCTTCTTCTGCCTCGATCTTCCTGTTTTTATAAAGTTTCATGATTTCTTTTTTGTCCATTTTTATAAGTTTTTCAATCTCATTATCGTATTTTCTGTTCTCGACCTCTTTAAGTCGTTTAGATAGATTTTTTGATCTTGTATCAATATATTTTCCACGTAGCCTTCTGGCAAGCTGTGACACGTGATAATGTTTGATGTCAGCGGGGCATCTCATAGCGCATAGACCGCATTGAATGCAATCAAAAGATATCTCTGCACACTTTGCAATCTCTCCTCTAACTGCTCTTTGGATATATTTCATAACTTCAATATCTTGTGGGCAGGATTTTGTGCATGTATTACATGAAACACATCGAGCAATCTCTGGATAAATTTCTAAAATTGTGCTATCTGTTGGCCTAAGTTTTTCGATATCATACTCAGCTTTAGCTGCAGGTACAAAGGGAAGTTGAACAAGATACATTTTATCTTCAACAACTTTTTGACAAGCTAAATCAAAACCTAGCTTCTGTTCATCTTCGATTCTGTAGATTGTAGAGCATGCTCCACAGAAACCTGCTCTGCAACCGCATCCTCTTATGTATCTGTAACCGGCATATTCTAGAGCTTTCATTATAGTAAGACCTGCGGGAACCTTGTAGCTTTTACCCATTATGAAAACTTCAATAGTTCCTGCTTTTTTTTCTATGTCTTCTTCTTTCTTTAAATCTGGTTTTTCCAGAAGAATTTGTTCTTTTTTAGTCATGATATCCCCACAAAACTGATGAATTGAATATTAAAATTTTAAAAAGATGGTTTTTCGTAGTATTTCTTTTTATATTTTTATTTACTAGGGTTTTTACCAAGACGGCTCCTCCCAATCTTAGTTAAGAATATATATGTAAATTATATAATATAAAGTTTTTGGAGTGAATTCTCGCAAAAACAAAGAGATTTAATTATTTTATATTTTAGATTAAAAATTACAAATTTTTTACACGATTTAACAATAATAAAATAATTTTTCATTAAAATGAGAAAAAAGTTTATATTCATAAAACTTATTCTTAAACAGATGAATAAATTTGAATTAACAAAAAAAGAAAAGTTAATGCTGTATGGGTTAGTAAAATATCCTCAATTAACTGATAAAGAAATATCTGAAAAACTTGATCTTAAACATTCTACTGTTACATCAATTAGACATAGATTAAAAGAAAACGAGTATCTTCGAAAACTTATAATCCCCAAGCTTCAAATTATGGGATGTGAGATGTTGGTGGTAATTTATACGAATTTTAGTCCATTAATTCCTTTATTGGAAAGAGTACAAATAACTGGTGAAACTATTGAAGTTTTTCCTGAAATATTTTTCTCTGTTGGAGAACAAGACAAAGGATTTTCTTTGAGTCTTTCTAAAGATTATGCAACTATTGGCAGAATTAATGATATTAGAACACAGACATTTGGCGGACGAGGATTATTAGAAGAAGAATACCCAAACACAGTTATTTTTCCATTTGAAATAAGCAAAATTTATCGTTTTTTTGATTTTACACCTTTATTGAAAAGTAGTTTTTGTTTGGATTCAGAGTCAGATGTTGAATTTGAAAATATAAATTTTGGAAACATTGAAAGTGTAACTCTTTCTGATACTGAGAAAAATGTTTATTGCATGTTAATAAGTTATCCTGAATCATCGGATAGCGATATTGGCAGAGAGATAGGAGTTTCTAGACATACTATTTCACGATTAAGACGCAAATTTGAGGAAAAAAATCTTATGAGTAAAATCAATTTGCCTAACTTTGTAAAATTAGGCTTTGAAATATTAGCATTTTATCATATTCGTTTTGATCCTCGTAATCCACCTAATATGGATAACGATGACGCACTATCGTTAATGAGTGATTCAACAGTATTTTTTGCCACTAGAAGGTTTGAGGCAGTGATGATTTCAATTTATAAAAATTATGATGATTATAAAACTGATATGATGAAGATAATGCAAGTTTTAAAAGAAAATCGATGGATTGCAAAAGATCCCATGATTTTAACATATGGTCTAAGTACGATGGCTTTTATTAAAGATTTTAAATTTGCACCTATTGTAAGTAAAATAATTGGTTGTGATTTTTGGGTTAAAAAGCTATTAAATATATGAATCTGTATTCAGGGTTCCATGAAACTTTTTGAATATCAGGGGAAGGAACTATTCAAAAAATATGATATTTCAGTTCCAAAAGGCAAGTTAGTAAACAATGAAAAAGATTTCTCCGGTTTGAATTATCCATTTGTTCTCAAAGCCCAAGTACCAATTGGTGGAAGAGGAAAAGCAGGTGGTATAAAATCTACCGAAAATGCAAATGATGCAAAGCAAAAATTATCTCAAATTATGGGTATGGATATTAGAGGATATACTGTAAGAAAGGTACTTGCAGAGGAAAAAATTGACGTCAAAAAAGAGTTGTATTTGAGTATAACATTGGATCGCTCTAAAAGGATGCCTTTAATAATGGCTAGTGACGAAGGTGGTATGGATATTGAAAGCGTATCAGATGAAAAAATATTCAAGGAATGGATAAACCCTTTAATAGGAATTCAACCCTTTCATATAAGAGGAATTGTTTCAAAACTAAAATTGGAAAGAGAGGAATCAAAAGAGGTTTCAAAATTTATATCAAAAATTTACAAATTATTCAGAGATTACGATTGTGAACTTGTAGAAATAAATCCATTGATTATTTCAGGAAATGGAAATACAATTGCATTAGATTCTAAGGTTACTATCAATGATGATGCTTTGTATCGTCATCCAGATATTGTTCCTGAAAATATAGAACTTACTCCTCTTGAAAAGGATGCAAAAGATAAGGGAATTGCTTTTATTCAATTAGAAGGAAATATTGGTGTTATAGCAAACGGTGCTGGGCTTACTATGGCTACCTTAGATGCTTTAACTAACTATAAGGGAAAAGGTGGCGTGTTTTTAGATCTTGGTGGAACTGATGATCCTGAAAAGGTTAAACAGGCTTTTGAACTTATGAAGAAGGCGAAACCAAAGGTTATTTTTTTGAATTTATTTGGCGGTATTACTAGGTGTGATACTGTTGCCAAAGGTGTAAAAGAAGTAATAACAAAAGAAGGTATTAATTGTCCTGTAATAACACGTATAAAAGGTTGTAATGAAGATCAGGCAAAAGATATTTTAAAGGATGCTGGACTAATTACTGGAACAACTTTACAGGATGCTGCTCAAAAATCTTCTGATTTAGCGAGGTAAAAAATATGGCAATTTTTGCAGACAAAAGTAATAAAGTCTTAGTTCAAGGTGCAACTGGTCATCAAGGAGTATTTCATATTGGTGCGATGAAAGAATTTGGCACAAATGTTGTTGCTGGTGTTACACCTGGTAAGGGTGGTCAAGAAGTTGAAGGTGTTCCAATTTTTAATAATGTTTTTGATGGCGTTTTGGAAACCGATGCTAACACTTCCCTGGTTTTAGTTCCTGCTCGCTTTGCAAAAGATGCAGTGTTTGAAGCTCTCGATGCAGGGATTAAAACACTAGTAGTAATTACTGAGAATATCCCGTTTCATGATGCCATGGAGTTTGTTCATTATGCAAAATATAAAGATGCGGTTTTAATTGGTCCGAACTGTCCAGGTATTGCTAGTCCTGGTAAGACCAAAATTGGGATTTTGCCTGGGCAAATTTTTATGGAGGGAAATATAGGGGTGGCAAGTCGGTCTGGAACTCTTACCTATGAGATTGTAAATTCTCTTACAGAGAAGAATATTGGTCAAAGTACTTGTATTGGACTTGGTGGCGATCCAATTATTGGAACAACTTTTATTGATGCATTAGATGCTTTTGAAAAAGATAAGGAAACAAATGCTATTGTTTTAGTTGGAGAAATTGGTGGAACAGCTGAAGAAGAAGCCGCTGAATATATAATAGAAAATATTTCTAAACCAGTTTTTGCATTTATTGCTGGAAGGACAGCACCACCAGGTAAACGAATGGGACACGCTGGGGCAATAATTGCAAGAGGAAAAGGAACTGCTGAATCAAAAATAAAAGCCTTTGAAAAAGCTAATGTAAAAATCGCTAGATTTCCTACTGAAATTGCAGATTTGGTTGAAAAACATGTCTAAATCTTAGCTCCAATTAATTAATTGGAGTGATATAGATTGATAGATTTAAATATGAAAAGTGAATAAAAGTTTTCCAGGGGTTGTATTATGAGTATTATAGATTTAACATCAATGGCCGAAGGACAAACTATTGTTAGAAATGAAATAAATGAGCGTCTTATTAGGCTTCAGAATCAGATTTCCGATTATTGTTTTCAATGTGCGAAATGTACCTCTGGTTGTGAGGCACACAAATTGCTGGAACTTGAGCCGCACAAAATTGTAGCACTTCTAAAAAGAGGGTTAATAGATGAAATGGTTAATTCTGATATAATATGGACATGTATGAGTTGTTTTAAATGTTGGGAACGATGTCCTCAGAAGGTCTCCCCTGTTGAAATTCTTTTTGCTTTAAAAAATATAGCCGTTGCTAGTGGAAAGCAAATTCCTGGTAAATATACAACTATGTTGCAATCTGTTTTATCTATTGGATTAATTCAAGATATTCAAAGTGTAACAACTAAGGATAATGTAACCAAAAAACGAGATGATCTAGGCTTACCAAAGGTTTCAAAACCAATTGATAGTGTAAAGTTTCAGATGGCAATTACAAAACTTGCTGTAGAAAAGATATAGGTGAATTAATATGAAAAAATATGCCCTTTATCCTGGATGTGTCATGCCTACAGAACAGTACGCTTATGAACTTTCTATTAGAGAAGTGTTTCCTATACTTGACATTGACATTATTGACGTGGATGGATTTTCTTGTTGTGGTGAACCTCTAAAGAGCATGAATAAACTAATGACTTTATATCTATCAGCAAGAAATATTGCTCTTGCTGCAAAGCAACGTCTTGATTTGTTTGTTCCTTGTCCTATGTGTCATCTTTCTTTAAATGAATGTCAACTTGTATTGAAAAACGATGAAGAAATGTGCAATCGAATAAACAGTATGCTTGTTTCTGAGAATTTACAATATAATGGTTCAATTAACGTTGTCCATACAGTTGATATTTTACACGATCATATTGGAGTTGAAAAGATTAAGGAACATGTAAAAATTTTACTTTCTGGTTTAAAAGTAGCTACTCATTATGGTTGTCATTTAATTCGTCCAAGTGAGATAGGACGCCCAGTTGATTCTGAAAATCCACAAAAAATGGAGACAATAATTAGAGCTTTGGGTGCCGAACCAATTGATTATCCTGAGAGACTTGATTGTTGCGGAGCTATGTTATCCTCTAATCTTCCAGAATCTGCGCTGACTAAAACAGGTCAGAAACTCCAGAAGGTTCAGGATCATGGTTTTGATGTTTTTGTAGATGTATGTCCTTGGTGTCATCGCATGTTTGATGCAAGACAAGCTAAGGCTGGTGAAACTGTTGCAGCAAAATTGGACGTTCCAGTTGTCTATCTTACACAACTATTGGGAGTTGCTTTTGGAGTTAAAAAAGAGAAACTTGGTTTTAATTTGAATCTTAGTCCTATTGAGAAATTAAATATTGGAGACAAATAATATGAATAATAAAATCGGTGTTTTTGTCTGCCATTGTGGTATTAATATTGCATCATCAGTTGATATAAAAGAGCTGACCGAATATGCAAAAACATTAGATGGCGTATCAGTTAGTAAGGATTATAAGTATATGTGTTCAGATGTTGGTGCAAATCTTATTAAAAACTCGATAAAAGAGTATAAACTCGATGGGGTTGTAATAGCCTGCTGTTCTCCTCGAATGCATGAACATACTTTTCATGGGGTTGTTGAAGCTGGTGGAGTAAATGCTTTTAATTTGGAGATAGCAAATATTAGAGAGCAATGCTCTTGGGCGCATGAGGATAAGGAGCTTGCTACAGAAAAGGCGAAAGCGTTAGTTCGTGGGGCTGTGGCTAAGGCTCGTCTATTAGAGTCACTTGAAAGAACGAAAATCAATGTAGTATCTGAAGCATTAGTAATAGGTGGAGGTATTGCTGGAATTCAGACTTCTTTAGATCTTGCTGATGGTGGTTACAAGGTTTATCTTGTTGAAAAAACACCAAGTATTGGAGGGCGTATGGCCCAGCTTGATAAGACTTTTCCTACTCTTGATTGTTCGAGTTGTATTCTTACTCCAAAGATGATGGATGTTTCAAACCATCCAAATATCGAGTTACTGACATATTCTGAGGTTGTCAATGTGGAAGGTAGTGTTGGTAATTATAAAGTTATAATAAAGAAAAAACCACGATATGTTGATTTTGATAAGTGTACTGGATGTGGTGATTGCATAGAAGCTTGTCGATTAAAAGGACGTATTCCTAGTGATTTTGATATGGGTATGGGAAAGCGTAGTGCGATTTTTATTCCATTTCCTCAAGCGATTCCACTAAAATGTGTAATTGATCCTGATCATTGTTTAATGTTGACTCGAGGTAAATGTGGGGATAAGCCTCTTTGTAAAGAAGTTTGTGAAGCAGATGCTATTGATTTTAAGCAAAAAGAGGAAGAAATTGAGGTTGGGGTTGGGGTTATTGTCGTTGCAACAGGTTATGATGTCAAGGATCCTTCAACTCTGCCAGAATATGGTTATACTCGATCAGCTGATGTAATTACTAGCCTTCAAATGGAAAGGTTGATTAGTTCTTCAGGGCCAACAATGGGAGAAATTATTAGACCTTCTAATGGTGAAAAGCCTAAAAGTATCACATATTTGTTATGTGTCGGCTCACGTGATGAGACTGAAAATAGTTGGTGTTGTCGTATTGGATGTATGAGTGCTCTTAAACAAGTGTATCTTTTGAAGGAGAAGTTTGGTGATGATATAGAGATTAATATTTGTTATACCGATATTCGAAGTTATGGGAAGGGGTATGAAGAATTTTATCGTAACATCCGTGGTTTGAGTGCTAATTTCTTCCGTGGTCGCCCTTCTGAGGTTAGAAATGCTAAAGATTATCTCACTATTGATGTCTTTGATACTATTACAAATAAGTTATATGAGATAAATACGGATTTAGTGGTTCTTATTCCAGAACTTGTTCCTCGTTCTGATGCAAGTGAATTTGGAAATATCCTACGAATTTCACAAAGTGCTGATGGTTTCTTTTTAGAGGCTCATCCTAAATTGCGTCCTATAGATACATTCACCAATGGTATTTTTATTGTGGGATGTTGCCAGGGGCCAAAAGATATTCAAGACACGGTTTCTATGGCTAGTGGTGCTGCTGCACGTGCTGAGACAATTTTGTCTAAAAAGGAACTTGAAGCTGAGCCGGAGGTTGCCTGTGTAGATGAAGATATATGTTCAGGATGCAGCGTATGTATTTCTATTTGTGTTTATAATGCAATTGAACTGGTTAAGGAATATGATGGTAAGTCTCACGCAAAGGTAAATGAATTACTCTGCAAAGGCTGTGGTGCATGTGTTGGCTCATGTCCTTCTGGTGCGATGCAACAACGGGGATATAAAGATAAACAAATAATTCCAATGCTTAATGAGACTGTTTAGAGCCAATTTCTGTTTTTAACTTATATAGATTTCTTATAAGTTTGTTACATTTTTGTAAGCAACTTTTTAACAAAGAGAAATGTAAATTAATTATAGTGTAAGTCTTATATTTTTGTAACAATTTTTGTAACAAATACCAAAATAATAGAAAAGAATCGTTTATAGCAACATTTGTTATGTCATTGAAATAAATTATATTTGGCAATTAATTCTTTGTAGAATAATTTATATAATAGAAGCTCGTATATGGATTTTGGGGTAAAATATGAGTAATAAAATTAAGATAATATTTGTTGTATTAATAGGCCTGCTGATGATAGGCAGCACTCTTCCAAATGTTTTTGCTAGTACTAATGAACAGAAGTTTGAAAAAGATGCATTATTTGAAATTTGTGATGGAGAAATAAGTGTCACTATACCAATTGGATCATACGAAATTAAAAACACTGATCAAGGACAGGAAGTTAACATCGAAAATTTCGGTCATTTATTGATACCGGGTAAACCTTATTTACCTTCAAAGATTTTTGCAATCGCTATCCCACCGGGGTCAGTTTTATCAGATGTATCAATTAATTCCTATGATGGGATAAAAATCCCCGGAACGTATGATATTATACCTACAAGTATACCGCGTGTTATCGGAAAAGAAGATCCAAGCATTTATGAGCTCCAGAAAAAAGAGTATGAAGAAAACTATAATTCTATTTATAATTCTAATGACCCATATCCACAATCAGTTGGGGAAGTGGTTCGTACCGCAGGTTATAGGAAGTATAATCTCGTTGACGTAAGAATAACACCATTTAATTATTATCCATTGTCTAGAAATTTATATTATTATCCTGAAGTAAATGTAAACATAAAATATTTGTTTCCAGACGATTTTTCATATGATGACATAATGATTGATAATATAGTTGATGAGCAAAAAATTGCGGATGAACTAATTATTAATTATGACCAAGCTAAGAGTTGGTATCCAGAAGAAATAGGAAATAGAGAAAACTATAATTATACAATCATAACTCTAGAAGATTTAACATCATATATAACTGCACTTGTGGAATGGGAGGAAGCTAAAGGTAAAAGTGTAAAAGTTGTAACTACTGAATGGATTGATTCCAACTTTGAAGGTTATGATTTAGCTGAAAAAATGAGGAATTTTCTCATAGAAAAGTATCCTTCAGATGAATGGGGTATTGAATATGTTTGTCTAATCGGACATTATGATGATGTGCCTATGAGAAGAACAGCTCAAAACGTAGGTTATGGACAGCCAGAGACCGATTATTATTATGCCGAACTCTCCCTTCCAGATGACGAATCATGGGATATCGATGGTGATCACAATTATGGTGAAAACTCTGACCCTATTGATTTCTATGCGGAAGTAAATGTTGGAAGAATTCCATGGAGTGAACCTGATATAGTAGAACATATTTGTGAAAAATCTGTTGTTTATGAAAAGAATGGCGACCCATTGTTTAAGAAGAATATACTTCTTTTAGGTGCTTTTTTCTGGCCTGACACAGACAATGCAGTTCTTATGGAGTTAAAAGTCAACCCAGAGGACCATCCTTGGATGGAAGATTGGACTATGACTAGAATGTATGAAGAAGCACAGTCTAGCTATGAATGCGACTATGATCTAAGTTATGACAATGTAAAGACTGTTTGGTCTGAAGGATCGTATGCTTTTGTAGATTGGGCAGGACATGGATCACCAACATCTTGTCATGAATACTACCCCTATCCCGAAACGCCAGCTTTTGTCGATACAGATACCTGCAACAACCTTAGTGATGATTATCCCGCGATAATTTTTGCAGATGCTTGTAGTAACTCAGATACGGATGATGATAACATTGGACAGATGATGATGAAGCAAGGTGCAGTTGGCTTTTTAGGTTCCACTAAGGTAGCATTTGGATTTCATGGTTGGAATGATCCTTATGATGGTACTAGTGAATCATTGGATTATTTCTTTACAACTTGTTGTACTTCTGGAAATTATACTCAGGGTCAAGCCCATCAATATGCTTTATTAGAAATGTACATTCATGACCTATGGTATTATCAATATTATGAAGCCTTTGAATGGGGAGCACTATGGGGTAATCCAGATCTTGATATGGTTCCTCATTTTTACAATAAACCACCTGAAACCCCATCTCAACCAAATGGACCGACTGAAGGAGTTGAAGATAAAGAGTATCCATTCTCCGCTAATACTAATGATCCAGAGGGTGAACAAATTTATTATTTATTTGACTGGGGCGACGGCAAAGATAGTGGATGGATAGGACCTTATGATTCTGGAGCAACTGCAGCGGCTTCTTATATTTGGACTAAACCAGGAGAATATAATGTAACAGTAATGGCAAAAGACATTAAAGATAGTGTAAGTGATTGGTCAGAACCATTGAAAATTAATATCTTGATGGGGCCTGTTCTTCATGTTGTAAAATTATTAGGTGGATTTTTAAAATTAAGTTCGACAATCAAAAACAGAGGCGAGACAGAAGCAACAAATATAGAATGGAAAATAACCTTAGACGGCGGCATTATATTAAAAGGTAAAGAAACTACTGGTACAATTCCAAGTATTTCTCCAGGTGATGAATTTGAGATAAATTCAGATACAATATTAGGATTTGGAAAAACATTGGTTTCAGTTACAGCTAAGATACCAGAATCTTCAGATATAAAAACTCAAAATGGAATGATGTATCTTATCTTTATAAATATAAAGCCCAGTGGAGATTAAAATAAAAATTTACCCTTTTTTATTTTTTTATTCTTGATAATGAGTATAATAAAAAACGAATAAAATCTTTTATTTAGATCTGGAATACCGTCTTTTATAGGGTATATGCATTTACATTTTTCACATGTAAAGCTACCTGTAATTATTTCTTCGTTTTCTTTTTTATTCACCTTTAGCTTTAATTCCCCTTTACACGTTGGGCAACATAGGATGTCAATTAAATCTTTTTTCATGTTCTCACTTTTTATAAATTATCTCCTAAAAAAAATGATCGTTTTCTTCCTTCATCTGAGTCGAATAAGAAAACCCATTTTTCATCAGTTGATTTTTTTGCATCTTCTAACTTTTGAATGAAGTTTTTTACTTGGGAATCCATGAGGTCTGCGTAGTGTAAAACACAGGCTTCAACTATTTTTGGCATTCTAGGTGAACCGAATTCATATTTTCCATGGTGACTTAGTATAAGGTGGCTTAACTGGGTTTCAAGTTCTTCTGGAAAATCATTTCCATTTTTTCTTATTTCTTTTATTTTTTCGCGTACCCATCTGTCTCCAATTACAATGTGTCCTATGAAATTTCCTTCGTCTGTTTTATCTATTGAAGCGTTATATGTATATTCCTTTAACTTTCCAATGTCATGGAGGATTGCACTACAGATTAACAGTTCTTTATTTATGCCGGTGTACATGTCACATATGTTTATACATAGTCTAGTAACACCCACTGCATGTTCTAGGTTACCTCCTACATAATTATGATGATGAGTTATTGCAGATGGGGAATGAATGTAACTTTCAACAAAATCAGAATCATTAAAAAACATTTCTAGAAGATTTTTTAGATATTTATTTTCAATTTCTTTGATGTGTTTTTTAATTATTTTATATAAATCGTTTATTTTATCTTCATCTAAAGCTGGGATGAAATCACTTACGTCATATTCACTTGGGGTGCATCTTCTTATTCCACCGATGGTTTCATTAATGGAAATTTGAGGTTTTTCGTCATATAATTCAACATTTCCAGATCGTATTTGTACTATATTTCCAATTGAGAAACTGTCATGCAATCTTTTTACTCGGTCTTTGTTGTCTCCGCCCCAGAATTTTACGCTGATTTCTCCAGTTTTATCAGAGGCAATGAAACTGAACCATGTTCCTCTTTTGTAGGGTTTTAATGGGTTTTTTATTTTTACTGCAAAAAAATCGTTTACTTCGTCGCCTTCTCTGAGATTTTCAATAAATTGCTCTTTTTTTCTTTTTCCAATATCTGTTTTAATCATTGTCTGTTCATTTTTTCTATTATAATGGTAGATGTCTGCCATTTTAATTCTCCAGTTCAATTTTTTGATATATTTAGGGTTTATAATAGTTAAGTATACAAAATGGATTGAACCCCTCTAAGTGAAAGGATAGTTAAGCAATACTATTTAAATTTGTCTCTAAATCCTTTAGAAGGGATATCTTGAATTCCCGGTTAAATTTGCTACTTGTTTTTCATATTTGATACTCCTATGTGTATTTTGCTTAACTTATTGTCAACTTTCAGGGGGTGCACTTCATGAAATTATTTAATTTAAAAGTATCGTAAGGTAAATAAAAAAATAGTGGAATGGGAGAAAAACTCTTTCGTTTAAGGTATTAGCCGCCTGGGTTTACATTTATGTAGAACAAATATACAAACCCGCTTTGTTTTCTTGTATCTGACAATCCATCTGGTATTAGAGCGTCGACAGTTACCCATGTTGGTCCATATCCCAGTATCAAATTTGAAGTCACGGTTATGTCTCCACCTGCAGGAATATCTTCTGTACCAGTGGTTTCTTTGCCAATAAGTGCACCACCATCTAGTGTGATTTTCCACTGTACACCTTTTGCAACTAAACCTCCAAAATTTTTAATTGGTGTGCTAATTTTGAAAAATCCACTTTTAATCCCAACTACTTCAATTCTTGGTCCTAGGATTATAGTAATTGTATGTGGATCTGACCAGCCACTCTCTCTGCCATATTCGTCCTTGGCTTTTGCCCTTACTTCGAAGTTTCCTCCTTCTATCCACATGTGTGAAGCACTTCCTGTATCACCAGAGTTATATGGTCCTACCCAACCGCTATCTTTGCCGTCGCCCCAGTCAAATAGATAAAATATTTGATCGTCTTCAGCATCGGTAGTGGTTGCACTAAACGTATATTTTATATCCGTTATTCCATCATCTGGGCCATCAGGTGCATCTGGGGTGCCCGGAGATACCGGGGGAGCATTCATGTTATGAGCTCCAAAGCCAGCTGCGATTTCCCGGTAATGTGGCGTGCCATCGGAGATATTACCGTTGTCGTCATCCAGTGTCAAATAATCTATAGTTATAGCCGGAGTTATCATGTCACCGGTGTGTAACAGCATAGCGTTAATCGCAAGGTTGCTGATTATGTCACTATAATTAGAAGGATTAGTAATCACTAATTCGTTACGAGTATCCCAGATACAACCTGAAAGCAACTGTCCGCAATAATGAATTTCGCCACCGCATGGATACTGTAAAGTATTATTAGCAGTTCTAAGTGGTGTATCACAGTCATTACTGTAGAAACCATACGCCAATCCTGGGTCATCTAAAATGAGTACACCCATCACATCTGCCATACCTTCGCCATATTGTCCTTGCCCGCTGCCAGCCATCTCTACCAGATGGTGGCCATATTCATGATGGATAATAGTCGAGAAGGCAGTATTAGAACATCCACTTCCTGATCTGAAAAAATTAATTGATTCATAATCATAGTATGCATTACAATTGCTGTTGATGTTAACGTTAACCTGAAATTCGGTCTCGTCCAGACCTGGATAATCTGGGTTATAAATGAGCGTGAAATCACGAACGATGTTGGCCTGGAAATAACCATTAACCTCAGCTCTTTTATACTCGTCATTATTCTGATTATTATGCATAAAATTCACTGGACCTGGTGGTGTTATTGTTTTGTACAGCACTGTATCTGCTCCAGCTTGATTAGAAACCTTGAACCACTTACCCCAAAGCCGTGATTCAACGGTCACTGATGAAGAACCTGAGTTGGGGATCGTAAAATTCCCGTTTTCATCAGCATATGCAACTGTGCCACCGATGTTTACACGAGCCCACATCAAATATTCTGCTAATTCATCCTCGCATATATCTGCACCTTTATCTTGCGTAGCTTTACCCTGTACGTTCCCAGTCACATTCACAAAAAGGATAAGATTCTCAATGTATAAAATATCACCAGTTTCTGCATTAGTGACAAACAAATATTTCAGGGGAGAGCTTTCACCATTTTGATATCCGTTATCCCCAATGAAACTGTATGCCAACTTCGGCTTTACAACCATGTCATTTAGGCCAGCCCAGATTACCAATTCCGGTTGTGTAAAGTGAACCAAAACCGGTGATTCCTTTATAACATTATTAATTCCCTTGTCAGGGCTTAGATTACACGGCTCTATATTTGGTATGAACCCACTGAGATCACGTAGATCAACTGAAGCGTGAACAAGTGGATATCCTTCCTCGTTTCGCATTAACAATATAAGTCGTGATCGGAAGACTCGGATGCCTTCCTTATACTGCGCGTAATTTAAACTGATGAACTTGTATTCACCTGTATCACAGTTGTACATAATCGGTTGGAGATATGGGCCACCTAGGTCATCTGAATTCACGCCAAACAGATATGCATTGGCTTTAAGGAAGGTCTCGGCACTCTCTTTAGGGGTTTCGCCTTTAGAAAAAGCCTTCCCATAGAGTCGCTTAATCCGACCTTCACGCTTGTATGCGCTGACTTGGGCTGTGGTCCCACTAATCTTAATCGGTGAATATTCCTCATTTGGAAACCCAACATCATCGTACTCGATGTTTGATTTAAACATCTGATAAGCTAATGGAAAATCATCAGAGGGAAGAGCCTCAGCAAGTTCGTAGACAGTGTAATCAAGATCTCTAAGTAAATGAGATGCCTGATTTCTAAGTGTACTGTTTTCTGAATGGACAATTACATTTTCATAATCTTTAAGCTTATTCTCTATACAACTTCCGCATCCAAGATCTGAGAATATAACTGATGTTACTCCATTGATATGATAGGAAATATATTTGTCCTGTACATCCAACAAAATAGCTTTTCCAGCGTCAATCATCTCTTGAGTTTGCTCAATAGAAATTAAATACTCAGAATCAGAAACAGATTCTGATAGTTGTTCTACATTTAAAGTTTTTTTACTAATGTTAGGTATATCTCCAAATGCTAAACTGGAAGCAAAAAGTAGGATCATTATTCCTAACACCAAACCTTTTCTATAAAATATATATTTATTCTTCATTTTTTATCCCCTAAAATTATAAAGATATAAAGAGTTACTTTAATATAAATGTTTGGAATAAAATAAAGAACAAAAACCAGTATTAGTTGATTTTATCTCTCCTTCTTTGATGAGTCACTTGGGACTTTAGTGCCTAAATGATGTAATAAAAACTGGTTTTTCTTATAAGTTGCTAGAGTTTATACATTTTTCCTTCTTTTACTATTTCAACTTTTGTTGAAAAATTTTTAAACATTTCTGGATGTTCTGTATGTATTGGATATATGATTTTTGGGTTAATTGTTTGGATTAATTCTTTGAGATCTGTTCCATTGATATGTCCTGAGCAATGCGATTGTATGAATTTGAGATCAAAATGATTTAACCAATTTCTCATTCGTTCATAGGAAATTTCCATTTCTTCGTTAAATGGTTCGGATAATGAATGGATATATATACTGTTTTTTGGTTTTATATCAACTAGGTTTGTTAAATCCCAGAAGTTTAAAACAACTATATAGTTTGACAGTTTTTGTTTTATCTCTGAAGAGGTTAATATATTTGGATATTCAAGTCGTTTTTTAATATATTTTTCTGAGTAGTCTTCATCGTTATATGTCCCTGTTTTTCGTTTGGGTTTGAGAAGAAAGATATTTTCATCGGTACTGTTAGGTGTTTTTAATTTTTTATCTTTATGATATCGTTCTAAAAAGCAAGCATGTTTAAAGCTTATAACAAGTTTTTTTCCCAGTTCTTTTGCTATTTTATAAAATGTTGTAAATCGGTCAACGTCTTTGAAGTTAAAATCTACAATTGAAAGGTTTTTACAATTAGTTATGTGCTTTTTAGACTCGTTGTATACTTTTTTCTCAGATTCGTTTGTTTTTTCTCGATCTATTCTTGTTCCCTCGGTTATTATTACTTTTGGTTTGGTTTGTGTTGCAGCGTTTAGGAATTCAGTAGTCATTTCAGCATGTAATCCATGCATCCTTATATCTCCTGTATATACAATTGTTTCTTCTGAAGTATGTATGATAAACCCATATGCTCCTGGGACACTGTGGTCAATGTGTATTGGTTGTATTTCAATTGAATCGATTTTTATTTTTTTTCCGGTTCTAAATGTTTTAAAAATACGTTTAAAGGGGGGTTTTCCATAGTTTCGTCTAAATATTGGTCTTTGTTTGTAATTTACAACCTCGCTTTCAAGATTTCTTTGAATTTGTTCGTCTACGGCATATAGTATGTTTTTGCAGGTTTCTCCACAGTAAATTGGAATGTCTTTGTGTAGAAAAGAGATGTAATTTGCATGGTCTGCATGTGCGTGTGATAATATAACTCCTGAGATGTCTGGTTGTTCTGCTTTTCTACCAAGATGTTCTAGTAGATCTTGACGATAAATACCTTTTATGTCTGGTAAAAGTTTCAACTCTAAAAAATCACCTATGCCATTTGCTGTTCTAGGGCTTAGAAATTCTTCGAAATATAATCCTCTTCTTTTAAATCCCATTCCAAAATCTAAGAAAATCTTTGTGCTGTTGTCTTCTAGGAGGATTTTGTTTCCTCCTATTTCTTCTACTCCTCCAAAAAATGTGATATTAGTCAAGTTGTTCTCCCGTCTTTTTTTAAAATATATTAGTTGTACATAAATGTTGGTAAAACAGAGAATGTTTTCTTTATAAAATGAGGGTTGGAAGAGATTTTATTTAATATTTACTTTGTAGCCTGTATCTTTTTGTTGTTTTTCCTTTTTTTCAAGAACCACGTCTAGAATTCCGTTTTTATATGTTGCTTTTGT
>SMTZ1_10000782_pt1 | contig 52730 bp, 41 predicted proteins | sample DeeMarSWOR136_30_FD_25667 | JGI IMG/M metagenome (IMG submission 25667) | reverse complement strand
GATGCTTGGCAGAAAGCTGCTCTCGATCCTGAAACAATAAAATCTGTTTGCCGAGTTACTTATGCTGAGCGCAATAATTAATTACAATTAGTATTATGCTGCTATTATACAGATTGTCGTCGCGGAGGCAAGCGCGCGACACCGGCCAGGCAGACGGCGGGTAAACTCCGGCGGACAAACAACGGATGATAACGCGCTGGCATAACCTCTGCGGCTCTGCCGCATCGGTGTTCATGCCATTGTTAGCCGCTTCTTAAAAATCTAGAAGAGCCTCTTGGAGTTTGCGCGCTGCGTGATGTTTTTGGTAAAAGTCAAACGAACGATCGCTTAACTCCATGATTTTTCTATACTTCTTATTCCAGAAAGCTGTGAAGTCCTCGGATAACCATAGTGGCTTCCACCAGTCCTGGTTTTTCACGTACCAATCGACAACATCCCTAAGCTTTTGCTCGAAATTGGCCCCATGCTGAGGTTCCCATCCAAGTCGATGAATCTTGTCGCAGTTGACCGAGTAACAAAGGTCATGACCGGGACGTGCAACACCTCCAACGGTTGTAGCGTCAAAGCTGGCTTCTGCCAAGCTATTGAAAGCGGCGTGCTCCTCTCGACACGCCCTAAAAATCGCAAGGAGCAGATCGCGATTCCGACACCGATTGCCGCTTCCTACGTTGTACACTTCGCCAATAGTTCCGTACTTCATGACGTGGACAATTGCTGAAGCGTAGTCCTCAGTTCTCAGCCATTCTCGGACCGCTAATCCCTTGTCATAAATTGGGATGCGCCGCGCCTTTTCTTTGCTATCTTGTGGGTGCAGCAACGTACATATCGCCATTGGGATGAGTTTTTCGGGGTGTTGGAAGTAGCCGAAATTGTTCACTCCCCGCGTGATGATTACAGGCATTCTGTCAAGGTCAATTTTGCCGTTGTCTGGATTCCATCTAAATGTGTTGAAGTAAGCACATACCAGAAGGTCTGCTCCACCTTTACAAGATGCGTACGGACTCCCGCCTGCCAAGGACGTAGCTTCTGTGAACTGATATTTCTCAATAAGTCTGCCGGCTTTCGTGTCGGACAATCCATACCATGCCTGAGCGTCGAACCCAGCAATACGCTCAATGCTGCCATATACCTCATCTGTGCTGACGAACACAGCGCGTTTCACCTTGCGTGCGCGCCCAGTGTTTTGCGCCCGGATTGCTTCCAGCAGGTTGTATGTTCCAAATATTTCAGTTCGGATGAAGTCTGGTTTACCTTCAGTTGACCGATCTACGTGGCTTTCAGCAGCCATGTGAATCACATAATCAACGGCGTATTTATCAAGTAGATCTTTGATGCTAGGTTTCGTTTCACATATGTCGTACTTGACAAAGCAATAGCGGCTTTGCAGATCAATATCTTTAGCAAACGAAGATAGCACCATCTCCAAACTCGTGGGTTTACCCGTCGTTTCATCTACTCGCGCTGCGTATGTCAGTTTGTCCACGACGATCACGCGGAGTTTGGTTTCCTGAAGCAATAACCTAACAACTTGTGGTCCGATGAACCCCGCTGCTCCTGTCACCAATACAGTTTCCACTTCCATTGATTCACCTTCCAATCAGCGATTTCGATTTCGTCACGCAATTTGTAACCTCTTCTCGGGGCTAACATAATAACATACAACATTTATCCGCCGCTCATTTGACGGACTTTTTGCCCAGCAACTTAGTTTAGCGAAGGCGGATTTCGAGCGTCCTTGCGCGCTTCGGGCACATCAGCTTTAGGAATCTAATTCTAGGTCCCTTTTTCGCCTTCATAGTGCAATACTCCCTATTAACATAGGATTTTAACCATTTCCTGTGTGAGTGCAAGCTTTTTTTCAATGACCAGTCACGAAGCAAGTATGCCGTTTTGTGTGATTGCGAGGCCTCGGCCCGCGTACGGCGGATGGTAATCTCAATCGCTGCATTTGAGATTGCTTCGTCGTAGAACTCCTCGCAATGACCCGAAAAACGCAACTTATATCCCGTGAACGGTTTGCTTTTTCATGTACGCAGAGCGGCGTTTACATTTGCTCAAGAGCATAAGAGAAGCTACAATTCTGGTGTGATTAAGAGAAGAAAAACGAAGACTGTCAAGGTCACCTGCACTCGCGTTGGCGCAGGTGCAAGCGCCTCAGTAGAAATCGGCTGGCGTGCCCCTATTGTCATTCAGTCGATGACGAAGGTTCCGACCACGGAGATTGCACGTTGTGTGAGGCATAAACCAGCTTGTCAAGGCCGGCTGCCGATTAGTCAGAATCGCTGTGCCCAGGCGGGCTGATACGGCTGCCTTTGCAAAAATTGTCGAAAAGGTGAACGTGCCGTTAATTGCAGATGTACACTTTAGCCCCAGCCGAGCCATTGAAGCGATAGAAGCCGGGGCTGCTAAAATAAGACTCAACCCCGGCAATATAAGAAATCGCAAAGACATCCATCGAATAATAGATGCGGCAAAGATGCACAAGACGGCTATCCGCATCGGCGTCAACGAGGCAAGTATTAGAGACCTCAAGAAGCAGCCTGTTCCGGTTGAAAAGCGCGTCAGTCTGATGCTGCGGGAAATGAAGAAATACGTTCGGCTGTTTGAAGATCGAAACTTCGGGCAGTTGGTCCTCAGCGCAAAGAGCAGTGACGTCCCCAGGACCATCGAAATCAACCGCAGTATTGCCAGGGCCTTCGAGTATCCAATCCACCTTGGGCTGACTCACGCGGGCCTGCCCGAAGAGGCCATGACGCCTTCAGCAATCGCCTTGGGCACGCTGTTGGCAGAAGGCATCGGTGACACGATTAGGGTAAGTGCCGCTGGCAATCCGCTCATAGAGACAAGAATTGCAAAACAGATTCTAATTGCGCTCGGCCTTTATGAGCGCACTGAGCTTGAGATGATAGTGTGTCCGACTTGTGCACGAGCTGAAATTGATGTAGTCAAACTGGCCAGGCGAGTCAAGAAAGCTCTGGCGACAGTTGATAGACCGCTGCGTATCGCGGTGATGGGCTGCATCGTCAACGGTCCGGGCGAAGCAGCCGATGCCGATCTCGCCGTTTGCGCGGCAAAGAATAAGGCCTATATCTACCGCAACGGCCGAAGAATCTCAATCGTGCCCGAAGACAAAATCATCCCAGCACTTATGGAATTACTCTAAGGTCTGCATTAAGGAGAGGCAAAGAATGGCAGTGAGCGTTTTTGGCGACAAGGCAACGAAGCCCACTGGTCAGATGCTGGCCAAGACATTGGGCAAATCAAATCGGCTGTGGCAAGAGATCAAAAAGCATCTTAAGGCCGAGTATGGTGAATTGACTGAAGAGTGGAGATTCTATGGCCAGAAATCAGGCTGGATACTGAAGACACTGCGAAAGAAACGCAACCTGTTCTTTTTCATTCCTTTTGAAGGCTCCTTTAGGGTGTCTTTTGTGTTTCGCGATAAGGCTGTTGCTGCGGCAGAACAGAGTGACCTGCCCCAGGACCTCATCACGACCTTGAAAAACGCCAGAAAGTATGCGGAAGGCAGGGGCCTGCAAATCGACGTCAAACGATCTGCAGATGTTAAGCATATCATGAAATTGGTGAAGATCAAGGTCAACAACTAACGCTCGCGACAACAACCAGGGACCACGCAATGAGCGAAGAACTGCCGGCGATAGCTGTGGAACGGTTTGGACAAACGCTCAGGCGGTTCTGTATCGCGGTGCTATTCAGCATCGCCTTTGGGTACATTGAAGCCGCTGTGGTTGTCTACCTGCGAGCAATCTTCTATCCCGACGGTTTCACTTTTCCGCTGGAGACTTTTGGCATCGACCCGCTCTGGAAACGGATTCTATTAACTGAGGTCGGCAGAGAAGCGGCTACGATAGTCTTAATCTTTACCGGCGCCTGGCTGTTCGGCCGAAGTGCACAGCAGCGGTTCGCCTATTTTCTGACCATCTTCGCAGTCTGGGACATCTTCTACTACGTCTGGCTCAAAGTCCTCATCAACTGGCCCGCCTCCATTATGGATTGGGACATATTATTTCTAATGCCGGTCGTCTGGGCTTCGGCCGTCCTTTACCCAGTCCTTATCTCGCTGACATTGCTTTTGTTTGCCATAATGATACTCTACCGATGCTCCTGTGCCAGGCCCCTCAAGGTAACCTTTGTGGACTGGCTTGGCTTCTTACTTGCCATTCTTGTTGTGGTTGTCAGCTTCTGCATTGCGGGCCAACACATAACCGAGGCCGATTTCCGATCCTATTTCTATTGGCCGTTATTCGCCGTCGGTCACGTATCCGCCATTGTTCTGTTCGTGAAATGCTACTTGAAGCCTAAATGGCAAGCGCAAGAGCAAGTGAATAATAAATGATGACTTTCTATATTCGTATTACGTAATTCGATATTTCCTTGGCTTGCCCACTTTTACTTCTTATTGTCGCGTGATGTAGTCGCTCGGGTCGGCTTTCTATACGACGTTCTCCCTTTGTTGTTCGTATCCTGGACGTAGCTCTCGAATTTACCGAATATCATCTTTCCGGCCGAGGTCTGAAGTGAGCTGGTCACGCTGATAACCAGTTCCCGGCCAATCTTGTTCCGTGCGCCTTCAACAACGATCATCGTGCCGTCATCCAGATAACCGATGCCCTGGTCGGCTTCTTCGCCGGGCTTTATGATTTTGACTTCCATACTCTCGCCCGGCAAAGCGACAACTTTCAGCGAATTGGCTAAATCGTTTATATTGACTACGTCGACTCCACGCACTTGCGCAACCTTGCTGAGGTTATAGTCCGTCGTTGCCAATCGCCCGTTAAGGCTCTTGGTAAACATCATCAATTTCTGATCGACCCCTTTGGCCTCTTCGGCTTCAGCAATCAAAGTGTCATCGATCTCAACGTCGATAATGGGGTCTGCCTGCATCTTGTTTAGCACGTCAAGTCCTCGTCTGCCGCGGTTACGCTTAAGCTTGTCGGCCGAATCCGCTATCAATTGGAGCTCACCGAGAACGAAACGAGGGATAAGTAATGGAGCGTCAAATATTTTACTATGACACAGGTCCGCTATTCGCCCGTCCACGATAACGGAGGTATCCAAGATCAGCGGCCGGGCACCTTTGGTCTGTTTGGCAAACTCAACGTAGGGAATAACAAAACGGAAATCATCCTTCGTCCGCATCACAACACTGATAACAAGATAACATATACATATTCCGATCATCCATTTGATTGCTTCAACTGCCTCGGGAATTATGTCGATTCTGTACGAGCGGGCTATCATATCCACCACAGGCGCCAGTGCCACACTGGCGAGCAGCCCAACAATCAAACCAAAGAATACGCCGGCCAGAGCGGCAAGTTTTCGCTTCGGCGTGAGAATATCCAGCAGAAAAACAAATACCGCCATCCCGAAACCGCTCCAGACCACCGCCCAAAAACTGGGCGAATTCTGCTCTTTCGTAATCTCCTCTGAGCTTGCATTGACGAACAAGACCCCGATGACCACGATGATAAAGATCACTCTAAAAACCCAAAATAACATAGCTATAAACCTCCAAATTATGACATAGTTCGATTATTTCTGATGATTGGAATCATTATACCCGACTTACAAACGAATATCAACAATAGCAATCAGGCCCATATTCAGCTTTATATTCTGCATCCTTAATTCCCGCCACTTCGTTTCTTGCCGGCCATTATCTGCAAACTCGGACGTTGCTGCCCCATATCCGTCTGCGATACGGCGTGAGGCAACACGCATCCGGCAGCGACGCAAGCGTTGTACCTATATCTGCTTTTGGACTGTCTCGTATATTGGCTGGGCCTGAACATGTACAGCCTTTTGAACATACGACAAGAAATGCAAATTGTTGAAGAAAAACCGACTCAGACGCCTTGGCTTCTCACTTTACGCTTTTGGTGTACTTGATATTTCAGACTCTGTATTCGAGTCTTCCCCCCACAATTCTAACCGCAGGACCTTCTGAATCCTCCGCTGTAAGCTTGTGCCTGCAAATGGGCATATCTCACTGCCCCAAAAACAACCGGGGCCTGTACCGCTTCAAACGGGTACAGGCCCCGAACTGGTGCAAATTCACTGATTAGATAACGGTATCAGCGTTTCTTACGGAGCAAAGCCAATCCGCCAAGACCAAGCAAGGCAATCGTTGCCGGCTCAGGTACCGGGGTGACGCCGGGCGCATACGAGTAAAAGTCGATGTCGATCGCGCCGCTTTGCGGCGTGGCGCCTACGCCCATGCCCATGTAGCTAGTGTCATAGTCGTTACCTTGGCCGGCGGTGACGTAGAACGTATGCTCGACGAGCGAGCCGTCTACAGAAACCGTAGCTATGTGTGTACCCGTTCCAGTACCATCCGGTTGGATGGTGATCCAGAACTCGTGCCACACAGTCGGGTCAAGCTCGATAATGTTCAACGTTCCCTCACCGTCCTGGATATCCACGTCGTTTGTAGGGCTGCTGCCGTTCAGGCTGTTCATAACCAGCCCGCTCATGCCCCCGAGAAAATCAGTGTCCGAGGACAGAGCCAAGCCGAACGAGACGATCTTGTCGCCCGCCAACTGGCGGATGCTGAAGTTGCCCTTGCCGCCGTCGTGGCCTACGTACCCGTCGCCGCCCGCCGGCCACGGCTCGATTCCTGCACCTCCGTCCGGATGAAGGTCATCCAACGGAGCGCCGGTTGCGACACGTGCCCGGAACGAGATGGTCACACCTGTATCAAGCAGTGCATCACCCGCAGCTCCGATGTCGGTCGTGATACAATGGCCGAACATGATCTTACGGTTGCTACCGGGGTCGCCCATGCCATAGTCTCTGGGGTCACCGGTGTCCTGCAGTCGCAAGTGGCCATCTATCGTAGATGCACCTCCGGGCCGGCCAGCGCCGATGCCTGTACCGTCCCACTCATCCGAGCCGTTGTCGTGGTCCCATGTCCCATCCAGCGAATCAAAGTTGTCGGTGGCACCTGCAACAGCATCATCGCCGGTGTATATGTACGTCCACCCGCCAGCCGGATCCGCATATAGCAGACCTGCTCGGGCCACGGCGGAACTCAATCCAAGCACCGATACCGTAACAAGAATAAGAAATAATTTTTTCATCATGCGAACCTCCTCCGAAGTCCAACTCTCAAAGCATGCATCAGATAGGCTAACTAACATCTTGTGAAAGTGCCTAAACACCACTTTCGGTGTTTAGACTTCCAAAACAACATTAGAAACAACCAGGGCCTATACTGCTTCAAACAGGTATAGGCCCCGAACTGATGCAAATTCACTGATTAGACAATGGTATCAGCGTCTCTTACGAAGCAGGGCCAGGCCGCCAAGACCAAGCAAGGCAATCGTTGCCGGTTCAGGGATCGCACCGAGGACCATGAAGTTATTGTCATCTGTGCCGGTCCCATTAAAGGTGTAAACCCCTGCGGGCAGGTCTGCCGCGAACACACTCAACGGCCGGTCTCTCGTACCATCTTCTCTCTCTCGGATGAAGATATCCAGGCCCGTATCAACGAACGTGCCGGCCGGACCAATGGCCGACGTTATCATGTCAACCCTGATCTGCTGGTCGCCGGGCTCGTCCCAACGGTCGTCAATGCCAACCGCCACTGTCGCCGGGATCGCAGTAGTCACGACGTACGTCACCGTGCTGGCTTCGCCTTTGTCGCTGTTGTAGGTCCGGACGTAATCGGCACCGAGCAGCTCCGCAGGCGTGTTGGCATAAGGATACGTACGGTCTGAGAAGACAAAAACACCGTCCGCCAAACCGCCCGGTTCGCTCGCCAACGGGTCCATTTCGCCGTCATAAGGGCCGACGGGATCCCGATCGCCCGAAGCGCCGCCCGAGCGATCGACACTTAGGATGATCGTCGCCGAAGCGGTCTGGACTGGACCAAGAACCAATCCGATCACAAAAACCAAAACAAAAATAGTAACCAATCTTTTCATCATGCGAGCCTCCTTCAAAGTTCCTGTTTCAAGGCGTCCCTCGCACAGAACTAACTAACATCTTGTGGAAGCGCCTAAGCAAGATGCTTAGTGCTTAGGCTTCCAAAACATAATTTGAAACGAATAGGGCCCATACGAGACTTAGCAGTACAGGCCCCGAACTGGTTTCAAATTCATTGACACAAAAGCGGATTAGCGTCTCTTACGAGTGCCAAACAGGGCCAAGCCGCCAAGTCCCAGCAGAGCCAGTGTTGCCGGCTCGGGGACGACAACCGGTGAGCCACCGGCATCCACATCACCCATCAGAACCCTCTTGAGGCCTTCATCGGTCATGATGAGCTCGTACAGCTCGAGTGTTGCTCCACCGCCGCCTTCAAGCCAGCGTGCCTTCAAGTCGTACCAGCCTGTGACTGGAATGTTGACGAAGAAGTCGCGGTTAGAGGTGCCTTTCCACTCCTCGGTCCTGCCGACCTCAACGCCGCCGATCTCGATAATGGTGCCGTCATCGCTGGCGGCTCCAATAACGTGGATACCCTCTGTCAGGTAGACGCAGGCGAGTACCTCGGTGGCGAAATTGTTGTCGTCATCGCCGGCTGCCGGATCGGCCGCTGGCATCTCAAACGGGTCGATACCGGGGAAGCTGTAGTTGTCGCCAAAGTTGCCCTCACCAGTATCGCGGAAGTTGACGACCGGATAAATGCCCTCACCTTCCTCAGCACCGGGAATCGGCATACCTGGGCCCAAGCACATCGGTCCAGTGCAGCCCCAGTCCAGCAGCTTGTTCATCTCATTGTAGCCCCAGCCTTCAGTGTACTGGGCCTTGAGCGAGCGAACCAGGAAGCCGGGTGTGTCGCTACACGGCTCAGCCATCGCTGCATCTGCCGGAACCTCTGCGAGGGGCGGAAGGTCACCCATCCACCCAGGATCCTTCTCATAGACGACATCGGTGACTTTTGCCGTTGCCGTCCGCCAGCGCCACTGCGCGTGCGAGGTGAGGGCAACACCCAGCAGATACTCGTCGCCGCTGATGTCGGCGCTGGATACTGTGCCGGTCAGCTGCCAGCCGCTGCCGAAGTCGGCAAGACACTGAATCGCTGGGACTATGCCGTACATCGACACGAGCTGGACACCCAGACGCAAAGGCGTGCCGGTTGCATAAGCGGGGTCGTAGCTGCCCCACCAATAGCCGTCGCGCGCATTTATCATAGCTACATCACGGTCCCTGCGGGTAGCGCTGATGACGTGGGGCGAGAACTTCTCGTTCGTGGCGCGGACCATCACACCCATCTTGCTCCAGTAGTCGGGGACGTCACCGACCCACTCGAAATCGGCTGAGACTCGCCACTCGCCCGACACTGTCCTGTAGGCATAGTGGAACTGGTCCTCGCCGTCCCAGATGTCGCCGCCGGCACCGGTGACCAGGTACTGATCGACAAGCTTCTCGCCCTTCTCGACCATACCCACGAACTCAGTGCTGCCGATTGGGGGCAAGCCGTCGAGCCCGATGTCCTCGGTGACCTCAAATGTTTCGACGTCAGCCAGGACGTGTGTGGTACCGGCCAGCAGCAAAACAAGAGAAGCTAAAAACAATTTTTTAAACATAATACTCCTCCTCATTTCAAGAGACAGACATATATTGTGCTTTTGGCTACGAGCCAAAGCACCTGTTGCCTTTGACAAGCATGCAAACGTTCAGTACTTACCATGCCTGTCTCAAACAACGAAAAATACAAGCAACAAACAGATCTTCACCAAACCCTGTGCCTGTCTCAGAAACTTTAAGACCTGCCTTCTTCCTCCTCCTTGGGGAGGCTCAGCCTGAGCCCTTAGCTGAAATGCCGAAGGATCTCGTTACAAGACACCACCCTGTCACTCCAGCTTGATCCCTGACTCACTTTAACTCGGTTCCACAGCCGCCTTCACAAAAATTCATTAATCTTCCGCAGATCAAAAAATAGAGAAGCGGAACCTGTCAAATCCATTTTCCTATTTATACCAGATTGACTATCTTCTCGTCAAGGAAAATTCAGCAAAATCTCAGCAAATTATTTTTTTTGAGCACCGAAACGCATAACTTCTTTTATTGCAACGTTTTATAAGTATTATTTGTCGCAAAGCTTCCCAAAATCTTGTGCAACCGCTATTCCATATTATCCTGAGCACGGTTATTTGGCCTTATTCCAAGTCGATGCCGCTACAAAATGAGTGAGACGCTAAACAGCCGTAAGTTCGCTGCCTAACTGGAATACTCTTGAAACAAGTATCAGCCTCTGTTGCGACCACGAAATACCGCCTCTTATGATTCAAGACTTGCCTTTCTCCTCCTTGGGCAGGCTTGGTCTGGACTGTTAGCTGAGATGCTGGAAACCTCGCCGTGAAGTATCACCCTTTCACCCCAGCTTACTGGCTGACTCACTCTAATTCGGCCCCGCGGCAGCTTTTACAGGAATCTGTACGTTGCCACAGATCAAGAAATAGAACAAGCGGGATTTGCCAATCGTATCTGCCTATTTATACCGGATTAGCTATATTACCGTCAAGGGAGAATCACCGGGATTTTGGCAAATTTTTGCTTAAGCGCAGCGAAACTTATAACTTGTGTGTTCGCACACTCTTTTAGACATTGCTGGCGGAACAAATTCCCAAGGTCTGTCGCAACCACTATTCTTTTCATCTTCGGCACGGCTATTTTGCCTCACCAAGGCGTCTGCAACAACTGCCGACCCAAATCTTCTACTTGCCTTGAACCATCCAAACGACTCGTCCAAGCCGAGTCTTTTCTACATTGGCGCTTCTTTATCGCCTACGCTCCTTCACTCTTTTGGTCTGTCGTACTACTTTCGTCGCTGCGTTCACTCTCAGCGTCTGCGTCTTCTTGAGGTTGCTCGGCTTTGGCTTTTATAGACTCTTCAGTCGCTTCGTCCTGTTCAACCGCAGCGGTTTCAGCTTCAGTGTCTACATCTTCTTGAGGTTGCTCGGCTTTGGCTTTTTCAGGCTCTTCAGTCGCTTGTTCCTGTTCGACCGCAGCGGTTTCAGCTTCAGTGTCTACATCTTCTTGAGGTTGCTCGGCTTTGGCTTTTTCAGGCTCCTCAGTCGCTTGCTCCTGTTCAACCGCAGCGGTTTCAGCTTCAGTGTCTACATCTTCTTGAGGTTGCTCGGCTTTGGCTTTTTCAGACTCTTCAGTCGCTTGTTCCTGTTCAGCCGCACTGGCTTCAGCCTGGGTCACTTCGCCTGGCTGTTCGGAGGGCTCGCTCGGCTTCGTCTGCTCGGTTTCAACGGTGGTCTCGTCGGACTTTGCAAGCTGGTCAACGTCGATATCAGCAGGCGCCTGTTTAGTGCGTGCCTGTGTCTTCCGTTTGGCAGGTTCCGCTGCCTGCTCTTCAGCGGCCCACTGGACCCTTCGCAGACTCAAACCGATTTTACGCGATTCACTATCGACCTTTAGAATCTTAACTTCAACTTCATCGCCTGGCTGAACAACATCCTGAGGCTTATCAATCTTGTGGTCGGCAAGCTCAGAAATGTGCAATAGCCCTTCTAAATCCGGTTCAAGTTCAACAAACGCGCCAAAATTAGTAAGTTTTGCCACCTTTCCCTTAATAATATGGCCGGGGATATATTTTTCAGGAATGGCACGAATCCATGGGTCTTCGGTCATTTGTTTTATGCCCAGCGAGACACGCCGTCTTTCCTCATTGACTTCCAGAACGATACATTTTATTTCCTTGCCTTTATGAAGGGCTTCACTGGGATGCCCGTATTTCCTTGTCCAGCTCAAGTCCGAAATGTGTATCATACCGTCAATACCCGGCGTTATCTCCACGAATGCACCAAAATTGGTCATGCTCCGTACCTTGGCGGTAACAATCGTCCCCGGCGGATACTTCTGAGCAGCTATCGTCCATGGATTTGTCTCGGTCTGCTTGATGCCCAGCGAGATTTCCTGCCTTTCCTTGTTAACGTTCAGCACGACTATGTCGATTTCGTCGCCGAGATTCACCATCTCGCCGGGATGCGCTAAACGCCTTGTCCAGCTCATCTCACTAATATGCACGAGCCCTTCAACGCCATCTTCGAGCCGAACAAAGACGCCGTAGTTCATCACATTTACAACCTTGCCTCTTACTCTCGCTCCTACTGGATAACGCTCTTCGACAGTTTCCCAAGGACTGGCTGTCTTCTGTTTCAAGCCAAGCGAAATCTTCTCGTTCTTCCTATCAAAACCAACAACAATGCATTCGATCTGCTGATCAAGTTTAACGACTTCTGACGGATGTGATATCCTGCCCCAGCTCAGGTCAGAAATGTGGAGCAGGCCATCCACGCCACCCAAATCTACAAACACGCCGAAATCAGCGATGTTTTTAACCACACCTTTTCTCAATTGACCGACTTCGAGCTCACCCAGAATCTTTTCCTTACTCGTTCGTCGTTCTTCTTCAATAAGTTTGCGTCTCGAGACGACAATGTTTCGGCCTTCGACGTCGATCTTAAGGACCTTGCATTGGATTTCTTTTCCAATAAACCTGCTGATATCACCCGGCTTTCTAATATCAACCTGGGAAGCTGGTAGAAACACGGGCACTCCAATGTCAACAAGCAAGCCGCCCTTGATGCGCCTTATGACCCTTCCGGTAACAACATCTCCTTCATTTTTTGTAGTGGTAATTGTTTCCCAGCCTCTGATAACGTCGGCTTTACGCTTGCTTAACAAGATAAGCCCGCTTTCAGAGTCAGTGTCTTCGAGAAGAACTTCGATCTCTTTGCCTGGCACTATCTCCTCAGAACTGCCAAATTCGTTCGCATCGACAATTCCTTCACTTTTCAGGCCGACCTCGACAATGACATCGTTGCCAATTTGTGACGCGATAGTCCCTTTAAGAATGGTGCCTGGCAAGTGTGAATCTACCTTTGTTCGCAGGACTTCTTCCAGAAATTCGCTTTCGTCCTTGCTAAACATTTCGTCGATCTGCTGGTCAAGTTTTTCTTCCGACAGACCCAGTTTGTTGACTATATTTCTATCTACCATAAATTTAGGTTCCTCTGTGGGGTCTTCATTCTTGACCTATTGACACCCCACATTTACGTCAACAGGCCCTTGTGCGACACAGCACAAAAACAGACTTCTATCGACTGTTTATAAAAACGCACTTGCCCACGCAGCAAATGCAAGTTGCACACTTTTGTCTTATGCCGGAAGTTTCATGCCCTTTTGCTGGTGTCAAACACCTCTAAGTTGCCTACAAATTGGCCTACTACCCACTCGGGTGTCGAGGCACCAGCCGTAACGCCTGCTATATTCTTGCCAAAAAGTAGTCCTTTATCAAGTCCGTTCCAATTTTCCAAGTGAAACGTCTCGTTGTTATATCTTTTGCAAAGCTCTGCCAGCCTGCGCGTGTTGGCACTTTCCAGACCGCCAAGCACGAACATTATATCTACCTGCTTGCATAATTGCACAGCCGATTCTTGTCTCTTTATTGCCTCTCTACACAGAGTGTTGATTACTTTCAATTCACTAAAGCTGTCCCGGCCTATTGCACCAAGCATCTTGCCAAAGTGCTCCGGGCTTTGGGTAGTCTGGCAGACAATTCCAAGCTTACCATTTTTGGGCAGCTTACGCAAATCTGACTCGTCACCAATGACAATAACCTTGCTGGCGCAGCCCACCACTGCCCGCGTTTCAGGATGATTTTCATCGCCCACAATTAGAACTTTATAGCCGTCCTGCTCCAGTTCCTTTGCTATTTGTTGCACTCTCTTAACCAGCACGCAGGTCGCATCGACTATGTTAAGCCCCTTTTCGCCAAGTGTCGCTACCTGTTCAGGAGCAGCACCATGAGAACGGATAATAACTGTCCCTGACTCAATCTCATCTGATTTGTCTACGGTTCTTAGACCGGCTTTTGCCAAGCGCTCGACCTCGTCTCTGTTGTGAATAATCGGCCCGAGACTGTACACATCCTTTTTTTCTGCCAGTACTTTCTCTGCTACGCTGATAGCGTTCCTAACGCCGTGACAAAATCCACACTTTTCCGCAACGACAACTTTCATAGATTATCGGTTGCCTCTATCACGCGGTTATTCAAAGGGGCCGTTGAACTTTCTTTGGACGCTGCATTTAACACGGTCACTTCTTCGGCACCAAGATTTCAATGTCCTTGAACATCACATGCACGTCCTGGCTGCCATGCAGTTGAAGTGCAAGGTGGCCTTCCAGACGTCCTGTATCCTTTTTCAATTCCGCTGATTTTCGCCCGTTGACGTGCACCACGATGCGTCTTGCGTGTGCGGAAACCGTCATCTGGTTCCACTCTTGCGGTCTGAACCACTTGGCCACGTCTTCGACGCTGGGCTGCACTACCCAAGCTCTTCCGCCAGTCTCGTAGAGGCCTCCGACGTCTTTGCTTTCGTCGATTTCAGCCTGGAAGCCGTGAGCTCCCACTCCTCCTCCTACCTCATCCACGCGGAAGTAAAAGCCGCTGTTGCCCTTTAGTGCCTTGAACTTCAGCCGTGCGGTGAAGTCTCCATAACGTTTGTCACTTACCAAGAGACCGTGCCGTGTGTCACTGCTGACGTTAGAGCCTTCGATGATACCGTCGCGCACTTCCCACATGCCACCTGGAACAATGTGCCATCCGTCAAGTGACTTGCCGTCGAACAAAGGCTTCCAAACATGCTGGCCAAGGTCCTTGATGCGGATGTTGCGCCAGCGGACCTGCGCGGGCTTGTCGCCGCGGAAGCCGTGCACCTGCAGGCCGATAAATCCGGTCTGATCCACCGGGTCCCTCAAATCGGTACAGGGAACGCCATTCACCCAGGTCTTGATTGAATCACCAATACAGACGACGCGGAACTTGTTCCACTGATTGTCTTTCATGGCGTTTCTGGCAGCTGGGTCGTCGGAGATATCATACAGCCACATGCTCTTTCTCGCCTCATCCCAAATAGCACCCGAACTGCCGGCCCGCTCGTTAGTTATCTCAACCTGGTATCCGTAGACGTGCCCCGCTTTGCGAGTTACCTCTCTCTTGCTGCCGCGTCTGGACACTGACATTGTGGTGTCTTTTTCATAAACGTGGCTGCGGATCTGCACGCCTGAATTGAGCACAGGGTCAACCTTGACCTCGAACTCAAGCATGAAATCGCCGTACAGCTTCTTGGTGCAGAGGAATGTATTGGGGCTACCCTCCACCGTGGTGCCAACAATCGTTTTATCCTCGACGTTGTACTTGGCAACTCCGCCACGCACTTCCCAGCCGTCCAGACTCTTGCCGTCAAAAAGTGGTTTCCATTCGGGTCGGTCCCCTGCATTCAAAGATGCAACCGCGCCAAGAATTAGTACCGCCGGTACAAAACTCATCAGCTTGCTTGATAAGTTGTTCATCGCTATACCTTTCTTTCTAAAGACTGTCCCGCGACAAATCTGTCAAACCCGGAATTCTACACCAATATCCCACAGCAATCCACCAAAACTTTTTTCTGGGGACCAGGATACGCTTCTGGGGTAAACTAATGCGCGAAACCGAAGTTATCACTTTACAAGAACTGATGTCTCATATAACATTGCAGGGCGGTCCCGAATCTTCTGTATCGAAGGTTTAATAGAAGAGGCGGTTTGACCCATAGCTGTTATCTTTGTGTTCTTGTAATTTTTGAATCGCGTTCAATGGTTGACCGTAATGTGTCGCGAAAGGACATCGCTTTTAAGGAGGTTATCATGAAAGACGAGAGCAAGCGTTCGCGAAGCTGTTCGATGGTCTTCGTGCTAGTCGGCGCGCTCATGCTTTCCATCGGCTACGCCGACAAGGAGAACGAAACCGCACGTGAATTGGACCGGCTAACCGTGGCGCTAAGAGACAGAGATGAAAAAGTCCGACGCTCTGCAGCCTTGGCGCTGGGCAGGCTGGGTGACAAGCGGGCCGTCGCGCCGCTCATCGCGGCGCTGAAGGATGAAGATTGGTTCGTGCGAAGCTCAGTGGCGCGGGTGCTGGGCGGGCTGGGTGACAGGCGGGCCGTCGAGCCGCTCATGACGGCGATGAAATATGATGAAGATGCACATGTGCGACTGTCGGCAAACCAGGCTCTGGTGAGGCTGGGCTGGCAGCCTGCTACTGACCTCGAACGGGCCTATAGCCTGGTAGCGTCGCAAAAGTGGGCGGAAGCCATCAAGCTGGGACCTTCCGCCGTGAAGCCGCTCATTGCGGCACTCAAGGACACCGATCACAATGTGCGACGGTCGGTGGCCGAGGCGTTGGCAAAGCTGGACTGGCAGCCCGCTAATGACCTACAACAGGCCTATTACCTTGTGGCGTCGCAAAAGTGGACTGAAGCCGTCAAGCTGGGTGCCTCTGCGGTCGAGCCGCTCCTCGTCGCGCTTGCCGCTAAAGTCGGGCCTGAAGATTTTGCCGTGTACCAATCAGCACGTGAGGCGTTGGCCAAGATCGGGCCATTGGCGGTAGAGCCGGCCATTGCTGTGCTAAAGGATAAAGATACACGTCTGCACAGTTCGGCAGTGGGCGCGTTGGGCAGGCTGGGCGACAAGCGGGGCGTCGCGCCCCTTATCGCCGCCCTGAAGCATGAAGACAGCGTGGTCCGCTCAGAGTCGGCGAGGGCACTGGGCAGCCTGGGCGACCCACGTGCTGTCGAGCCGCTTATCGCAGTGGTGAAGGACCAAGACCCTACTGTGCGACATTCGGCAGCCTCGGCGCTGGGCAGCCTAGGCGATGAGCGCGCCGTCGAGCCACTCACTGTAGCGCTGAAGGATGAAGAGAGTATTGTGCGAGAGGCTGTGGGCTTCGCGCTGCGCCGCTTAGCCGGCAACGGCTCTGTCGAGCGTCTCGTCGCGCAGCTCGAGCATAAAGATATGCGTGTGCGAGCGTCGGCGGCTGAGACGCTGGCAAAGATGGGCGACAAACGGGCCTTTCAGCCGCTTATGGCTGCACTCAAAGACAAAGATGCGCAAGTGCGACGGATGGCGGCCTCGGCATTGGGCAGGCTGGGCGATAAGCGCGCCGTCGAGCCGCTTATCACCGCCCTGAAAGATGAAGATCGCTCGGTCCGCTCGTCGTCGGCGAGCGCACTGGGCAGCCTGGGTGACAGGCGTGCCGTCGAGCCGCTCATCACGGCGCTCAAGGATAAAGATAACTGGGTGCGGGGCATGGTGGCCGGAGCATTGGGAAGCCTGGGCGACCAGCGCGCCATCGAACCGCTCCGTGAGGCTCTGAGGTATGACGATGACAAAGTCTTGTCGTCCGCGGCTCTTGCGTTAGCCCAGCTCATGGGTGACGAGCGTGCCGTCGAGCCACTCCTCGCCGCGCTGGGACACCCTGATAGTGAATGGGTGGGAATCTTTGTGACGCAGCAGTTGCTGAGAATCGGTCCGCCCGCCGTCGAGCCACTCATTGCGGCGCTGAAGCATGAAGATAAGCGTGTGCGATACACAGCGGCCCATGTGTTGGTCCAACTGGACGACAAGCGCGCCGTCGAGCCGCTCATTGGTGTGCTGAAGGACGAAAATGCTCGTATGCGGTCCTTCGCAGCGCAAGTCCTGGGCAAGCTGGGTGATAAACGTGCCGTCCAGCCGCTGGTCGCGGTGCTGAAAGATGAAGATGAAGAAGTGCGACACTCGGCAACCGAAGCGCTGCGTAAATTGGGCTGGCAGCCTGACACTAATGTCAAATAATCGAATATTCGCGAACATAATTTCAAAAAGAGGGACAGCCAACAATATGCTTGCAGTCTCTTCGCTGGCTTTGGCTTGAAGTCGCAGCTTCAAAAACGCAAAATACGCCCCACAATACGCAGTGTCAAATCGTCATTGCGAGACTGCGATCTCAGCAAGACAACGGGGCATGTTCGCACCAGATAGAGCGAGGGCAGGTTACTCAAGCGGCTCTAAGTAGATATTGCGGAACTCGATCGGCGTGCCTTCACTCTGGAGGCAGATCTTGCCGGACCTGTCCGAGCATTTGCTTCCAATGTTCTGCAATACGCCGTTGACGAGCACTACGACCCAGTCATCCTTGCAAATAATGTCGTAGGCGTTCCATTGGCCGAGAGGCTTTTCGCTGCTCTCCTTGAGTTTCCTGACGTTGCGCCCTCTGACGCGTTTACCCCCCTTGGCGTGCTCGGCAACCTCAACGCCGCCGATGACCCAGAAGTCACCCGCGTTATCGGAGGCCAACTGACACTCAAGGCTTTTGGGCCAGACCGTATCCGGGCCGCTCATGTGAACAAGAGCGCCGCTGTTGCCGCCCTTTCCGACCCAGCGCCACTCCACGTGAAAAAGGTAATCCGCATAGTCTTTCTCCGTGCACATATAGCCAGCCGGCCGGCCCTCACAACGGATCACACCGTCCTTGATCGACCATGTCTTTGTAACATCGTGCGCAGGGTCAGGCACGAAAAGCTTCCAGCCGGCAAAATCCTTACCGTTCCAAAGCGTCATCTTGGCCTTCGGAACGGTCGGCGCATTACTGACTTCCATCGCCGCAGCAGGCCAAGTCAATAGCGCCATAGTCACGACCACCGTGACAACCGCAATGAAGTAACGTTTCATAGAGTACTCCTTTCGTTTTGGCAAAGCGTTTCTAGCCTTAGATAAGTTTTGTCTTTCCGGGAATAGCGACAGGCCGCATCGGCAGATCACAAAACTCGTACTTTGGCGGGCTCAGGTCCAGTTGCGAGGCATTCATCGCCCAGTCCCATTTCAGTGCCCTGCCCGTGTAAGCACTCATCCGCCCCATGATAGACGTCATCGTACTCTCAGCGATGCGCCTGCCTTCGTTGAGGTGCTTGCCCTCACGAATGGCTGCAATTTGGTCGGCGTGCTGCCGCAGGCAAGGGTCGACTTGATCCCATGCGTATTCAACTTTGTTCCGGCCCTCGATGACTACCCGGCCAAAGTCCGTATATGCCCGTCCTTTCGTTCCGACCAGCCGTTGGTCGTTTCGATTGGTGCAGCCGTCAATCTGGGTACCCATATACTCAATCCGCACACCATCCGGATACTCATACTCGACAGCGAAGTGGTCATAAGCGTTGCCGTACTCCGCAGCGGTTCGCACTTGCCGGCCACCCATGCCTACACACTGGACCGGATGCGCATTAAGTGCCCAGTTCATTACGTCTAAGTTGTGGACGTGCATCTCGACGATAAAGTCCCCGGAGAGCCATGTCAAAAAGAGCCACCGGCGAAGCTGCCACTCCATGTCAGACCAGCCTGGCTGTCGCTCCTTCCGCCCCCAGGTTAACATTCCGCCTCCGAGCCTGACGCACTGACCGCTCACAATCTCACCTATGCTGCCGTCATGGATACTCTTAATGCCTTCCACTAAGTGCGATATTCGGCGCATCTGTGTACCGGCAAGTATCGTCAGTTTTTTCTTGTCTGCCAGTTCCGATGACGCAATCACCGAGCGAACGCCCACCGGGTCAACCGCAACCGGCTTTTCCATAAACACGTGCTTGCCCGCTTCTATAGCGGCCTTGAGATGCCCCGGCCGAAAATGTGGCGGTTCTGTCAGTATTACTAGGTCCACATCATCTAACGCAACTACCTTCTTGTAGGCATCCCAACCTATAAAGCTGGTGGCTTCGGTCACGTTTGTTCTGTCCGGAAAGTTTTCTCTAAAGTGTCTTAGTGACCTGTCCAAACGATCCTCGAAGAGATCGCCCATCGCCACAAGCTCCACGTTCTGGGCCGAGCTCAGGCACTTTGTTGTATCATGCGTGCCTCGCCCGCCGCAACCGATAAGCCCAACGCGAATCTTGTCAGAACCCGCGGCAAAGACCCGTCCAGTGCTCCACAAAAGCGCCGCTGCGCCGGCCGCACCTGAGGTCTTGATGAAGTCCCGCCGCGACAACTCCGACGCCCTTCCTTTCACTTGATTATTCATGAATCACCCTTTCTACTAATAGAGAATAGAAATCTATCAAATAAGTCTTGTCTTACCTGGAATCGCAACCGGTTCCACAGGCAAATCGCTGAATTCATATTTCGGCGGTGTAAGGTCCAGCTTCGATGCCTTCATCGCCCAGTCCCACTTCAGTGCTCGCCCGGTATAAGCGCTCATTCGGCCCATAATTGCACACATCGTGCTCTCGGCAACGCGCTTGCCTTCGTTCAGCGGCTTGCCCTGACGAACGCTCGCAATCAGGTCGGCATGCTCGGTGACGTACGGGTTTGGGTTTGGCCCATCGTACTTGTACGCGTTAGCTCCTTCAAGGAAGCCTATGGAACTATCCGTATAAGATCGCCCCTTCGTGCCCACGACCCGCTCAGAGACGTTGCCTGTGCAGCCTTCTGTTTGTCGGCACATGCTCGATACCCGTACGCCGTCAGGATATTCAAACTCGACCGCGAAATGGTCGAAGATATTGCCGAGCTTTCGCACCTGGCGACCACCCATACCCATTGCCTGAACCGGATGTGAGCCGATCGCCCAGTTCATAATATCTATGTTGTGAACGTGCTGCTCGACAATGTGGTCGCCGGAGAGCCACGTGAACCAAGGCCAGCTACGGCACTGCCACTCCATACCGAATAGCCGGTCGGTCTGCTTCCAGAACTTCCAGTAGCCCTCCATCTTGCCCCCATTCCAATAGCATTGCCCGCCGACAATTCTGCCAATGTCACCGTTGTGAATCCGCTTCATAAGCTCCACGTAGTGTGCCTGATGCCTTCGCTGGGTGCCGGCCACAATTGCAAGGCCCTTGCTTTCGGCCAGCTCGGATGAAGCTATCACCGAGCGAATACCTACGGGGTCCACGCCGACCGGCTTCTCCATAAATACGTGTTTGCCCGCTTCGATCGCCGCTTGCAGTTGGGCTGGCCGAAAGTGTGGCGGAGTCGCCAATATTATCAAGTTGACATCACAGCCAATGACTTTCTTATACGCATCAAATCCCACGAAGCATGTGTCTCTGGTTACCTTTGCTTTCTCGCCTAAGCTCCTTTTCAGGTCGTTAAACGAGCTGTCCAGCCGATCTTTGAAAAGGTCTCCCATCGCCACAAGCTCAACCCCCCTGGAAGAGTTTACACAATCGTTTACTGCACCCGTGCCTCGCCCGCCACAGCCTATCAAACCGATTCGGAATCTGTCGGAACCTGCCGCAAAGATTCGACTACCTCCCGATGCCAGAGTTGCTCCCACCACCGCTGATGCCTTAATGAGTTCCCTGCGAGAGAGTTCTCGTTTTCTTTCGCTTGCCTTGTCTTCCATCAATAACCCCTTTCGATTGATTTGTCCGCTTGAAAGACTACTTATGGACCCAGTGTCATAGTTCCCTAATCTCAATATTGCGAAAGTCGATCCAGGTTCCGTGGTGCCGCGGGCCGATATATCCTTGCGTCTGCTTCAAGCCCGATTGCGTGTGAGCCTTATCCGGATAATTTTTGTAAGAATACTTGTGCTCACCGGTCCCGTCAAGCGTAATTCCGGATGGCGATGCGGCCCCGATCGGACGTCATCCCGGCTCACATGATACCCCTTGTCCAAATAAGGAGATTGAAAGCAGCGGCATGGCCAACATGTGCGGCAGGCAAGGAGCTGACGCAACTGGCTGTGACGACTCCTGCGGCAGGGCCACTGTGGAAATGCAGATGACGAGTACTTTTACCTATGTCGGCTGGGATTTTGTGGCCGAGACCGCAAATCGAACAGAGGATATCTCGAGCATCTGCGACGGCACAGATTATCCCAAGCTAATGTGGCAGTTCGTCATAGGAGACTTTGCTGGTGACAGAGACCTGGATCTTGCTGACTACAGTTCTATCGCAGCACGCTGGCTTCAAACCGACAGCAGCTTTTGGTGTGGTGGTAGGGCGGACCCATCTTCCTGACGATGGCGATGTTGGCTTCGACGATGTTGGCTTCGACGATCTGACGGAATTCGCTAAGAACTGGCTGACAGGCTGTTAGAATTGACTGCGACGCGTAGATCGCATTTCGTCTTGACATCCTGGTCGCAAGCGAGCTGTCAAAGCTGCGTACCAATATGGTTCTTTGTGGCAATAGATCACAGGTAGTTGCCCGAACACCCAAGCTTGACGCAGCGTGTTGACTTACGCGATTTGCTACCCCGACAAAAGACGAGCCCAGCCGCGGTCTTGTCACGGCTGAGTAACTTATACAAGTGGCTTATAGGCTATTCTGCGCTCTCCATAGTCGCCAGCTTAACTCTGACGCAGCCTTTGTGGTTGCCTGTATTAATGCGAATAAAGATAAATAAAGCCAGATTCTAGAAACAACAGAATCTGGCTTCGGAGGAGGGTGATGAAAAGCTAATTATTGCCCTTACATAAGGTTCTTACTGTTTACTCTTAGTTATTAAATCGAACAAACCCTCAAAATTTCTTTAATCAAAAAGCAACGTTGGCAAAAAAGTACACTTTTTCTCACAACAATCAAGCTTTTTATTGAGAAAATCTCAAATTTTTTTTGTGTTTCCTTTAGATGGCTCAAATTGTGCCCCATACCTACTATATTTTACGCTTGATAAACAGATTTTGTTCCCGTATTCTAACCAAAGGCCTGTTAGTTCTTTTTTCCTTATGCTTCTGGATGGACTCACATGAGTACGAAGTCTACTATCACTGATCTGCTTATGGCTAAGCGCGACAATCGCAAAATCGTCGCGGTTAGTTGCTACGATTATACCACAGCTAAACTCGTTTCTCAGACTGAGGTACAGATGATACTTGTGGGCGACTCCGCCGCCCAGGTCATGCTTGGCTTCGATTCGACGCTGCCGGCGACAATGGATTTTATGGTCGCCATAACGGCTGCCGTCCGGCGAGGGGCGCCAAATGTGTGTTTGGCTGCTGATATGCCTTTTCTATCCTATCATGTCAGTGTTGCGGAGGCGGTAAGAAACGCAGGCCGATTCGTCGCTGAAGCCGGGGCACAAATTGTGAAAATTGAGGCCGCCCAACCATATCTGCATGTTATTAAAGCAGTTAGCGATGCTGGGATAGCCGTTATGGCGCACATTGGCATAAGGCCGCAGAGCATCAGCAAGATCGGCCGGCTAAAGGCCCAGGCCACGACCGCAGAGTTCGCTGCGGAACTGATATACCTTGCCGAACAAATGGTTGACAGTGGTGCCAGTTCGCTACTGGTCGAAGGCGCCGCTGCCGAGGTGGCGGAGGTCATCACAAAACGCTGCGAGGTGCCTGTGATCGGCTGTGGTTCCGGGCCGGGCTGCGACGGGCAAATCCTCATTGCGCCCGACATTCTGGGCCTGACGCAGGGGCATAGCCCAAAGTTTGCGAAGGGTTACGGCAACTTGGCCGAGACTACAATTGATTCATTCAACAAATACAGCGAAGAGGTAATGAGCGGACGATTTCCTGACGCTGAGCACAGTTACCACATGAAATCCGGGGAGCTTGAAAAGCTACGAGAGATGCTGAAGGACAGACGTTAGAGAGCGAAATCGCCGGCTCAGAACGGATCAGAGATCTATCCGTGTCAAGCTGTTTGCATCCGCCAGTTCGTCTCATAGGTGCCAGCGTCCAGAAGGTTTACTTTTCCAGTTGCTGGTCATATTTGCCACGATCGTTTGTCCGCCAGTTCGCCAGACCAGATTTGTAAACGGGCTGGTTGCATACCGACCTGCAGTGGAACTGTTGCCCGTTTGGTCTTGGGCAATCACCCGCAAGCTGAATTTCCACGACAAGCGGCACAATCCTGCAGCAAGATATTTTTCCAAGTCTTACCGTCACATTTTGCTGCGAATTAGTACCGTCGTTCTGTCATCTACTTGATAAGACGCATGAAGGTGGGCCCATTACAAAGTTTCTTTGCTTTTGTCATTGCAATAGTCAAAGCAAACTGCAAATTGACTCGGGCAGGTCCCTGATGCCGAATAAGACCTGTTCGTTTTGCATTTGAAACAGGGCCGCAAGATGCGGTAGAATTAGGGGAAGGGGTGTTGTAACGGGTGTAAGCATTAGTTCACACTTTTCTTTTCTAGCATAACTCCGAAATATTCAGAACTGTCCCACGCGACGATTTGCGCAGGCAGGTCCCTTTCGAAGTGCACGTTCCTGCCTTAGACTCTGGAATTTCACGCCTGTCAACGCAGACTCTCAATGAGTTCTTCAATCTCGCCCACCTTTTCTTTGGGGAAACCTTGCCAGCGCGCAAATTCAAGCGCTCTTTTAGCTTCTTGAATCGCCTCCTCTTTTGCTTTTGGCCGATGTTCTGCCAGGAATAACGCCAGGTGATAGTGACTAAGGGCATGACTAGGCACGATCCTCACAATCTCTCGAAGCTGCAACTCAGCCTCATCAAGATTGCCAGTCATCACGAGCACTCTGGCGAGCAGGTCTCGAGCAGGTACGCTCTTGGATCTCAGTTCAACGACCTTCTCCAAGCAATTACGTGCCTCATTATATTCCTCCAACATGAAATGGCACCCACCCAGTCGATGCAAAAGCTCCACATTCTCAGGATTAGCTTGTACGGCCTGCTCCAATAGCCTAACACACCGGCCCCACTCCCTACGCTTGTCAAGAATATCAACGTAGCGCATAGCCAGAATAGGCTTCGACTTGCCCTCTCTCCACAAATCGTCAAGCACTTTCAGAGCATCATCTGGCCTTCCGCGCTGCCCAAGATACTCTGCATAAAGAGCCCGTGCGTTGGTTCCATTAGGATCCAACCTTATCGCCTCTTCATAGTAGTTCTTGGCCAGAACATGTTTCCCCTGGAATCCTGCAGACCGGGCAGCCATACGATATGCCAATGAGCTCTTCGGTCTCAAGCGGATCCAGTCTTCGGCCTCAGAACCCCTTGCGTTCCCAAGAGTACGCAAGAAAAGCAAGAACACATCCGCGGCATCTTTCGGTGTTGCCAAAATGCTGCTTGATGTCTCCAAGCAGTCCGCTAATCCAGCTTGGCTGGCCAAACGTCTGATTTGTGCTGCTGCAGAACCCCGAGCTCCCGTTACCCTTGGTTCCTCTTTTTTTCTTGGGCCCTCTACTTCCAGGTAACTATAAAGTCCTGCTACTGCACAGGTGCCGGGTAGCAGCATAGGACTACCTCTAACTCCCCAATCTGGAACTAGTTCCTCCGGCTGGCCCAACAAGATGAACCACGGTGTGCGGTTCCGCACAGCAACGTAGCTAACCGGCAGATAGATCCTTTGTACGTCGAAGGATTTCTCCATCAATTCTCTTTTCATAGAGGCCCAAGTTGACCGCCGAGATTTGGTGGGCCGCATGCCCATCACCTCGAACCAACCGGCAGACACGACCCTTTGGTCCTCCGCCAGAGATAAAGCAGGATGCTTCCTCCACGGCACGCAAAGCACCGCTATGTCAAGATTGGGATCAGAGACAACTATTTCTGCGTCACACCCGTCGCCCAGGTACGGACTAAACACCATCACAAAACTATCCAACCTCTCGCTCGGCTCAGAGTAATTATACGCCACGCTATCCGCGGTCACCACCAAAGTACCATCTCCCACCACGAATCCATTACCTATGGCAACCTTAGGCCCTAAATACGACACTACCAGGACCACGGCGTTTTCTGCATCCACGCATTTCGGTTTTGAAGTCAGATTGTGAGTCGACTCTTTTCTATGCTTAGCCCCCTCTCTTCCTAAATCTTCTTTTGGGGCTAGCTTCGGTATATCTTTCTGCCTTCCTCGCCGCATGAGATACTCGTCATACAGAGCTTGGGTGGCTGTTTTATTAGGGTCCAGAGTCAGAGCGTGTCGGTAGTAACGCTCGGCTTCCTGATACTGGCCGCTTTCCTCCGCTCCACGAGCAGCTATACAAAAGGCCAGTGTATTGCCAGGACGACATCGCATTAGCTCCTGGGCATCGACGCCAAGGTTTGGGTCGTCCCCCGGCCCGAATGAGTTCCAGAAAGCTCGCACGAAATGCACAAATACATCCAACGCGTCTTCAGGCCGGGCTCGGACCGTTGTCGATAACTCCAGACAGCCTTGCAGGCCAGCATCCGCGACCAAGCGTCTGACTTGTGCTGTTGCGGCCCCCTCCGCGCTCTTGGGCTTCTCCGCCCCCCAAAGACGGCATAACTGCGAGAAGCAACCTCCTACCATAGAACTACCTGAAATAATCATCGGACAGCCACTGCACCCACTGCTGACCTCCTTGGCCCCCACCAAGCGGATACGACAAGGTGACGACTCCCGGACCCCAACAAAATCAACCGACAACACCTCGCGTCGCACAGGTAAGGCTTCTCCAACAGACTCTCTCGTCAAAGAACTCAAACGAGAAAGTTGGGGAGGCATCCCTACCAGTTCAAACTTGTTGGCTGAAAGAAGCATTGCATCATTGGGTAACGACAGGGCGGGGTGGCCGCGCCATGGCACTCGAAGAACCGCCAAGTCAAGGTTCGGATCCGTCATAATAACTTCCGCGTCACACCCGTCACCTAAATATCGGCTAAACGCCGCTATCAAGCCGTCTTCTACAATATGAGCTACTGTTACTATCAGGCTACCATCTCCCACCACAAATCCGTTGCCCGCTGCAGTCGCGTGCGGTGTGTTAATAATCAACAGAATCAACGCGTCTTCAACCTTGACAGCTCGGCCTTCCTCCGCCCCTATTTCACCTCCACCAAAAACCAATAGTAGAATGATCATAATACAGATGTGTTTTACTACCCATTTGGTCATTTCCATTACTCCACACAGCAAATAGTGGAAGTCAGCATGAATATACTCTCGGAAACTCCCTCGCCAGGACGGCCTAAGGTTCTACTTTTGCAGCCGACTTAGCCTGACCAAAACAATCAAGCTGACATTTCCCAAGTGAACCTTCAAGAGCCATAATTTGGTCCTTTCGATATCAATACTACTACCTAAATCATCTCAAATGCTCAAGTTTCTCCGTCCTTTTCACAATGACACGTAAAATACATCGAAATAAGAACGCTCTTTCGTGGCCCCGTAATGCGGTCCCAATAGATGGACACGCAAGCCAGCCTCCGTCGCCGGCATCGGGAATCAAGCGCTGGGCCGCTCGGGAATTGGCAAGCCGAGCTCGGCGAGGACCTTTTTCATGTCCTCCCAGACCCTTCTGCGGTTTTCCGGCGAGTAATTCCGCAGTAGATACGCAGTGTGATACGTGGCCATGAGTTTCATGGCTGGCCTGCCGATACCGGCATAATATTCGTGGAATTGCCCCCGCAATTGGCCTATTGATTTGTTGGTGTTTAGCAGCGTCCTGGCTGCATGGGCTCCCAATGCTACAATGGCATCAGGGTTTATCAGTTCGATCTGTCTTTGGATGTATGGCAGACAGCTTACTATCTCCTCCGGCCGGGGATCCCGATTGTCCGGTGGGCGACACTTCAAGATATTGCCTATAAAGACATCGCTTCGTTTTAGCCCGCACGCCGCGATTACCTTATCCAGTAGCTGGCCGGCCCTTCCAACAAAGGGTCGGCCTTGCGCGTCTTCATCCGCTCCTGGTGCTTCGCCAACGAACATTATGCGGGCGTTGTAGTTGCCTTCGCCAGGCACCGCATTAGTTCGCACCGAGCCAAGGCTACACTTGCGGCATTGGCAGACTTCATCAACGATTTCCTCCAGCTCTGCCACCGCTTCTGGAGCGGCAGGGCTATCCTTAAATCGCTGGTTTGGCGTTTTGGACTTGGCCTTAACCGTAAAGCCGGTGAATGCCCCTTCCATCTCAAGATGCTGCCGAACCACTTTGTCAATATCCACGTCTCTTTCCATCGTGAAGGATTGTAATCGCACCTGCTTGGCCAGGCAACTAAAAAGGACCTTTGCCGAGGTGGCCCGTGACGTGGACATGCTGTTCACCACCGCTGCTGAAAGAAGCTGACCGGTTCTTCGATGTCCGTATGGAGGAAACCGGTCCAATGCGGCGAGCCATTTGATTTGATTCGAATATCAAACGGTGCGCCCCAAAATCTCTCGAGACCCCACCGTCTGCGCACGGCTCACGCGTTTTCAGCAAGATTACACCAGGCCCTGGTCGAGCATCGCGTCGGCGACTTTCGTAAAGCCTGCGATGTTGGCCCCCATAACAAGATTATCGGGCTGACGATACTCCTGTGCTGCCTCGTAGCACTGCCTGTGGATAGCGATCATAATATCATGGAGCCTTCGGTCCACTTCCTCACGTGTCAAAGAAATACGTTGCGAGTTCTGCGCCATCTCCAGGCCAGAAGTGGCAACGCCGCCCGCGTTTGCCGCCTTGCCCGGACCGTAGAGTATCTTCTTGGATAGGAACTGCTCAATAGCTTCCGGTGTGCTCGGCATGTTTGCCCCCTCTGCTACCAGAATACAGCCGTTGTTAAGCAGCGTTTTGGCATCATCTGCATCAATCTCGTTCTGCGTTGCGCTCGGGAACGCACAGTCGCACTTTATGCCCCAAGGCCCCCGATCGGCCCTGTACTCAGCGCCGAACTTCTCAGCGTATTCCTTTATTCGGCCTCGTCGCACATTCTTCAGCTCGAGCACGAAGGCCAGTTTCTCATCATCAATCCCGTCCGGATCGTAGATCGCGCCGTTAGAATCCGAAAGACTCACTACCTTTGCACCAAGCTGGTTGAGTTTTTCTACCGTGTACTGGGCTACGTTACCGGAACCCGAGACTGTGCAGACCTTGCCGTCGAATTTCTCGCCCCGTGTCTTCAACATCTCTTCGGCAAAGTACACACAACCGTATCCTGTTGCCTCCGGCCGGATTAGAGAACCACCCCAGTTCAGGCCCTTGCCCGTCAGAACACCCGTGAACTCATTGCGAAGGCGCTTGTATTGGCCGAACATGAAGCCGATTTCACGCCCGCCGACTCCAATGTCGCCTGCGGGTACGTCCGTATCCGGGCCAATGTGGCGGCAAAGCTCGGTCATAAAGCTCTGGCAAAAACGCATGACCTCGGAATCGCTCTTTCCCTTAGGGTCAAAATCCGAGCCGCCCTTGCCACCTCCCATTGGCAGCGTCGTCAGCGAGTTCTTGAAGATCTGCTCAAACGCTAAGAACTTCAGAATACTGGCTGTGACTGTGGGATGAAATCGCAGTCCACCCTTGTAGGGTCCCAGAGCGCTATTGAATTCAAAGCGAAAGCCACGGTTTATGTGAATATTGCCGTTATCATCCTGCCAGGGTACTCGAAATATGATTTGCCTTTCCGGCTCGACGACCCTCTCAAGGATCTTAGCCTGTACGTATTCTGGATGTCTATCGAGCACGGGGCCAAGACTATCTAATACTTCTTTAACTGCTTGGTGAAATTCAATCTCCCCAGGATTTCGTTTCAGAACCTGCTCACAAACAGCCTCAGTAACGGCGTTATTAGCCATGTGAACAACCTCCATCGAAAAATTCAGGTTTTTGTTGTCAATACTTGTTGTTATAATAAGTTAGGCTAATAGCAAAGCCACTGAAATAGAAATCGCTTCCAAAATAAACAAAGGCACTGATACTATACGTACTATATGGCACAACATAAAGGATTAAATGATAATAAAGTCTATCAGGGCAGCTTATAATGCATATCGAAACACTTAAGATGTTCTGCGATTTAGCTGAGCTCTTGAGCTTCTCGAAAACTGCGGAGAAGCATCTTCTGAGTCAATCTGCGGTTTCCCAGCAGCTTGCACAATTGGAGCTTGAGCATAAGTGTCAGTTAGTCAACCGAAAGAAGAGACCTGTCGAACTTACAAGGGAAGGTCAGTTGCTTTACAGGGCCGCCAGAGATATGCTTGATAGGTATGAGCAGTTGAAGAGCGAACTCACTGCCTTGAAAGCATCGGCGAGCGATAGAATAAACATAGCTGCGATTTACAGTATTGGCATGCACACTCTGCCGGACTATATCAAGAGGTTTATGGTCAGCTATCCCAATGTTAATGCGCATATTGAATACCTTAGCGCCGAACGAATATATGAGTTGGTTTTGCGTGGCGATGTCGATATTGGCCTTGTAGCTGTTCCAAAAATGGACAAAAGACTTGAAGTGTATGACTTTGAAAATGAGCCATTGTCTCTTGCCTGCAGCCCGAATCATCCTCTATCACGCGAATCGCAGGCGGATATTCATCAATTGCAATTTGAGAGATTCGTCGCATTTGACAAGAATGTTCCTACACGTGCATGGATAGACAGTATCTTGGAGCGTTATAATGTTGTGGTCAGGCCGGTCATGGAATTCGATAATGTCGAGACTATTAAACGGGCGGTGGAAATAAACTCAGGCATAAGTATACTGCCGCAATCGGCAATACTTCAAGAGGTTAGCAGTGGGACAATCAAGGCGATACCTTTTTCGAACGAGGACTTTGTCAGGCCGACCGGTATAATCGTTCGTAAAGGTAAGATTTTGGGCCAGGCTGGTCGGTACTTTATTGAGCTACTGCGCAAGAAGCGGGAAATGTAACTGGCTCGTCGCGGCCCGCGCCGCGAATGAATCATGATCGTGGAAACACCGAATACGAGATATGGCAATTGCAGCCGTGATATTTGACTTGGATGGCACAATAACTCAGCCCTACTTTGACTTTGATGCCATCAGGGAAGAAATCGGTCTGGACAGAGATTCCGGGCCGGTCCTGGAGTCGATGGAAAAGATGAACGCTGAGCAGCGCCAGCACGCCGAACAAATTCTGCATCTTCACGAGCAAAAGGCGGTGACAGAATCAAAACTCAACCCTGGGGCAAAGCAAACACTTGCGGCGCTTCGTGACGCAGGCATTTACGTCGGGGTATTGACGCGAAACAGGCGACGCAACGCGCTAGCTATCGCCCGTAAGCACGACTTGAAATTCGACGCTATTGTAGACAGAGAAGATGGTCCGGTCAAACCGGATGCTTTCGGCGTGTTGGAGATATGTCAGCAATTCGGCGTGAAGCCGGAGGAAACTCTATTGGTCGGCGATTATCTTTTCGATTTACTATGCGCAAGGGCGGCAGGTGCCGTAGCGGTGCTGCTGGCCAATCACAAGAACGCCGCCGAATTTGTGGGGCATGCGGATTTCACTATTGAAAACATAAGCCAGGTGCTGCAAATTATTGAAAGCAGAAAACAGCAGAACACAAACGCAGAGAAGGAATCGGAATAATGGATAAAAGAATAATTGCCAAAACAGCCATTGTCTTGTTGTGGGTAGCGAATACGTGTTGGACTTATGAGTGCACGAACAGTTCAGCGACCTGCAAACATAAAGTAGCCGCCGCGGATTCGGTTGAAAGTATCCTGAAACAATTGAAACAGAGAGCCTCAGAGATTCAATCTTACCAGGGGCAGGTCCGTTATCTGTTCAAACAGCCGCTGCTCGAGTCACAATCGCTAAGGAAGGGTGTTTTGTATTATCAAAAGTTCGGCAAAAAATCAAAGCTGAGGATGAATTTTGACACGCTCAAACAAGACGATGAAGAAGAGCAGAAGTACGCCGAGCACTTTATGTTTGACGGCGTCTGGCTTACGCGGATCGACTATCAAATCAAGGCTGTTGAATCTCGTCAATTGGCTGAGCCAAACGAGCCGGTGGATGCCTTTGAGTTGGCCAGCAGGAGCCTGCCAATAATCGGCTTTAGCAAGGTCGAGGACCTGAAAAAGCAGTTTGAGATAAAACTCATTCCGCCCGCTGAAGCGGGATCATCGCCGCTTGTTCACCTGAATTTGAAAGTAAAACCTGATTCGAAGTACAAAGATGACTACACTTCCATCAATTTCTGGATTGACAGGAAGTTAGTTCTGCCGGCTAAAGTTGTCGCTGTCACGACAGAAGCAGATGTATACGAAATACACTTGCTCAAGCCGAAAGTTAACGAAAAGATGGATGAGAAGGTCTTTGAGGTTGAGATTCCCAAAGGCTTCACTACCGAGCGGATCCCCCTAAAGAAGGCTGTAAAGCAAGAGAATTAGCCGCGGAGAAGGCGGAAGTAAAACTGAAAAACATGATGGATTACATGGGACCGCGAATTCAGCGGAAGAAAGCAGCGTTTATCTTCCAATGGTCGTTGTTAAGCCGATAGCAGAATGAAAAACAGTGGCAAAATATTGCATTTGTACGAAATCGTCTTGGGTGTGGGCTTGATCATAGTTGCTACCGCGACGGGTTTGGGGTTATGGTGGTCCTTTTGTGAACTATCAGTAGTTAAGCAGAAGCAGCATGAGCTACAAACCTTACTTGACCGAAGATGGGCGGAGTCCCAGATAAGCAAAGACAAACAAGCATGCCTGCTGAGGGCTGAAAGCAAGCGAGTTTTCATCGACCCTGACCATCCTGAGGGTGACAGTGGTTGGAAGGACGAATATGTGATTCAGTTGAAAACGACAAACCGCATTACCGAGGAGTTTGGCGTCGATTGGTATCGTCCGCACACGGTTGACAGTATTTCCAGCGACAAACCAGATTTCGTAAATGCGCTGCCAAAGTTCAAATACGAAATGCAGCGGTATTTGACTCTGAGACTTGGCGACGCAGAGAATAACCAGATCATCGGCGTGATGGATTTTAGGAGACCGGACAGAAAGCAGTTTCCCTTCGATCTCTATTTGGATAGAGACCGCGATGGGAACCTCGCGGAAGACTTTATCGAAGATAGAAGACATGTCAAAGGTGTATGCGTCCCTTACAAAGATGGAACAACAGAAGACTATTCAGTTAATCTCTATTCATATTCGGTTGAACCTATAGGGGTCGCCTACCAGGTTCTTGCCGGACGGTATGGAATTTTTGAAGCGGACAAGAAGCGGATTCAGCTTCTTGTAATCGACAATAACGGCAACGCAATATTCAACGATGACGTTGACGTGATAGTGTTAGACTGGAACATGGACGGCCGACTTGACGGCAGCCACCAAGCAAATGACCACCGTCCGCTGTATACACCGCTTGAGTTGCCTGGGGGTGTATATAGAGTGGTGGAATTTGATGCGCCCGGTCGTCGTATGATTCTTAAGAAGGCAAGAGACTGAATAGTAACTGCGGAATGCTTCGGAACGCCGACGTCAGTAGGGCTCCGATTTTACAGCCGAGGATAAAATGGGGTCGCTTCTGTTGCATTCGCAATGGTAAAAGGTTCACATTTGGCAGAAAGGATTAAAAATGGCAAAGGGAATTGTTGTGTATTATTCAAGGAGCGGCAATACAAAGGAAATGGCGGAGATTATCGCAAAAGCGATGAACGATGCAGACTTGAAAACTGAGTGTAAATCCGTTGATAAAGTAAAGGCCGACGATCTACCCGGCTACAATGCCATAGTTATCGGCTCGCCGACCTACTACGGCCACATGGCTAGTCCGATAAAAGAGCTGATTGACGACCTGGTAAGCAGACACGGTGCACTCAACGGCAAAGTGGGCGGGGCCTTCAGTAGTGCAGCAAACATCGGTGGCGGCAATGAAACCACGATTATGGGCATTATCGAAGCAATGCTCATCGCCGGTATGGTTATCCAGGGTGACCCTCAGGGCGATCATTACGGCCCTGTGTCCATCGGCAAGCCTGATGAAAGGGTTAGGCAGCAGTGCACACGCCGAGGCGAAAGAATAGCCGAATTGACCAAGAAACTATCGGCCTGAAACGAAAAAGCGAAAAAAATATTGGTTTTTTTCAAAAAAAGGCATTTTTCTTTGACAAAAGAAGCACGGGACAGTAAGTTTCTGGCAATTTTAACCCACAAACTGGAGGTTTATTTGGATGCAAGAGTACGAAGACCTTAAGGTATTAGTAGCTGAGATCGAAGCCGACATCAACAAGGCCGAGGGCGGAAACAAGGCAGCAGGGACCCGCGTTCGCAAGCAGATGCAAAAGGTCAAGCAGGCTGCTCAGAGTGTTCGCAACCGCATTCTTGAAATCAGATCGGTCCCGTAAATCAGCGCGAGTACTCATTAGCACTGTTTTCGTTGGATGTGACTCCGGCTCGGTTTCGGCTCGTTGAGTAGTTTGCCGATGTCCGGGCTATTAGCATTCCAAGTGCGCGGAATGCCGGTAGAGAGAGGTCATATAATGCCGCCCCCACTATTGTTCGATCTATCGCAAATAGACGTGCGAGGCACGCCTATCTTCGACAAGCAGATGATTGCTAAGGTAAACCCCCAACGATTTGAGATGCAGCAGCTCGATGGCATCCTCTGGTACGACAAGGAGAAGTTTCTGATTCTGGGCTACAAGGACGTGACCGACCGTGAGTTCTGGGTTCGTGGCCACATCCCGGGCCGGCCACTGATGCCCGCCGTTATAATGATCGAGGCAGCAGCTCAGCTGCTTAGCTTCTTTGTAAAGCAAATCTACGAAGAAGAGGGCTTTATTGGATTCACCCGTATAGAAACGGCCAGGTTCCGTTCTGCCGTCACACCGCGGCAAAGACTATATCTGCTCGGCCATATCACAAAATTCAAGAAGGGCAAAAAATACACCGCCGAGACTCAAGGTGTTGCTGATGGCCGCATGGCGTTTGAGACCACCGTATCAGGCATGGCAATCTAACCACAATAGCCCCAAGGGGATTCGAACCCCTGTTGCCGGGTTGAAAACCCGGTGTCCTAGACCTGCCTAGACGATGGGGCCAGCCAAGTTTACGTCATGCTAATTGCCTTCTCAGGGCAGGTGTCAACGCAAACCGCGCACTCTATGCAGTCTTCAACATCGACAACCGCCTTTTCATCGACCATGCTCATGGCCTCGCTGGGGCATTCTTCAACACAGGATTCACAGCCGTTGCACTTTTCGCGGCCCACTTCGGCTGGCATTTTCGGTACCCTTTCAAGAGCACAATTAGGCCAGAACAAACTGAGAAAACAAGGAATGTTACAAAATCAGGATGATTTTACAAGATAAATTTTGTGCTATTCAGGCGCGAAAGCACCACCGGTGCCCGTTTTGGCATTCTCTATAAATCGGCGACAGTCTCACCGGGTTCACTTGGTTTCGGCGGATGTGCTGCCTGCGGCTGTAGCGATTCTGAGCCAGCAGCACGCAATGCGGCGGCCATGTCACGGACGAGGCCGTGTGAATCATGTTGAGCTGCCCAGCCGAGAACCTTGCTGAATTCACCATCGGGGCTCTTGGCAAGTAGATAGACAGCCATCATGCGCACAGGCCAGTTAGCATCGTTCAGGTTCCTTGCCACTGCGCTGAGTAGCTCATGTTCCAACGGCAATGAAAGCATCTCAGCCATGGTATGGACCTTGACCACCCACTCACCTCTGGCAGGATTCAACAGCAGTCCTGTGTCGTGTAACAGTGCAGACTTTAGCAGAGTTGGCATCCAGTCGGCATACTTAAATCTATAAAGTGCCCCACTTTCGGCAGCGGCGTACTGCTCCTTTAAGAGGCCCACAAAAAGCTGTGCAGTTTTGATTTTTTGGCCGATCTGGCCTGTTGAGATTGAATTGAATCGGTTCCTTAGATACTCACCCGTCAGTTCGATGCCTGGACGCATTACGACCACCTTGACCGGCTTTATGTCAACCAGCCTGTTGGCTACCTCGCCCTCGTCGGTCGTTACAGGGTCGAGATAAAGCGTAAACTCTATATCCAGAGATGCCTGTGGATGCGCAAGCAGTGTCCGCTCGAGCTCGCCTGTGACAAGCCACAGGGGGATAAGGATGCTTCGACCCGGCTCAATCAGTAAAGTAGTGCGAACCTTATGAGAGATTAAATTCGGTATCTTTTTAGTGAGGTCGCCGCTAATATTGGCGTCAATCCTTATATTACCCTGAAATAGGCCATCGTCGCTAATCACAAGAGGTTCGGAAGAGTTGTTGACTATTGCGAGCGTGCCACCGAATTGGCTGCCGTAAGAAAACTTATTGCCGCGAATATTAAACTGGGCTGAAATCATCTTATCCGGACTAACAAACTCTGGAATGATTTGTTGCCCGAAATTTTTCCTTAGCACGGCCAAAACGGCATTGGGCTCAACAGGTGGGATATACTCTTGGCCCTGCTCGGCCAGGATCTCTTTGGCGCGTTCCGCCGCCAGTGACCCAGGGTCTTTGGCGATTGCGGACCTTAAAGCCCTAATTGCTGAGTCTTTTTGTTCTCCGGCCAGTTCGATTTGAGCCAGCGTTAGTTCTGCAATTTGATTATGCTCGCAACTTTCGATAAGTGGCTTGGCCCATTCTAACTGGTGATTCATCACCAGCGCATGAGCCAAGATAGCAGCGGCAGTGACTGAATTAGGGTCAATCGAATACGCTTTGTTGGCCCAATCCAGGGCTTTTGCCGCATCGGGTGAAGCAAAACAATAGAACCAAGCGAACTGCTTGGCGCCAACTTGTTCTGTATGGTTCTGCTCTGTCGTCTCGGACAGGCCCTTGCTGTTTTTGGGGCCCACTTCAAGCAGTTGCTGTGCTTTCGTTTCGGCAGCCTGGAATATCCTGCTTGCCTCTTCCACGTTGCCGATTTTCTCTGCTGCTTTGCCGGCAAGGGCTTCCAGCAGGATGTCAAATCGTCCGGTTCTCCGCATGCTATCTGCGATTTCGAGGCATTTATGCTGATTTCTTGAGGTGTTATAGTTGCTGATTACCCAGGGCAGGTAGATGTGAGGTGGTAGATGTTCGGCAGGATAAAGATAGCTGAACAAAACTGCGCAGTATTCATAGGCGGCTGCGGCCGTCTCGTAAAGCTCAAGTCGCTCCGAATATTGTGCAAAGTTCAGCGCAGCTTGGATATCCATGGGGTTTTCGCGTAATGTCAATCTCAGGTGTTCAAGGTACACGCCTGGCCCGAGTCGTTCGGGTACGAGTTCAGCCAGCTTTGCAAACGCCAACTTATTGTACTTGTTTTTGTAGTAAGCCCGGGCAAGATGAAGTTGCGCCGCTTGGAAATCAGCCTTTTCCGTCAGCAGTAGGCCAAGCAATGTGCCCAATTCAGAATCCAAGGCATTGTTCTTGCCGCCCAGCGTTGCCAAAATTGCTGCGAGAAGTCTCTCTCGCTCCTCGCGTGCGTCTAACCGCTCAAGCAGATACCTGACTGCCTCTTCTGCCACCTCAACGTCAGCAGATTCATCCAGGTAGTCCGTAAGCCACTGGTAAACCTGCTGTGAATGGTCTCGCTCTGAGTATCTGCAGGCAAGCTTGATCAGCAAGGGCTGAACGTAGTCACCGCCCTTGTCCACAGTCGTAGCCGCGGTCAAGAATACGATTGCCTGTTCGGCTTGCGGCCCGGTGATCTCTTCACAACTAGCCAGATCGTAGGCTATCGCATAGAACCTCCGGCCGACGGACGGCGAAATCAGCGGCTCGGCCTTCGGAGCCGGCTTCGCAGAGATCGCTGGATCAATCAGTTTTTCCAGGTTGAAACTCTTAGCCCAGCCTGACCAAGAACAGCAGATAAGTGCCAAAAAAAGCGAAATAAACCTTCTATTCAGCATTTGTCTCTCCATGCTTAAAGCGCAAAGAACCCTGCAATAACATATTTCGGGCAATTGCCTTACGCGCTTTAGATATAATGGTCGATAAAATTGTGTATTCTGGTCGATTCGACCGCCCTCTTCAGCAGACCAGTCGGGGCCATTCCCGGTAGATTTCCATTCCACCAATCCTATTTGCGATGACTACCCGACCAACCCAAACCGACCCGTTCTCACATTGCCGCCAATGGCTATTGACGTAAGTATTGTAGTATCAATACCGTGTGAAACTTGGAGCTCATTATAATCGGGCAAATAGCACCTGCTCTAAAAGGCGGAGCACAGTGCTCTGCCTTTTGATGCACGAGCAAGAAATCAGCTATGAACTCAGTTAGTTTGGTTACAGAATTTTTTATCGGTTAAGACCCCGTATGTCAACCGCTGTTTGGGAAAAAGCTCGAAAAGCGTGCGGCTATGGAAACCACAAGCTTTATGCGTGTGGCTCTGCGTTCTGGTCCTCATTCGTTCGCGGCCCCGTGAGTAGAGAAAGCATTTCGATACGCAAGAGCTTGGCAGCTAACAAATACACTGCGGCTGCTGAAGGAACAGCCAGAAGCAATTTGAGGATATCGGCCCAGCTTCTTGACACCCGCAGAGCAATCAGAACCGTGCCAAGCATCAGTAGTGTAGCCAGCGCAGTCTTCATGGACGCCCGGGCCAGGCCGTCTAATACGGTCGAACCCAGTCGTCGACGAAGAACCGCGGCAAGGATGCATACCTGCAAATACGAGCACGCCGCGGTCGCGGCAGCCAGTCCCCTTATTCCCAAGAACCAGATGAGAGTCAGATTCAAGACAACATTTACAGTAACCGCTATTAGCGCACTTCGCGCAGGGGTTTTAGAGTCCTGCATCGAATAGAACGCGCGTGCGAGAACCTGCTGAGCGAAATAGCCACACAGTCCCAATGCATAAAACGAAAGCGTTCCGGCTGTCATGACTGTGTCATTGTTTGTAAACTCGCCCCGCTCAAAGATCACGGAAACCAACGGCCCACTTACCAGCCACAACCCGGCCGTAGCGGGCAGTGCCACAAAAATCGTGCAACGTAAACCTCGTGAGACTGTCTCGCAAAACGCCTTGAAGTCTTTCTTGGCGGCATTGGAACTCATTACTGGGAAAATAGCAGTGGCTAATGAGATACCGAATACTCCCAACGGAAACTGGTACAGACGCTGCGAATAAAAAAGATGCGACACTGCGCCTTCCCAAAGCGGATATTCTATTTGCATTCCTAACCAGTAAAGAAACTTACCTTTTTCCTCGGACCCGGAAAACCACAACGCGATGAAGTCATCCGCTAACGTATTGATCTGCGTTACGGTCAACCCAAGGACCATCGGCCCCATCAGGAGAATGACCTTCTTAAACGTCTGCGACCTGACCTGCCAGGCTGGTCGAACATAAATTCCCCTCGACCAAAGGGGCGGCAGTTGGATAAGTATCTGAAACAGGCCCGCCAGAATCACTGTACCCGCAACAATAAAGACCTGCACACGCGGCTGTATCTGGAGCACCCACCCGCTGAGGCAAAGCGAACCGATAATGAGAATATTCAGTACAATCGGGGCTGCCGCCGGAGAGGCAAAATGTCGATGTGCATTCAGTATCCCCCCTAATAACGCCACTACACAAATCAAAATCATGTAGGGCAGCATTATCGCACTTAGCGTAAGCTTCAACTGGGTGCCTTCGTAGATGCTGAAAGACTTGTAATATCCCCAAATAATGCCCTCACCCAGCAGAACAATCCCTGCCAACAGCACAAATACTACCGTAATCACTGTAAAGGCCAGTCTGTTCGCGTTCTCCCTGTCTTTCTGTAATTCTTCACTGTAGACCGGTATGAGTGACGATGAGGCGGCACCCTCTCCAAAAAGCCGCCTCGCAAGATTGGGGATCTTGAACGCAATTGCCCAGCCGTCCATGAGGCCCGTGGCCCCAAGGAAGTATGCAAACGCCATATCGCGCAACATTCCCAATACCCGGCTAAAAGCCGTCAGTAGAGCAATCTGTCTAAAGCCTCGTATCACTTCTCGTTTCTTGCATATGCTCAGTTGTTAGTCGTAGTCCGCCGAGACATTCACCGTTTGGGTGCCACGCTGAAAGGCCTGCACCGGCCGACATTATTCAGTAGTCCTATCGAAATCATACTGACCAGCAGGCTTGAGCCACCGTAGCTCACCAAAGGCAAGGTCAAACCTGTGATTGGCATCAGGCCCATCGTCATACTCACGTTGACCAGAACTTCGACTGTGAACATTGCGACGATGCCGGTTGCAAGCAATTTGCCAAACGGGTCCGTATTATTTGCTGCGATTTCCAGCCCGCAGGCAACAACAATTGCGTAAAGCCCCAGTAAGGCCAGGCATCCAATGAAGCCCCATTGATGAGCAATGATGGCGAATATGAAGTCGTGCTCTCTGAAGGTCAAGAAATCATATTTCAGAAAAGGACCTCGTCGAAAGCCGTAGCCTTTGGTTCCACCGGAGGCGACAGCAAATTTGGAACGGATCAGATGGTAACCCCAATCGCTCTTCCACTGCTTTGTACTGAACTTGGCTCCCACCAGGATTCCGCCCAGCGTGGGGCTTTGCTCAGCCTTCTGGCGAACCCAACTGTTTTGCAGAAGCACACTACTTATTCTAATCCTCTGATAAGGGTTCATCTGGCGCCACAGCAGTGGGCTAACTGAAACAGCCATGAGTATTACAACAAGCAAGTGTTTGGTTTTTGCTCCCGCTACAAACAACATCGTGAAGAAAATCGGCATCATCAGCATCACGGTACCCAGGTCTGGCTCGAGAAGGATCAAAACGATTGGCAGCAAAGTCACGAGAAAAGGCCCGACAAGAGCATTGAAATTGCGGTAATTGCTGCGATATCGTAGGTACCATGCCAGCGCCAGGATGTAGGCCAGCTTGCAAAGCTCTGAAGGTTGTAGGGAAGGTAGCTGCCGGCCCGCTATTTCGAACGTTATCCATCTGTGTGTGCCTTTGGTTTCGGGTACAAAAGGAAGATCCACCACGTATCTGCCGACCAACAAGACACACAGCAGCAGCAGCACAAATGCGTATAGCCAGTAGCTTACCGCCCCCAAGCGTCGGTAATTAACCAGGTTAGCCGCTATGAAGGCCATCAGGCCGATTGCGGCGAAAATGAGCTGTTTCTTCCACAGCCCTGCCAAATGACCAGTTTGGGTGGCTGGGCTGGGATGTGCGGGATTGCCGGCCGAATAAATACTGGCTATCCCGATGACAACAAGGGCCAAAGAGGTCGCCAGCAGGCATACTCTTACAAATACAAGTCGCCCTTTGAGAAAATTGTACATGACAGCAAAATAACACGGGATTGTCTAAATTGCATACAGGAACTGAAAAATCACAAAAAAAATCCATTCTTTCCGGCAAGAATGGCCGGACCGAGCAGAGTAGGGTCCTGCCTGAAAGAACTGTCCAGGCACGTATTGGCAAACCCAACAACGTAGATGCTTATCCAACTGTCTTTTCCGTTCGCTGCCCTGCAATTATGGCCGAAATCCCACTTCTTCGCTAATTTGTGGCGTTGCTCACCGAGCGCCCCGCTCTCAAGCTCCATCAGCAAGAGCCTGAGCTTGTGATGTTCTGGCGTGTCTCTTTTGCTGATCCGCGGTCAAAGATAACAACAGAAAGAGACTGCTGGGCTCTAATTTTCTGTATTTTTTCCTTTTTTCCCGTTTTTTGCTTGATCTCCGCAGATGTTCGTGGTAGCTTCCAGCAAGTTTTTGGCAGCATGGAGGATGGATCGCCTTTTATGGCACACAATCTTGCCAATTGGTCGTAGGACAGATAGGAAGGAGAAATGGGTCTGACAGGGCAGATTTTTTTTGGATTTTTTGTTTTTTTTCTTGATTTACCCAGAAATTTGTGGTAACTTACATTCAGTCTTCACCAACTGTAACCTGTGCTTGTAGGAATTTGGCACACATTTTCGCCAATAGGCGAGAAAGGAGGAGACAAGGAAGGAACAGCATGTATGGTCCGGCTTTTCCTGCGGGCCGGGGCGCCGTGTTCAAGTAAGATGTTTCCAGTAGTAATGAATTGAACAGGCGACTGTCATGGTTTTGGCATGAGCAGGACGTGTAAGCACGTTAAAACCAAGATAGTTAGAGTGTGTAGCTCTACAGAAGAAGGAAAGAAAGGAAGGTGCATTATGAAAAAATTCATTTTGCCCTTGGCAGTATTATTACTTGCCACCCCGGCATGGGCAACTGTCGCAATTACCATCGTAGATGAAGGTAGCGGCGTAGCTCGCATTGACTACAATGTTACGGGCGAGCCGAATAAGGTAAGGGCGTTTGCTCTGGATGTCACTGTTGATTCAGGCGCGACCATTCTTGAGATCTCAGATTTCCTGGTCGGTGAAAGCATTGCCCCTACTTTGGGCTACGGCATCGGCCCTGCTAGTTTCAGGGACTTCGTTGCTGTTGATCCTGTAACCGGCGAGCCTGACTGGAGTGACCCCAACTATACAATTCTGGCTGATCCTTGTGATCCGGGTGCACTGGGCGGTCTGGGCACAGGTGGTGTCACGATCGAGGCGGGTGCGCTTTACTATCCCACAGGAGATACCTCTCCTAATGCTCCGGGACCTAGCGGCACGATTTGCAAGCTCAAGGTTGACATTACTTGCAAGATGAGCATTGCGGAGAACGCGATCCGTGGCGGTATAGTACTTACCGACCCCGCTGCTGCACCAACGGTGGACGTGGCGACTGGCGCAACTGAAGTTGATATCACAGTTGGGGTAGCGGTTTGCTTCCCGGCCACGCCTGAGTACGCAAGCCAGTATGCCGATTTCATGGCGTACAGAGATACGGGTGTGGATCCGGACTGCTGGTGCTCGGCGTACCAGTGCGATGGTGACGCCGACGGTGCCACCCAAGGATTCAAGAAGGAACGTGTGATGACCAACGACTTGGTTATTCTCTCTGCTAACTGGAAGAAGCTGATCACTGATCCGACGATTAATCCTTGCGCCGACCTCGACCACAAGAGTCAGGGCTTCAAGAAAGAGCGAGTAATGACCAATGATTTGGCCATCCTCGTTGCCAACTGGAAGAAGACCGATGCGCAGCTTGCCGGCGATTGCCCAAGGCCTGATTAGTTGTGCCAACTTAGACTTTGATAAAGGATAATGGAATGTTGAATGTACTCGTTGTGACATTCGACGATTAGTTTTTCGGAAGGAGAAAGATGATGAAAAACTTAATAGCTATGTTAACTGTTTTGGCGGTGGCTACCGTGGCGAATGCAACGTTCGATATCTCAGTCCCGGCTACGTTGGACCCGGCCGGTCCTGCTGGAGCTATTAGCCTCAGCGCTACTGGCGAAGAAGCGACCATACCGGGCATGATTGTTACCGAAGGTGACGTAGCTGTAGACGCCTCCGGTGCGACGATCATCGCGAACTGGGGCATTAGTGATGACCCATTCATCGTGGATGTTAGCGCCGACCCGGATGCACTGTTGTTTGCACAAGCTTTCGGGCTCGACCCGGTTAGCATCCTCTACTTTGAGATAATCAACGTGGCTGTTCCGCCAGGGAATATCCCTGATGGAGAGATCATTGGTGGTATTAGCATCTCGGCTCTGGCTGACCACGGCGTGGCCAAGGTCAGTCTGTTGCATGCAGGTACCGAGATGATCGCGGGCGATGCAGAAATCCAGCTGGTTCCCGAGCCGATGACGATAGCTCTCCTTGGTCTTGGCGGACTGTTTTTGCGGCGTCGCAAATAAGACATCGCTGACCACAGATTAGCAACCTGAGCGAGGCAGTTTCGGAGCTGCCTCGCTTTTTTTATTGCAAGTTACGCTGTGCCGGCTAATATACTGTTCTTCTCTCAGTCAAAGATAGATGATGATATGGAGTAGCTTGCGATGAAGATAAAGGTTGCGTTTGTCCTTGTCGTATTGGCGCTGGCTTTCTGGCTGGTAACCGGCTGCCAAAAGCCCGTGGAAGAATCGCCGCTTGGCATAGCTGTACTGCCGCCGGATATAGCCGGCACGTGGAAAGCCCAGTTCAGTCCGTGGAAGATAGTCTTAAGTCCCGATGGGACTGTCTCTTCAGCGGTTATTCCTATGGGTGAGGTTGAGATCAAGCCTAATCAGACCGCGAGAGTTGAAATGAAGGATGGCAGCTACAGTACCTTTGAGGCTGGCGACTGCATTGTTGAGTACAAAGCCGCCACGAGGGAGCTTTTTGTGAGTGTAGAGATGAAGAGCATTAACGTTGTCTATCTGGACAATGTAATTGATGGCAAGAGCATCGATAGATTTGTAGGCCTTGTATCTGAAGACGGCAAGGTATGGACAGCCGATTGGATAACTGTGTCCGATTACGGCCTGCGCTTTCCTCAAGACGCAAACGATATATATGGGGGCCAGCTGATATTCGAGAAGATTCAAGAGTGAGTCGGGAGCTTGCCTGTATGCGCTCAGTAGCCACAGTGCCAAATTCCCTCCCTGTCGCTACTTGGTCAATCCGCCAGGTCCACACGGCCGTCTGCGTGCAAATCAGTCTGCAGTTTACCGATGATTTGTAGCCATGGACCCATGCCTCCGGTTATCGTGGACCTGCCCGGAACCGAACCGCTGTCTTCTCGGCCCTGCAACATCACTACCTTGCAGAGAAAGACAGCTCTGGCAAAAGGCAGCAAATAGCACGCAAAATCCTCCGCCTACCTGATTTTGGAACTGCATGGACACTCGATAATTGTTGATGCGCAAATTCTTGTAGCATAGAATCGGTAATTACTAAACGTGCCTTATTGCGTTCAGAGAAGCCTTCAGATGACATTTTCTGCCAATCACAGAGAACTCGCTTGACCACTCAGCGAAAATACACAAAACTACCACACAAATTCATAGGCGGTGAATAGTGCGTCAGTTCACAAGCCATGAACAAAGAGACACCGGGTAAGGAACCAGCATGATTAATGAGATGATTTTCGGCACAGTGGGAGGGTTGGGGCTGTTCTTGTTCGGTATGATTCAAATGTCTGATGGCCTCAAAAAGGCCGCGGGCAAAAAACTCAAAAATATTCTTGAATCAATGACAAAAAACCGCGTCCTTGCTTGTCTCGTTGGCGCAGGTATCACAGCCCTAATCCAGTCAAGCTCTGCTGCTACCGTTATGGTCGTCGGTTTCGTCAACGCAGGACTGCTCACTCTCAAGCAAGCAATATCTGTGATTATAGGCACGAACATCGGCACAACAGCTACCGCATGGCTGGTTTCAATATCAGGTCTCAAACTGGAGATCACAGCGTACGCACTGCCCGCGATAGCCATCGGCTTTGGGCTACAGATATTTGGCAGAACTCGAGCGGTCAAGAATTTCGGACAAATCATTCTCGGCTTCGGCATACTGTTCATTGGGATAGATTTTATGAAGGGGGCCTTTGACGGACTGGAAGACAGGCCTGGGACTCAGGCGTTCTTCGTAAAGATAGCCAGCAATCCGGTTCTGGCCATCCTCGCCGGGATGGTCGTGACGGCGCTTATTCAAAGCAGCTCGGCGGCCGTTGCCAGCATTCAGTTGCTGGCTATGGCCGGAGCGTTCGGAACCGACTGGGATATGGCGTTTAACGCGGCGATACCGTTTACCTTGGGCAGCAATATCGGTACAACCATAACGGCTCAGCTCGCAGCATTGCGGACAAATCTGAACGCGCGGCGGGCGGCCTGGGCACATACAGTGTTCAATGTTTTCGGGGCAGTTATCTGGTTTTGGTTTATCGGCTCGGTGTGCAAACTGGTTCGTATAATCGCCCCCTGGGAACTCGGACCAACAACCATCGCGGCCTCAATCGCTGCTGCTCACACAATATTGAAAGTGCTTAACGCAGGACTTTTTTTGCCGCTGGCTGGGGCGCTGGAAAGAGTGGTGGTCAAGCTGGTGCCGGAGAGACCCGGGGACCTGCTGGTTCGGCCAACAGCATTGGAACGGCACTTGCTGGCGACACCGGAACTGGCTATGGGCCAGGTGTGGCGTGAGATAGTGCGCATGGCACAGACGGCGAAAAGGGCAGTTAATCAGGCCGTAGAGGGGCTTATTGAAGATAACAGGAGAAAGCTGGAGATGGCGCAGACGATGGAGGACGTGACAGATACTCTCCAGTATGAAATCACATCGTATCTTGCGGCTTTATCAACGAAGGATCTGTCTGATGAGATATCAGCGGAATTGCCAGTTTTGTTGCACACGATCAACGACCTGGAACGTATTGGCGATCACGCTGTAAATATTGTCGAAATTGCCGAGCGAAAGATAGAGCAAAAGCTTTCTTTTAGCGATGCCGCAATGGCCGAGGCTGCTCAACTGAGAGAACAAGCAGAGCAAATGTCTGACTATATTATAGCCGCTTTCGAAGATAATAATGTTGAGGCAGCTAAATCGGCTCTGATTAACGAAAACAACCTCAACAGAATGCAGATAGACTTTCGTCGGAGCCATGTTGAGCGTATGAGCGAAGGTACGTGCTCACCAGAGACAGGCCTGATATTCATCGACCTCGTTGATAATGTGGAAAAGATCGGAGACCACCTCAGCAATATCGCCCAATCTGTAATAGGTGGCCTGCAGTGGGACGGTATTGAAGTGAAGCTTTCGCGGGGTGCCGAAACAAGTACTGACGAGGATTAGAATCACGTATCGGGATGGTCGCAGAAAAACTGACTTGACGGATGTGGTCAAAACGTATAAAAAGCACCCTGCCATTTTGACTTGTTTTGATTTCCCAGCATTTAAGACAGAAATGACGATATTGGACACGGCTAAGGTTGTTATCAAAGTTGCACTAATCGGGATTAACAGCAATTTCTGGAAGGAATAAGACAGTGAAAAAGACCTGTCGAAGAATGGTAGCTTTAGTGGCACTTTCGCTGTTGGGTATTGTCGCGTGCTGCAGGGTAGTTGAGGCAAGTGAAAAGCAAACTCACGCTTCTCCGAGCACAGCCGTGCAAAGACACGCAGGACAGCGGTCCATGACGGAGGAACAGATCAACAGTGTGATGAAGTGGCTTGGGGACAAGGACCCAAACAAACCCAAAGAGTTGGAACGGTTGCGGGAGGAAGACCCCGAAAGGTTTGAAGCGGAAGTGAAAAAAGCTACCAAGCAGCGATTTCGCGAACAGGTTAGCCAAGTGGTGTTCGGTACGGTCTTCCTCACGGTAGGAGGGTTGGGGCTGTTCTTGTTTGGCATGGGGTTGATGTCGGACGGCCTAAAAAAGGTTGCAGGCCGAAAGCTCAGGAGAATCGTCGAATCAATGACTAAGAAGCCCATCGTTGCCTTCCTTGTCGGCGCAGGCGTTACAGCTTTAATCCAGTCAAGCTCTGCTGCTACTGTTATGGTCATAGGCTTCGTCAACGCCGCACTGCTCACGCTTAGACAGGCCATATGCGTAATTATTGGGACAAATGTCGGCACGACAGTAACAGCCTGGCTGGTGTCGATATCAGGCGTTGGCGCACTCAAGATTACAGCTTATGCACTACCGGCAGTTGGCATAGGATTCTTCATGCGGACACTGGGCAACACGCGAAGAACAAAAAGCACAGGCGAAATACTGCTTGGCTTTGGGATATTGTTTGTCGGTATTGGTTTTATGAAGGCCGGCTTCGAACCATTAGAAAAAAGCCAGAAGGTGAAAGAACTTTTCGTCATTCTTAGCAACAGACCTCTATTGGCTATTTTGGCCGGGACTGCTCTAACAACACTTCTTCAAAGCAGCTCAGCGGCTATCGCTATTGTACAGTTGCTGGCAATGGGAAGGGCTTTCGGAAATGATTGGGAGACGGTTCTTAATGTTGCGATACCATTTGTTCTGGGCAGCAACATCGGAACAACAATCACCGCTCAGCTTGCAGCGCTCCAGGCAAATCTAAATTCAAAGCGCGCAGCCTGGGCCCACACAATATTTAACGTCCTCGGTGTCTGCGTCGCTTATCCGTTTGTCCGTTTAGGTTGGTTCTCCGCTCTGGTTGATGCAATCTCTCCCTGGGGACTCAGGCAGGACACTATTGCGGCCAATATTGCTGTTGCTCACACCGTCTTTAACGTCATTAATTCCGGTGTATTCTTGCCAATGGCAGGTCTGTTGGAAAAGCTGGTGATTAAACTCGTACCGGAAAGGCGCGGTGACTTAACAGCCAGGCCAGTAGTCCTCGAGGAGCACCTTCTTGATACGCCGGTAATAGCGCTGGAACAGGCAAAACGTGAAATCATCCGTATGGCAAAAACGGCAAAAATGGGTCTCGAACAGTCTATAACTGGAATTGTGGATGATGACAGAAGAACACTTGAATCGGTAAGGCAAATAGAAGATTTTCTCGACGAATTCCAGTACGAAATTACATCTTATCTTTCCGTACTGTCACGCAGACAGTTATCTGATGAAGTATCTGTTGAATTGCCGGTGCTCTTACATACGGTTAACGACCTCGAACGTATCGGCGACCATGCCGTCAATATTGTCGAAATTGCAGAACGAAAGATCGAGCAAAAGCTTTCCTTTAGCGACGCCGCGCTGGCCGAGGCTGACCAGCTGAGAAAAGAAACGGAGCAAATGTTTGATTATGTCATAGCGGCTCTGGAGAATAATGATACCGAGGCAGCCAAATCAGCTCTGGTCAACGAGAACAATCTGAATAAGATGCAGATGGATTTTCGAGGCACGCACGTTCAGCGGATGGGGGAGGGCATCTGCTCACCCCAGACGGGTCTGATATTTATTGACCTGGTTGACAATATCGAAAAAATCGGCGACCACCTCACCAATATTGCACAAGCGGTAATAGGCGGTCTGCAGTGGGATGGAATCGAGCTGAAAATTTCTCCCGATCTCGCTGATTAGATCGGCGACGTCAGGAGTTTGCTGATGGGAGGGGCTCGAGTGTTGTCTCTCTGCGTAATAGTGAACTCAATTCCTGTGGTCGTAGGTGCAAGTATCGCAACGATCGTAACAAACACAGTTGCGCCCTTGAGGCATTTTGCCGGTTATCAGGAATTCAAGCGAGCAGTCAACAGCACGACTGGCCAGGATTCTTTAATCTTGAATATGTTGCTTCTGTTTCCTTCCGACTTTGCCATGCGTTGCGTTGAATACATAAATGCGCAGATAGCTAATAGAGCAAAGCCAAGAAAAAACTGCTAACTTGCAATTATGAGCCTTAATAACTTCGTGTTGGCGGTTCCTTTGGTCCAATACCACGCTTGATATGCGCAAGCGTACGCGAGTGGGATATCAATTATATCAGCTCAACAGCGTTGACTCGGCTACTTTGTATATGTTATAATTCAGACAGATCGATTTGTATGATATTGTTTTTTCGAGGCCCAGTAAGCCGCAAAACGCAAAACTGCGATCAATGCTCCAGATCATCAATGAGCAAGAGGATAGAAGGTGCTCGGCTCCGCGAAAATCCGGTTGTTTGTGCTCGCATTGACCACATCACTGGCTTGTTCTGTGGGGGCCGATTGTCCGATAGGCGACCTGAATAGCGACTGCCAGGTCAATTCAGAAGACCTGCAGGTCTTGGCCGAGCAGTGGTTGGAGCCCTCCGGCAGTTCGGCCGACCTGAATGGCGATGACCAAGTAGGCATGGCCGATTTGGCGCTGTTGGCAAAAAACTGGCACAAGACAGGTGCGACCGTCGTCATTAACGAGATTCACTATGATCCCGACGTCAAGACGCAGTTGGTAGAGTTTGTCGAGCTGCACAACCCTGGGCCGTCAGATGTCGATCTTTCCGGCTGGTATTTCAGTGATGGAATTTCTTACCAGTTTCCCCTTGGTTCGACACTACAAGCAGGCGGTTATATCATCGTAGCCTATGACCCCAATGAGATCCATGCCAAATGGAGCAGTGGGAGATTTGGCATACCACCCCACCTGGTATTTGGCCCTTTTGATGGTAAGCTCAATAACGACGGAGAAAAAATCGGACTTTGTGATGCTGATGGAGATGAAATCGACCAGGTGGATTATCAGCTTGGATTTCCCTGGCCGACTGTTGGAGACCCTGTGCCATCAAGCCAACCCGGTGCCGGCCATTCTATCCAATTGGTTAATCCATTCTTTGACAATGACCTGGCTGGCAGTTGGCGTTCAGGTTATCCAACACCGGCAGCCAGAAACAAGGTGGTCTACACAAACAACACACCTCCACATATCCGCCAGGTAACGCATCGGCCCAAACAGCCCAAGTCGGGTCAGGTGGTTACCATTACCGCCAAGGTAACCGATTCTGATGGCGTCGCAAGTGTCACTTTGCTATACCAGTTGGTGAATCCCGGCAGCTATTTGAATGTCAATGACCCGGCGTACTGGACGACTTGGGATATCGTCGCTATGCATGATGATGGGCTCGAAGGTGATAACGAAGCAGGTGATCACACTTATACTGTCCAGCTCAATGGCTCTTTGCAGACCCACCGTCGGCTGGTCCGCTATCGTATTGTACTCACGGATGCCGATGGACGTAGCCTCGTGGTGCCATACCCGGATGATCCCCAGCCTAACTTCGCCTATTTTGTTTATGATGGGGTACCGGCCTGGAGTGGCGCTGTCCGGCCAGGTCTCACCCCTGTGGTCGAGTACAGTGCCGAGGTAATGCGGAGTCTACCCGTTTATCATCTGATTAGCAAGAAGTCGGACGTTGAGAATTGTACTTGGTTTGAGAAATATGGAGGCAGTGAATACAAGTGGCGCGGCACGCTGATTTACGATGACGACGTGTACGACCACATCCGCTGCCGGACTCGTGGCGGGGTTTGGCGATACTCTATGGGCAAGAATATGTGGAAGTTTGACTTCAACCGGGGCCACAGTTTTCAAGCACACGACGACTACGGCGAAAAGTATAACACTACGTGGGACAAGCTTAATTTCTCCGCGTGTATCCAGCAGGGCAGTTTCGGACAGCGCGGTGAACAAGGAATGTTTGAGGCACTTTCGTGTAAGCTCTTCAACATGGTGGGTGTTCCGGCTTCAAAAACCAACTATGTACACTTCCGAATCATCGATGAGCCCCACGAAGACGGCACACTCAACGCAGCACATCCCCCTTTGACCGCGAGCGGAACTCAATATGACGGAGATTTCTGGGGACTGTATATGACCATCGAGCAGATGGACGGACGTTTCTTGAACGAGCACGGCCTGCCGGATGGGAATCTTTACAAAATGGAGGGTGGAACTGGCGAGCTTAACAATCAGGGACCGACCGGAGCTACTGACAAGTCCGACCTCAATAATTTTATGGGGTGGTACCGAAGCAACCCGCCACCCGCCTGGTGGGGGCAGAATGTGAATCTGGAAAGCTACTATGGCTACTTCGCAATTTATCAGGCCGTCCACCACGGTGACATCACCAGCAAAAATTGGTTCTTATATCTGAATCCGGAGCCAACAGTCAACGAGTGGGGCATAGGCAATCTGTGGTGGCAGTTGCCGTGGGACGTGGATTTAACGTGGACAACCTACTATGGCAGCAGTTATCCAAGCGACCCATTTAGTAGAGCCGGCCTTTTTAATCATGCTGTGATTGACGTGCAGAACAAGAACCGAGCGCGTGAGATTTGTGATCTGCTGTTTAATCTCGAGCAGATGAACCAGTTGATAGATGAGTTTGCTGCTCTGATCGACGACCCTGACGGTGGACTTTCAATCGTAGATGCGGATCGAGCTATGTGGGACTATCACTGGGTCGTCGGTGATGGCGCCTACCCAAAATACCTTTCTCACGAGGCATCGTTCAAAGCTGGTCAGGGTCGGTTCTATGAGGAGGCCGAGGAGCGCGGCTATACCAGAAGTTTTGAAGGTATGGTACAGGTTATGAAGGATTTCGTAGTCGAGCGCACAGGCCATATGAATTCGATCTCCAGTGATTCAGGCATTCCACGCACACCAACAGTCACAGCGGCAGGCCCACCCGACTATCCGGTAAATGGCCTGACGTTTGAAACGAGTGCCTTCAGTGATCCACAGGGCAGTGGCACCTTCGCTGCAATGAGATGGCGTATCGCCGAGGTGGCTACTGGCTCCCACGTTGTGCCGCAGGATGAGGGTATTGTGCTGGTACCTGATGGAGCCAAGTGGAAGTATTTCAAGGGCACGCAGGAGCCGTCAGCCGTGTGGGGTGCGTGGCGTCAAATTGGCTTTGATGATTCGAACTGGCTGCAGGGCAATACGGCTATCGGTTACGGTGAGACATTCATTGTCACCAAGCTGAGTGACATGAGGGGCTGGTATTCAACAGTGTATTTGCGAAAGACGTTTCAGGTGACAGATCCGGACGCGATTGGGAAGCTAAAACTGGAAGCCAAGTACGACGATGGCGTCAATGTTTGGATCAATGGTGTCCACGTGGCCGGTGGTAATGTCTCCTCCGCCGAGATGCCGTTTGACACTACCGTTGGCAGTCGCCCAGAGAACCACAACTTTACTGCGCTTACACCGCCCGAGCCGGGCGGCTATCTTGTCGCTGGCACCAACGTCATTGCGGTCCAAGTTATCAATCAGTCCCTTGGTAGTAGTTCTGATTGCTTCATTGACATTCGTTTGATTGGTGAGAAGAATGGGACGGGTGAGCCACCGCCCACGCCACGTAATTATCAAAAGAAGCCGGGCAAGTATGAAATTGACGCTGTCTGGGAAAGTGCAGAGATTACGGAGTTCAGCAGTACCATAAGAATCCCTGCTAGCGCAGTCAGGCCGGGCCGCACCTATAGGGTTCGCTGTCGAATGAAGGATAACACCGGCCGATGGAGTCACTGGTCTGACCCGGTTCAGTTCGTGGCAGGCGAGCCATTGGCAGCCGGTATCCTGGATGACCTGCGCATCACCGAGGTGATGTACAACCCGGCTGATCCACCTTCCAGTGACCCAAGCAACAATGACGACTTTGAATTCATCGAATTGAAGAACATCGGAGATGAGAGCCTGGATTTGAGTTACGTCTATCTTGATGATGGTATAACCTTTGATTTCAGCGATAGCAGCTTTACCAGCCTTGCCGCTGGAGATTTCGTTCTGGTGGTCAAGGACAAGGCTGCTTTCGAGTCGCGTTATGGCACAGGCTTGTCTGATAAGATCGCCGGCGAGTACAGCGGTAAACTGGCCAATGGGGGAGAGAATGTAAAGTTGGCGGATTATTGGAACGGAACCGTTGCCGAGTTTGAGTACAATGACGGCAGAGGCTGGCCACTGCCGGCGGATGGTGCAGGCCATTCGCTTGTGCCGTTGGACTCGGCATTGCTTCGTGAGCCTGACGGCTCTCTGGAGTATGGCGGCAACTGGCGGGCCAGCACCTATATTGGCGGCTCGCCTGGCCAGGACGACCCTGAGCTTGAA